>Ga0307372_10000143_pt1 | contig 117820 bp, 111 predicted proteins | sample OX1MG_FD_202533 | JGI IMG/M metagenome (GOLD analysis project Ga0307372, IMG submission 202533) | Soil microbial communities from Risofladan, Vaasa, Finland - OX-1 | ecosystem: Environmental > Terrestrial > Soil > Coastal area > Acid sulfate soil | place: Finland: Risofladan, Vaasa... | reverse complement strand
CCGACCTCGAAACCCTCTCCCTCCGAGCCTTCGAGGAGGCCGACGGAACCGGAACCAGTAAGCGCTGATCAGGCCCCGGACCATGGAAGAGACCTACCGACTTGCATGTGCTGAACGCCCGGCTAGCCCTGTGCCCCACCGGGAGATGGCGGCCCGCGGCTCCACGCCGCTGGCCTGGCCGCCGTCCTGGTAGTCGTCGTCATGATCCCAGCCGTCTGCCTCGATCGCGGCGGGCTGGTCCTGCCACCACCGCCGGCGCCGGATGCCAGCAGCGGGGTCGGCCGCCAGCTCGGCCAGCTCGTCGAGCCGGGTGCTGGTCCCGGCGGCGCGGACCTCGCCGGTGAGCCACTCGACCACCGGTACCGATTCCGGGTGCAGCCGGTCATCGGCGGCCATCGCGGCGAGCTGGGCGAGCATGACGCCCTTACGGCGGGCAAGCGCGATCGCGCCGAGGTCACGCTCGCGCTGGCTGACGACGTGCCGCTGCCCGGCGTCCTCGCGCTGGTAATGGGTCCGACACCGCGGGCGGCACCATGGCCAGCCTGCACTCACCGCAGGTGCGCCAGGTCGCGCGGGGACTCGCCATCAGCCGGGCACCGCAGGCCGTGCACGGCTCATCGGTCAGGGCCGCGTGGCGCGGTTCCGAGAGCGGATCCCAGGTCAGCGGCTCAGCCGGGCGGATCACCGTAACCGTCGCGAGCTGGGCTTTCCGCGGAACAGGACGGTACGGTACGGTTTCGCCGTGGCGAACCTGATAGGCCAGCTTCCGGCAGCGATCACTGCACGTCCGGGCATTCGATCACTTATCTGGCGCGAGCGGCACGCCGCAGTGCTCGCAGACCCGCTCCGCGGTCGTCATGGTCACAGCATGAATTAGCGGTCGTCATGGTCACAGCATGAATTATCGGCGATGCTGCGGGCATGAGCTTGCAGGCCACGTCAGTGATCGTGTCGCATCAGGGTGACGGGTACGAGATCGTGTTCGAGAACACGGCGGAGCAGGCCGTGGTGCGGCTGCCGCGGGCGGTGCTCGCCGACCTGGCCCGGCAGGCCGCACGCGCCCTGGCCGCCAGCACCGGCTAGCCGGTCACCGCTTACGGGATGGCTTCCACCCGCGGGCGACACCGCGCAGCAGTCTTGCCTGCGCGGCCGCCTTCGTCTTCGTCGTCCGCCTGGCCGTGACCCTGCCCGCGTCAGTGACGCGGTACCCGCCGCGGGTCTTCCTGACCTTGACCGGCATGGTGGCCCTGGGGTGCAGGTCAAATCCGTGGGGTGCTTGATCCAGTGCAGGTCATCTGGCTAGTCTGAGAGATGTTGTAACTCAGATTGGAGGCCTGTGAATCCTGACCTGCCCTCCGACCTCGGCGGCCTGGAGCGCCTGCGCGCTGAGCTGCTCGCCCGCTTTGCGGGGCTGGGCGATTTCCGCCGGGGCGCGCTGAACGTCGTCTTCCGCAAGTGCGGCAAGGACAACTGCTGGTGCGCCGGGCCCGGCGCCCGCGGGCACGGTCCGCAGTACAACCTGACCCGCCGGGTGGGCGGCAAGACCGTCACGGTGCACCTGAAGCCGGGGCCGCAGCTGGAGCAAGTCGAGCGGGAGGTCGCCGAGCACCGGCGGTTCCAGGACCTCGTCGCGGAGGTGAGCGAGGTCAGCGAGGCGATCTGCGTGGCCAGGCCCCCCGGCACTGCGGCCGCTGCACCCCCTGCCCCGCAGGGGGGAAAAGAGGGCTCGACCGGGCGCTCGAGGAGATCATCGCCGCCGGGCTGAGGGTGCTGGCGCAGACCGCGGCCGGCCTGGTGAAGGCCGGGGCGGGCCTGGTGAAGGCCGGGACGGGCCTGGGCGTGCTGGAGCAGGCCATCCGCGCCGCGGTGCTGGCCGCCGGCTCGCATCTGCTGGAAGGCCTGCTGGCGGGCGATAAGGGTTACCAGGGGCCGCGGTTCGACTGCGGAGCCGGCCACCAGGCCGTCTTCGTGGACTACCGGACCAAAGAGGTCGACACCGTGGTCGGCCACCTGGAGCTGGAACGGGCCTGCTACCACTGCGCGCAGTGCGAGGCGGGACTGGCTCCCCGCGATGACCAGCTGGGCGTGGCCGGGGCTTCGCTGTCGCCGGGGCTGGCGCAGATGGCCTCCCTGGCCGGCTCCCATCTGCCTTTCGTCCCGGCCACCAGCCTGGTGGGCGAGCTGGCCGGGATCGAGCTGGACGTGCGGCGCCTCGAACGCGCCGCCGAGTCCGCCGGCGAGCTGGCCCGCCAGGCATCAGCCGCCGAGACCGCCGCGATCTGCGCCCGGACCCTCATCCCGGTGCGTCCGCCCGCGCCGCTGCCCGACAAGCTGTATGCCGGAGTCGATGGCACCGGTGTCCCGGTCCGCCCGGCCGAGACGGCCGGCCGGGCCGGCAAGGGCGAGGACGGCCAGGCCCGCACCCGGGAGGTGAAAATCTGCCGGATCTTCACCCAGTCCGGCCTGGACGCCAAGGACCGGCCCGCCCCCGGCAAGGGCTCCTCCAGCTACGTGCACACCCTCGACGGCATTGAGACCTTCACCAGCCAGGTCCGCGCCGAATTCATCCGCCGCGGCGGCCCGCACTTCCGGCAGGCAATCTTCCCCGGCGACGGGGCCAGGTGGATCCAGAACCTCGCCACCGCGGTATATCCGCAGGCCACCCAGATCGTTGACCTCTACCACGCCCGCGAGCACCTCGCCGATCTGGCCGGGCATCTGGCCTTCATCCTCGACGACGAGCAGGCCTGGCTGAGCGAGCGCAACGACGACCTCGACAACGGCGACATCGACGCGATCGTCACCGCCGCCCTCGTCTGCCCCCTCGCCGGCGTCAAAGCCGACGACCTGGACACCAAGCTCGGCTACTTCACCCGCAACGCCCACCGGATGCGCTACAAGCACTTCCGGGACCTGGACCTGTTCGTCGGCTCCGGCGCCATCGAAGCCTCCTGCAAATTGATCGTCGGCCAGCGCCTGAAGCAATCGGGCATGCACTGGACCGTCGACGGCGCCGACAGCATCATGGCGCTGCGCTGCCAGCGCGCCAGCGGCCGCTGGGACCAGCTGTGGCCCCACCTGACCACCGGCACCACATCGCCAGCATCACTCCGCGCGACGACCTGAAAGACAACGACACTCAGAACCCCAGGTGACCAAGATCGTCACCTACAAATCTGACCTGCACCCGTGCTCCGGTCTGTCAGGCACTTCAATGACGGCATGGTCTGGTGGGACGGGAACGAGCCGCACTTCCTCACGCGGGAGCCAGAGAGTTGGCCGGACACGGAGCTGCGAGCATCGATCGAGCGCGAGGTCCAGGGGCTTGATGAGTTCACATCGGACGACATGATCGCCCGGAATGCGCGGATGGAATCGCCGCCCCGTTCCGGGGAGATCCCTCCGCCACCGCCGAGGAGGAGTGACCGGTGAGCCGGGTCCGTGACCTGTGGTTCACCACGGGCAAGCGCGCCGGGGACGGCAAGAAGGTCAAGACGAAGCGGCACCCAGACATGGGCGGGGACAAGCGCGCGAAGCGCTGGCTCGCCGTCTGGATCGCAGCCGGCCGGGAGCGGTCAGAGGCGTTCACCACCGAGCAGGCCGCCGCCGCGTTCGCCGCGAAGGTGCAAGCCGACCTTGAGCGCGGGGTGTACCTGGACCCTGCCGCGGGGAACGCCGCGGTGGCCACTCTGGCTCGGAAGTGGCTGGGCCTGTGCGAGGTGACGGCCGGGTCGGCGAGGCGCTATGAGTCCGTCTGGCGGATGCACATCGAGCCCATGTTCGGCCGCCGCCCGGCCGGGTCGGTGTCAGCCGGCCAATGCGCCGCCTGGTCGAAGTCGCTGGCCAGCCACCCGGAGACGCGCCGCCTCGCGTGCATCATCCTGACCGGGATCTTTGACCTGGCCGTCGCCGACAAGGTCCGGGCGGACAATCCGATGCGGTCACCCGTGGTCGGCAAGGCGAAACCGGAACCGCTGCACCGGGAACCGTGGACGGCAGGCCGTATCCGGGCGGTCGCGTCGGCCTGCGGGGAGGATGAGGATCTCGTCCTGGCCGCCGCCGGGCTCGGCCTGCGGGCTGGCGAGGCGTTCGGGCTCGGTCTGGATGACTTCGATACAGACGCGCGGGTGGTGCACATCCGCCGCCAGCTATTCCGGCACGGGAACGAGTTCGTGTTCAAGCTGCCCAAGGGCGGGAAAGAGCGTACCGTCCCGCTGTCTCACGGGGTCGCGTCGATGCTGCCCGGGGAAGCCGCCGGGTCGTTCGCGCTGCCCTGGCTACGTGAGGATGGGCAGCTGACCGCCCGGCCGCGTACCGTCCCGCTGCTGTTCACGCTGAACGGCGCACCCATCGGTGCGCGGGACTGGGACAAGAATCACTGGCACCCGGCGCTGCGCGCCGCGGAGGCCGAGGTGACCCGGGCGAACGGGATGCACGCGCTACACCACTGGTACTCGACCACGCTTCTGGACGGCGGGGTGTCGCTGGCCGCGGTGATGGAGTTCCTGGGCCACAGCCGGAAGTCCGCCCCGCTGGCCGTGGGGGTTTACGGGCACGTCACCCCGGAGGCGTCCGAGGCGGCGCGGCGGGCGGTCGATACGGCGCTGTTCGGGCTGCGGATCGTGACCTCGGACGGAACAGTGACGGAACTGAGGGCCGCACAATGACCGAAAACGATGCTGCGCCGCAGGCAGGGGCGTTGCAGGCCGTGATGCCAGGCAGAACTTCCAGTTCTTCTCCGCGAGGTCGATCCGCCGGAGGAAGCGGGCAGCTGTTCTTCCTTCGACACGTTGAGGAACATCTTGACCACCCGGATGCCGTTGTCCACCAGGTAGTGCTCCCAGTCGTTGATCTCCCGGTAGCGGCGTTCCCAGATTCCCCTCCCCTTGTTCTCCGGGGGCAGCCTCTCGTTGTTCTCCGGGGGCAGCCTCTCGTTGTTCTCCGGGGGCAGCCTCTCGCCGTCGATGTATCCCGGGTGGACCCGGACGACCAGCACTTCCTCATAGTGCGACCGGTTGAAGATCCCGATCTCCCCCCGGGCTGGCAGGCGGCAGGCATGGCGCCACAGGTAGTCGTGGCCCAGGTCCTCCGCTGAGGGCGCCTTGAAGCTGGACACCTTGACGCCTTGCGGGTTCACTCCGCTCAGCACGTGCCGGATCGTGCTGTCCTTGCCGGCCGCGTCTAGTGCCTGCAGTACGACCAGGACCGCGTAGGTGTCCTGCGCGGCCAGCCGTTGCTGGTATTCCGCGAGTAGCTCCACGCCACGGCGGAGCAGGTTCTGCCCCTGCTCCTTCTTGCGCACGCCGAACCGCGCACCGGGATCGAAGTCCTTCGCCAGCCGCACCGTCGAGCCTGGCTTCACCCGCAATCGCTCGACCAAGCCAGGAATCCAGCCGGTGTCCTGATCGGTCATCCGCGTCCTTCCGGTCGTTCCGGGGTGAAATCTGCTGGGCTCGGCATGAAATCGCCGCGCGGCCAGCCTAGGCCGCCGGCGCGCACGGGGTGCTGGCGCGCGGGGGTGCTAGACAGGGCGCATGGCCGATGCTGCCCTGCCGCCCGGCGGAACCCCGGTGCGCGGCCCGGTGTGGGCCGCGTGGCAGCCAGTCGAGATCTTCCGCCGACTAGCCCATGTCACCGTCCCCTGGTATGTCGCCGCTGGCTGGGCACTGGACCTGCCGGGCTCCCGGACCCAGGTCTGGAACGTCTCATGGAACGCAGGGCTGTCCAGGGGCCAACGGCATCCCGACCCGATGACGTCGAACTCGCAGTCGCCGAGCGCAGCGTGCAGAATCGATCCGCCTGCCGTACGCGCAGGTCATCCAGCGCACGCGCGATGGCGTGCCCGACCTGGCGCCGGAGATCGTGCTGCTGTTCAAGGCCAAAGCGATCCGGCCCAAGGACGAGGCGGATTTCACTGGCACGGTGCCGCCGCTGGCCACGGCGCAGCGGGCGTGGCTGCGTCGCTCGCTGCTGCGGGTACGTCCCGACCATCCCTGGATCGACCGGCTCTGAGCGGGCGTTAGATCATGGTTGACGTGACGGATCCGATCCAGGTCCGGGGCAGGACGATCCCGGCTGAAGAACTGTCCTGGCGGTTCTCCAGGTCGTCGGGCCCCGGCGGGCAGTCCGTCAACACCAGTGACAGCCGCGTCGAGCTTTCGTATGACCTTGCCGCCTCGTCGGCGCTTGGCCCGGTGTTCAAGGAGCGTGCGCTGAGCGCCCTCGCCGGCAGGCTGGCCGGCGGCGTCCTCACGATCAGCGCGTCCGAGTACCGGTCTCAGTTGCGCAACCGCAAAGCGGCCGCACAACGTCTCGCCGCCCTGCTGACCACCGCGACCGCTCCGCCGCCCGCCGCCCGGCGACCGACCAAGCCGACCCGCGGGTCACGCGAGCGCAGGCTGGAGAGCAAGCACCGGCGGGCCCAGATCAAGCGGCTCCGCCGGTCCACCGACGAATGACCCACGGTCACCCACTGCAAGCCAGCCTCAACGCCGCCGCAGGCCGGTTACCGCCATCGCGAGGCCAGCCAGCACCACCACCGGCCCAACCACCACCCAGAGGGTCACCCCGGTCATCACGCTGCCCTTGATACAGAGGCTTATTCACGACCATGATCATCGGGCCGTCCGCGTCGCATCACCGCTGGCCAAGCCTTGATCAACTTGAAGTAGATGATCATGTGAATAACCCTCATAGCCCAGACCTTGCAGCGTCCAGACAGCTCCGGCGATCGTGATCAGCACTCCCGCGACGACGAGAAGGATCCGCCACATGGCGCCCAGCCCTCCCATAGTGGGTCCGCGATCTTCACGATGCTGCTACTGCACTCGATCGCCGGGATCGCCGAGAAGATAGAAGATAACGGCCAGGGTAGCGGGTGCCGTCCGAATCCAGGCTCGGATTACGACCTATCCTGCTCACTACAGGTGCACGGCCCTTACGTCTCCCCACGTCTTGCCCAGATATTGAGGGTTATTCACAAGATCATCAACCGTGAGTTGATCAAGCTCTGACCAGCGGCCACGTCGCGCATGATGCTTGATGATCATGACCGTGAATAAGCCTCATTCCACCGCCAATCTACGGTGGCACCGCTCAGCCGTCGGCTCGCTACATAGCAGGACAGTCCGTGGCTCAAACAAACCGCGGTCCAGGATTTCCTCAATCCGCCGGTCAGCCATCAGCCGCAGGAAACTCTTCTCATATTCATGCCACGGCTTATGCTGTTTCTTATAACTGTCGAGAAGAGGCTGCATGGGCGCAAGCAAGGGTTCGTGGCGATAGACGGCGCGGCACAGTTCCCGCACGAAGAAGCCGAGATCATCGCGTTTCGTAAAGCCAGCAAGCTGGGAGACATTGTTCAGCCGGACATCGAGCACCTGCTCGATGTGTGCCTGCCTCAGCGCGCCGAAGAACTGAGCGGCGTTCTTCTTCGTGAAACCGATCGTATAGATCTCGAGGCTTATTCACGGTCATGATCATCAAGCATCATGCGCGACGTGGCCACTGGTCAGAGCTTGATCAGCTCACGGTTGATGATCTTGTGAATAACCCTCCTCCACTGTTCTTCCCCTGAACGGCCCCCCGCAGAACCCGCCCGAGGAGCAGATGGCGATGGCACTGCGACGGTCTGCGACGGTCCTCCTCGAAATGCTCTCAGGCCGGGTGCGGTTCTGGCGACACCGTGTAGGTCAGCCCGGAGGGTGTCCCCCAGGTCAGCGTGCCTGGCCGCGGCTGCGTGAGTCGCCAACTGGGCAGCCCTTTCATCCGGTGATGGCGACGGCACTCGGCCGAAATGTTGCAGGTGCAGGTAAGGCCGCCCTGGTCGTAAGGGATGGTGTGATCGAGGTCGCAGGATGAGGCGGGGCGGCGGCACGTCGGGAAGCCGCAAACCTGGTCGCGGGCCTCGATGAACGCCCGCATCCTGCCGGGAATCACGTAGCCCCGAACCGACTGCTCATGGGTGCATGCGTCCGCCGCGCCGTCGGCAGCACTCGTGTCGGCGCCTGCGGCGGCTCGGCTGGCGGCTGCTCCGCTCGCAACTGCGGCGCCGCCGCGCAATACCCTCCGGAGTACAGCTCCCAACCTGTCCGCGCTGGGCGTGGCACCGCCAGGCAGGTCTGCCCCGCGACCGCCCACGCCGGGGCTGCCCGCGGTGGACTGCTCCGCTCCGGGACGCCCCGGCCGAAGCCCGCTCTCCGCACCGAGCATGTCAACGGGCACGGTGAGGGTGATCCGGCCGAGCAGGCCGGGCCGGAGGGGATCAGCTGGTGACGGACGCGGACGCCCGGGTGAACGGATCCGCGTGACGGCTATCGGCTGACCTCGCGGGCCAACCACGATGACGCGCCACTCGCATGTCGCATCCGTCGCGGCAGCCTCGGCGAGTTCCCGGGCAACAGCAGCGGTGACCGGGCCGATCCGGCCCAGCCAACCTGGCTCACCAGAGAGGCCGGCCAGCGTGCGCCATGGCACCTTGAGGATTGGCCGTGCCTTTAGCGCACCACGCAGGGCATCGCCGACCAGTGCCGCCTCTCCGTCCCGACCGGCGCCGGGAGATGAGATGGGCGGCCAGCCGCAGGGCGGCCTCAGGCCTGCTGGGGGATGCTGCTCCGCAGCAGCATGGTCGCCATCATCGGGACCAGTTCCCGCCGGGCCGGCGCCACCGGCGCCACCGGGGCCAGCAGGGCCAGCAGGGCCAGCAGGGCCAGCAGGGCCAGCAGGGCCAGCAGGGCCAGCAGGGCCAGCATCTCCGTCGCGACTATTGCCGCTATCGGCACCGCCACCGCTACTACCGTTATCGGCACCACCACCAGCAGCCTCAGCACCCTCGCCGTTATCCGCACAGTCAGCAGCGGCCCCGGCCCCGGAGCTGCCATTGCCGTCAGCGGTTCGGCCGTCACCGCCACCGTCACCAGCACCGCCGCCACCGCCCGCGGCACCGGGGTCGCCACCGCCAGCAGACGGGCCTGCCGGTCCGGCATCCGGGGGTGTGTCCTCTGCTGGCGGGATCAGCGGCATGCCGAGGAGCAGGCGAACGAACACTTGCGCGCGCAACAAGTCAATGCCGCCGACTGCCCCGGAACTCTCCAGCGTCCTTGCGATCGCGTCGATCCGCGCCCAGGCGGCCGAGGCCTGCGCGGCCGGCAGGAACCGGCCGAGCAGGCAGGCCGTTCCCTCCTCTTCCCCGCCCAGTTCGACACGGGCATTCCGCTCGGCCTGCTTCCGCCGCCGCTCCGCGGCCGCCGGATCTACTGAGATGACAGCGCGCCGCAGGGACGCGCGGAGTTGGCCGGTGGTCTGCCGCTCCGCTCTGGCCAGGACCTTGGCTTCCACCTTCCGGGCGAGTTCGTCGTCGAGCGGGGTCGTGTACAGGTCGATCAGCTTGGCCCGGCCCAGATCGACCTTTCCCGTGCGCAGCGCGGCCAACGTTCCGGGAAGCCGGCGCCCAAGGCTGACCGCGAGGCTCATCCAGTAGTCCGCCGCGCACTGCGTCAAGGTCAGGGCCAGCGCCACCTCGTTGGGTGCGAAGTCGGCGGCCAGTTGCTCGACCGGATTGCGGCTCGTTTCCACGTTGCCGGTGACGCCACGGCGGCGGGCGAATTCGGCGACAGCGGTCAGTTCCTGGGCCTGCGCCCAAGAAGTGACCTTGCGCCAGCCGGTTATCGAGTTGGCCAGCGCAGCATCATCCAGGCGCCCGGGCGACGCGTAGCTCAGCCAGCCGGCCAGGGCAGCGCCAGGCGTCAGGCGCGCATGGCCGGCCAGTTCGCTGGCCGGCAGCGCGCTGCACGCACCGGACTCGGCGGCGCGCAACTCGTCGTCGCCATGCGGATCATCGCCAGGATCGTTGGGGTCATTGCCGGGGTCATTGGTGTCATTGCCGGGGTCGTTGTCGGCAGACTCGGCGTCGGCCCGGACAACGCCCAGCCCATCACCCGGACCGTCGTCAGCCGGGGAATCGTCACACGGGCCGTCCGCTGGGCGGTCATCACGCGGGTGGCAGTCGGTCGGCCGACCGTCAGCCAGCCGGTTGTCGCTCGCGCGGGATCGTGGCGCACAGGTGCGCGGGCCGGCCTCGGCGCCGTCGGGCTCGCCCCAGGCGGGCAGATCCTGGCCAGCGTGTTGGCGGAGCTGACGATCGGCAGCCGCCAGCAGGTCCGCCAACGGGAGGTCACTTGTCCACGACATCAGCAGTCCGCCGTCGGCGAGGGGCGCCCCAGCGGGAGCAGCCTCGTCATCCCCCGGGCCGTTGCCCAGGTTCATATCCCTGCGTCCTGCTGACATCGAAGCTCACCTCCCTCGCCAGAGAGCGCCGACAGGGCGTCTCGACAGTGGTCCAGCCATACGAAAACAGTATCGGTACCTTCTGACATTCTTGGCCTATAACGCACGTATTTTCGATTATTTTGGCGTCTTAACAGCCCCGCAGCCCCGCAGCCCCGCAGGCCGGCAGGACGGCAGGCCGGCAGGCCGGCAGGACGGCAGGCCGGCAGGCCAAGATCGTGACACGTTGGCTGGTCAGCGCAGACCTGCGAGCATCGCACCGTGATGGACGACCTGATCCGGCGCGCTGGGTTGCCAGCGGAGGTATCCCTGGCGGCCGTCATCGAGGCGGTACACCAGATGCCCTACGGCCGTCCCACTGAGCGCACGGCACCGGGCGCGCTCGCTGAGTGGCGCGGAACCTGCTCGACCAAGCACGCCCTGCTGGCAGCGGTACTGGCGGAACGCTGGCCACTGTCCCACCCGCGACTCGTTCATCGCGTGTACCTGTGCACCCGCGCGCAGGCTGCGCGCAGATTCGGACCGCGCGCCGCGTCCGTGGTGCCGGACCAGGGCTTGTGGGACGTGCATCGCTTCATGATCGCCGTGATCGGCCGGGCGACCGGCAGTCCGGCCGCCGGTGCGAACGCCGGTGCGAACGCCGGTGCGAACGGCGGTCCAACGGGCAGTCCGGCCGGCAGCGCGGCCAGCGGTCCGACTGGCGGTGCGAACCGCGGTGCGACCGGCAGTCCAGCCGGCGGCCCGCGAATCGTGATCGACGTGACCTTCGCTTGGCTGCCCGGATGGGACGGCGCGACCAGCATGGCCGTCGCCTGCGGACCGGGAACGGACCACGCCGCGGGCACTGACCCCGATGCGGACAAACGCGCCCTTGAGCGGCTCTACTGCGACCCGCGGGTCCGCGAGCCGTTCATCGCCGCGCTGGCTCAGCCGTAGAACCTCACACCAATACGCCCGGTGGGTCTCTTCTGCCGATATGGTGTCAGCCGTCCCCGGAAAGGCTCGGCGGGCACTGCAGCATCAGGCCAGTCGGAAGAACCGGCAAGTCGCAATGAAGGAGGCCCGTGGGCGGCTTCAGGAAGTTCCTGTTCCGCGGCAACCTGGTCGACCTTGCTGTTGACCTCGGCGGGGTAGGCTGCTTCCCTCCGGCGACCTGATCTAGTGGCCTCCGGTCATCCCGCAAGGAAACCGGCAGGGCCATTCGTGACATATTGTCCGAATCGGAGGAAAGAGCATGAGTGGCTTTAGGAATTTTCTTATGCGCGGCGACGTGATCGTCGTCGCGGTCGGGCTGGTAGTTGCCCTGGCATTCAGCGGCCTGATCACCGCCTTCACCACCGACATCATCAACCCGATCGTGTCCCGGTTCCAGGGCGGCAAATCGATCGGGCTGGGCGTCCAACTCGGTCAGGCTGGCAATGCTAAGACCTTCCTGGATATCGGCTCCTTCATCTCCGCGATCATTTACTTCGTCATCTTCATCGCCGTTGTCTACTTCCTCATTGTCGTGCCCTACAAGCATGTCCAGGCCCGCCGCGGGCAAGCAGTATTCGGCGACCCCCCGCCGCTGAAGACCTGCCCCGCGTGCCTATCCAGTGACCTCCCGGCCGCCGCGTCCAAATGCAAGTACTGCGGCACCGATCAGCTAGCCACCGCTAGGTGACCTATCCGGTCGGTTCTCCTGCAGGAGGGCTGCCCGGTCACTTCGCGTCGGCGTAGCAGCCGACCACGGCGGTGGTCACCGGAAACCGCACCGGGGTGTCACCGAACACCAGCCGGCCGGCTTCCGCAGCAGCCTCCCCGATCGCCGCGACCACCGCAGGGGCCGCCGCTTGCGGGCAGTGCACGATCACCTCGTCATGCTGGAAGAAGACCAGCCCGGGGCCGTCCAGGGGCCGTAGCGGCCCGGGGCCGTCCAGGGGCCGTAGCGGCCCGGGGCCGTCCAGGGGCCGTAGCGGCCCGGGGCCGTCCAGGGGCCGCGGCGGCGCGGGCGGCGTGCCCTGCGGCGGTGCCCACCTCGCCGACGCGTTGGATATGGAAAGGGCTGCGAGGCGGCGGCGGAGGCCCGCGAGCAGCACCAACGCCCAGTCGGCCGCGCTGGCCTGGACCACGAAGTTGCGGGTGAACCGGCCCCGGGCACGCAGCGAGCGGCGCGCCCGCTGGTCAGCCGCACCGGGGTCGTCGGGGGACGCGGTGAGCCCGCGCCACTCGGCGGATGGTGGCGGGCAGGCCCGACCGAGCCGGGAGCGGACCACCCGGCCCTCCTCCCCCGCGCGGGCCGCCGCTTCCACGTACTGGTCCGCGCGCGGGAAACGTCTCCGGAGCACCGCAAGAAGTTGCGACGCCTCGCCACCTGCCCCGCCGTACATGGCGGACAGCAAGGCGACCTTGGCCTTCGCCCGGTCCCCGCCAAACGCGCCCGCCAGTGCCTGGTACAGGTCACCCGTGCCGGCGGCCTCGGCGAAGGCATGATCGCCAGCCAGAGCGGCGAGCACCCGGGGCTCGAGTTGCGCCGCGTCGGCCACCACGAGCACCCAGCCGGGATCCGCGACGACCGCGCGGCGCAGCACCCGGGGGATCTGCAACGCCCCACCGCCCCGGGTCGCCCACCGGCCGGAGACCACGCCGCCGACGACATACTCCGGGTGGAACCGGCCAGCGGAGACCCATTCGTCCAGCCAGGCCCACCCGTGCGCCGCGTGCAGCCGGGCCAACTCCTTATATTCCAGCAGCAACGGAACCGCTGGATGATCAATGCCACGGAGCACGCCGGAGCGGGTGGACTCGGCCCGGACCCCGTCCGTGGCGAACGCCTTGAGCAGTTGCGCGGGAGAATCCGGGTTGACCGGGCGGCCACCGAAGGCCGCTGAGATCTGGCTGGCGAGCGCGGCCAGCCGGGCCGGCCGCAAGCCGGCCGGGGGCCGCGGGCCGAGCAGGCCGGCCAGCATGGCGTCATGCACGTCCGCGCGCCAGGGCATCCCCCTGGCGCGCATCTCAGCCGCTGCCAGGCCGCCCGCCGACTCCGCCGCCGCGAGCAGACCGAACCGGGCGGGATTCGCATCGGCGGAGATCCGGCGTTGCTGATCCGCATGCGCCGCGATCAGCGCGTCGAGCATCGCGCGGGCCTCGGCGAATCCGGGCTCCGCGGGCCCGAACAGCGTTGCCTGCGCAGTTGCTTCCTGCCTGGCGACCTGGGCGGCAGGCCCACCCGGCCGTCCCTCGCGGGCGAGCAGCAGCGCCTCGGTGAGCGCCACATCGTGACATCGATCCACCCGTACCCCGGCGCGCAGCAGCGACGGGTAGATCCCGGACGTGTCCGCCCAGACCCAGCGCACTCCGTCGCTTCGTCCGTGGCCGCTTCGCTCGTCGCCGCCCCGTTCGTGGCCGGCCCGCTCGTAGTCGGCTACCGCAGCCGGAAGATCATTCGCCACAACGACGGCAGCGTGGCCACTGCCGTCCTCGGCAAGCTCAGTCAGCAGGGCCGTGCGGCCAGGCCCGGCAGCCACCGCAACCCGCATGCATCAGATTGTCCGCCTGCCTGCCGACAACCGTGTCCAGCAGGTGGCGCGAGGCTCGGCGAGTGTTGCCGGACTGGTGCCTGTTCCCGGACTGGTGCCTGTTCCCGGACTGGTGCCTGTTCCCGGACTGGTGCCTGTTCCCGGACTGGTGCCTGTTCCCGGCCTGGTGTCTGAGCCCGGCCTGGTCCCTGGGCAGGCCGGGCCGGGCCCAGACGTCTTTCCCCTCAGCCCGAGGATGGTCCTTGGTTCCCCCCGCCGGGGACGCCGCCCACGATCGAGAGGTCGATGATGCTGGTGACGGTGGCGGTGGAGCCGCTCACCGTGGCCGTGACGCTCACCTGGTCGCCAACCTTCACCGCGCTGAGGCTGCTCGCGCCAGCGTCCACCTTGCTGGAACCCGTCACCCGGTAGGTCTTGCTGTAGCCGTCGGCGCTGTGCACCGAGAGGGACGAACTGCCGACCGCGGTCACCTTGCCGGTCTGGATGTCGACGGTCTGGTAGCCGCCACCGGGCGCCGGCACGACAAGCTGGCCGTGCACGGCCCCGCGGATGCCACCGCCCCGGGCGAACCGGCCCGGTCCGAACGGCGCGCCGGCCGCGGGACGGCGGAACGATGGCGGGCTGGATGATCCAGTTCCTGAAGACGCGGACGATGCAGGGGTTGCCTGGCCGACCGCCGCGGCGGAGGACGACCCGGAGGTGGCGATCGCCGCGCCGCCCGCACCTGCGAGCAGTGCCACGGCCGCGACCCCGACCATGATCAGCGGGTGACCGTGCCGTTGGTTTGGCGACGGGCCGCTCGCGGGTGTCACAACAGGTATGTAAGCGCCCGCACCTTAGCGCTTGCTGAGAGCTTGCTTAAGGATCTCTGCCGGACGACAGGAAGGCGACGAAGCCGGCGGCCAGGGCCACCGCGATGCGCTGCCGGAACCCCGGGCTGGTCAGCCTGGCCGCGTCGGCGGCGTCGCGCATGTTGCCGCATTCGATGAAGACCTTCGGCACCGTGGACAGGTTCAGCCCGCCGAGATCGGTGCGCACATCGAGCCCGCTGGTTCCCACGTAATCCGAGTACGGCTCGCCGGTGGTCTGGTGGTAGGCATTCCTGATGTCGAGCGCGAGCCGGTGGGACGGGCCGATGATCGCGTCATTATGCCCGGGAACCAGGCCGGGAGCGATGACCTCGAAACCCGTCCCGGTGGGCGGCCCGCCGTCCGCGTGGATGGAGATGGCCGCGTCGGCGTGCGCGCGGTTGCCGATCTCGGCACGCTGCGTCACGCACGGACCCACCCCGGAGTCGTTGCTTCGGGTGAGGATCACCGTGGCGCCATCCGCCCGGAGCAGCCTGGCGAGCCTGATCGCGACATCGAAATTGAACGCGTGCTCCGGGTAACCCGCGTCGGTCTGCGCCCCGGCCGTGTCGCACGGCTTCCATTCCGTGATCACGTTCACCAGCTGGTCGATGATCGCCGGATGCGACCAGTTGGCCCCGTTGTGCCCTGGGTCCAAGGCGATGACCTTGCCCGCAAGTGGCCGGCTCGCCGACGCACCGGCAGCTGGGGCAGGTGAGCTGGACAGCGGCCCAGCGGTGCGCACGGGGCCATTGGCGGAACCCCCCAGGGCTGCTGCGGACCGCGCTGCGCCGGGCGCGGCCGACGCGGCGCCGGACTGGCTGGCGGAGGGTGTCGCGGCAACAGTCGTCCCGGCGCACCCGGTGAGCCCGGCGCCAGCCGCGAGCACGGCGAGCGCGCCAGCGGCACGGATTAAGCCAGCCCAGGCACGAGGCTGTGTCATCCGGAACCCCCGCTGAGTGGCGACTGTCAGTAGCCCGAGACTAGCTGGCCTGGAATCCGGCTGGCCCGGATCCGGCAGACCTGGCCTGGCTGGCCTGGACCCGGCTGGTCAGCTGACCCGCTCCGCGGCGGTGCCGCCGCCGCCGCCAAGGTCGGCCTGCTGACGGCCGCGGGCTACCGCGCCGCCCACGGTGGTCCACGCGGCGAGACGCGCCGCAGCCTGGCCCGGCAGTTCACCAGCGGCCCACCCGGCCAGCTCAGCGGCCATGGTGTCGGTGATACCGCCCCGGTCCGCTGGACCTGCTGAGCGGTCCGCCTGCACCGCCGTGGGCCCCTGCCCGGCACTGTCCGGCGGCTGGTCCCCTGTGCCCGGGCCGGGATCCTGGACGGGGCCGGGATCCTGGACGGGGCCGGGATCCTGGACGGGGCCGGGATCCTGGACGGGGCCGGGATCCTGGACGGGGCCGGGATCCTGGACGGGGCCGGGATCCTGGACGGGGCCGGGCAGGGGCTGGTCTCCGCTGTCCGGCGCCGAGCCATGCCGCGCAGCACTCGCCGGCCGGTCCGCCGCGGTCTGCGGCAGGCCTTCTGCCGGGCTGGACGGTGGCCAGTCCGGCGCGCCCGGCGCAGTGCCGGGGCTGCTGCCCGGCACCGGGCCTTCGCCCAGCGGCGGCGCGTACCGGGGCCCGCCCACTTCCTGGTCCGCAACTGCCGCGGCCAACTCCTCGTCGGGACCATCCCCGGACGGCGGCTGCGCGGGCCCCCCGCCTGTCGCCAGGCCGGCATCCGGCCCCGCGTCGGGGAACGCGCGGTCCCCCGGGTCGGCCGCGCGGTCGTCGGTCAAGCCGGCAGCAAGCGAATCCTCCGTGGCCGCCCCGGCACTCGTCGCTGGGTCAGTTCCGCCGCCCCATGCTGAGCCGTGCCGGGGGGCGGCCTCCGGGCCGTATCCGGTGTCTTCTGCTGGGCCGTGCCCGGAGCCGTGCCAGGCACCTCCCGCCGGGTCGGCCCCGGAGCCGTGTCCGGCGTCCGCCGCCGAGCCGTGCCGGGGGCCGGCCTGCGGACTGTCCTGGGTGCCGGTTGCTGGGTCATACCAGGTCTCGCCCGGTGGGCCGTATCCGGTACCGGTCTCCGGGAAGGCGGCCCGGCTTCGCGTCTCCGGGAAGAGTCGCGTGCCTGGCTCCGGCCTGACGATCGGCTCCGGGCTGGCGGCCGTCTCCGGCCTGACGATCGGCTCCGGGCTGGCGATCGGCTCCGGGCTGGCGGCCCGCTCCCTCTCGTCCGGGAAGGTCTGCCGCGCGGCTGTATCCGGGAGGTCCCCCAGCGGGCCGGACAGCGGCCGGTCTCCGGCTTGCCCCGAGGAATCCGTCGTGCCCCCCAAGTGATCGGCCTCGTGGCCCGGCCGATCCGCCTCGCGCCCGGACAGGCCCGTGTCGCTTCCCGGCAGCTCCGCCTGGCGCCCGGGCAGGTCCGCGCTGTCCGGCGCCGGCCCGGCGGCGGGCGAGGTTCCAGGTGTGTTGCGCCGCCCGCGCGGACCATTCGCCGACTGGCCGGGCCAGGCGCTGTTCAGCTGATCGCGGCTCTCGCTGAACTCGGCGGGCCAGCCCTGAACCGGAATCCGGTCGCGTACGTCGTCGAGCAGGCTCCGGTCGAACCCCCGGTCGGGCGCTGCCGGGCGGTCTGCCGCGGGGCCGCCCCGCACCGGTGCCAGCGGACCCGTCTGGAATGGCAGGGCAGGCCCCTGCGGGGAGTGCCCCACGCTCTCCTGCAGCAGTGCGGCGAGCCGTTCCGCGTCCTCCGCGTCGACGCCGAAGACGACCCTGGGCTGGCCCCAGGGCTTTTCGATCGAGTAGCCGACGTAGCTTGACACGGGCGGCAGGTGCTCCGCCTCCAGGCCCTGCGCGGCGCGCCACCGCTCCCATGCCCGCTCCAACATCGTTGCGGCGCGTTGCGCGCGAGATACCAGCCTTGGGTCAGGCATTGTGCGATCCTCCCCTAAGAAGCGGTGCCGCGCCGGGGCCCTCAGTCGGGCTCTCCGGCGGGCAGGCGGCACCGCGCGCCCCAACGGCACGTGCCGCGGCACGTGCCGTTGTTCTTGGTGCGCGGATGCCTAGCATGCCGCCCTCCCCCGTACGGGCCGACGGCATGCCGACCAGTATGGCGGACCTCGGCTCCGGGCAGGGGCGGTTACGAAAAGTTAGATCTAGATAACCCTTAGTAGTTGCCGTGGACTCTGGTGACCCCAGGATCCCTGGACCTGACCCCAGGATCCCTGGACGTGATCCCAGGATCGACCCCGGCAGTGCCCCTAACGAACCTTGCGAACGGCCTGCGCGATTACCGCCCGACCCGGCCCGAAACCCCGCCGGGGCCGACCCCCCCTTCAGTACCGCATGTGCATGTGCTGAAACTGCGTTGGTCTGCCGGAGACCCGCGGACGCGGGCCCGGCTGGGCTGCCTCCCGGTGCGTGACGCGTCAGGGACGAGCCCTTTCCGTGCCCCCCGGCCCTACTCCGAACGCTGCTGCGGGATTCCCGCGAGCAGCGCGCGGACCTCGGTCTCCCGGTACCGGCGGTGCCCGCCCAGCGTGCGGATGGAGGTCAGTTTCCCCGCCTTCGCCCAGCGGGTAACTGTCTTGGGGTCAACGCGAAACATTGTCGCGACCTCCGCCGGCGTCAACAGCGGCTCAGCCTCGGGTGTACGTGCAGACATGTCTACGGCCTCTCCTCTTGGACCAGTCTTGCGATCCTGCGTTGTTGCTTTGCCTGGCTCCGTGCGGAGCCTGCCGTGGATGTCCCATATGGCCCACTGAGACCATATTGCCATCACCAGCGGTGACAAGTCGACCACCAGGAGCAAAGATTCTGTGACAGGTCGCCCCCGTTGCTCCACTGATATGCGTCACGCTGCGTGATTCTAGCGACACGTATCGTTGCAACGGGTGGAATCTGGAAAGTCGTCCTCTGGTAGTCAGTTAGCGGCTTCGAGCGACTCCAGCGTTTGCCACCTGCTCCGGAGCCGCTGATAGAGCACTGCGGCCAGTTCCTGCTGGCCTTCCCGGCTCGCGCTGATGGCTGCGGACACCTCTGCCACCGACTGATCGCCGCGGAGCGCATCGTCGTCGAGCAGGTGCACCAGGCCGCCGTAATCCAGCTCCACCACGGAGTGCGGGTGGAACTCCTCCAGCCAGCGCCCGACCTGCGCTATCTCCACGCCCGCGGGCCACGTGCCCAGGCTGGCCCGGCTGTCCCCGGTGCCATCGCCATTGCCGTCGTCGGCCCGCACGCCCAGGCCTGGCTGGCTCGTTAAGGCCTCGCCCCCGGTGCCCCGGACCGCGCTCAGCGCCCGGGCGATCCGTCGCCGGGCCTGGGACATGGCGGTGGCGTAGATGAGGGTCCGGGTGGCGGAAGCGGTGGCCGGCCCTCTGGCGTCGAGGTCACTGGCACCGCCCAGCACGAGCCATCGCTCCTCCGGGGCGAAGGGCACGAACCACGCTGGCGGCACCGACCAGGTGCACGCCTGGATGTACACCCGCAGCGACGAGGACCGGCCCTGCCAGCAGGCGAAATCATGCAACGCCTGATCTGCCTGGCCGTGTGCGAACGCGGTGGACAGCAGCGGCCTTGAGGTGGCCTGCAGCCGGGTCAGCGAGAGCCAGCAGCGCAACCGGGTCTGCCATGGGCAGATGTAGGTGACCCCGTCGGCCCAGCGGACGTAGGCATGCACGCTCTCCTGCTGCGGGGCGGCGATCGGCGGCGTGGCGATCAGCCGGCCGAGCGCCTCCGCCTGCTCCGCGTCGAGCGCGACCGCTCGGCGCGGCCGCTGCGGGGAAGCGGCATAATCAGCCCAGCGCCGGCCCTCGGCCCGGCCGAACGCGGAGAGTGGCTCATAGACGCGCAGATAAGCCGCGTAGGGACGCACGATCGCATCGTGGCACGCGAGAGCATCACGAACCATGTCCAGTGGATAACGAGATCGTCACCTCGCGTGCCCCCGCGCCATCGGCGCCTCACGGCGCTGCGCCATCGGCGCCTCACGGCGCTGCGCCGGAGGGATAGTCTCAGGCTGCAGGCCCAACCAGGACCGGAGAGGTAGTCACCACCGTGACCAGCGTGTTCGCAAGCCCAGACCAGGGCAGTAGCGTTCCCGGATCACCCGCCGACGCGCGCGGGCAGATCGTCAGCGCCAGCGGTCAGCAAGGACATGAGCAGGTCGTCTTCTGCCAGGACCCACGCAGCGGCCTGCGGGCGATCATCGCCATCTATTCCACCGCCCTCGGCCCAGGACTGGGCGGGACGCGGTTCTACCCCTACCCGGACGAGGACGCGGCCCTCGCCGACGTGCTCAACCTGTCCCGCGCCATGGCGTACAAGAACGCACTGGCGGGCCTGGATCACGGGGGCGGGAAGGCCGTCATCATCGGTGATCCCGCGACGGGCAAATCCGAAGCCCTGCTTCGCGCGTACGGCCGGTTCGTCGAGTCGCTGAACGGGCGCTACATCACCGCGTGTGACATCGGCACCTACAGCGAGGACATGGACATCATCGCCCGCGAGTGCCGCCATGTGACGGGCCGCACCGTGCCGCACGGCGGTGCGGGCGACTCCTCCGTGCTCACCGCGTTCGGCGTCTTCCAGGGCATGCGGGCCGCCGCCGAGCACCTGTGGGGAACCGCGAGCCTGGACGGGCGCCTGGTCGGCGTGGAGGGCGTGGGCAAGGTCGGCAGCCGCCTGGTCACCCTGCTCATCGAAGCAGGAGCGTCCGCCGCCATCTGCGACGTGGACCCGGCCGCCATCGCGCGGGTCGTCGCCGCGCACCCCGGCGTGGAAGTCGCGGCCAGCCGGGATGACCTTCTCGCCCGGCAGCTTGATGTCTTCGCGCCATGTGCGCTGGGCGGGGCGCTGGACGATGACACCGTGGCGGCGCTGCGCGCCAGCATCGTCTGCGGCGGGGCCAACAACCAGCTCGCCCATCCCGGCATCGAGAAGCTGCTCGCCGACCGCGGCATCCTCTACGCCCCCGACTACGTGGTGAACGCGGGCGGCGTGATCCAGGTGGCCGACGAACTCGACGGGTTCGACTTCGGGCGGGCACAGGCCCGGGCAGCGCAGATCCTCACCACGACCAGGCAGATCTTCGTGCTCGCCGACACCGAAGGGGTGCCCCCGGCGGTCGCCGCCGACCGGCTGGCCGAGCGAAGGATGTCGGAAGTGGGTAGGCTGCGTGGCATCTGGCTGGGTGCGTGAGGCTTCACGCCGCCCGCCACCGCACAGCAACTGAGTGCAGCAAACTGGCCCGGCAAACAGCACTGCTCGCATCCTGCAGAGGCGCTTACGCCGCAAAGCAGGTACGGTTGGAACTGTACGCAAGCTGGAGGCACGTCGCGCTTCAAGCGGTGGAGCGGCGACGGGCAGTCTTGCGTGCGTAAAGCCGCAAGTCATCAGCGCAGGGAGCAGGAGCCGACAGAGGCTCCGCATGTTCGAGGGGGTCGAGCCAATGGGGCGCGGCCGAGCCAAGGCCAAGCAGGTAAAGGTGGCACGCCAGCTGAAGTACAACAGCGGCGGCACGGACCTTGACCGGCTGCGGACTGAGCTGGGTGTCGGCAGGGACGACGAGGATGCGGATGGCGACCCCTACGCAGACCTCGCGGGGCGTTACGCGGATGACGCGGACGCCGATCATGCCGGCGATGGGGACACTGACGACGAGGACGACCTCGACGAGGACGACTTCGGCAACGGCAACGGATCACACGTCAGCCGGTCGGAGCGAGCCTGAGCGCGGGCCGGCGGGCTGCTGAACCCGGCTGCTGAACCCGAGGGCACATGCGCGTGCCCGGGGACGGGACGTTCAGGATGCCTGCCGGCCGGTCAGCCGCGCGGTGCCTGAGCCTGGCACGATCTCGCCCAGCAGCCACGCCGGGACGCCTCGGCGCCGCAGCACGCCCAGAGCCCGGTCCGCGTCGGCGCGGCCGAGCACTGCCGCCATGCCGACACCCATGTTGAACACGCGTTCCATCTCGTCGGCGGGGATCCCGCCACGCTCCGCGAGCACGCCGAACACGGCGGGCGGCTGCCAGCTGCCCCGGTCCAGCACGGCATCGGTGTCGGCGGGCAGCACCCGGGCCAGGTTGGCAGCCAGCCCGCCGCCGGTGACATGGGCGTAGGCGTGCACGTCACAGTCCCCGGCCAGGGCGAGGCAGTCTCGTGCGTAGATCCGGGTCGGGGTGAGCAGTTCCGGCCCCACCGGCCCGCCGATCGCGGCGATCTCGTCGTCCAGGCCCAGTCCCGCCCGGTCAAGCACCTGCCTGACCAGCGAGAAGCCGTTGGAGTGCAGGCCCGAGGACGCCATCGCGAGCACCACGTCGCCGGCCCGGACGCGGTGCGGGCCCAGCAGGTCGGCCTGCTCCACCACACCGGTCGCCGCTCCCGCCAGGTCGAACTCATCCGGCCCGAAGTGCCCGGGATGCTCGGCGGTCTCCCCGCCGATCAGGGCGCACCCAGCGCGGACGCAGCCCTCAGCGATCCCGGCCAGGATCGCGGCCGCACGCTCCGGGCGGAGCACGCCGAACACCATGTAGTCCGTCATGAACAGCGGTTCCGCCCCGCACACCACGAGGTCGTCCACCACCATGCCGACCAGGTCGATGCCGATGGTGTCGTAGATCCCCAGCCGGCTGGCGATGACCACCTTGGTGCCCACGCCATCGGTGGAGGTGGCCAGCAGCGGCCGCCGCAGGGTGGTCAGCCTGGTCGCGTCGAAGAGGCCGGCGAATCCCCCGATACCACCAACCACCTCGGGCCCGGCGGTGCGGGCGATCGAGGCGCGCATCAGGTCCACGGCACGCTCACCCGCGGCGATATCCACGCCCGCGTCACGGTAGCTGGGCTTCCCAGTCATGCAGGCACCGTCATGTGACCCACCCGTCATCCAACCACGGGCGGGGCGACTTCCAGCAGGTGCTTGCCGCGCTCCGCCTCGGCGACCGGGATCGGGTACTGGCCGTCGAAGCAGGCCCGGCAGAGCCGGCCGGCCGGCAGCGTGGTCGCCTCGGTGAGTCCCTCGAGCGAGATGAAGCCAAGCGAGTCGGCGCCTATCGAATCCCTGATCTCCTCGACGGACAGGCTGCCCGCGATGAGCTCGGCCCTGGTCGCGAAGTCGATCCCGTAGAAGCAGGGCCAGGCCACCGGCGGGCTGGAGATCCGCACGTGCACCTCGGCGGCGCCCGCCTCACGCAGCATGGCCACGATCGCCCGCTGGGTGTTGCCGCGCACGATCGAGTCGTCCACCACGACGACGCGCTGGCCGGCGATGACGCCCTTGAGCGGGTTCAGCTTGAGCCTGATCCCGCGCTGCCGGATCGTCTGGCTGGGCTGGATGAACGTCCGGCCCACATAGGAGTTCTTGACCAGTCCCTGGCCGTACGGGATGCCGCTGGCCTGCGCGTAGCCGATGGCGGCGGGCGTGCCCGACTCCGGCACCGGGATGACCAGGTCGGCGTCCACCGGATGCTCGGCCGCCAGCATCCGGCCGACCTGGACCCTGGTCGCCTGCACGCTGCGGCCGGCGATGGCCGTGTCCGGCCGGGCCAGGTAGACGTACTCGAACAGGCAGCCCGCCGGATGCGGGCTGGCGAAAGAGTGCGACCTGACCCCGCGCTCGTCGATGGTGACCAGTTCGCCGGGCTCGATCTCCCGGACGAAGGACGCGCCCACGATGTCCAGGGCTGCCGTCTCGCTCGCCACCACCCAGCCGCGGGCCAGCCTGCCGAGCACCAGCGGGCGGAAGCCCTGCGGGTCCCGTGCCGCGTACAGGGTGTGCTCGTCCATGAAGACCAGCGAATAGGCACCGCGCACCAGCGGCAGCGCGGCGAGCGCGCTGTCCTCGACGTTTGCCATCCGTGGATCGGCGAACAGCGCAGTGAGCACGTCCGTGTCGGTGGTGGCCCGCTGGCCGGCGCCGGACCGCCCGGCCCCGCTGGCGATGGCCGCCAGTTCCAGGGTGTTGATCAGGTTCCCGTTGTGCCCCAGGGCCAGGCTGGCCGTCGGGGTGGACCGGAACGTGGGCTGCGCGTTCTCCCATGTGGACGCGCCGCTGGTGGAATACCGGCAGTGCCCGACGGCGATGTGACCGCGCAGCGTGGACAGCGCGGCCTCGTCGAACACCTGCGCCACCAGGCCCATGTCCTTGTAGACCACGATACGGTCGCCGTCGCTGACGGCGATGCCCGCTGACTCCTGGCCTCGGTGCTGCAGCGCGTACAGGCCGAAGTAAGCGAGCTTGGCTACTTCCTCGCCGGGGGACCACACGCCGAACACGCCGCACGCGTCCCGAGGAGGCCGGTCTCCGGGATCCACGTCGTCCGTCAGTCGGCCATCGGGGTTGACCACGCGGTCAGTCTAATGACGCGGGAGCGTTCGTTGTACCGCGCAGCAGCGGCAAGCGGGCCGACAGGTCCGCCCGCGGCCCGCTGGCACTGACCCGGCCGGCCGCCACGGCGCCGGCCCAGGACAGCCGGCCGGTGGCCAGCTGGACCCAGGTGACCGGGTCGGTCTCCACCACATTCGGCGGAGTGCCCCGGGTGTGCCGCGGCCCCGCGATGCACTGCACGGCGGCGTACGGCGGGACGCGGACCTCCACCGCCCGGCCGGGCGCGTCCGAGGCGAGCAGGTCAAGGAGGTAGGTCACCGCGGCACGGAGCGCTTCAGGCCGCGGCTGCGCGCTGGCGTCCAGCGCGTCCAGCACCGCCACGGTCAGCGCGCGGCCGAGCGCCGCGGCCTCGGCCGGCCCTTCCCACCTGCCCTGGCCCAGGTCCGCGCGCTGTGCCTGCAGCGCGGTGAGCAGTCGCTGGGGATCGGCGCGGCGGGCTGGCATCAGCGCTTCCATGATCGCGGTGTTCCGGCGGGCATCGTGACGGACAAACTACCGCCACCCCGCACCGCACCAACGAGCCACACCCGAGGACGTCCTCGCGCCGGTACGGGGCGTGGACACCCGGGCTCGTTGCGTAGCGTTATATTTCATGATTTGAGCTATTTCCCGATATAGCTGGCCAGACTGACGAGTAGCCGATAGTGGTCATCAGTATGGGAGGGAAACGCGGGCCCGGCCGCCGGGCGAAGCACAAGTCCCGCACTGCCGCTGCCCTCCTGACCAGCGCGACTGTCGTGCTCGCTGTGCTCGCCGGGGTGGGTGTGGTCGCGTTCCTGCATGCCGGGAGCAGAGATGTGGCGCAGCGGCGATCGGCGCCACTGTCCACCAAGGTGACCAGCGAGCAAGCCGTCGGGCTGGCCAACCTGGGGCAGCAAGGTCAGGCGGGGGCGGCCGGCTCATCCGCGACGCTGCTCTACGCGGGCGCCGGCGGGCTGGTCTTCACGCCGAGCAGCGGAGGGGAGACCGTCGAGCCCAGCCAGCAGTGGCAGGCAGACGAGATGGGTGGCGGAGGGTTCGTCCTCCTCTTCACCCCGGACGGGCTGTGCCTGACCGCGACGGGCAGTGGCGCCCGGGCGACCGCCCAGCTGGACCCCTGTGACTCCGGGCCCGACCAGCGCTGGTACCACCCCTTCCAGGGGACCGACGGGGTCGGCCGCGACTACTGGCGGCTGCGCAGCGCTGCGGACGGGCGCTGCCTCGCGGTGGCGGCCACCCAGTCCGGCGGGTCCGCCCTCGCGGCGATGCAGCCGTGCTCAGCCAGCAAGCCGTGGCCCCAGCTCATCATGTTCTGGTCCGCGTTCTGAGCGCCCTCAGCCAAACAACGCCGGCAGCGTCCCCCGGTGCGCTGCCGCCAGCTCATCCACCGGGATGTCGAAGCTGCCCGTCACCACCAGGCTGTCACCGCCCACCGTGCCGAGGACCTCGGCGGGCACCGCATGCGCGGCGCACATGCCGGCGAACGCCTGCCGCGCCTCCGCCCGGACGGCCACCACGGCCCGCGCCGCCGATTCGCTGAACAACTGCGTGAACGCGTCCGCGGGGACGCTGACCTGGCAGCCCAGCCCTCCGGCCAGGCAGCACTCGGCAAGCGCGATCGCCAGCCCGCCTTCGGACAGGTCGTGCGCCGCCTCGACCAGGCCCGCCGCGGCCGCGGCGGTGAGCACCTCAGCCAGCGCCCGCTCCGCCGCCAGGTCCACCGCGGGCGGCCGCCCGCCGCAATGCCCGTGCGCCACGTGCGCCCACGCCGACCCGCCGAACTCGGCGGACGTCCGGCCGAGCAGCACCACGCTGGCTCCCCCGGCGGCGAAGCCGATCGGCACCCGCCGCGTTACGTCAGGATGCACGCCGAGCACGCCGACCACAGGTGTCGGGTGGATGGGCGCCGCGCCGGTCTGGTTGTAGAAGCTGACGTTGCCGCCCGTCACCGGCACCCCGAGGGTGGCGCAACCCTCGGCGAGCCCGCGGACCGCCTCGGCGAACTGCCACATGACGCCGGGGTCCTCCGGCGAGCCGAAGTTCAGGCAGTTGGTGACCGCGAGCGGCACCGCGCCGGTCACTGCCACGTTGCGGTAGGCCTCGGCGAGGGCGAGCTGGGCACCCGCGTACGGGTCGAGGAGGGAGAACCGCCCGTTTCCGTCGGTGGCCAGCGCGACACCGAGGCCGGTTTCCTCGTCGATCCGGATCAGCCCGGCATCCTGTGGCATGGCGAGCACGGTGTTGCCCCGCACATGCCGGTCGTACTGCTCGGTGACCCAGCTCTTGTCGGCCAGGCCCGGCGAGGCGAGCAGGGACAGCAGCGTGGCCCGCAGCTCCGGGCCGGTGGACGGGCGCGCCAGCGCGCCGGGGTCGTCGGCGAGCAGCGCGTCCTGCGCCGCCGGGCGCTGGATGGGCCGCCGGTAGACCGGCCCGTCGTCAGCGGCACTGCCCGGCGCGATGTCCACGACCTGCTCGCCGTGCCAGGTCATCTGCAACCTGCCGGTGCCGGTCACCTCGCCGATCACCGTCGCCAGCACCCCCCACCGGGCGCAGATCTGCAGGAAGCGGTCCACATTGCCGGGCTCGACCACGGCCATCATGCGTTCCTGCGACTCGCTCATGAGTATCCCGGCGGGGCCGAGCGCGGGGTCGCGGAGCGGCACCGCATCGAGGTCCACGCGCATCCCGGTGCCGCCGCCCGCGGCAAGCTCGGCGGTGGCGCACGAGATGCCGGCCGCACCGAGGTCCTGGATGCCCGCCACCACCCCGGCCGCGTACAGCTCCAGGCAGCACTCGACGAGCAGTTTCTCGGTGAACGGGTCGCCGACCTGCACGCTGGGCCGCTTGGCCGAATCGGTGCCGCCGAACGTGGCGCTGGCCAGCACGGAGGCGCCGCCGATGCCGTCCGGGCCGGTGCGGGAGCCGAACAGGATCACCGCGTTGCCCGGCCCGCGCGCCTCGGCAACCTTGAGGTCCGCATGCCGCATGACCCCCACGCACAACGCGTTGACCAGCGGATTCCCGCTGTAGCAGGGATCGAAGGCCAGTTCGCCGCCGATGTTGGGCAGCCCCAGGCAGTTGCCGTAGAACGATATGCCGGCCACCACGCCGGGCAGCACCCGGCGGGTGTCCGGCGCTTGCGCGGGCCCGAACCGCAGCGAGTCCAGCACCGCCACCGGGCGTGCGCCCATCGCGAGGATGTCGCGGACGATCCCGCCCACGCCGGTGGCCGCGCCCTGGAACGGCTCCACGTAGGAGGGGTGGTTGTGCGACTCGATCTTGAAGGTGACCGCATAGCCCTGGCCGATGTCCACCACGCCCGCGTTCTGCCCGATGCCGGCCAGCAGGGCGGGGCTTGGCGGTGCGGACTCCGCGAACTTGCGCAGATGGACCTTGGACGATTTGTAGGAGCAGTGCTCGCTCCACATCACCGAATAGATCGCCAGCTCGGAGTCGGTCGGCCGGCGGCCGAGCAGCTCGCGGATCCGCGCGTACTCCTCGCTGGTCAGGCCGAGCTCAGCGGACGGCTGCGGCTGGCCGGGCGTGGCCGCCGCGCGGGCCACCGTGTCCGGCACGGCTGCCGGGACGCCGCTGGCGCTCATCCGTCCACCAGCGTCCGCAGCACCGAGCTGAAGAAACCCAGGCCGTCGGTGCCCGGTCCGGTCAGCGCGTCGATCGCATGCTCGGGGTGCGGCATCAGTCCGACGACGTTGCCCGCCTCGCTGCGAACACCCGCGATATCCCCGACGGAACCGTTCGGGTTCCCCCCCACGTACCGTGCCACCACCTGACCGGACGCGGTCAGCCTGGCCAGCGTGGCGTGGTCGGCCACATAGGCGCCCTCACCGCTCTTGAGCACCACGGTTATCTCCTGGTCCTGGCTGTAGTCCCTGGTCCAGGGAGTCCCGGTGCCCTCGATGCGCACCCGCACCGTGCGGTTGATGAACCGCAGGCCGGCGTTCCGGGTCAGCGCGCCAGGAAGCAGGTGCGCTTCGCAGAGGATCTGGAAGCCGTTGCAGATGCCGAGCACCGGCAGCCCGGCCCTGGCCGCCGGGATCAGCTCGGTCATCACCGGCGCGAACCGGGCGATCGCCCCGCAGCGCAGGTAGTCACCGTAGGAGAACCCGCCGGGCAGGATGACGGCGGCCAGGCCGCGCAGGTCGCGATCGCCATGCCAGAGCGGGACCGGCTCGCCGCCCGCGTACCGGACCGCACGCGCGGCATCCACGTCGTCCAGAGATCCGGGAAAGGTAATGACGCCCATACGGGCTGCCATGAGCGTCCTCGCAGCGGGAGAGCGGGGGATGTTCTGCCAGCAGGCTACCGTGTTCCTGGGTCGCGTTATCCACAGGGCCTGCCCAGGCTTGCCGCCCGTGCCGTGCACCGGCCGCTCGCGCAGGTCCGCCGGGCCTGCGCTCCCTAGCCGGTTCTGGATAACGCTCCGGGTCAGCCGGCGTTCCTGAGCTGGCCCTCGCTCAGCTCATCCGTCAGCTTCCCGGGCAGCTCCTCGGGGTGCTGCTGGACACCGAATTCGGCCGGCCGGGCCAGCAGGGCGTCGTCGCGCCACGCCATCCGCTTCTCCAGGGACACCACGGTGCCCCGCCCCCCGGTAGTGGTCAGCGTCACATCATCCACGCAGGCCCGCATGATGGCCAGTCCGCGCCCTGACTCGGGCAGCATGGCGATCATCTGGTCATCAGTCAGCGGGCGCCGCCCGCCCCGCCAGCGGCTGGCCGGACGCGACGTCCGGCGGGCCGCCGGACGCGACGACGCGCGCGGCGCGCGGCGGCGGAACAGCACCGGCGAGTGCACCGCATCCCACACGGGCCGGCGCGGCGCGGGTACCAGCAGCGGTTCCAGGCCACGCTCGTCGTTCAGCACCTGGATCAGGCAGCCACGGCGGCCGATCCGCGCCACGATCTCGTACCTGGGCCCGGGCGTGCCGTGCTTGAGCACGTTGGTGCATGCCTCGGTGACCGCGAGAAGAAGATCGGAGACTCCGTCCTCGTCCGCCCCCAGCCTGCGCAGAGTGTCCCCGAGGACCCGCCGCATCACCGGCACACTCAGCGCCTCGTGCGGGAACACCAGGCAGAACTCCACGTCCACGTTCGACTCCTCGGTGCGTCTCATCTGAGCCCGCATCCGCCCCTCAGTTCCCTCATTCCGTGTACGTGCTAGCCACTTGACTCCTTTCCCGGCCCTGGCCGGGATAATCGTGAACTCTTGTGTTCTCTGCTTACCGTTCGCTTACACAACACTGTCGCGCAGCGTGCACCCGCCCACCGGTCAGCCCTCACGCAGCGTGAACTCCTCGATGACGGGATTGGCCAGCAGCTCACCGGCCAGCTCAGCGACCCGGGCGAGCGCGGCCTCGTCGGCCGGGCCGCTCAGTTCCACCTCGAACCGCTTGCCCTGCCGCACGCCGAGAACCTGGGCGAAGCCCAGCCGATGGCAAGCGCTCGCGATCGCCTCGCCCTGCGGATCGTGGATCTCCGGGCGGAGCATCACGTCAACGACGATTCGGGCCACCTGTTCCTGCCTTTCCTGATCACTGTTCCTGGTCCCTGCTCCCGGTGTCACTGCGCAGGGGGTTTCCCTCGCCGCAGCTCGGTCTGTCACGATGGCCCTAGTGAACCCCACCACCATGGGGGCTAGTGAACCCCACACCAGTAGGGAGTGGCACGTGGCCGTCGACGCCGACGGTGCGGTCACCGCACCGGGATCCCCAGCAAGCCTGGACGGGCGGCAGGGATCGCGTACCGAAACCATCCAGCTCCTCACACCGGAAGGTGAGCGGGCCGAGCATCCGGATTACCCGCTGGAGCTGACCGCCGATGAGGTGAAGGACCTCTACCGAGATCTCGTCCTGGTCCGCCGGATCGACACCGAGGCCATCGCCCTGCAGCGGCAGGGTGAACTCGGGATCTGGGCCTCGCTGCTGGGGCAGGAGGCCGCCCAGGTCGGGTCGGGCCGGGCGCTGGGCTCCCGGGACATGGCCTTCCCCACCTATCGGGAGCATGGCGTGGCCTGGTGCCGCGGCCTGGACCCGATCAAGCTGCTGGAACTGTTCCGCGGAGTCAGCCACGGGGGCTGGGATCCCGCCGCGCACCGGTTCCACCTGTACACGATTGTGATCGGCAGCCAGACGCTGCACGCGACCGGGTATGCGATGGGCATACAGCGCGACGGTGCGGTGGGCGAGAACGGTGAGGCGGTCATCGTCTACTTCGGTGACGGCGCCACCAGCCAGGGCGACGTCAACGAGGCGTTCATCTGGGCATCGGTGTTCAACGCGCCGGTGGTGTTCTTCTGCCAGAACAACCAGTGGGCCATCTCGGAGCCGCTGGAGCGGCAGAGCCGCATCCCGCTCTACCAGCGGGCGAGCGGCTTCGGCTTCCCCGGGATGCGGGTCGATGGCAACGACGTGTTCGCCTGCCTCGCGGTGACCAGGAAAGCCATGCAGGCCGCCCGGGAGGGCCAGGGCCCTACCCTCATCGAGGCGTTCACCTACCGGATGGGCGCGCACACCACCACCGACGACCCGAGCCGGTACCGGCTGGCCAGCGAACTCGAGGCGTGGAAGCTGAAGGATCCGATCGAGCGGGTCAAGGCCTACCTGGTGCGCACCGGCTCCGCAAACGCCAGCTTCTTCGAGGGCGTGGACGAGGAGGCCGACCAGCTCGGCAGGCGGGTCCGGAAGTCCTGCCTGGAGATGCCCGACCCGCGGCCGCTGGCCATCTTCGAGAACGTGTACGCGGAGCCCAGCACGCTCCTGGACGCGGAGCGCGAGCAGTATGCCGCCTACCTTGACTCGTTCGCCGGGGAGGCGCCCAGATGACGATCATGACCCTGTCCAAGGCCCTCAACGAGGGCCTCAGGAAGGCGCTGGAGAACGACCCGAAGGTCCTCGTGATGGGTGAGGACGTGGGCAAGCTGGGCGGGGTGTTCCGGGTCACCGACCGGTTGCAGAAGGACTTCGGCGAGACCCGGGTGATCGACACGCCGCTCGCCGAGTCCGGCATCATCGGGACCGCGATAGGGCTGGCCCTGCGCGGGTACCGGCCGGTCTGCGAGATCCAGTTCGACGGATTCGTCTACCCGGCCTTCGACCAGATCGTCAGCCAGCTGGCGAAGCTGCGGATGCGCTCGCGCGGCTTCGTCACCGTGCCGGTGACGATCAGGATCCCGTGCGGCGGCGGCATCGGCGCGGTGGAGCATCACAGCGAGTCACCCGAGGCGTTGTTCGCGCACACCGCCGGCCTGCGCGTGGTGGCCTGCGCCAACTCGGCGGACGCCTATGCCATGATCCAGCAGTCGATCGCCTGTGACGACCCGGTGATCTTCTTCGAGCCGAAACGCCGGTACTGGGACAAGTCCGAGGTGGACACCGCCGCGGAGCTGGCCGCCGCGCTCCCGATGGGCCGGGCGAGGACCGTGCTCGAGGGCACCGACGTGACCGTGCTGTGCTACGGACCGATGGTCCGGACCTGCGTGGAGTCGGCCGTCGCCGCCCGCGCGGAAGGACGCTCGGTCGAAGTGATCGACCTGCGCTCGCTGTCCCCGCTGGACCTCGGGGCGATCTGCTCGTCGGTGCGCCGCACCGGCCGGTGCGTCGTGGTGCACGAGGCCCCGGTCACCGGCGGGCTCGGCGCGGAGATCGCGGCCCGGGTCACCGAGGAGTGTTTCTACCACCTGGAATCGCCCGTGCTGCGAGTGGGCGGATTTTCCACCCCGTACCCGCCGTCCCGGCTGGAGGAGGACTATCTCCCCGACCTGGACCGGGTGCTGGATGCCGTGGACCGCACCTTCGCCTGCTGAGAGGCCCTGAGATGACGCAGCGACGAGAGTTCAGGCTCCCCGATGTCGGCGAGGGGCTGACCGAAGCGGACATCGTCACCTGGCGGGTGAAGCCCGGCGACCAGGTGACCATCAACCAGATCATCGTGGACATCGAGACCGCCAAGGCGGTCGTCGAACTGCCCTGTCCCTACGAGGGTGTGGTGTCCGGCCTGCTGGTGGCCGAGGGCGAGACCGTGGACGTGGGCACGCCGATCATCGCGGTGGACGTGGCGGGCGACGTGGCGGGCGGCACCGGCCCGGCGGCCAGCCCAGCGGCTGACTCAGCGGCTGGCCCCGCCGCCGGGCCGGCCGTGCATCCGGCCGCCGGGCCGACCGTGCATCCGGCCGCCGGGCCCGCGATTGACCCGGCCGCCATCGCGGCCGCTGGCCCGCGCCCCTCCGCGAAAGACCTGGTACCGCCGCCGCCCGCGGAGGAACGCCAGGCAGTCCTCGTTGGCTACGGGGTCAAGCTCGGCGCGACGACCCGGCGGCCGCGTAAGGCGGCGGCCGATACGCGCCCGGCGGACGGCGCGTCCAGCCGGGCCGACGCGATGAACGGCAGCCGGCCGGCCAGCGTGCTCGCCAAGCCGCCGGTCCGCAAGCTGGCCCGGGAGCTCGGCATCGACCTCGCGGGGCTGGCCGGTACCGGGCCAGCCGGGTCGATCACCAGGGACGACGTGCAGCGGGCCGCGCACGGTCCGGTGGCTCCGGCCGCGGGACGGGCCGATCGAGGCCGCGAGGAGCGCATCCGTGTTCGTGGCGTGCGTAAGCACACCGCCGCCGCGGTGGCTTCGAGCGCCTTCACCGCCCCGCACGTCACCGAGTTCCTCCAGGTCGAGGTGGACGCCACGGTGCAGGCGGTGGCCCGGCTGCGCGAGCTGCCCGAGTTCGCCGGCCTCAGGGTGTCGCCGCTGCTGCTGGTGGCCAGGGCGTTGCTGATCGCGGTGCGGCGGCACCCGATGATCAACTCCACCTGGGACGAGGCCGCGCAGGAGATCGTGGTCAAGCACTACGTGAACCTGGGCATCGCCGCCGCCACCGAGCGCGGGCTGGTCGTGCCGACCATCAAGGACGCGGATGCGCTCAGCCTGCCGGCGCTGGCCCGTGCCCTGGCCGACCTGTCCGCGACGGCGCGGGAGGGCAGGTCGTCACCCGCCGACCTGTCCGGCGGGACGATCACGATCACCAATGTCGGGGTTTTCGGGGTGGATGCGGGCACCCCGATCCTCACCCCGCCCGAAGCGGCCATCCTGGCGTTCGGCCAGATCAAGGATGCGCCGTGGGTGGTGGACGGCCAGCTCGCGGTGCGCAAGGTGACCACCCTCTCGCTGTCCTTCGACCACCGCATCGTGGACGGGGACCTGGGCTCGGCCGTGCTGCGTGACCTGGGTGAGATGCTGCACGACCCGCTGCGTATGCTCGCCTGGGGCTGAGCTGGATCCGGCAGAAGGGAACGCGGATGTTCCGGCATGTTGTGCTGTTCACCTGGACCGAGGATGCGACGGAGGCGCAGAAGCACGCCCTCACCGGCGAGCTGCGCAAGCTGCCTGACATGATCGACGCGATCCGCCGCTACCATGTCGGCCCGGACGCCGGGATCAACGCGGGCAACTGCGACTTCGCGGTCGTCGCCGATTTCGAGGACGCCGACGGCTACCGCACCTACCGCGACCACCCGCTGCACCGGGCGGTGGTGGCGGACTACGTCACCCCGATCGTGGCGCAGCGCTTCGCAGTCCAGTACGAGATCTGACCCCTCAGCCCTGCCTCCCAGGGCAACCCTCAAGCCGACTTTTCACGGATTCGGTACGCGCAAACCGGTCAAACCGGACGCGATCGCGTACCCAAGCCGGGAAAAGTCGCCGGGGAGCACCATCGGACCGGCTCAGAACGCCTCTTCGGGCAGTTCCATCAGGTCCAGGGTGGTCGCCTCGGCGATCTCGCGCTCCACGGCGAGCCTGGGCAGCACGGTCTGCGCGAAGAACCGGGCCGTGGCGATCTTGCCCTGGTAGAAGGCCTCGTCCCGGTCGGCTCCGGCGTCAAGGGCGCGCAGCGCCACCTCCGCCTGCCGGGCGAGCAGCCAGCCGATGACCAGGTCACCGAGTGCCATCAGCAGCCGGGTGGTGTTCAGGCCGGCCCGGTAGACCTCGGCCGGCTGCTCCAGCGACCCGATGGCATAACCGGACATCGCGGTCACGATGCCCTCGACCTCGCCCGCGGCGGCAGCCAGGGCGGCCCGCTCGGCCTTCAGCCGGCCGTTGCCAGCCTCGCTGGCGGCGAATTCCTTGATCTCCCCGATCACCGCGCCCAGCGCGACGCCCTGGTCACGCAGGATCTTGCGGAAGAAAAGGTCCATCCCCTGGATTGCCGTGGTGCCCTCGTAGAGGCTGTCGATCTTCGCGTCCCTGATGTACTGCTCCACGGGGAAGTCCTGGATGAACCCGGAGCCCCCGAACGTCTGCAGGGACAGCGTGAGCAGCTCGTAGGCACGCTCGGACCCGACGCCCTTGACTACCGGAAGAAGCAGGTCATTGATCCGCGCCGCCAACTCGTTGGGGCTGCCCTGGGCCTTGGCCATCTGCACCGTGTCCTGGTAGGAGGCGGTGTACAGGACCAGCGCCCGCATCCCTTCCGCATACGCCTTCTGCATCATCAGCATCCGGCGGACATCCGGGTGATGGATGATCGTGACCCGCGGCGCCGTCTTGTCGGCCATCTGGGTCAGGTCGGGGCCCTGCACCCGGGTCTTGGCGTACTCCAGCGCGTTCAGGTACCCGGTGGACAGCGTGGCGATGGCCTTGGTGCCGACCATCATCCGGGCGTGCTCGATGATCAGGAACATCTGCCTGATGCCGTCGTGCACGCCGCCGACCAGGGTGCCCACCGCCGGGCGATCCCCGCCGAAGGTGAGCTCGCAGGTGGTGGAGGCCTTCAGGCCCATCTTGTGCTCGACACCGGTGACCCGGACGCCGTTGCGCTCGCCCAGCGCACCGTCCGGACCGACCAGGTACTTGGGCACCAGGAACATGGACAGGCCCTTGGTGCCCGGCCCATGCCCCTCCGGGCGGGCCAGCACCAGGTGGAAGATGTTCTCCGCCATGTCGTGCTCGGCGCTGGTGATGAACCGCTTGACGCCCTCGATGTGCCAGCTGCCGTCCGGCTGCTGGATCGCCTTGGTCCGGCCGGCCCCCACGTCCGAGCCGGCCTCCGGCTCGGTCAGCACCATGGTGGCGCCCCACTTGCGCTCGATGGCCTGCTCCGCGAAGCGCTGTTGCTCCGGGGTGCCGATGCCCCACAGGACCTGGGCGAAGTCGGGGCCGCCCGAGTACAGCCAGACCGCCGGGTTGGCGCCCAGGATGAACTCGGCCACCGCCCAGGCCAGCGTGCGCGGCGCACCGATCCCGCCGAGCTCGGGGGGCAGGTCGAGCCGGTACCACTCGGCGTCCATGAACGTGGCGAAGGACTTCTTGAACCCCTCCGGCATGCGCACCGACGCCGTCGCCGCGTCGAACACCGGGGGATGGCGGTCCGCGTCCGCGAAGGACTCCGCGAGCGGCCCGGTGGCCAGCCTGTTCACCTCGTCGAGGATGCCGCGGGCGGTCTCCTCGTCCACCTCGGGATAGGGCTCGCTACCGAGCAGATCCTGGCGGCGCAGCACCTCGAACAGGTTGAACTCGATGTCGCGAAGGTTGCTCTTGTAGTGACCCATGGCCGCCCCCCGTCTCCTAGGCAGACTGCTACCGGTGAGTAACAAAGGCAATGATACCGGCAAGTAACCAAGAAGGCGAGATGCGTTGTCCGGCGATGCCGTGATACCCCGCGCGGTAGCCGGCTCATCCGGGCGTACCGGCTGGAGCCCCCGGCGTACGGGTGCGCTCAGAGGATGTTGACCGCACGTGCGATCACCAGCGCCCCCAGTCCGAGCGACACCGCCGACTGGACGAGCATGGTGAGCTTCGCCCACCGGGCCAGTGGCATGACGTCGGTGGGGCTGAACGCGGTCGCGTTGGTGAACGAGAGGTAGAGGTAGTCAACGAAACGCGGTTCCCAGTCCGGGGGGGTCATCTCGTCGATCGTCATCTGCGGGAACAGGAAGTCCAGGTACTGGAACGTCGCGTGGGCGCGGTGGACCGGGCCGCCACGGTCGAACTCCCAGTACCACAGGGCGAACGCGATCACGTTGGTCGCCCAGATGGCTGCGCCGGACGCCAGGAGCGGCCCTGCTGTAGTGCCGGCCTGGCTGGTCAGGATCTGCCGGATGAGCAGCACGGCGGACGCGGCGTTCGCCGCCGTGATGAGCAGGATCAGTCCCAGGCTCGCCCAGCGCACGAAGGTCACCCGCCGCTCGATGCGCACCGGGTTGGCGATGGTGAGGCCGATAAGCAAGCCCCCCTCCAGGGCGGGCAGCAGCCAGGGCGGCAACGGCCGCAGCGCCAGCTGGTCGGGCAGCAGGCGCTGCAACACAGCGGCCACGATGATGCTTGCGGTGACCGGCCACCGCGGCTCGCCCCGCGTCCTGCACCGCCATGCGGGGATGCGCACGCTCCGCTCCATGCCGGCTATCGCGGCGTGCTCACCGGCTATCGCGGCGTGCTCGGCCCTGTTCACCAGGCTGGACCACATCAGGCCACGGACGCGGCCGGGCCGCCGCAGCGGACTGCCCGGGCCCGCGGCGGCCTGGCCCAGCGGCGCAGCCGACTCCCCCGGCACCCCGGCGGGCTGGCCGGGCGGCGCAGCCGGCTCCCCCGGCACCCCGGCGGGCTGGCCGGGCGCCGCAGCCGGCTCCCCGGGCATCCCGGGACCTCGTGGCGACTTTCGCTCGGTCATCTGCCCATTCTTCCCCTGGCCGGAAGCCTGCCGCGACGCCTGCCCCGGCCAGCGGCGCCGGGCATTCCGCATTCCGCCGGACCGAATCTCGTTCTAGTGTGGCTCCGAGGGCACCGGCCCGCTAGCGAGGTGAACGATGACTCTCGGACTCAACGCGGAGCACCTGGAGCTAGCCCAATCGGTACGCGGCTGGGCCGAGCGGTACTGTCCGGCCGAGGTCGTCCGGGCGGGCGCAGACGGCGCAGACGGCGGAACGGACCAGGATCCGGCCCGCTACTCGGACGTGCTCGCCCCCAGCCTGGGCGCGCAGGGCCTGCTCGGCCTGCATGTGCCTGAGGACCTCGGCGGCCAGGGATTCGGGATCAGCGAACTCGCTGTCGCCATCGAGGAACTCGGGCGCGCTCTGGTGCCCGGCGGCTTCCTGCCAACGGCACTGGCCAGCGCACTGCTCATGGCCGACGGGTCGGCCATGACCGGAACCGGGGGGACTACCGGAAGCACCGGTCCTGCTGGAAGCACGGATCACAGCGGAACCACCGGCCCCACCGGGCACAGCGGAAACACTGGCAACGGCGAGCTACGGAAACTGCTGGCCGGGCTCGCGGACGGGTCGCGGTCCGGCGCGGTCTCGCTGGCGCCCGCGCTGACCGGCGCGGCCGCAGCCGACGGTGACGCAGCAGCCGACGGTGACGCAGCCTGCCTGGTCATAGACGGCGTCTCGGCGCCCGTGCTCGGCGGCTGCCTGGCTGACCTGGTGATCGTGCCGGTGCGCACCGCCCAGGGCGAGCTCTGGGCCGTTCTGGACGCGGCGGATCTGCAGATCACCGCGCTGGACAGCCTGGACCGCACCCGGCCGCTGGCCGAGGTGCGGGCGGATCAGCTCACGGTGCCTGCGGACCGGCTGCTGGCCGGGCTCACCCGGACGGACGTGACCAGCCTGGCTGCGGCGCTCTTCGCCGCGGAAGCGTGCGGAATCGCCGACTGGGCCACGCAGACGGCCGCGGAGTACGCCAGGATCCGGCATCAGTTCGGCAGGCCGATCGGGCAGTTCCAGGCCGTCAAGCACCGGTGCGCCCGGATGCTCGCCGTGGCCGAGCAGGCTGCCGCCGCGGCGTGGGATGCCGCCAGGGCCTACGGAGTTGCCGGGCCCGAATCCGCCGGGGAGCCTGCTGGGCCTGAACGGGAGTTCGCGGCGGCAGTGGCGGCCGTGGTCGCCGTCGACGCGGCGGTCAGCTGCACCCACGACTGCATCCAGGTTCTCGGCGGGATCGGCTACACCTGGGAACATCAGGCTCATCTCTACTATCGCCGCGCGCTGTCGCTGCGCGCACTGCTCGGTCCCTCGTCACGCTGGGCCCGCCGGGTCGCCGAACTCGCCCTGGGCGGCACCTGGCGGCCGCTCCAGGTCGACCTGCCGGCCGAGGCCCAGCCGTTGCGCGCCGAGATCGGCGCTGAGCTGGCCGCTATCGCGGCGCTCCCGTCCCCCGCCCGCACCCAGCGGCTGGCGGGTGACGGGTGGGCGATGCCGCACCTGCCCGCGCCGTGGGGCCGCAGCGCCGGGCCGCTGGAGCAGATCGTGATCGCGGAGGAAATGAAACGGGCCGGGCTGCGCGCACCGGCACTGCTCATCGGCGCCTGGGTGGTCCCGGCGCTCGTCAAGTACGGCACGCCCGCCCAGCAGGACCGCTTCCTGCCAGCCACGTTGCGCGGCGAGATCACCTGGTGCCAGCTGTTCAGCGAGCCCGGGGCCGGCTCGGATCTGGCCGGGCTGACCACCCGCGCACAGCGCGTTGACGGCGGCTGGCGGCTGACCGGGCAGAAGATCTGGACCTCCCTGGCCAAGGAGGCCGACTGGGCGATCTGCGTGGCCCGCACCGATCCAGCCAGCCGGAGGCACGCGGGAATCAGCTATTTCCTGGTGGACATGGCCTCCCCCGGTGTCACGGTGCGCCCGCTCCGGGAGCTGACCGGTGACGCGTTGTTCAACGAGGTCTTCCTCGATGCGGTGCTGGTGCCTGACGACCTGGTGGTCGGCGAGGTCAACGACGGATGGCGGATCGCCAGGACCACCCTGGCCAACGAGCGGGTGTCCCTGTCGAAGTCGTGGACGTTCGGCTGCGGCGCTGATGAACTGCTGGGCGTGCTGCGCGGGCAGCACGGCGAGCCGCGGCAGGCACTCCTCGAGCAGGCCGGGCAACTGGTCAGCGAGGAGCACGCGATCGATGCCCTCGGCATGCGGGTGACCCTCAAGCAACTGTCCGGGACCGAGCCAGGGGCGACCGGCAGCGTGCGCAAGCTGCTCGGCATGCGCCACGCGCAGCAGGTCGCAGAGTTCTGCTGGTCCACGCAGGGCGCGGCGGGAGCGCTGGGCTGGTCGGCGCAGCACCCGGCGGCCGCGCAGCACCCGGCGGGCGCGCTGGGCGGCTCGCACTGGGCCAGGCAGGTGCTGCTCACCAGGGCGCTGACCATCGGCGGCGGCACCACCGACATTCAGCTCAACATCATCGGGGAGCGGATCCTCGGCCTGCCCCGCGACCCGGAGCCGCCGCCGGGGTGAGCCCGCATCGGCACCCGCAGTCGGTGCCCGCAACTGAGCGCACATCTTCTGAGCCTGCAACTGCGGATATGACCGGCAATCCACGAGACACGCCCGAGGTCGTCACCAATCCACAGGTGCCGCGCTAGCCTACTGGGAGCCGGCATCTGGGGGGCCGATGACCGACAGTGACGATGGGAGCATGGGCGGGGACCGTGAGCCTGGCTGGCTCGGCGAGTCCCGGTCCGGTCCGGGCGACCCGCCCGGCGGGCCGGATCATCCGCTTTCGGGGCAGGATGACCGGTTGGACATGCCGGCTCCGAGGCCGGGGCTGTACCCGGGGCCCGCGCACCCGCCGCGTACCGGACACCGGCGGTCCGTGACGTCCGCGGCGCAGCAGCGGCTGATGACCCGGATCGCCGCGGGCCGCAAGGCAAGGCAGCGCCGCGCCATGCTCGCCGTGTGCGGGGCCATGTCCGCCGTGGTTCTCCTCATCGCCGGAACCGCCTGGGGATTCACCAGTTACATCAACGACAGCATCGGGCGGGTGAACGCCGGAACCGCCGGCACCCCCTCGAGCGGGCCACTCAACGTGCTGCTGGCCGGGGTTGACGTGCGTGCCGGGCTCACCCGGCGGCAGCAGCTGCTGCTGCACGTCGGCAACACCCCGAGCTTCAACTCCGACACGATGATGCTGATCCACGTGAACGGAGCCCGTAACCGGGTCACCGTCATCAGCCTGCCCCGCGACTCCTGGGTGAGCATTCCGGGGCACGGCATGAACAAGATCAATGCGGCCTATGGCCTGGGCGGCCCGCCGCTGATGGTGCAGACGGTGGAGCAGGCCACCGGGCTGACGGTCAACGACTTCATCCAGGTCAACTTCCTCGGCTTCGTCAAGGTCATCGACGCCCTGGGCGGGGTCAACATCTGCCTGCCCTTCGCGGTGGATGACTCCTACAGCGGGCTGCACATGCCCGCGGGGATGCACCACGTGAACGGCATCACGGCCCTGCAGTACGCGCGGGACCGGCACTCCTTCGCCACCTCGGACCTGGCCCGGATCAGCGATCAGCAGCACCTGCTGGCCTCCATGCTCAACGAGGCGATCAGCTCGGGGACGCTGGCCAACCCGGTCAGGCTGAGCAGGTTCCTGCAAGCCGTCCTGGCCGCGGTCAAAGTGGACCAGGGCCTCAACGTCGCTGCGCTCGCCGATCAGCTGCGCGGCATCTCTCCGCGGGACGTCCAGTTCATGACGGTGCCGTTGTCGAACTATAACTTCCAGACTCCCACCGGCGAATCGGCCGTGCTCTGGAACACCACCGAGGCGCAGACCCTGTTCCAGCAGTTGAAGAACGACCAGGCGGCGACCAAGCCAGCGGCGAAGCGGGCGAAGAGCCCGGCCAGGAAGCTACGCCGAAGCCAGGTGCCGGTGGACGTGTGGAACGGGACCCTGATCGGCGGACTGTCCGCTGGCACCGGCGCCGACCTGACCCGCCTCGGCTTCCCGGTGCGGGCCGGGCTCACCTGGCCTGTGCACGACATCGCGCAGACGGTGATCCAGTACCCGCCGGGGCACCTGGCCGACGCCAAGCTGGTGCAGCATGTCATGCCCGGTGCGACCGTGCAGCAGGTGAGCGGGCTGAGCAAGGTGCGGATCCTGCTCGGCGCGAGCGGCTACACGGTGACCTCCGGGACGCCGTCGCCCAGCCCGGCAGCGTCCTCCGCCGCTGTCCCGTCGCAGACCGCCGCCCAGGACGCCTGCCACTAACCCGCCGGGGGCCCGCCACTGACCCGTGGCGGCCGACTGCCAGCCCGCCCGGGGGCCTGCCGTCAGGCCGCCGGGGGCCTGCCGTCCGTGTCACCGAGCCCCTGGTCGGCCTCCTGCCGGGAGAGCGCGTCCACGAGCCGGTCGATCTTTTCCTTGCTGTCCGCGTTTCCCCGCCCGGTGCGCTCGGCGTACACGGCGGCGCCCAGGTCCCGGAACATCGCGTCGGCCCGGCGCTTCGCCTGTGCCTGGTCGAGCTTGACCTTGCCCTCGCGCGCTGTCTCCTGGGCCATCTGGGCGAACTGCGTGCCCTGTGCCCTGACCTTGTCCATCAGCCCCATGACTGCCTCCGCAGGTTCAAGCCTCACTCAGCAGGATATGCGGATCCCGTCCAGGGCCGCCCGCCTGCGTGCCCCGGCGGCGCCCGGCGGCTGGGACGCCGGGCACGCACTTTCTCGCGGTTCCGCCGCATGGCGCTCGATCGCGGCCAGCATCCGCTGATGCTCCTGGGTGAGGCTCGCCTGATGCGGCGCGGTCAGCCGCGCCGCGCGGGCCAGCAGTGGCTGGGCCACCGTGCCGAGCGCCGCCTCGAGCAGGGACCAGGACAGCTCATCGAGCGCGGCCCGCAGCGCCGCCGGCTCCCGCGTGGCGGCGGATGCCTCCGCCAGGGCCAGCAGGTGCTCGCCGGGTTCCCGGCCCGCGGCGAAGGTGAGCGGGAACGCGTCCACCATGCCGTACGCCACCCGCTGCGCCGCGGCGGCCTCGAAGGCGCTCAGCAGCGGGCTCACCTCCCCTGCCGTCCGCGGGTCGTAAAGCCCGGGGAATGGCACGGTCTCGTAACCACGGTCGTACCCGCTGATGTAGATGGGCGTCGCGGACCCGGTCCGGGCGAGCACGCCGAGCGCGATGTCGAGCAGCGACACCGGCCAGCCAAGGTCGGCGATCACGTGCATGCGCAGTTCGCCCGGCCGCGCGCCAAGGCCGGCGACCAGCAGCAACTGCGCGGACTCGAGCGCCGATTCCGCGTAGAAGGCGATGTCCGCGCCATGCAGCCGGACCAGGCCGGACCGGGACCAGTCGAGCAGCCTGCCGTGCACGATCGAGTTATCGACCACATGGGTGAATCTCGCGGCCGAATAGACCGTCCCGCCCGCCTGGGCCGCCCGTGACATGAGCCATTCGGCTGCGCGCTTGGACGCGGTGTAGACGTCCGGCGAATACGGCCGCAGCGCCTTGCCGGTGGACGCGCACACCACCTGCGCAACGCCGGCCTCGGCGGCGGCGGCGACCAGGTTCCGGGTACCGAGCACGTTCGTGGTCACGGTGCGGTGCACCTCGCGCTCGGCGAGGCCGGGGTCACGCTGCGCGGCCAGATGGAACACCACGTCCGGCCGGACCTCGCCGAAGATCGCCGAGAGCGCGCGCCGGTCGCGGATGTCCGCGTGGACGTAGTCCGCGCCTGCCAGCCGTGGCCACTGGCTGGTGGTGCCCCGGCTCACGCTGACCAGGCGCCGCACCGGCCGGTCCCGCAGCAGTGCCATCAGGCTGGAGCCGATGCACCCGGTGCCCCCCAAGACGAGCACCGTCTTGCCGCCCAGCCAGTCATCCAGCGTCGCGTCCGCCAGGGTCAGCGTGCGTCCGCCGATGGCCAGGAACCTCGCGTACTCGTGGCCGGCCTCCGGGGTTGCCGCGAGGAGGGAGCGGGTCAGCTCGCCGAGGCGGCGCAGCGACGCATCGTCCAGGCTGTCGCACCCAGGTGGCGCCGCCGCACGCATCATCGCGACGATCTCGGGCGGAGTTAGACGGAGAGTCACATCATTGTCATGCATTGTCGGGAGAGAGTACGCCAATCCGGTTGTTTTCCCCCACTGCTTCACAGCAGGACCTTACAATGCTATGAAGCCCCGCCCGGTTCGTTTCGTTCACTCCCTACGTCCGGGTACGCGAATCCGACGCTGCCGACTTCCGGACGGAGGAAGAGGGTCGACGATGGCTGGTGTCATCGAACGGAGGGGGGGTTCCAGAGCAGCGCCACGGCACCGCAAGCGCAGTTCGCCGTTCCCGTCGCCTCCGCGCGAGGCGGCGCCTCCCGTGCTCCCGACCCCGCCGCTGGACAGCGAGAAGTATGCCTATGTCCGGCGCCACGTCTGGGTACTCACCCTGTGCTCCGCGCTCAGCTTCCCGCCGCTGGTGTACAGCCAGGTCCGGATGGTCGAGAACTCTCCGTGGTTCCTGCTCTACGCGCCATTCGCGTTGTTCGGCGTGCTCTGCTTCCTGCTCTCGCTCACCGTGGACGGAATGAGCCGGAGCTTTGACCTCGACGAGCACAGGCGGATCGTGGCCGCGTGGGCGCCGCGGCGATACCCGTCGGTGGATGTCTTCCTGCCGGTGTGCGGCGAGCCGATCGAAGTGCTCCGCAACGCCTGGTCACATGTCGCCGTCCTGAGGAACCATTACCCCGGGCAGGTCACCCCGTACGTCCTGGACGACTCGGCTAGCCCGCAACTCAAAGCCATGGCCCGGCGTTACGGATTCGCCTACGCAACCCGCCCGGACCGCGGTTGGCTGAAGAAGTCGGGCAATTTGCGCTATGGCTTCCAGATCTCGCAAGGCGAATACATCCTGCTTCTCGACGCCGATTTCGCGCCCCGCAGCGACGTGCTACATGAGACTCTGCCGTATCTGGACATGTTTCCTGAGGTTGGCATTGTCCAGACGCCACAGTTCTTCCATGTGCTCGACCAGCAGACGTGGATCGAGCGCGGGGCGGGCGCGATCCAGGAGTTGTTCTACCGGTCCATTCAAACCGCACGGGCCAAGAAGGGCGGCGCGATCTGCGTGGGCAGTTGCGCCGTCTACCGCCGCAGGGCACTGGACGGCAATGGCGGCATGTCGCTTGCCGAGCACTCGGAGGATCTGCACACCGGCTTCGACCTGCACCGGCAGGGCTGGCGGCTGCGTTACCTGCCGATCGCGCTATCCACTGGCAACTGCCCGGACAACATCCTCGCCTTCCTGAACCAGCAGTACCGCTGGTGCTCGGGCACGATGAGCCTGCTGCGCGATGCGAAGTTCTGGACCACCAAGCTGCCGCTCTACACGCGGCTGTGTTACCTCACCGGTGCCGTCGGCTATGTGTACACGGCCGTATTCACGTTCGTCGCCCCCGCCCTGGCGATCGGCATGCTGCTCTTCGTTCCGGGCACACTCCTGCTCCGCAACCTGATCTTCATCGTCCCCGTCCTCTTCTATGCGGGCGTTATCTACCCGATGTGGCACCGCGCTCCGTACCGGCTGGAAGCGTGGTCGGTCCGGGTGGTCTCCGGCTGGGCGCACCTTTTCGCGTTCTGGGACATCCTGCGCGGCAGGCTGCGCGGCTGGCAGCCATCCGGGACGGGCGCGGCCAGGCAGGACGGCAGGCGGCGGTTCTGGATAGGCCTGGTCGCATGGAGCGGTGGCACAGCGGCACTCTGGGCGGGCCTGGCCCTGTGGCGCATGATGACGATGAACCCGTACAACTTTTTCCTCATTTTCGTGCTGGGCGTCTTCCAGTTCGTAGTGGTGGGCCGCATCCTCATCCAGCCGAGAGCGGGGTCGTCGGTGTGAGGCGGGCCGGCGGCGTGCGGCAGGCCGGGAGCGTGCGGCAGGCCGGGAGCGTGCGGCAGGCCGGGAGCGTGCTGCGGGCCGGGGGAAGGCTGCGGGGCCTGCCACTCGTTGCGCTCGCCGGGCTGCTGGCGGGTTGCGGGCTGTTCACACCGCCGGCCGCGGTGAGCGCCGGCGGCCAGCCCTCGGCGTCGACCGCCTCGCCGAGCAGCGCCCCCTACAACATGTCTGCGCTGCTCAACACCACGTCAGGGAAGTTCCTCGGGATCGAAGCCAACGGGGCACCCAACTCGCTGGCCCCGCTGGCCAGTTTCGCCGCCAACACCGGCCGGAAACCCAACCTGGTCGGCCAGTACATGCCCTGGGGCAACCCCTTCGATGCCAGCGAGGTGACGAGCGCGTGGTCGTACGGGGCGCTCTACTACATGGCGTGGGAGCCGTTCGGCATCAGCGTTCAGGCCATCGCCGCAGGCCACGCCGACAGCTACATCACCCAGTTCGCTACGGCGGTCCGGTCACTGAACCTGCCTATCGCGCTCAGCTTCGGCCACGAGATGAACGGCAACTGGTACCCGTGGGGGACCGAGCAGACCACTCCGGCCCAGTTCGTGGCCGCCTGGCGGCACATCCATGACCTGTTCGCCCGGGCCGGCGCGAGCAACGTGATCTGGGTGTGGAACCCGAACATCATCAATCCGATGCCGCAGGTCCGGCTCAGGCCGTACTGGCCGGGCAAGTCCTACGTCAACTGGGTCGGCCTCACCGGCTACTTCGCCACGACCGGGCCGCAGACTTACGCCACGCTGTACCAGCCCACGATGACCGAGATCAGGCGGTTCACCGGCAAGCCGTTCATCATCGCCGAGACTGCCATCGAGACCGGCCCGGCGGAGGTGGCGTGCGCGAGGCAACTGCTCGACGCGGTGACCCAGCATCCCGACGTGCTCGGTTTCATGTGGTTCGACTACAACAAGGGCGGCGTGGACTGGCGCGTCGAATCCCGGCCGATCCTGCGCGCCGCCATCGCCAGCGACATCGCCGGGCTGCCGCTCATTAACCCGAGGAAATGAGCAGGCGGCCGCAGAACTCGGCACCACCAGGGCGCCCGGGCCCGGTGCGGCGGGACAAGGTTCCGCCAGCGGAGCAGCGCCCCGCACCCTGGCCTGACGTCGTCGAGACCGTCATGCTCGCGGCGTTCAAGCGCGACACGGATGCCGCCCGGCCGCCCGGGCCAGCTGAATCCGGCAGCCACCCCGGTCCCGGTGATGACGCGCGTGCGGAGCCGACCAGGGTGGTCCGGCAGCCCCGGGGCCGGCACAGTTCTGGCCCGGCGCGGTTCTCCGCGGAGAGCCGGCGCCGGACCTGGGTGAGCCGGGCCGTCCTGCTTGCCATCTTGTGCGTGCAGGCGGCGCTGACGCTGCGGATGCACAACACCGCCTTCGAGGACGAAGCGCTGTACCTGTACAGCGGCCACCTGGAGATCGCCTACTGGCTGCACGGGGCCGCGCTGCAGGGAAATTACGCCTCATACTTCTCCGGCGCGCCGGTTCTGTATCCGGTGCTCGGCGCGGCCGCCGACAGCATAGGCGGGCTGGGTGCCGCGCGGGCGGTCAGCCTGCTCGCGATGCTGACCACCACGGCACTGCTCTACTCGCTGACCCGGCGGCTGTTCAACGAGCGGGTCGGCCTGTGCGCGGCGGTGATCTTCTCGGTGACCGAGTCAGCTCTTTTCCTGGGGCACCTGGCCACCTACGACGCCCCTGCCCTCTGCCTGCTGGCGATCGCCGCCTGGATCGTGGTCCGCGCCGCGGCGTTCCGCTGGCCCTGCTACCTGCTCGCGGCGCCGCCGATAGCGCTCGCGGTGGCCACCAAGTACGCCTCGGCGCTGTTCGTGCCCACCATCGTGGTGCTCAGCGCCCTCGCTGCCTGGCCATACCGCGGGCGCAAGGCGCTGATACCACCGGCCGCCCTCGCCGCGGCGATCACCGGCCTGCTTGCCGGGGCTCTCCACCTGGCAGGCCCGACGTACCTGACCGGCATCCGGTACACCACCACCGCGCGCTTCCAGGGCACCACCCCGGCGATGGTCTTGATCCGGGACAGCCTCAGGTGGGGCGCCCTGCCCTTCGCCCTCGCGCTGATCGGTGCCGTCGCTTACACGGTCCGGCCGCACACTGAGCCCGGTGAGCAGATCGCCCCGGCCGGCGGCAGGTTCCGGAGGCTGGCCCTGGGCGCCGTGCTGACCGGGACCGCACTGCTGGCCCCGGCCGACCAGGTTCACCTGCACACCCTGACATCCCTCTGGAAGCACATCGGCTTCGGGTTGTTCTTCGCCGCCCCGTGCGCGGGCGTGGGACTGGCGCGCATCATCGGCGACCACTTCCGCCGCGCGCAGATCGGCATCGCCATCTGGGGCGCCGCGCTCGTGATCGGCATGACGCAGGCCACCGACCTCTTCAACGCGTGGCCCGATTCCAGCGCCTTCGTCACGCACCTGTCCCGCTACCTCGAACCGCACGCCCGCTACCTGGTCGAGGTGGACGAGGTGCCCATCTACTACCTGCGCGGCCACCACGACGCCGAGCCGGACCAGTTCACGTCCACCTACTTCATCGGCTACACCGACTCCCAGGGCCAGTACCTGACCGGTACCGCCGGATACGTGGCCGCCATCAAGGCCGGATACTTCCGGGTGGTCGCCTACGACGGCCAGGTCACGCCGTCCCTGGACGATGTCATCGCACGCACCCTGCGGGCCGACCCCGACTATCGCCTCGCCACGTCGATCCCGGTCAACGGCAATTCCGTCACCTACTACGTCTGGGTCCGCGCCAGCAGGGGCAGCGCCCGGCCCTGACGCTGCGGCCAGGTGCTCTTCATGAATCAGCGGGTCGGCACTCCACCACGAACTGGCCTGACGGCTGCCGCCCCGCAACGGCGACCACCAGCCCAGCCTGGCGGGCGAGTGCACGGAACTCGGTGAGGGTGCTGGTCCGCCCGCCGAGGAGCACCATCTCGACCGACAAGCCGTGCGGCGCCTCGTCGGGTGCCACGCCGCCGAGCACCACCACGCGCCCGCCCGGGGCGGCCGCCTCGGCACAACGGCGCAGGATGGCGATGGTTTCGGTGTCCGGCCAGTCGTTGAGCACCTTTTTCAGCAGGTAGAGGTCGGCCCCCGGGGGCAGCGGGTCGAAGAAGCTCTGCCCGGCGAGGGTGACCCGGCCGGCCACCCCGGCCTGCTGGAAGGTGTCGCCGGACCGGGCCACGGTTCCGGGCAGGTCGACCAGGGTGCCGTGGATCCAGGGCCGGGCGCGGAGGATCTCCGCCAGCATGGCCCCGGTCCCGCCGCCGACGTCAACGACCGTCCGCACCTGCTCCCAGCCGCCGCTGACCGGCAGGCCGGGATCCGGGGTCCCGTGCCCGGCCAGTCCCATCAGCGCGTCGAAGCTGGCCGCGACGCCCGGATGGGCCGCGAGATCCTCCCAGAACGGCAGGCCGAATACCTCGTGGTAGGCCGGCCGGCCGGTGCGCACGTAAGTGGGCAGGGTGCCCCAGGCATAGGCCATCCGGCCGCCGATCCCGCTGAGGTCAAGGAATTGCCCTGGGCGGAGGAGTTGCCTGGCGCACTCGTTGAGGAAAAAACGGCCGGGTGTCGTCTCCTCGAAAATGCCCTTGCTGGCCAGGTAGGAAAGAACGCTCTGCAACGCAGCGGCATCGCAGTCAGCCGCCGCGGCGAGGTCACTTGCGGTGTGGCTGCCCGCGGCCATGTGCTCGGCGATGTGCAAGGTCGCGACAGTGTGCACGCACCAGGGCGTCTGCAGGTCGGTCAGCCGTGACAGGTCCGCGGTCCCGCGGGCGGGGTCCTGCTCACCGGGAGTCGCCGGGTTACTCATGCAGCTACCGTAGGCGATCGCGGCCGCGAAGGCCCGGACGCTCGGGTGCCCGGCGTCGGCTACCGGGGCAGGCTCCCCTCGATCGCCGCGACGAGAGCCGGGTCCTCCGGGCCGGTGCGCGGACGGAACCGCCCGATCACCGCACCGCCGGCGATGACCGGCATGTCCCCGGCCCGCTGCTGACCGCGCGCCGCAAACCACGCCAGCACGGTGCATGGGACCGCGACGATCGCCGTCAGGGCGAGACCACCCAGCACCGGGCTGTGCACGGGCAGCCGCCCCGTCACCGTCGGGCCCAGGTCCGGGAAACCCACGATGAGCCCCAACGCGCCGCCATAAGCGGACACAGCAATCAGCGCTGCCACCGTGGCCAGCCCGGTCCGGCGGAGCCGAGCAGCCCTCCCGGTCCCGGCATGGACCATGGACCCGGCTGGGCGAACCCGCAGTGATAGCCTCCTCGGGTCAGGCGGACTCCGGAAGGCGGGCCGCCTCGCGGTGAGGCAGGGTGCCAGCAGCATGACTGACGATTCCGCTATCTCCATCGATGCGGCAGTCCCCGGGACGCCGGTGCTGAGCAGCACAGGCACGCAGATCGGCACCCTGGAGCACGTACTGGAAGTACCCGAACTCGATATCTTCGACGGGATCGTGATCGCCACCAGGGCCGGTCTCCGTTTCATCGACGCCGACCACGTGGCGCAGATCACCCGGAGCCACATCCGGTGCGATCTCGGCGACGCGCAGGCCGCCCAGCTCCCGCCACCTGACGGGCCGCCGGTGTACCGGGTGGATGCTCTCGAGGATGCCGGGCCAAGCATGCACGACACCCTGGGCCGCCTCTTCCGCCGCCCACGCTGGATCCGCGAGCACGACTAGGCTCATCGCTTCCCCACCGCCTGCTACCTTTGACACCGGGCCGGGCCGGGCCGGGCCGGGCAGCCCGGCCCGGGCACCAAGCTTCCTCGGAGTGGCGAGGGGCAGCCAGGTTGTGGACAGCGGCGCTAGCACGGTGTGCGCCGATCATCCCGGGGGTGCCCTCCGGATGGCGGGCATGCCCGCCGGCCCGGAACCGCACGCCGTTCGCGCCCGGCCGTTATACCGACCAGGACTAAGGTCCCGCACGCGCGTGCGGCACAGTAAGTGGAGCCGCGCAGAGCTGGCCATGACCTATGACCTTCGGCCCTTCCGGGTCCTCATCCTGGCCGGAAGACTGGAGTTAGCGGAGTCTTGGAGCCGTCCAAGATCTGCGGGCGAATGGGGGTTCGCCATGTTCTCGCTGATTCTGCTCGCGGCCGTCGCGGCCCTGATCGTCGGTTCCTTTTACTACTGGGCGCGGCGGCAAGGGTTGGTTATCGCCAAACCGGCTGAGGAGGGGACGCGGGGCAAGCAGCGTACCTCGCTACTGACCGAGGCGATAGCGTACGTTGGCGCGATCCTCGTCCTGGCTGGCGCCGGTGCCGCGATCGGCCAGCGCTGGAACGGCATCACCAACTGGGGGCATGTGAGCGTCTTCGCTGGTGCTGCGGCGTTCTTTCTCCTGGCAGGCATAATCCTGCGCCGGATCCGCGATCCCGCGATCCAGCGGCTGACCGGGGTCGTGTGGTTCCTTTCCGTGGCCGGCGTTGCCGGGGCTGTCGGTTTCGCGACGCACGACGTGTACCGGAACACGGGCGCGGTCACGGCCCTTGCCGTCGGGGTCGCGATCACTTTGTACTCGGCGGCCCTGTGGCTGGTCCGTCGGCGCGCGCTGCAGAACGTCGCCCTGTTCGCGGGGCTAGTCGTCACCATCTGCGCCACCATCGTCAATGTCGCGGGCGGGTCGGCTCCCTCGCTTGCCTTCGCCCTCGCGCTGTGGGGGTTCGGTCTCGGATGGGCTGGGCTTGGCTGGCAACGGTACGTCGAACCGTTGTGGGTAACCATCCCCTTCGGTGTCGTCCTGACCCTTCTCGCGCCGAGCTTCGCGGTCGGGGAGCACGGCTGGGTCTATGTGATCGGTATCGCCACGGCCACCGCGGCCATGGCGATCAGCGTCCCACTGCGGAACACGCCGTTGCTCGCCCTGGGCACACTGGCGATGTTCGGCTACGTCACGGGCGCGGTGGTTCAGTACTTCGGTGAGTCGCTGGGGGTCCCGGCGGCGCTGGCGATCACCGGTGCGCTGATCCTCAGCCTGGCCGTCGTCAGCGCACGTCTGATGCGCGCGGCACGTCCGCCGAAGCCCGGGGAACCAGGCGCGGCGAAGCCACCACACGCGATACGTCCCCCGGAGCCCGGGGAACCCGGCGCGGCGAAGCCACCACATGCGATACGTCCCCCGGAGCCCGGGGAACCCGGCGCGGGGAAGCCACCACACCGAGAGCTTCCCAAGGCCTCGTAGGCAGGCACGTCGCCTGATTGTCTGCCCGCGTCACCGTCTGGTCGCGTCACCGTCTGGTCGCACGAACCATGGAGTACACCCCCGCGAGCAGCGAGTGGCCGCGCACCTCCGGCTCAAGGCCGGCCTCGACCAGCTCGGCGAGATCGACGGGGCGGTCCCGCACGAAGGCGATCAGGCGGGACCTTGTCGTCCGGGACGGTTCGCCCGCGCGACGGACCGGCTCAAGCAGCCTGATCTCTTTGCGGGAGACTCGCACCATCTCCCGCAGCGCAATGCGCCGGGAGAGGAGATCGAGCAGGCCGAGGACGCCGGTTGCCACGACGATGTCGAAAGACTTCCCACGGAAGGGCAGCGCCGTGACGTCGGCACGGACGATCACGCCCCGGCCGGACCAGGCGGCGACGCGCCGGCTGGCCTTTGACACCATGGCAGCGTTGCGGTCCACGCCCACATAGCCGGCCCCGCGCGCCAGCAGGCCGCGGGCAAGGTGCGCGGGCCCGCAGCCGACGTCGAGCACGAGACCGGAGGTTACGTCGGAGACCAGGGCGTCCTGCCACCGGTGCCAGCCCACGAGTGCGACTGCCGGGTCGTAGCCGGGCGCGACGAGAGTCCACCAGCGCTCGCTCAGCCGATCCAGCCGAGTGCACGGGCGGGCGGTCACTGGCTACCGCTCGAACAGGCGGCGGGCCATCGCCCAGGCTCGCCCGGTGCGCGCCCGCTCCGGCACGAGCCAGCACGCGCGCCCCTCCAACGCGCCGGGCTCGGCGGCATGCTCGGCGAGCATTTCCGCCCACAGCGGCTCGATGAACTGATAGGTCACGAACCGCTCCAGATCGTGGTAGGCGTCGAAGCCGCGCGGGGTGAGCCGGTAACCGTCCGGGGCTTGGCGGAGCATCCCGGCGACCATGAACGGGGCGAGTCCGGCGCGGGCGGCCGCTGCCACCACCGGGCCGTAGGACTGTGCCAGGGCATCCCGGTTGACCCCGCCGGCGTAGGCCTGCCAGAACGCGTCGTACGCTGCGCCGCCCCACCGGCCCAGGTGCAGCCAGCGGGCGACTGGCAGCCGGCCGCGCTCGACCGCGTCGGCGTAGGTGACGACCCCGAAGTGGTTGACGTAGAAGTCGTGCCCGGCGAACGAGGAGCTCCCCGCGCCCATCCCCAGGAAGCGACGCCGCGTGACCGACGTGTACGGCGCGGACCCCCGCCGGTTCAACGTCCAGACCGATCGGCGCTCGTAGCCCATCGAGCGCGCGAGTTCCGTCGCCTGGCCGAGTACCGCGTGCTCCCGCCGGCGATCGTGGCGGGCCGTGCCAAACGGGGTGAAGCCAAAGCGCATCAGCGGGTACGTGGACACCTGGTCTACGCCGAGCTCAAGGCAGGTGCGCACGTCGGCCAGGAACGCCCCCGGGAACGCGTCCTCTTTCTCCCACTCCACGTCGACGATCAGGTCCACGTCCACGCACGCGAAGCGGCCAAGCGCGTTCTCCACCGCTGCACGGCTGGCCGCGGCGTCGTGCGGCCGGCGCAGCTGGTGAAGCACGCCGTCGTGGAACGACTGGGCCCCGATGCTGACCGCCGTGATCCCCATGGTGGCCAGGCGGTCCAGCCGCTCCGGTGTTCCGTGGTTCGGCAGAACCTCCACCGCCCGCTCCCCTGACACTGGTATCCGCCGGACCACGTCCGCCAGCTCGTCCGGGTATAGCGTCGGCGTGCCGCCGCCGATGTACAGCGAGGTGAACGGCGCCTGGTGGGCGTTGCCGTGCTCAGCGACGTACCAATCGATCTCACGACGCAGCGCCGCGAAGTACCGGCGGGCCAGAGCCCCCTCCGCGAGCACCTTGTTGTACGGGCAGAACGGGCAGATGTACTCGCAGAACGGCACGTGGACGTAAGCGCCGACCGGGCCGTCGAACGATGCGACGACGTCTGCGGGCCGCAGGGAAGTAGCGGTGGTGTCCGCAACAGCGCTCACCGGGCACGCCCCCTCCCTGTTCCAACCGATCACCGTCAACCGAGTCAGCGACAGGGCACAAAGACCTCTTCCGCCGAGGAGTCCCGGGAAACCGCCGCTGAACTTGGCGCGCTAAGACGTCGCTATTCCTCGCGCAACGAGATTGCTGCCCTGGTCCGGGCGGCTACCAGGTCCCACGCCCACCGTCCAGCAGTCACACCGAGTGGCAGCCCGAGGACGAGGGCGACCAGTATGAACGAGGTCGCCTGCCATGCCACGGTGGAGGCGACCTGGCGCCGTCCGAATCCCAGGGCCTTCAGGATGGCAAGGTCACGCCTGCGGCGGCGGACGGAAATAGCCAGCGTGTTGGCGAGGATAACCGAACCCAGGAATACCACCAGTCCCGCCAGGACAAGTGGGAGCCCGTCGACGTTCTGGAGGTTGACGATGTTCTCTGCCGGAAGATACCGCAGCACGGTGGGCCCGAAGTCTTGTTGCAGGCGGGCGAATGCCTCGGCAGGCAGTACGCCATGGGCGAATCGGACGGCGAACATCTGGTAGAAGAGCGGTGGGCCGCTGGGCAGGCGGGCCGCTGCGGTCCTGAGCCGCCGGAAATAGCTGTCCGGCACCCATGCTCCGTCCCCCGCTGCCTGGTACCGCATCCCGCCGCACACCCCACCGCCGACAACCCACGGAACCGGCAGGAGAGCCTCATGTGATTGATACTCACCGCGGGGACGACCTAGGAACTTTTCGTGAGATGCGCCACGGCGGCTATTATGAGCATGAGAACTCCGAACCCGGAGAATAGCACCCCCGCTGCTCGTTCAAGCATCACATACCCAGCAATCCGCTGTTCTACCGGCCTTCTGGGTTGCCAACTCCATGGCGGTATGCGCTCCAGCCATGCGACTGATTCATAGGACTTCCTAATGTGCCATTCAGTGACACCCCGGAAGTTCACAGCGAGTGCCAGGCCGACCGCGATCAGCGCGAGGCCAAGGGCTGCCCCAAGGACCCTCGCCTCAAGCAGGCTCATCCAGGCGGCCTCTCCAGGTGCGGCGAATGCCATAGGTGACGTTAGCAATGGTTCGTCAGTGTATCGGTGTCGGCAGGTCCGAGCAGATCAGCGCGTGACCATTCGGGTGAGGCCCGGCCTGCGGCGCCGGGTCGGCCCTCCAAGGGCCGCAGCCCGGCGCGGGCAGGGCCGGGCGCGGCGGCGCGGAGCGTCGCCGCCTTGATGACCGCGGTTGACCCCTCGTTACCCTGGCTAATGGCCCGCTAATGGCCCGGCGAACATGCTCCGACCTACGGCGGTGACACTCGCTTCGCGCCCTGATCCTCCCCCTCCTCCTGGTGCAGGCGCTCGTTTACCTGTCCTGTCCACGGTCGGGTACGCCCCTGGTAACGGTCCCGTCCGACCACCGGATTGTCAGCGAACTCTGGTAGGCGGAGGAGGGGCCGTGATGATGGCTCGCTGCGGTGTTCCTGGCTTTATGCCGGGCGGCCAGACCAGAACGGCCCGGTGGCCGAACCCGTCTTGGCGCAGGGCTTCATGAGTGAAGGTGACATGATCACCCGGCGTGAGGCTGCCCAGTCCGTCGGACACGATGTTCGAGAAGTGAACCCAGCATCCTCCCGGGGTGTCCGCGGAGTCGATCACCCCCCAGCCACGGTCATCGCTCCACTCCCGCACGGTTCCCTCGCTCAGCACGCCCCCAGTATGCTCCGGCTGCTCATCCGCGCGCAGGGACGCGGAATCCGCATCCCCCTTAACGTGTTGCGTTAATAACGTGCCGCGTTATCATGGAGGGTGCTGAGATCCTTCAGGGACAAGGACACCGGGGCGATCTGGCAGCGGCAGCGATCGCGAAAACTGGATACCACGACACAGCGCGCCGCCTGGCGCAAGCTCGCGATGCTGGACGCCGCAGAGACCCTGGGAGACCTTCGCGTGCCTCCGGGCAACCGATTTGAGAAGCTGGCAGGTGACCGCACCGGGCAGTACAGCATCCGGATCAACCGGCAGTGGCGGATCTGCTTCCGCTGGTCCGAAGCCGGACCGGAAGACGTTGAGATCGTCGACTATCACTAGGAGGAGCCGTGACAGCTGAGACGGTCATGGCACCGGTACACCCTGGCGAGATCCTCCTGGAGGAGTTCCTCCAGCCTCTCGGGGTGAGCCAGTACCAGCTGGCCAGGGCTGTAGGCGTGCCAGCCAGGCGGATCAACGAGATCGTCCACGGGCAGCGCCGGATCAGCGCCGACACGGCATTGCGACTCGCCCGCTACTTCGGCACCTCGGAGCGGTTCTGGATGAACCTACAGGCCTGCTACGACCTTGAGATTGAGAAGGACCGACTCGGGACGGCGCTAGATGACATACAGCCCTTGAGCGCCGCCAGCTAACTGAAACGCAGACTGTCTGCTTGACCAGCCCACAAGCCCGCAACCGCTGGTGCCCCGCTACGCTAATGGCCCGGCTGGCCAAGATCGGCACCCGCAAGATCACAAATTGAACCGAGAGAATACGCTGACCTGCGCTCTTGTGGAGCGGGTGATGAGAATCGAACTCGCACTATCAGCTTGGGAATCCGACCGATCCACGCCGCTAGGGCCGCTGACCAGCCAAGCTGAGCGACCGCCGGTATCCGTGATTGACCGCTCGTCACCCTGGCTAATTGCACGCTAATTGCACGGCGATCTTCCGCTACCTGAGCTGACCCTGATCGCTTGCCCCCGCCTCCCGTGGCTGTCATCCTTCAGCGCTCGGCATAGTCCGGCTTTTGGAACGGCCACGCTTCGGCCAGCCAACGGCGGACCAGATCATTCAGGGGCTTGTCCAACTCGGCGTGATCTTCCCGGACCCAGGAGCGCACGTCGACGTCGTAGCCGCTGCGGCGGGGCGGGTAGAAGTAGACGCAGCCGATCACGTCGGCCGATGCGGCGTCGAGCACCGTGTAGGCGAACCCGGTTCTGTTCGCGAAGTCCCCGGACGTGCCGGGCGATGTCGGCGGCGTTTTCCTCAGCCGACATGGGCCGGTCCGGCCATGCGCGGCCCACGAAGCCGGGCGTCGCCTTGATGTGGTCGATGCTTGACGTCCAGGCCGCGTGATCTGCCACGTTGTGGTGGACGTCGAGCGGCTCGATGACAAGCAACTTGCTGCGGAGCCCGCCCGGGACCGCGAAATCTTCGGGGACCAGCGGAGACGGCTGCACGCTGTCACGCTACTAGCTGCGGCCCGGTGGAGGACGGAGATCACCAGCTGGCACATTGCTGTAACTGGCTGTCGCTCACGGACTCTCAGCGGGATGCGATACTGGAGGGACTGATACCGGAGGTGACAGTGACGACGAACAGGGCGGACGACGTAGCGGTACCACCGGATCGCGGCACCGAATCGATCGACGAACAGGCGCGGCGCAAGGGCATACGCCCCATTGGGTCTGCCGATGACCTGGTGCAGGACGGCATCTTTGACACCGACGAGGAGCTGGACGCCTTCCTTGCTCATGTCGCGGCGATGCGTCATGCAGACCTTGCCTGATCATCCATGGACCGTGTAGTCCTCGACACTGACGTTTCCTCGCTCAGCCTCAAGCACCGGCTTCCGTCACCTGTCTTGACGCGCCTCATCGGCAAGCAGCCGTGCATCACATTCGTCACGCTCGGGGAACTGACCCAGTGGGCCGACCTGCGGCAGTGGGGACGGCGCAACCGCGACGCGTTAGAAAACTGGCTCGACGGGGTGATCATCCTTCCCTACAGCGAGGACGTCGCCCGGACCTGGGGACGCATCTCCGCGGCCGCGATCCAGCGGGGACGGCCCAGACCAGCCAACGACACCTGGATCGCTGCCTGCGCCCTGGCCTACGGCCTGCCGCTCGCGACCCTCAACGCCAAGGACTTCAAGGACTTCGCTGAACATGACGGGTTGAACTTGATCATCCCGGCCGGTTAATTGCACGGGGCACCAACTGCGCCCTACAGGGCGCTAGCAAGCAGACTCGGAAGTTACCCGTGAGCTGGGACTTCGTGGAGCGGGTGACGAGAATCGAACTCGCAATATCAGCGTGGGAAGTTCAGCGGTTACGGCTGCCAGAGACGCTGACCTGGCAGGCCTCCTGGTCCCTGGTGACCGTGGTTGTCCCCTCGTTACCCTGGCTAATGGCACGCTAATGGCACGACGGACTTGTTCAATCGCCGAGCTTCGTCAGGAGTTCGAGGTCTTTCACGTTGGCGAAGATGCCATCGTGCGCCACGAGGGGAACCTGGAGCCAGATCGCTGTCGCAGCCACCCAGCGGTCGGCCTCATGCTCCTTCTGGCCCAGGCCGTGCCCGGTCCGGACACACCATGTGCGGAGCGACGCATATGCCTCGACAAGGTGTGGCCCTGGCCAGACGATCTCTGCCCGTGCAATCTCGTACTCCAGCCGTCGGAGCCTCCCCGGCCCCCACCCAGCCAGCCTGGCGCCATAGCCAAGCTCGGCGACAGTGACAAATGAGTCGCTGGTGCCTGTCGGGACACCGTGACGGCGTGAAAATTTCCGGTGCGTGCGGGTCTGCGCCTGGCCGGGGCTGCTGACGCCCGGTGGCCGGGGCGGCCGGGCTTGCGCGGGTTTGCGGCCTCGCGGGGCGGCTGGGGGTGGAGGATGGTCGCGGCCGTCCGCTGACGCCGTCGTCTTCTTGGCGGGCCTGACCCCGTAAATGAGTCTGAGCGCCGGGAGCTGTTTTTGAGGGCTGTGCACTGGTGCTTCGAGCCCGCGGATCAGATTTCCGCTTGCCCCCCAGCTCCTGCGGGCGGCCGCGACCTTTTAACCGCGTGCTCATCGTAGGAGATGGCGATGGAGGAAGTCGAGGACGAGCCGCTGTTCTGCGACCGGGTGGCCGGGATCGACATCGGAAAGGCGACCGTGATGGTCACGGTCCGGGTCCCCAGCGAGACCAGGAAGAGCGGTCGGCAGCAGGAGACCCGGGAGTTCGGCACCACCCGGCGGGAGCTGCTGGCGCTCGCGGACTGGCTGCGGACCTGGCAGGTCGAGAAGGCGGGCATGGAGTCCACCTCCGACTACTGGAAGCCGGTCTACTTCCTGCTGGAGAAGGAGGGACTCGACTGCACCCTCTACCATGCCTCGCAGGTCAAGGCACTGCCCGGGCGGCCGAAGACCGACAAGCTGGACTCCGCCTGGCTGGCCAAGATCACCGAGCAGGGGTCGCTGGCCGGCAGCTTCGTGCCGCCGGAGGAGATCCGCCGGCTCCGCACGCACACCCGCTACCGGCGCCGGCTGGTCCAGATGCGCACCGCGCAGAAGGAGCGCTGCGAGAAGCTGCTGGAAGACGCGCACCTGAAGCTCTCCTCGGTGATCAGCGACATCCACGGCATGTCCGGCCGCGACATGCTGCGGGCGATCATCGCCGGCGAGCGGAACCCGAAGGTGCTGGCAGAGATGGCCCGCGGCCGGATGCGCGTCAAGATCAGGAAGCTGGAAGAGGCCCTGGACTGCTCGTTCTTCACCGACGAGCACGCCTTCATCCTGCAGATGATGCTCGACAGCATCGACCAGCTCACCGCCCAGATCGCCGTCCTGGACGAGAAGATCACGGAGATGTGCGCACCCTACGAGCGGCAGATCGCCCAGCTCGACGCCATTCCCGGCTTCGGGGTCACCACCGCCCAGGACCTCATCGCCGAGATCGGCCTGGACATGAGCGTCTTCCCGACCGCCGGCCACCTCGCCTCCTGGGCCAGGCAGACCCCCCGGGTGACGGAATCAGCCGGCAAGCGGAAGGGAAAGAACGCCACCGGCCGCGGCAACCCCTACATCGGCGGCGCGCTCGGCGAGGCCTCCGTCAGCGTGGGCCGGACCAAGACATTCCTCGGCGCCAAGCTCCGGCGCCTGCAGGCCCACATGCCGAAGAAGAAAGCCCAGACCGCGATCATGCGGACCCAGCTTGTCATCGCCCACGCCCTCCTGTCCGACCCCGCAGCCGAGTACCAGGACCTCGGCCCCGACTACTACGAGCGAAGAGCCGACACCCGCCGCCGCGCCCGAGGCCACGCCCGCGCCCTCGAACGCCTCGGCTACAAGGTCACCCTCCAGGCCCCCGACCCCGAAACCGGCGAATACCTGCCCATAGCCACAGCCAGCTAACCCCATACACCCGCCGGCGCTGCGCGCCGGGAAGCCGACGGCACAAACCGCCGCCGGCTCTAAAGGCATGCGCGGCTAAGGCTTAATTTTCGGATCAGATGACAGCGGGCCGACCCTCAAGGACCGGGCGATAGCGCGCGGCCAATAAGCTCCCGCTCGGCGTCAGGCGCGCAGCGAAGACTCCCGTATCGACGACGACCGGGCCGCGAGAGCCGGGGCTCATGCGTCGAGCACAGCCGCGAGGAAGAGGCGATCCTCATCCTCTGTAAGGTCATCGATAAGTACATCCTCGTCAGGAGGCAGTGGGCGCGCAGCAGCGAGCACGTCGTCCTTGTCCCGCTCCCGGGTCACCCCCTGGGAGAGCGGCTTGCGTGCTTCAGGCTCTGACATCGCAAACCTCCTTCCCCACATGTCAGGGTACACGTAGCTACCAACAGGACTCTTGCCATGCTCCCGCCTACGGTCCACGTCGTGACCACGGCACGACGCGGATACTCGCTGGTTACGGTAGGTCAGTCCGCTCTAGGGTGGGGCGATGGAGTGGCCTGATGCCAAGAACCTGCTAGCGGGCCCGCGCGGACGGCGCTTGTGTTGGTCGCTCCTGAATCCAGGCGATTATCCCGGGTGGGATCGGGTGTGGGACGGCGCGCATGCGGGAGACCTGACCGGGCTCACGGACGAACTCCCTGCCTGCGTTGCCCGCACAGACCTTGACTCCATCGTGGCGCATGCCGACGAACTGACCCTTCTGGCTGCCCTAGTGGTGGAGACCGCTATGTACTGGCAGGAACCGGACGACGAGGACCTAGCGCTGGCAGACCAGACCGTGCGCGACGCCTTGCTGCCGGTGTCCCAGGCAGTGATCACCGCGCCGGCGGCTGGCTGGTGGTCCGCTCCGGCTGGAACCGCCCGCCAACAATACGTGGAGTGGCTCGCCCCGGCCGGCAGCCCACCCTCGGTCACGGGCGCTACCGCAGAACTGGCAGCCTGGCGAGCTGCCCTGACTGAAGAGGAGCAGGCCGCGCGAACGCGGCCGAAGGACCTGACTGCCTCCCTCAGCGGCCACTGGTGGGCGACTCCGGTCCCGTCACGGCTCGCGTCCACGACGAGGTCGCTTCCTGGGATCGGAGCGGTAGGCCTGGCCTTGGTCGAGGACGGGCTCGGATGGAAAGAAGCTCGCTGCTGGCCCATGGAGCCACAAACCGGAGCACGAATCTATGAGATATCCCGCCCAGCCGAGTGGGCCGAACTGGTCGCCCGCTACCCCGTGGATGTCACCAACTGCCGACGGCATGATTGGTGGAGAGCGACAGGCTGGGACGGCCACTGGCTGATTCCCGACTTCGCCGCCGTCGCCGAAGACTACGACGCGGTCCACCTCAGCATGGCCGGGTACCTGGCCACGGCTGGGCGCGCACTGCCGGTGGACGACGCATGCACCGTCCTGGCCGGGTGGGATCCCGACCAGACCTACTGGCTCACCGACATGCTGACGCTTGCTGGCCCCGCCACCAACTGGGTGAAGTTCGACCAAGAGCCACTCGGCTGGATCCTGGGCAGCGTAGGTGTACAGCCCAAGTGAAGCCGGACTATCAGCCTGGACAGCTCGGGGAGACGGATTTGCGGCACGCTGAGCACCTAATGGCACGGACGCCCGGCAGACCTCTCAAGATTTCTCGAGCAAGACCCGGATCGGTCTCTGACCTGTGTCTTTGTGGAGCGGGTGACGAGAATCGAACTCGCACTATCAGCTTGGGAATCCGACCGATCCGGGCCGATAGGGCTGCCGACCAGCCAGGACCGGGCACCGCCAGTATCCGTGACTGGCCCCTCGTTACCGTGGCTAATTGCACGCTAATTGCACGGTGATCTTGGCCCGGAGCTGCGCGGGCGCGGGCTGGCTCCGAGAGCCTGCTCTTCCCCCGTCCTCCTCGTAGCTGCCCGCCCTTGGCCGTGGCCGCTGTGTCAAGGCTCGCGAAGCGACCCGCGTCAGCGGGCTTGGCCTTGACTCGGCGGACTCGGCCAAGACCATGGAGCAGCGAGGACGACGGACCACTATCCCTGAGACACGTGGCGGTTGAGGTGCATAATGCGGTTCGATGTCACAGGCAGATGGCAAGCTGAGCCCATGAGCCCGACCGCGATTGACCTGTTCTGCGGGGCAGGGGGCGCCTCCCTCGGGCTGGTCCGGGCGGGCTGGGACCTTCGCCTCGCCTCGGATATCGATCTGGCTTGCAGCCAGACTCACCAGGCGAACCTGCCGGGCAGGTTCCTCACCGAAGACCTGCGCAACGTGGACGCGGGCAAAGTTCTGAGCGAGGCTGGCCTGTCGGCTGGCGAGCTGGACCTGCTGTTCGCCGGACCCCCCTGCCAGGGGTTTTCGATGATCGGATCCCGGGTTGTGTGGGATAAGCGAAACAACCTGTTCCGGGAGGTTCTGCGGCTCGCGTCCGCCTGGCGGCCTGCCTGTGTCGTAATCGAAAACGTGCCTGGCCTGGTCACTCTCGCGGGAGGCGCTTACCTGCGCGCCATCCTGGAAGGACTGAGCCAGGCAGGATATGAGGCAGCGTGTGGCGAGCTGCTCGCGGCGCAATACGGGGCGCCGCAGATGCGGTGGCGGCTGATCATCATCGGCTGGCGCAAGGACCTTGGGATTCCTGCTGGCTACGGCTTCCCCCGACCAACAGCCGGTGCAGCGAGGATCGGTGATCTGCTGCCGAACTGCACGATTCCTACCTGGCAGCTGGACGGCTTCGTCACCGCAGCTGAGGCGATCGGTGATCTCCCACCCGTTGCAGCAGGAGAGGAAGCAGACCACTACGTGGGCCCGCCGGTGGGGCCGTATCAGCAGGCGATGCGCGCGGGCTTGAACGGCGAGCTGACCAACCACTACGCGGCCCGGCTCTCAGCGGCTAACCTCGCGAGGCTGGCACAGATCAAGCCTGGCCAGGACTGGCGGGACCTGCCGCGGGAACTGCTGCCCTCTGGCATGCAGCGGGCGCTGCGCAAGGACCACACCCGCCGCTACCGCAGGATGACGTGGGATGGAGTGCCCCGGGCAGTCATCACGCGCTTCCGGGATCCGAAGTCAGGCGAGTACACGCACCCTGAGCAGGACCGGACCATATCGATCCGTGAGGCAGCGAGGCTCCAGGGCTTCCCCGATAGCTTCGTGTTCCACGGGCACCGTTCAAGTCAGTACGACCAAGTGGGCAATGCCGTGCCGACGCAGCTGGCCGAAGCGATCGGCGCGGAGGTGCGCCGCTGTCTCGATGGCGAGCTCGGCGATAGGCTGGTGGCCCCGTTCCGCCGCCGTCCTGTTGCGTTCCTTGGTACGCATGGGGAACTGGCTCCGGGCTTGCCCGGGCTCCCTGGATGACATCAATCAGAAGGGCCGGTCTTGAGTCCTGAACGACGGTCGGTCCGCGTTCCTCAGTCCGACCGCGTGGCAGCCCGTCCGCACATAGCCGAGTGGTTTGGGCACCGGATCTTTCCGATGGTCGCCGCGAGCGATGCTTCGATCGATGATCAAGGGGCCGGGCGCTGCCCGTTCCTGACACAGACATTAAAGCGAAGTGCGCCTTGCGTGAAGGCACCAAACTCCCGCGGCGTCTGCACTATTAGCGCGACCAGCAATGGCCCACGCCAGGACTGGCTAGTATGCCCCTACCGCGCGCTGGACGACGGTTTGCTGGCGGACATGGTGTGCCGCCTGTACGGCATACCCCCACTCGATGACGTCCTGATACGCCCCGTGGTCGCCCTAGGCGATGAAGCAGGCAGGGCTGAGATCCTGTCCACAGTCCACGGTCCTGGCCGGGCTTTCGTTTACTTTCAGGACAAGATTGGCGGCGAGATCAGTCTGTCCAAGACAGGAGCGTCCCCCGAGCTATCCTTCGACATCACCGTCGTTGAGCTGCTCCCAGCCCGTTCAGATACGCTCATTGAGGTACCAGGTGAGCCCTGGGTCTCCGTCGGTAAGTACGGCGTCATCGAGCTACAAACCACAGACACACACGGCAGCTACGGGCACGCCGTGAAAGCCCTCAACAGCGCCCTGGACCTACACAAGGATCACTTCGCTGAGCAGCTCGCGCAGAATCCCGAGTGGGCTGGCCGGAAGATTGAGGGACCGAACATTTCGAATGTTTTCAAGCGCACCTTCTACCAGATCGCCTTTAAGTTCCAGGTCACAAAGCTCGATACTTCGGTCGGCTGTGCTCTCGCGCTGCCGAAGCCAGTGTGGGACTCGTGGCAACCTTTCCTGGGAGCACCTGAACTCCACGAACTCCCGGACGGTACCTTTCGACTCCTCGACGACAAGGAGGCCAAACCTAGCGACTGGATCTACGTCTTCGATATCGACACGCAACCGGCGCCAGGCGGACGCCCGGCCCCGATCCGTGTAAGCCTGGTCATCGGCACGGATGCCGCAACTCTAAGCCGGGCGGCCTTCGAAGTAGCCCCAGCCAAAGCGATCGCACACGGCAGTGAATATGATGCGGTGACGGAGACGATCACACGCCGTCTCGGCCGCTACTTGCCGACGATCAAATAGTCAATAAGTTAGGACGTTATCTTTAGTCCCGACCTCTCCTCAGCTGCTCTCCTCAGAAGGTACTCAGTGAAGCGCTGGGTCTTTGCGGCACGTTCCAGAATGATACCTTCAGTTTCCAGATATTCAGCCGACCACCGCTTCAGCTTGGTGAAGAGCGCGTCAATCTTTTCATCCGTAAGTGACGCATCTGGCGATGCCAACTCGCGCAACTGGCGAGGTCGCTTTACAGGGCCACCATTAAGCCTATCCACAATTAGCATCGACAGATGGAACTTAAGATTACTTCTCTCCGCGATAGTTGCGTTGGCAGCATCAGATACAATGAAGCCATCCACTCTTCGCTGCAGCTTAGCGGCCCAGAGGTAGATTTCAAGGTCGATTGAAGGGTTGAAGACTTGCTTATAGTCCTCATCGTTCTTGAGCAGAGACGACGGCTTTCCCCGTGACTGGTCTGGTCGAGCCAAGCCCATCGCTGTTACCGCAGCACCAAGGAAGGGGATTCCAATGATTCTCGAAACATCTTTGCCATCGTTTTTATAGAAATTCTTCCGCCTGTCGTAATACCATCCCTTTGTAAGGAAGTAGTTCTCGATCTGGCGTTGCACATCGTCGGTTGCCCGCAGGGAAGCGTCAGTGACCGCTGTCTGCCGGTTCGTGGCTCTAATAACTTGATCACGGGTTGCCGCATCACCCGTCACTATTATTCTGACGAGAAGCATTTTGTTTTCAGCTTCAGAAGTCCGGGAATTCTTGAGCGCAGACTGGTCTGAAGGCCATTCACGATTTGAATATTAGATAGCGAGTAGGCCTTGCCTGTACTGATGGCTTCGCTGCACAAGATGGTAACGCCATTATTCAGCCACCAGAACTCCGGGCTATTAGCCGACGTAAGCGACTTGCGAATGCCTTGGTTAACCGCGACGTTGCCTTGGTAGTCTCGGACATTCCACTCGAAGAGATGACGCTGCAGACGGCCGTTATCGTCTACGATCAGGTCGTAATAGTCCTTCAATTTGACAAGCGCCACATGCGAATTACCACTAGTTGCGCTTTCTTGGTATTCCATTTTTAGTGTGTACGATGGGCGTTCATTGTATCGACTGAGCAGTTCCTTGTCGCCCATCAATTCAACTGTGACGCCACCTGGCTCTGGAATAGCACCCGCGATCACCTGTCGTAGAGCATTTACTTTGGCTTCTACCTGCGGCGTGACCCCTCGGGTATCACCGGGAGTTGCATATATAACGTTGACAGATATACGCGGTCGCCGCGTGATGAGGTTATCCCATGCAACCCGGAAGAGTCCTATCCGGTCAAGAAGGCGTTCGTTGTATAGGACTCTAAGCGAATCAAGAGACTGTGAAAGGTCCAGCAACCGGCGGATCGTATTTTCAAGTTTATCGAGGGTAGTTTCCGCGAAAGCGGGGGTTTTCTTTGCTTGGATGATCCAAAGCTCAAGCGTACGTCCTTGACCGAAATCGCTAGACTTACTCGAAGGATCTACCACTTCTGAGTCTACGTCAATCAAATTGTCATCGAAGATTACATAGACCGAATCGATAGCGCCATCTTGTCCGCCGCCGACGATACCTGCTTCAACGTCATCGAGCGTAACACCGTACGGACGCAGAACCAATTCCGAGGCAAAGATCTCGAATGCGTCACAGTCCGAATAGCTTGGGAAGGAGTCGGCGCGCCAAGCTTCGAATATCCGCATGAGCAAGGTACGCGCATTTGCTGTGGGTGACGTCATGATTGGCTGGCTCTTCGCTATCTTCGTCCTTGGGCGCACCATCCAAAGCGAGTGGCACACCATTGCAGGTTCTCCCGGGAACGGACCCTGATGCAGGGTACACCCTCGGCTCTGGCCTGGTCGTCTCCTAGCCGAAGGGATCCGGATCCCGGGCGAGGCCCTAACTTAGACGGGATTTCGCGCGTCATACGGCCTTGCCTGCCCGGCGTGCGGCGGGCGGCCTGGGACAGGCTGAGCCCGCCGCTGACGCCGGGCCTGCGGCGCCGCGTACAACGCTACCTTGATCGGATACGGCTCAATTCGGCAGTGCTAGTGCCGCAGTCGCGCGAGGTCAGGACAGTCTGTTGTACTCCTGGCGGGCCACTGGCCCCGTCAGGCTGTGGTCCGCAGACTACGCACGGGCGCGCCCGGCGGCGGCTGAGTCGCTGGGACCGCGCCGAAGCCTGGTGATCGCGATAGCGTTTCACGTCATGGCGGGCGGAACTGACTGGGCGGTCCTTGCACCAACGATCATCGGTGCAATCGGCGTTGGCACTGTCGCTGGAGCAGTCGTCACTACCTACGGTGGCCGCGGACGCGAACGCCGTGAGGTTCGGTCCAAGGCGCTGGCCGAGCTTGAACAAATCGAAGTCACTCGACGCACCCTCCCTCTGGCCGAAGGGACATACTACGACCTGAGTACGTTCGCCAAGTTCGGCACCGCGTGCATGATCGCCGGTGTTCCGCGCTCGATCGTGGCGACATACGACCAGATCTGCAATGCGAGCCGACGTTTTACGTTGACTGGGTCGAACAGTGATCGGAGGCCCAGTTTCGATGCATTTATGACTTCACTTTGGTTGGGCAATGAGGCCGCCGTGCTCGTCCGAAACGCCCTGTGGCATCCCCGTCTGATGCTTCTGGTCCGTTGGTGGAAGGTTCAGAGGCTAAGAAGGAAGGCCAAGATGCTATATACGGACTTCTGGCAGGGCTCACTGACGCGCGCCACATATCGAACGTGGATGAAATCTGAGCGTAGGAGTATAAAGGCTCGCCGATCAGCCATAAGAGCCGCGAATGGCGCCTTGCCGGGTGAAGTTGCCATGTCATCATCAACTGAAAAAGACGGCAACGTTCCTGGAACTTAGATCGTTGTTGGCGCAGGACGCTGGGCGGCGTTGTCCGTCTCGGCCAGACGTTCCGCTTCGCTCAAAGCCGAGTGCCACGGGTAGCTGGCTATAAGCTCGCCGCCGCTGTGTGGCGTGTGCGGCTCCACGCCACCGGGACCGAGCAGAATGTGGACGCCTTCATCGCGCAGATCCTCGACGCTGCGACGGAATGGGGAGCGGGCGGCGAGGGCTGCGTTGACGAAGGGGAGGACGACGATCGGGATGCCGAGGGCGGTGGTCTCGGCGAGGATGCCAAGGACGTAGGTGTCGCTGATGCCGTGGGCCCACTTGTTGATCGTGTTGTACGTGGCCGGGGCGACGATGATGGCGTCGGCCGGGCGGGATCTGGGCTCGCCGGGCTTGCGGTACTGACTGCGGACTGGGCCGCCGGTCAGCGCCTCGATGGCAGGAACGTCGATGAAGTCGAGCCCAGCGGGCGTGGCTACGACCTGGACGACCCAGCCGTGCTCCTGGGCGAGCTTGATGAGCTGGCCGACCTCGGAGGCTGGGCCTGCGCCGCAGACGATGACGGTCAGGAAGCGGCCGTCCTGGGTCATTCGGTGACCCCGATCCGGCGGGCGAAGTCCTCGGCCTGGCGCTGGACACTGAGCGGGGCCGTCGTCATCAGGTCACGGACTAGACGGTGGGCCGCGGGACGTCCTGTGATCTCCTCGGGAGCGATCTCCTCGGCCGCCCGGAGCGCCAGGTAGGCCCGTTCGTGCCTGCCGCATTGCAGGAACGCGCGGGCGGTGTCCATGAGGAAGCTCGCCTTCCGCTCGGTGACGTCGATCCTTCCCAGGTCCACGGTACGGGCGACGTCGATCGCGGTGCCTGCGTCCCCCAGGGTGACGGCGATGTTGACCCGGTGCAGGCTGGCGTTGGTTGGGCCGAACGCCGTCCAGCGCAGGTTGAGGTCATCGCCCAGGCGGGCGGCGGCTTCCTCGGCCTCGGTCAGCAGCTCGTCGGCCCCGCCGCGGTTGTCCTGCTGGGCGGCGGCTATCGCGCCCCGCAGCAGAAGCGAGCCGTAGACCGACAGAGACTCGGGATCGTGGGCGGACACGTCGTGGTCGAACTTGGCGGCCAGGGTGCTCGCCGTGTCGGTCGCTGCCTTATAGTGCTTGCTGCCCATCAGGGCGTGGGTGACGATCCGGGCGCTGGACGCGACGGTCACCGGGTCCTCGCTGGCCCGGGCCGCCTGCATGCTGCGATCCGCGGCCAGCCAGCCCAGGCCATGATCGCCGACCTTGAACAGGATGCTGGCCGCGACGTGGTGCGCCTCGGCCGACAACGTGTACGCCTGCGAACGGGTCTCGCCGTCGATCACGGCGCAGGCCGCTTGCAACCGGCCGAGCAGCGCCGGCAGGTTCTCGGTTACCTCCGAGTACCGGCACGCCTGGTAATCGCGCTTGGCGCGGGCGACTGCGGCGGCCAGCGACGGCAGGTCCGGGGGCTCGTCCAGGGTCGAACCGGCCGTGTCAGGGGCATAAGCGGCTAGCACGGCCGCGAAGGACTCGATGGCGTCGGCCGGGCCACTGCGGATGGGGTCGGCCAGGACCGCACCGAATAGGGCGGCGCCGGTCAGGCCGACAAAGGTTCGCCGTCTCACGGAGGGATCATCCTCCTCGCTGTCTCCTGCATCTGCGCTGAGCAGACCGGATACGGCGGGAGGAGGCAAGGCCGGAGAGGTATCCCGTGCCGGGATAACCGGCGCGGCCAGTGCGGCGGCCGGGCTCGTGGTGACGGCCTTCGGGGCCAGGCCGAGGACGATGCGGGCGGGGTCGGGCATATTCAACCCGTCCGCGATCCGCTCGAAGACACTCAATTCTTCGACCTTCGCGGTCCCGCGCATGTACCCGCTGATCTTGGGCTGGGTGGTGTCACAGGCGATGGCCAGGCGGGTCTGGCTGACCTTCGTGTAGCGATGTAAGAGCACGAACAGGCGCCCGATGTCACGGGTACCCAGCGCTTCGAGCACATCGGCACGGTGCCACAGCTCGTCCGGGATCTCGATGAGATCAAAGACGCGGCGACCTGGCATGCCGTGATCCCTCTCGGTCAGGCGATCGTTCCTGAGAGTCCATGCGGCGTTACTGACTGCGAGCTTATATCCCGTCGGGTGATATCGCGCGGTTATGGGAGCGGCTCGGCAATTGCGCGATCTTTGGCGGCATGAAGGCCGCAGAGATTGCTGAGCACGAGGTTTGCCCGTCGTGCCGCGGGCGGGGATGGAAGTACAGCGGGCCCCGGCGCTGGGTCGCGAGCCAGCTCGTCCGGGGCATGTCGGACAGCGCCATCCGGATCGTCTGCCTGGACTGCGCCGGAACCGGATTGGCGGAGCCGCAGTGATGCCAACACCGGTGCCTCGGACTCTCGCCCTGCGCACGACCGGGGTCACCTATCCGGGCACCGCCGACCAGATCAGGGTCGTCCGGGCCGACCTGCGAGCATTACTGGACGACTGCCCGATGGGCGACGACGTACTCGTGTGCGCCTCAGAGCTGGCCACCAACGCCGTCCTGCACAGCCATTCCCGGCTGGCGGGCGGGACGTTTACCGTCCGCGGCAAGGTCAGTCCCGGTGATTACTTCTGGCTCGAAGTCGAAGACGAAGGCGGCCCGTGGACTCCGGCGGTCGCCGATCCCGAGCGCAGCCACGGACTCGACATCATGCGCACCCTGGCCGACGACTGGGGTATCGAAGGCGATCACGACAGCCGGACCGTCTGGGCCCGCTTCGACTGGCCCAGCCCGTGACGGCCACCATGCCCAGCAACCGGGCACAGCGGTGGACCACCATCGCGAACGGTCAGCGCATCCGCGAACTGCGGCGCCAGTGCGGGCTGGCCCAGGCCGAGCTGGCCGGTCTGGCCGGTGTCAGCCTGGATACCGTGGCCAGGCTCGAACGGCGGCACCGGACGGCATGCCGGACCCGGACTCTGACCCGGATCGCCGCCGCGCTCGGGGAACCGCCCGCAACGATCGCCGCCGTCACTCTGACGGACTCCGTGACACGGAGTGACACCACAGGCTAGCTTCTCGACAAGTCGAGTCGATGAGTTGTTAGGCGGTCGTCATGACTGACCTGGAATTCTCACCGCCGAAGTATGCGCAGATCGTCAGCACGATCCAACGGCGTATCGGTGATGGGACCTACCCTCCGGGAGCACTGCTCCCCTCTGAGGCGCAGCTCGTGCGCGAGTTCGCCGTGTCCCGGCCCACGGTGGTGCGTGCGCTCGAAGTGCTGCGGAGCCAGGGATGGATTGACCGCGAGCACGGCCGGGGCTCCTTCGTCCGGAACCGGGCCGTGCTGGCCGACCGCACGCGGCCGGGCAAGCTGATCATTGACGAGGCCGGGTCGGCCGGGCAGGGCACGATCCTGGACGTCGGGCGGGCTGCCGCACCATCTGCGGTCGCCATGCTGCTCCGCACCCCGCCGGACACTCCTGCGCTGCTGCGCCGCCAGCTCATCGAGCGTGACGGCGAGCCGTCCGAGCTGGTATCGTCCTGGTTCCCGCTCGATGTGGCCGAGGGCACCGACCTGGCCAAGGCTGAGCCGATCCCTGGCGGCGTTCACGCACACTTGCACGCGGTCAAGCGGGTCCGCTTCGATCACGTCGCCGAGCGCATCCGCGCCCGCCTGGCGACAGCTGAGGAGTCCCGGCTGCTCAACATGGCCAAGCGCGGAGCGGTGCTGAACCTGCTCCTGGCCGTCTACGACGCCGACGACCGGCCACTGGAAGTGGTGGATGCCGTGCTCCCGGGTGATGTGCACGAGCTAGAGGATCTTTACCCGTTCTCCTCCTGATTCGCGGCTGGGGCCTTCGAGCCGATGCGGGACTTCGACGCATCCAGCGGTGACCGGTTCGTCCAGGCCGGACAAGGCCACCGGCCAGCCGGTGTGGGTCGTGGAAGTGATCGACGCCGACCCGGCCGCCCGGGACAAGACGGTCAAGATCAAGGTGGCGTCGGGTGCCCAGCCCACGCTGCCGACTCCCCCGGCCGAGATGCCGTTCGTGCCGGCGGAGTTCGCCGGGCTCACAGTGACGCCCTACGTCAACCAGGCCGGGCGGCTGGCCTACTCACTCAAGGCGGCCGGGTCCGGGGTCCGAGCCGTTCCGGGCGGGCTGCGCCGGACGGGCGGGAGACCGCAGCATGACCGGCGCCATGGGTGACTCATTCGGTGGCGCGAGCGTGCATGTGGGGCCGGACGGCTGGGCGCTCTGCCACACGTACAGCGGCGGGGCCACCCTGCCCAGCCTGTACGTGCATGCCGGACGGCTGGGCATCACGGTCTACCTGTCCGGCGAAACGATCATCGCCGATCACGTGCGCTTCTCCGGGGAGCTGGCCAAGGCCGCCGAACAGTTCGCCGCCGAGTGCGCGCGGATGCACGACGCAAGGCAGGCCAGCAACGCCGAGGCGAGCGCGGCGTGATCACAGCAGGTGGGGCGGCAGGAACGGACATTCCTGCCGCCCCCGCGTCTCCCCAGGACAGCAAACCGTAGAGAGGGCTCAAGCCTAATGCGAGATGTAACGGGCGAACAGTACGCCCAGGTGGACAACGCCGACCCGTTCGCAAGTCCGGTGTGGCGCTCCCCTGTGCACCGCACTCCCGAATGGATCATCTGGCTCGTTCAGCTGATCCGGCTCCTGGTCCGGGTGATCTGGTTCCTGATCCGCCACCCGCTGCTAGACGCGGCGGCGGGCCTGGTCATCCTCACGTGGGCCAAGGCGGGATGGCCCGGCGTGGTGGTCCTGGCCAACGTGACCATCGCCGCGTTCTTGACACTGCGGATCTGGCGGCCGGACTGGTTCGCCCGGCTCGTCACAGTGCCGCTGCGCTGCCGCTGGCGGTGGTGGTTCTACCGGCGGCACTGGCGGGCGGTGATGACGATCGCCGGGCTGGCCCCGGTGTACCGCGGCCAGGTCATGCTGCCGGTGCTCGGCCGGGTGACGGCCGCCTCGTGTACCGACCGGGTGACGGTTCGCCTGGTGTCCGGTCAGTCCCCGGCCGACTTCTCCGACCGGGCCGAGAGCCTGGCCCACGGGTTCCGGGTGCACATGTGCCGGGTGCGCTGCGGCGTCCCCGGGATGGTCGATCTCGAACTGGTCCGCCGGGATGCGCTGGCCGAGCCGATGCCCGCACTCCCGGTGTCCGAGGAAACCGATCTGCGCGCGCTGCCGGTGGGCCGCTGTGAGGACGGGGCGGCCTTCGTGATCCGGCTGCACGGGACGCACCTGCTGATCGCCGGGGCGACCGGGGGCCGGGAAGGGCTCCTATCTGTGGTGCCTGGTGCGGGCCATGCTGCCCGCGATGGCGGCCGGGCTGGTCCGGGTGTGGGCCTGCGACCCGAAGCTCATGGAACTCGCGTTCGGCCGGGCGCTGTTCGACCGGTACGGCCGGTACGCCTCCGACCCGGCCGACATCGCCGGGCTGCTCGAAAAGGCCGTCGCGGACATGCAGGCGCGAGCCCGGCGGTTCGCGGGGCGCCAGCGCGACCACACCGCGTCGGCCGAGTTCCCGTTCACCGTGATCATGGTCGATGAGATCGCGTTCCTGACCGCCTACCAGGCCGACCGCAAGCTGCGGGAGCGGACGCTCGCGGCGCTGGCCACGCTGACGACCCAGGGCCGCGCGGTCGGCTACTGCGTGGTGGCGGCGCTGCAAGATCCGCGCAAAGAGGTCCTCAACATCCGCAACCTGTTCCCCGACAAGATCGCGCTGCGCCTCGATGAGCCGTCCCAGGTGGACATGGTGCTCGGCGACGGTGCCCGGGACCGGGGCGCGCGCTGCGAGGAGATCTCGTCCAATCCGCTGATCGGCGCCGGGGTCGGCTTCGTCCGGCTCGAAGCGGCGCCCGATCCCGTGCGCGTCCGGGCCGCCTTCGTCTCCGACGACGACATCCAGGCCATGACGACCGCGTACGCCACTCCGGTCCCGGCTCCCCGGGAGGCCGGTGATGCCCGGTGACGGAAGAGACGGCATGGCGGACCGATGAGCCCTGCCCGACCTGCGGCGCAGGCCTGTTCCTGCTCGATGACGGCTCGGGGACTGCGCGCTCTGCTCGATCCCGGCCGCCTCGCGCAGGATCCGCCGGAGGTCATCGACGTGTTCGGCCGCCCACGCGGGATCTTCGATCCTCACGAAGTCCGCGCCGTGGAACACCGTCGGCTCGTCCGGCATCGTGGCAGCGATGCGCAGTCCGGCCACCAACTCGTCGACGTGATCGAGTCACCACCCTGGCTGCGTGATCACCACGCTCACGGGGCACCACCCCCCGAGGTCCACGCTACCGCTGGATGATCGCCCCCGAAAGGCTCAGGCTCCGGCCCACATCGGCATCCCGCTTCGCATCGTCGAACACGCCGCCGCTCGGCGACTGGGTCCTCGTCGCGAGACTGGCAGGACACGGCCGAGACCAACCATGCACGGCGACGACCACATGCGCCCGGCCGCGGTTCACAAGCGCTGTCACGCTGACCGATCGCCCAGAACTCGAGCACATACCAGGCCGAGATCGTCCAGGAGGGTGCGCATGCGCGGGTTATCGATCTCCTGCCATCCAGGCTGCGCGAACAGGTAGTTCTTCATCGGGCCGCCGGCGAGGAAGGGGTCCGACGCGAGCTTGCCCCTGATGAGGTCCGACAGCTGCGTCCCCCGGGCGATCATGGGTTCCAGCACCTCGAGCTCCTCTGCCGAGAGGAACTGCACCGGATGGACCTGGACGTCGGGACGGCCGGCTGCGTACAGCACCGTCGGCGGGGTGTACGCCGCGGCGATCTCCCGCGCCACCAGCGCGTGCTGCGGGAGCGGATGCAGGAAGAGTACGACCGGGAAGATCGCGTCGATCTGGGAAGGGTCCACGCCAGGGGTGCTGATCGTGCCGTCCAGCAGGTTTCCCGTGGCCGTGATCGGCTGGCGCAGCTTCCGGCCCAGTGCCCCGTTCGGCGCGAGGAGCCGACGGAACGCCTGGACGTTGCCCTTCACCAGCACGGCCATGGGCAGCGTGGTCACCGTCATCTCGATGACGACCAGCGACCGGCCCTCGAGCAGCAGGGCGTCGGGCTTGCTCCGTTCACCCGGACCGATGACCTCAGCCTCCGCGACGAACGTGCCGCCCGCCGCGACGGCAGCCGTGCGCAACGCCGACGTGCAGTACTCCTGGAAGATGTCCCCCACCTTCGCGTTGAGATCGACGACGCCGTGGACCGGGTCCGCGGCGCAGGCCGCCTCGAACAGCTCCCAGTAGAGCCCGATGGACAGCCGCTGGAGGAACAGCGGCATGGAGAGCGGCAGGACGCCCCCGCTCGGGACGCGCACCAGGGGCTTCTCGCCGAATGCCTCCAGGTTCGTCAGCGCCAGGGACCGGGCGTTGAGGCGCGTCTGCTGGTGAGCGCGAAACCACTCCAGGGTCCCGACCAGGTCGTGCTCGACCAACTGCGCGTGCGGCACGTGGCCGACCTGGCGAGCGGTGCGGCTGACGGCCTCATCGAAGCGGAGCTGGTTGAGCGCCGCGACGGACGGCACGGTAAGGAGCTCGCGGACGAGCGGGTACCCGCAGGCGAGGAGCTCGTCCATGCTGTAGCCCTTGCTCCGCTCGAAGAGCTGGTCGAAGGGGCTCGGCGATCCCCACTTGGCACGCGGCCGCTGGACGAAGAGATCGAAATACCGGCCCAGGAGGTAGCGCTCCTGCTCGCTGCGGTTCTCGCCGTACCGGCGGATGAGGAGCTGCAGCAGGCTGTCGCCTCCCTGTCCGCCGGTAATGTCGAGGGCGTCGAGGATCCGGAGCAGCAGCTCGGCGCCGATCGCCGTGTCCCACGGGGCAGTGCGATCCCCCGGCTTGCCGAAGTGGATGGCCAGCAGCGCCGTGACGAGGAGCTGGGTCGGATGGATCACCGTATCCCCGTCGGTGGTGTCAGCCCGGAGCCGGACCCGCTCGTAGGTGTCCGAAGGGAACAGCTCCTTGGCCACGAGCAGCTGCTCGCGCAGGTACGCGGCGCGGTCACCGCCGAACCGGCGTCGCATGACGAGCTGCCGGATGCTGACCATGTAGAGGATGCCCTCACTCGAGAGCTGCGCCGCGAGCCGGGTCAGCACGTCGAGCGTGGTCGGCTCGTCGTCGGGATGGATGTCCTTCCAGCCGATCGTCACGTGCGTGTAGCCGCTGGCCATGGCCACGGCGACGCCGGGGTCGAAGGCCGCCGGCAGGAAGAGGCCACGCTCGGCGCTGAAGCGGAAGCTCATCACGATCTCCGGTCACGATCTGGCCACGACGGGGGCGCCCGATACCGGCGGACCATCGCGGTGCAGTGGGGCTTCGGGCCTTGCGCCCGTTCTTCTTGTCTACCGTCCCGCGCGCCCGAGCTGCGGCGACAAGGGCGTACGGCACGGACGCTGTCGAACCACGTGGACCCAATGGACGGACATTTGTCACGGTCAATCTGCGGTCAAAGGATCATGGAAGCTGATCGGCTGTCGGCGGATACCGCTGCCGACCTGGGCCTTTATGAGAGCGGGTGACGAGAATCGAACTCGCACTATCAGCTTGGGAAGCTGACGTTCTACCATTGAACTACACCCGCAGCGCCCACAGGGGCCGTCACCGGCCACGCTGGCGTCGTCCCGACATAGTACCGGAAGGCGGTGGCCGTCGCGTGCTCCCGCGTTCTGCGGCTAGCCGCGGAGGAGCGGGCGCACCCGGTAGGTTGCCAGAGTGCTGCTCTCCGACCGAGACATTCGCGTGGAGATCGAGTCCGGCAGGGTCCGGCTCGACCCTTACGCTCCCGAACTGATCCAGCCGTCCAGTATCGATGTCCGGCTGGACAGGTACTTCCGGGTCTTCGAGAACCACCGCTACCCGCACATCGACCCGGCGGTGGAACAACCGGACCTGACCCGCCTGGTGAAGACCGATGGTGCGGAGCCGTTCGTCCTGCATCCGGGGGAGTTCGTGCTCGCGTCCACCTACGAGGTCGTGACGCTCCCGGACGACCTGGCCGGGCGGCTGGAGGGCAAGAGTTCGCTCGGCAGGCTCGGGCTGCTGACTCACTCCACGGCAGGCTGGATCGATCCGGGCTTCTCCGGTCACGTGACCCTGGAACTCTCCAACGTCGCCACCCTGCCGATCAAGCTCTGGCCCGGCATGAAGATCGGCCAGCTTTGCCTGTTCCGCACCAGCTCGCCCGCAGAACACCCATACGGCTCAACGGCCTACGGCTCGCGCTATCAAGACCAGCGCGGCCCCACGCCATCCCGGTCCTACCTCAACTTCTACCGCGCCGACGTCTGATACCACGCAGACGTACTGATGGTGTCGGGATCGATTCCGGCGAGCGCGGCGGCCTGGGCTGCCAAATGGAGGTAGGCGGTCTTCGTCTAGCTGACCCGCTCGATGATCGTGGCGTTCGCCTGGCCACCGCCCTCGCACATCGTCTGCAACCCGTACCGGCCGCCGCTGCGCTCCAGTTCGTGCACCAGCTTGGTGGCGAGGATCGCTCCCGTGGCGCCCAGCGGGTGCCCGAGCGCGATGGCCCCCCCGTTGGGGTTCGTCCGCTCCAGCGGCGCGCCGGTCTCCGCGGACCAGGCCAGCAACACCGGGGCGAACGCCTCGTTGACCTCGAACACGTCGATATCCGCCACGTTCAGGCCTGCCTTGCCGAGCACCTGCTCGGTGGCGGGCATGACACCGGTGAGCATGTACACGGGATCGCTGCCGGTCACGGCCAGCGCCGTGATGCGGGCGCGCGGGGTCAGCCCGTGCCGCTGCACCGCCGCCTCGGAAGCGATGAGCAGGGCCGCCGCGCCGTCGGAAATCTGCGAGGCGCTCGCCGCGGTGAGCTCCCAGCCCTCGCGCAGCGGCTGGAGCTCCGCCATCTTCTCCAGCGAGGTGTCCCGGCGTGGCCCCTCGTCCGCGGTCACCCCGGCCACGGCAGTGATCTCGCGGTCGAACCGCCCCTCGTCGATGGCCTGCGCTGCCCGCCGGTGGCTCTCCAGCGCGAACTCCTCCAGCTGGCGGCGGCGCAGGCCCCACTTCTCGCAGATCAGCTGCGCGCCGCGGAACTGGGAGATCTCCTGGTTGCCGTACCGGTCCTGCCAGCCCTGCCCGAACGGCAGCGGCATGCCCTTCTCCATGGCCAGCGCGACGGTCGAGCCCATCGGCACGATGCTCATGCTTTCCACGCCGGAGGCGACGACCAGGTCCTGGGTGCCAGACATCACGCCCTGGGCGGCGAAGTGCACGGCTTGCTGCGACGAGCCGCACTGGCGGTCGATGGTCACCCCTGGCACCTGCTCCGGCAGCCCGGCGGACAGCCACGCGTTGCGGGCGACATCAAGGGATTGCGGGCCCAGCTGGGAAACGCAACCCATGATCACGTCATCGACCGCGGCGGGGTCGACACCGGTTCGCTCGATGAGCTCGCGCAGCACATGCGCGGCGAGGTCGACCGGGTGCACCCCGGACAGGCCGCCCTTGCGCCTGCCTACCGGGGTGCGGACCGCGCCGACGATGTATGCCTGAGCCACGATGCCCTCCAGCGTGTCTGCGGCGCCTCGCTCCCCCGGCTGCTGTCCTGCGGGGCTGGGCGCCCGTGCCTGGCCTACCTGCCATGAGATTACCCCTCGCCCGCGCGCAGTCCCATGGGGCGCTTGACCTGGGAACCACCCTCCGGGTTCAGCGCAATCGCTACTATCCGTGATGAGCAATTACTGTACGCATCCACTGCGAGCCAGGGGGCTGGCGCACGCAGGAGCAGAGCCGGGGGATACGCAGCAGCCATGGACACCATTGACGACGTCGCAGGCCTGGTCAGCATCGGCCAGCTGGCCAAGGCAGCGGGAGTGAGCAGCCGCACCATCCGCTACTACGAAGAACTCGGCATCCTGCCGGAACCACGGCGCACCAGCGGGGGCACCCGCAAGTACCCGCGCGAGTACTGCGGTTACATCGAGACCGCGCTCGCCCTGAAGGACCTGGGCTTCCGCCTGGAGGAGGTGAAGCCGCTGGCCAGGCTGGCCCTGGGCCGCGCGATCGCGCCGGGACAGCGGGCGAAGGCCGCGCAGCTCGTGGAGGACCGGATCGAGGCGCTCGACAAGCAGGTGGCCGTCTTGCGCAGGCTCCGGGAGTGCGTGCACCGCCCGGACGGGATGGCCGGGCCGGGCCCGCTCGACTTGCGCACGGGATGTGACACCCGGCCGGCCTTATGCTCGTAGCAGCGGCCCGGACGCGGAATCGGAGAGCCGGCCGCCGGGAAGCGAGCCGCGGAGGCCAGGATGACGAACGGGCTGATCCTGCTGGTGTTCATCGCCGCCGTGGTGGCTTTCGTCCTGACCCGGGTGCGGCGCCGGATGGGCATGGGCAACGCCACATTCCGGAGCCTGGGCGTCATCATGGGCGTCGTCATCCTGGCGGTGCTCTTGATATGGGTGTACCAGGGGTCCAGCTGAGGCAGGCGCACGGAGGAGGCAGGCGCACGGCTGAGGCAGGTCAGCCGACCATCCCGCAGCGGAGGGGCATCTCGAACCAGACCGCCTTGCCGTCCCTGGTCGGCCGGGAGCCCCAGCGGGTCGCGAGCTGATCAACGAGGTAGAGCCCGCGGCCGCCCTCGTCGGTCTCCCCCGCGCTGCGGATCCGCGGCAGCCGCAAGTCGTTGTCGAAGACCTCCACCCACACGGCATCACCACCGCGGCGCAACCGCAGGGTGAATGTCTTGCCGGCTTCCCCAGCGCCTTCGTCATCGAACGGGACCGGCGCCCAGCCGGCCACCAGCCCGGGGGTCCCCTGGGCGGCGGCGCCGGCCACCTCGAGGGCGAGCGCGCGGCGGGTTGCCCGCGATGCGGCGGTGTGCAGCACCACGTTGGTGACCACCTCGGACACCAGGAGGCAGCTCAGCTCGACCTGCTCGCGGTCCATCCCCCAGGACTGGAACGTCGTCTCCGCCAGCCGGCGGGCCTCCGAGACCTTGATCGGCTCGGCCGGGAAGGTGCATTCCCACGAAGCCAGGTCCACCGGCGAGGTGCGGATCGCGACGATGGCCATGTCGTCATCGATGTCCCCGGGCACCGCCTCCTCGGCGGCCTGCGCGATCATCTCGACGTTGCCGTGCGCCACCCGCCGCACCGCCTGGTGCAGCATCAGCCGGGCGTCATCCTCCGAGTAGTGGCCCAGCCCGTCGGGGCGATGCCGCCGGTCGGTCAGCCCGTCGGTGTAGAGCACCAGCGCGGAGCCCGCGGGGAGGTAGCGGGTCTCCTCCCGGTAGGTGGGCAGCGCGGGGACTCCCTTGCCCCGCACGCCGAGCAGCACGCCCTTGTGCTCCATCTCCAGCTCGCCGACCTCGCCGGCGACGATGAGCAACGGTGCGTCGTGGCCCGCGTTGGCAAAAGACAAGGTCCGGGACCACGCGTCGTAGACCAGATAGGTGCAGCTGACGATCGGCGGGTCGGGCCCGTCCGCGCCGTCGGCGCGCGCCTTGGCCGGTGAGAGCGTGCGGCACCAGTCGTCGAGCTTGCGCAGGATCTCCGCTGGCGGCTTGTCGTCCTGGGCGAACGCCCGCAGCGCGGCGCGCAGCTGGCCCATGACCGCCGCCGCCCGGGCGCCGCGCCCTTCGACATCACCGATGACGATGCCGACCCGGCCGGCGGACAGCGGGATGATGTCGTACCAGTCGCCGCCCACCTGCGTCTGGATCCCCTGGCCGTGCGTTTCCAGCGGCTTGGCCGGCACGTACCGGCAGGCCACTTCCAGCCCGTCGAGCTTGGGCATCACCTGCGGCAGCAGGCTGGTCTGGAAGGCCAGCGCGGTACGCCGTTCCTCCTGGAACAGCAGCGCGTTGTCGATGGCCACGGCCACCCTGCTGGCGACCGCGCTGAGGAAATCGCGGTCGTCGGCGTCGTAGTAGCGCTCCTCGCGCTCGGTCAGGCTGGACAGCGCCAGGCTCATCACACCGAGCAGTTCCCCGCGGGCGACCAGCGGTGCCGCGACGACCGAGTTCAGGCCCACCTCCTGGGCGGCTTCCAGGCTTCGCTGGCTGGGCGCCCGGGGCGGGTGCACTTCCTGCAGGTTCTCGACGAGGACCGCGTCCAGCCGGGCCATTGCCCGCTGGCAGAAATGGCCCTCCGGGTAGCTGATCTGATCGCCGACCCTGGCCCAGCTGCCCGGTGGCGGCGTCCAGTCCCCGGCGTTCATCTGCGCGCGGCGGAGGAGCTTGTCGCCCTGGAAAAGGTCGATGAGGCAATGATCGGCGAATTGCGGCACCAGCGTCTCGGCCACGTGCCGCAAGGTGATGCTGAGTTCCAGCGACCCGGCAAGCTGCTCGCCGATGCGCTCCAGCAGCGCGATCCGGTCACGTTCGCGCCGGCTGCTCCGCCTGGTGGCCGCGCGCGCGATGATCACGATGCCGTCGATCGACCCGGAGGGGTGGCGCAGCGGCATGGCCTGGGCGCGGACGAACACCCGCGAGCCGTCGCTGCGGATGACGGCGAACGTCCCGTCGCCGCCGCGGCCACGGAGCACCTGATTTGCCAGCTCGGCTGCCTTTCCGGCGTCCCCGCCGGTGAACGCGAGGGAAAGGACCGGCCGGCCGAGCAGCTTGCCGTTCCCGGGGAAGCCGAACAACGCGACCGCGAAGGGATTCGCGTACAGCAGATTGCCGAGCCGGTCGGTGACCACCACCGCGGCGGACATCTGACCGAGAATGGTCTCCGCCGGGAGATAGGCGTCGTATCCCGCTTCCGCCCAGTCAGTCACCGGCGCCCCCAGCGGGGCGGTCGCCGGGCCGGTACCCGCGGGGAGTACCGGACGTCGCGGCCACCATCACAGCCTGGTGACAAAGACATGGGCGGCAACCAGGCGGGGCAATTCCGCCGTGACAATGCCGACCCTGTCCTCACTGGTCACCCGCACACCTTCGTTGCTAGCCGCGAGCGTGACCTCGCGTCCCGGTTGTATCCCAATCCGCTTGAGTTTAAGCATGAGTGAGGGGTCGCTTTGGACTTGTTCGCTGATCCTGCGCACCGTGACCGTGGCTGCGCGTTGCGCGGCGACCGCCGTCATCGCCTCGGCCGGCTCCTGGCCCGCCGCGAGCGCGCGCTGCCGGGCATCCGGGGGAACGCCGAGTTCCTCCAGGCCCGGGATGATGTTGCCGTGCGGGCAGCAGACCGGGTAGTCGAGCAACCGGACGAGCCTGCGCTCGACGTTCTCCGAGATCACGTGCTCCCAGCGGCAGGCCTCGACGTGCACCTCTTCCCAGGGCAGCCCTATCACGCCGACCAGCAGGCACTCGGCCAGCCGGTGCTTGCGCATCACCCGCATGGCCGCCGCGGCGCCCGCGTCGGTCAGCGCGAGCTGGCGGTCCCCCTCGACCTTCAGCAGCCCGGCCCGCTCCATTCTCGCCACGGTCTGGCTGACTGTCGGCCCGCTCTGCGACAGCCGCTCGGCGATGCGCGCACGGAGCGGGACGATGCCCTCCTCTTCGAGTTCGAAAATCGTGCGGAGGTACATCTCGGTGGTGTCGATGAGCCCGTGCACCGTCTGCAGACCTCCCTCCTCACCTGATGCTATGGCCGGCCTGGCGCAACCGCGATCCGTGGCGCGCTCCCCCTGGCGAGGGCCGTAGCGGATCAGGAGGATCCGGGGGTCACGGCGACAGGCGCTCGAGCGTCCAGCCCTGGCCGTCGCGGCGGTAGCGGAGGCGGTCATGCAGCCGGTTGAGCCGCCCCTGCCAGAACTCCATGATGTCCGGGCGGACCCGGTATCCGCCCCAGAAGTCGGGCATCGGCACGGCCGTGCCCTCCGGCCAGCGCTCTTCCATCTCCCGGTAGCGCTCGTCCAGTTCGGCCCGCGAGGCCAGCACTGACGATTGCCGGCTGGCCCAGGCCCCGAGTTGCGAGCCGTGCGGGCGGGAGCGGAAGTACGGCTCGCTCTCACTGACCGACATCGCCGCGACAGTGCCCTGGATGATCACCTGGCGCTGCATCGGATGCCACGGGAACAGCAGGCAGGCGCGCGGCTGCTCGGCCAGTTCCCGGCCCTTGGCGGAGGTGCGGTTGGTATAGAAGACGAAGCCCTCCGGCCCGTGGTCCTTGAGCAGGACCGTGCGTGCCCGGGGACCGCCGCTCGCCGAGAAGGTGGCGAGCACCATGGCGCTGGGCTCTGCCAGGCCGGCGGCGAGCACGTCATCCATCCACAAACCGAACAGCATCAACGGGTCCGCCGGCGCAGTGCCTTCAGCTAGGTCCGCGGGCCCGGGTGGCGGCTGCTGCGGATGACGGGACGGTTCCACGGGAATGATCCTCACATAGCCCGGGCACTTCCCGGCGCCGGCACCCGTCCGAGGTGGTGCGTGTCACGGTCTGTACGCCTACCCGAATATTGTTCCGGCAGGGTTGAATCTAACCGGCTACCACCGGGCGGTTACGAGCATCAGCCGCCGCGGGCCGCCCGTCACCCCGGCACGAACTCACGTAGCTCACGAGGACACGGAGGGTCACAGATGTCCGATTTCGTACCCGGGCTGGAAGGTGTCGTCGCCTTCGAGACGTCCATCGCCGAACCGGACCGGGAAGGCGGGTCGCTGCGGTACCGCGGGGTGGACATGATGAACTCGTCGGCCATGTGTCCTTCGGCCACGTGTGGGGCCTGCTCGTCGACAACAAGTTCGCGCCGGGCCTGCCACCCGCGGAGCCCTACCCCATCCCGGTGCACTCCGGCGACATCCGGGTGGACGTGCAGAGCGCGCTGGCCATGCTCGCCCCGGCCTGGGGCATGCAGCAGTTGCTGGACGTCAGCGACGAGCAGGCACGCGACGACCTGGCCCGCGCCTCGGTGATGGCGCTGTCCTTCGTGGCGCAGTCCGCCCGCGGGCCGGGGCTGCCGGTGATCCCGCAGCACCAGGTGGACGAGGCGCACAGCATCGTCGAGCGGTTCATGATCCGCTGGCGCGGCGAGCCCGATCCGCGGCATGTCAAGGCGATCGATGCCTACTGGACCTCCGCGGCGGAGCACGGGATGAACGCCTCGACCTTCACCGCGCGGGTGATCGCCTCGACCGGCGCCGACGTGGCCGCCGCGTTGTCCGGCGCGGTCGGCGCCATGTCCGGCCCGCTGCATGGCGGCGCGCCGGCCCGGGTGCTGTCCATGATCGAGGAGGTCGAGCGGACCGGGGACGCCGGGAAGTACGTCAAGGCCACACTGGACCGGGGGGACCGGCTGATGGGCTTCGGGCACCGGGTGTACCGGGCCGAGGATCCCAGGGCGCGGGTGCTGCGCCGGACGGCCCGGGATCTCGGCGCGCCGAGGTATGAGGTCGCGGTGGCCCTGGAGGAGGCTGCCCTGGCGGAACTGCACGCGCGCAGGCCGGACCGGGTGCTCGCCACGAACGTGGAATTCTGGGCGGCCATCACGCTGGACTTCGCCGAGGTTCCCCCGCACATGTTCACGTCCATGTTCACCTGCGCGAGGACAGCGGGCTGGGCCGCGCACATCCTGGAGCAGAAGCGCACCGGGCGGCTGGTCAGGCCGAGCGCCCGGTATGTCGGGCCCACGTCCCGCCCGGTCAGCAGCGTCCCGGGTGCCGATCAGGTGCTGGGCGAGGTCTGACCGCGGGCTCCTGGGCGGGCCTGGCCCGGGCCGGGCTGGATAGGCTGGCAGGGTGACTGACATCGTCATCCCTCCCGGCATGAAGCCAGCCGACGGCCGTTTCGGCTGTGGCCCCTCGAAGGTCCGCCCGGAGCAGCTCACCGCGCTCGCCGCGTCCGGTGGCAGCTACCTGGGCACGTCGCACCGGCAGGCCCCGGTCCGGTCACTGGTCCGGCGGGCCCGGCAAGGCCTCGCGGAGTTGTTCACCGTGCCGGACGGCTACCAGGTCGTTCTCGGCAACGGCGGCACCACCGCGTTCTGGGAGATCGCCGCGTTCGGCCTGGTCCGGCAGAAGTCACAGCACCTGGCGTTCGGCGAGTTCTCGGCGAAGTTCGGGAAGGTCACCCAGGCCGCCCCGTGGCTGGCGGATCCGACGGTCATCGCGTCGGACCCGGGCACGCACCCGCAGCCGCGCGGCGAGGCAGGCGTGGACACCTACGCGCTGACCCACAACGAAACCTCCACCGGCGTGGCCATGCCGGTCCGGCGGGTTCCGGGGGCGGACGCGGGGGCGCTGGTCATCGTGGACGCGACGAGCGGGGCTGGCGGTCTCCCCGTCGAGGTCAGCGAGTGTGACGTGTACTACTTCGCGCCGCAGAAGTGCTTCGGCTCCGACGGCGGGCTGTGGCTCGCGCTGATGTCACCAGCCGCGCTGGACCGGGCCGCCGAGATCGCGGCGAGCGGCCGCTACATCCCCGAGTTCTTCTCGCTGCCGGTCGCCATCGACAACTCAGCCAAGCAGCAGACATACAACACCCCGGCGGTGGCTACCGTGGCGATGCTGGCCGATCAGGTGGAGTGGATGCTCGGCCAGGGCGGCCTGCGCTGGGCGGTCGAGCGGACGGCTGACTCCTCGTCGCGGCTGTACACCTGGGCGGAGAAGGCGCCCTACGCCACTCCGTTCGTCGCCGACCCGGCGCAGCGGTCGCAGGTCGTGGGGACCATCGATTTCACCGCGGGCGTGGACGCCGCAGCGGTCGCGGCGGCTTTGCGGGACAACGGGATCGTTGACACGGAGCCGTACCGCAAGCTCGGCCGCAACCAGTTGCGGATCGGGATGTTCCCCGCCGTGGATCCGGCGGACGTGGAAGCACTGACCGCCTGCATCGACTACGTCATCGGGCGGCTCTAGGCAGCAGCGGCGGCCGCCAGCCTCCGGTCAGTACGTCGCCCGGTCAGTGCAGGAGTGCACCGATGATCGCGCCTGCCACCAGAATCGCGAGCACCGTCGGGAGCAGCCACCGGTTTGTGCGGATCACAGCAGGCAGCCTATCCGGGCCGGCGGCTCACTGATCCGTGGCGGGCACGGCGGGATCTGCGCCGGGCACGGCGGGAACGTGCAGCGGCCAGCTGCCGAGGGTCTCATACCGCGGCCGCGCGTGCTGGTCCCCTTGCTGGCTCCCGTCCTGGCTGCTGCGCTGGCCCTCCTGCCCATCCTCTGCCAGGCGGGTGCCGGGCTGCCGGTTATTGGGCGGATGGCTGCGGATCAGGTAGATTTCGTGGGCGATCCACGGCGTCCCGGCGTACCCGGACAGGCTGGTCACCAGTGATCGGGCGTCCACGGGAGCACGACAGCGGGCGAGCGTCAGGTGCGGCTGGAAGCGCCTGCCCTCCTCCCCTGGCGGCGCGCCCGCGCGGCGCGCCCCGGCGGCCACCGAGGCGGCCAGGGCGCCGAGGGCCCGTCGCTCCCCCTGCACCCCGGTCCACAGCACCCGGGCGCGCGCCGCGCCGGGGAAGGCGCCCGCCCCGCCCAGCGACAGCGACAGGAACGGATGGCGCGCCGCGGCCCGCTCCAGCCGTGGCACCAGCCGGGCGCAGACGGCCTCGTTCACTTCACCGAGGAACGCCAGGGTGAGGTGCCACGCATCGCGGCCGGTCCAGCGCAGGCCAGGCCAGGAATCCCGGAGCGGGGCCACGGCGGCCTCCAGCTCGTCGGCCGCCTCCGCCGGGACAGCCACCGCGACGAACAGCCTCATAGGTCATTCGTAGCACTTGCCCGCCCTCTGGTGGATCTTCAAATGAGCCAGCGCATCCCGCTCGCGGCCCGCCAATCCCCGGAATCAGGCGCCGGTGGTGCCGTCGATGCGCTCGCGGAGCAGGTCCGCGGGGCCGTTGTGCCGGGCGTACTCCTCGATCATGTGCACCAGCACCGCTCGACTTCGGCCATGTGCCGCCCCCGTGGTCAGGCGATCGGTGGTCAGGCGATCGGTGGTCAGGCGATCGGCTCAGGCGACCATCCGGGCCAGCGCGGCCGGCCGCAGGTAGTCCCAGGCGCCGACGCCGCGGCGGCGGGCCAGCAGCAGGCCGATGATCCCCGCGGCCGCGGCCGAGATGAGGCCGCCGGCCAGCAGGCTCATCCGCGGGCCGAACAGCTCAGCCACCCAGCCGACCAGGGGCGACCCAAGCGGGGCGCCGCCGAGGAAGACCAGCATGTACAGCCCCATCACCCGGCCGCGCATGTCCTGCGCCGAGCCCAGCTGCACGGTGGAGTTGGCGGCCGTGTTGAGGGTCAGCAGGGTGAGCCCGGTCGGCACCAGCATCGCGAGGAACAACCAGAACGACGGCATGAGCGCGGTGAGCATCTCCAGGATCCCGAACGCGAACGCGGCGGTCACCAGCAGCCGCAGCCCGGGCTTGCCGCGCCGCGCCGCGAGCAGCGCGCCGGCCAGCGCGCCCGCGGCGAAAACCGCCGATGCCACGCCGAACGCGGTAGCCCCGGTGTGGAAGACCTGCCGGGACATGAGGGCGTTGGTCACCTGGAAATTCATCCCGAAGGTGGCCACGAAGAAGATCAGCACCATCGGCATCAGCAGCTCGGGCCGGGCTCGCACGTAGCGCAGCCCCTCCCGGAGCTGGCCACGGGATCTCGGCACCCGGTCCACCGGATGGAGCTCACCGGGCCGCATCAGCTTGAGGCTGATGAGGACGGCGCCGTAGGACGCCGCGTTGAGGAAGAAGGCGGCCGGGGTACCCACCGCGCCGATCACCAGGCCGGCCGCCGCGGGGCCGGCGATGCGGGCCAGGTTGAAGATGGCGCTGTTCAGGGCGATCGCGTTCGGCATGTCAGCGCGGCCGACCATCTCGGTGACGAACGCCTGGCGGGTGGGGTTGTCCACCACCGTGGCCAGGCCCAGGCCGAAGGCGAGCGCGTACACGTGCCAGATCTGGACCGTTCCGGTCGCGGCGAGCACGCCGAGAGTCAGCGCCAGCATCCCCATCACGGTCTGGGTCAGCATGAGGATGCGCCGCTTGGCGTACCGGTCGGCGACGGCGCCGCCCCACAAGCTGAACAGCAGCATGGGCAGGAACTGCAGCCCGGTCGCGATGCCGAGCGCGGTACCGCTGCCGTGGGTCAGTTCGAGGACGAGCCAGTCCTGCGCGACCCGCTGCATCCAGGTACCGCTGTTGGAGATGACCTGGCCGGTCGCGAAGAGCCGGTAGTTACGGGTGCGCAGGGAACGGAAGGTCCGCAGCCGCGACCGCTCGGTCAGGACTGGCTGAGCTTCTCCAGGATCGGTGCGGCCGCCCGCAGGGTCGCCCGCTCCTGCGGAGTCAGTTCGTTCAGCCGCTTCGTCAGCCAGGCATCCCTGCGCCGGCGCGACTTCGCCAGCAGTCCCAGGCCCGCCGGGGTCACCGTCAGCACCACCTGGCGCCGGTCGGAGGCGTGCGCGGTCCGCGTGACGAGCTGCCATTCCAGCAACGCGGCGATGACCCGGGTCATCGAGGGCGGCTGTACTCTTTCGTGCCCGGCCAGCTCGCCGGGGCTCATCGGGCCGTGCTTCTCCAAGGTCGCCAGGACGGCGAACTGGGTGTCCGAGAGCACCGGCTCCACTTGCCCGGGCGCGATCCGCTCGACCCGCAGTCGCCTCGCCAGGCGGCTCACGGAGATCCGTAGCGCTGTTGCCAGGCCCGCATCGGACCTGGTCGGCGTGGAGGTCATAGTCATTAGCCTGAGTCATTACTCTTGCTAACGATATGCGGGATCACGGCATTCCGTCAAACCATTAGCAAAGCGAACGGGTGGGTGCCCAACGGGGGCGTGGGTCAAGTACACCATGCCCCGGCCGGTTAGCCTGGGTCAGGTGAGGCGGAAACTCCGGCCCGCGCCGCCACCGCTTGAGGCCAATGACCAGCTAGTCACCGCTGTGATCACCGCCGCCTGGGCGATCGGCCTGGTCACTGTGCTGATCCTGCGCGATCATCTGCCCCCGGGCGAGCGCTGGTGGGTGTGGACGTGCGCGGTCGGCCTGTGCATGGGCCTGTTCGGGCTGTGGTACGTGCCCCGCCTGAAGCGGGCCCGTGCCCGTGGCGCCGAGCGCCGCGCGCGAGCCGCCACCGGTCCTGAAAGCACAGGCCTCGAGAGCACAGGCCAGGCAGGTCAGCCCGGACCGGACTAATCATCCCTGGCCGGACTAACCGGATCCGACCAGCCCGGACCAAGCCAGCCCTGCACGGACCTGCCAGCCCGGACCGGGCCAGCCAGCCCTGGCCTAGTTGTGGTCGAGTGGCTCGAAGACGGTCTCGTCTACCGAGACTCCGGGCATGTCGACCAGGTCGTAGCCGAGTTCGTCGATGACCGGCCGGAGTGGCTGATCCGCGGTCGGCGCGAAAACCGCCTCGGAATGCGCACCGCATCCGTGATCAACCGAGACAACCCTGCCGTCATCGGGTGCGTACGCGTTCGCGCAGACGCCGAACACCCGCCCGAGCGGGCCTCCCAGGCGAACGAAGAAGCCGCATCCCGCGCACAGCCCGGGAGCCGCGTGGGCGAGCGGCGTCTTGGGTCCGTGCTCGCTGGTGTACCAGCGCAGCGCGGTGGCGTCCCGCCCGATCGCGGACAGCACCCGGGCCCGCCCCGGCACGGTTCCCGTGACCGCGCCGGTGCCGTCGGCCTCCGCCGCCACGGTCTCGGCGGCCGCGCCGGCCGCGGCATCGCGGGCCTGATCCACTGCACTTTCCTGGTCTTCATCGAGGTCATCGGGCTGGTCAGCATCGAAGTCCGGGCCGATGGTGCCGTCTGGGCCGGCCAGGCCGATGGTGACTGCCTGGGGCGGGATCAGGTCCACCGGCTCCGCCCCTGGCATGGCCCAGGTCGACTCGCCCCAGTCGGCGACCCCGTCGTCCCCTTCCAGCGATGCGACGGGGACGAGCCTGACGTCATCCGGCGGCGCCGGCAAGATGTCTCCGATTCCGAGATCGCCTGGCCGCAACCGTTCCCGCCAGGGCACCCAGTCCGGCGCGAGGATCGCGTCCGGGCCCGGGATCAGCAGGCTCTCGCTCACCGTCACGTTCTTCGCCCGGGACGCCCGCGCCACGGTGACCGCCCAGCACCATCCCCGGTAGGCGGGATCGAGGCAGCGGAACAGGTGCGTCACCACCCGGTCGCCATCCGCCGTGGCGCCCAGGTGCTCGCCGACCACCGCGGGCCCCGCCATTACCTCGGCAGCGCCGCGCGCCAGGTCGACGGCCTGCGCGCAGGCCTCGTCCGGCTCCTTGGTCCTCCCGCGAACTGGGCTCACGGTGAGCAATTGTCCCCCATTCACGCACCGTCGTGCGTCACAAAATGTGCCAGGCGGCCGATCGCCGGCACTCCGCGTTCGTTGTCGCCGCCAGTACGCAGAATACTGGGGGCATGGGACTGTCCGGTGCAGGGTGGCGAGCCAGGCGGGCAGCCCACAACCTGGCAGTCGGCCTGCGATCGGCCGGTCACGCGGGAGCGTCCACGGTCCGCGGCACCGGGCGGCTCATCCGCCGGATGACCCAGGCCTCCGGTGCCGGGCGGACCGGCCTGGACCGGCTCATGGAACTGACCGCCGCGGGCAGCGCGGCCGACGCATTCGTCGCCGTGGCGCTCGCCGGGACGTTGTTCTTCAGCACCTCGGTGGATCAGGCGCGCGGCCGGATCGCGCTGACCCTGGTCATCACGATGGCGCCGTTCGCCGTGCTGGCCCCGTTCATCGGGCCCATGCTGGACCGGGTCCGGGACGGACGCCGCTACATCCTGATCGGCACCCTGCTGGCCCGCGGCCTGCTCTGCTGGGGAATGGCCGGCGCGGCACAGCACAACGACGCACTTACCCTGCTGCCGGCCGCGTTCGGGGTGCTGGTGCTGCAGAAGGCCTATGGGGTGACCCGCAGTTCGGTCACCCCGCGACTGCTCCCGGCGAAAATCACCCTGGTCTCGGCGAACGCCCGGATCTCGCTGGCGTCGCTCATCGCATCGACCCTCGGTGTGGCGGCTGCGGGCGCCGTGTCGCTGCTGGCCGGCGGCGGGTCCAACGGCGGCGCCTGGGTGCTGCGCGTCGGCACGGTGGTGTACCTGGCCGCTATCGCACTCGGCATCAGGCTGCCCGACCGCGTGGACCACCACCAGCCGCAGGCGGCCAGTTCGGGGCCGGCCGGCCCGCACCCGGTCGGCTCCCATCCGGCCGCCGCGCACCCGGCAGCGGCCGGACAGCCGGCCGCCGGCCCCTCGCGGGACACACCAGCCGGGGCGCCCGGGCCGGGCCGCACCCGGCCGTTGCCGCGGCAGGCGCCACGGCGCGCGCAGTGGGCGACGACACTGCGCAACGTGGGGCCGGTCGTCGGGGAGGCGATGCGCGGCAACGCGGCACTGCGCGCCTTCTCCGGCTACATGATTTTCTTCCTGGCCTTCCTGCTGCGCATCGTGCACTTCCCAGGGGTGAACGACAAGGTCGCGCTAGTTGAGATGATCGCGGCCGCCGGGGCTGGCGGATTCATCGGCACCGCCGTGGGGGCGGCGCTGAAGGCCCGCGCACCGCACGTCATCCTGTTCGCGCTGCTCTGCTCGTCTACCGTGATCACCGCCGCGTGCGCGGCGTTCTTCGGCCTGTGGGCGGCGCTTATCGTGGCCCTCGTCGCGGCGTTCGGGCAGGTGCTCGCCAAGCTCGCGCTCGACTCGATCGTGCAGCGGGAGATCAGCGAGGAGATCCGGTCCTCCACGCTGGCGGCCTCGGAAACCATCCATCAACTCGCCTGGGTGGCAGGCGGCCTCGCCGGACTGGCCATGTCCTTCACCTCCAGCGGGGTCGCCGGGCTGGCGGTGGCGGCCGGCGGCCTGGCCGCCACCACGGCAGGGCTGGTGGCCAGCAGGCGGCGCCGGATCCTGGCCGCGCGCCACCTGGCCCCCCAGCCCGCCCGCTAGACAAGGCGGCCGGCCTCCCGGCCGCCCGCTGCACCTTCTCGGTCCTGGACCACACGGTCTGCGGACCGGCTACGTCAAGCCTGGTCGGCGGTGAGCCAGCCGAGCAGCAACTCGTTCAGCCGGCCGGGGGCATCCAGCGGGATCCAGTGACTGGCGTCCTGGATCTCCTCGTAGCGCCACGGCCCCTGGACGCAGCCGGCGGACTGGCGCATCCACAGCCGCCAGGGTTGCCTGGGAGGCGTCCTCGATGGAGCGTGAGTCGCTGTACACCGCGCCGCTGGCGGTGAGCACCGGGTCGGCGTAGCCGGGGATCCCGCACCAATGGCGGCCCGAGGATCGAAGCGGACCTGGCCCCGCTGCTATTCGAGCCGTTCCGGCGGCTGGACGCCGCCGGGTCGGCCATCCGGGACCGGCCTGGGCCTGTCGATCGTGCCCTCGGTGGCCATCGCCCATCAGGGCGACGTCATCGCGCGGAGCCGGCCCGCGGGCGGCCTGGACGTGTCGGTGCTCCTGCCGGGCAGCACCAGCCCCCCCGGCAGCACGGGCACGCCGGGCAGCACGGGCACGCCGACCGCGGCCGGGTCCGGCACCGCTGCCGGGCCGACCCTCCCCGCCGCGACGACGGCCCCGGCTGGCCAGGCCTGAGACCAGCGTCACACCTCCAGGTCGTCAGCGACGGCGCGCAGCACGGCCGCGATCTTCTTCCCGTCGCGGGCGTCCGGATGCCGGCCGCGCCGGTAGGCGCCGGACACTCCGTCCAGCAGCTTGATCAGGTCCTCGACGAGGACGACCATCTCGTCCGGGCTCTTGCGGGCCGTCTTGGCCACGGTAGGCGGCGGCTCGAGAAGCCGGACCTGCAACGCCTGCACTCCCCGCCGCCCTTCAGCGACGCCGAACTCGACGCGCTGGCCGGGCCGCAGTGCCGTGGCGCCCGGTGGCAGGGCAGTGGAATGCACGAAGACCTCACCCCCGTCGTCGCGGGTGAGAAAGCCGAACCCTTTGTCGGCGTCATACCATTTGACCTTGCCAGTGGGCACGGACCAGACCTCAGCGGAGAGAGCGGGCGGGTGAGCGCACGAGAAACGCCACCCTAGGTTACCGGTCCCGTGATGCCTACGGCAGGGTTGCCTGCCCCGGACCGTACGGTGACGTGACCCAGGCCTGCTGATCGGGGGCACATCCCTAAGCCTCACGTTTCGGACGTCACCTGCGGCGGATCGTGCGCGAAGCGGGAAGCCAAGGCCGCGGCCACTGCCGTTCCTCGTCAGGCCGCCAGAACGCAGGGGCGGGTATACCCCGCATGAATCACCGGTAATCATGAAAAACCAGCTGCCCGCCGGGAATCCGCTCAGCGGGCGCGCTGCCAGGGCGGCAGTGACCTGGACCGCGGGCCATGCCGGAGCCGCCACACGAGATAACCGGCGCACAGCACGCACCCCGCCCGGATCAGCAGGCCGATGTCGTGGCTTGTCGCGTGGATGAAGACGGAGAAGAAGTTGCCCTGCCGCGTCGCGGCGAGCAGCAGCAACCCGGCGAACGCGAACAGTGGCGGGCCTGCCAGCGCGGCCCACTTGTCCCGCTTGTCCCAGCGCCGCGATCGCGTCCCGACCAGAGCGCCGATCAGCCAGAACGGGAACGGGAAGATCAGGCCGCCGACACCCAGCAGGACAACCGCCACCGACTCCAGCGGATGCTTGCGGGCCAGCGCCCATGCCTCCGCCAGAGGTGACTGGGCAGGCTGGCCCTGCCCCGGGATGGGCTCCCCCGGGATGGGCTGCCCGGCGGGGCGCCGGCCAGTCGGGCGGGACTCCTCTTCGTCAGGCGTGTCCATGCCGGGCACTATTGACAGCGGCAGGGTCGGGCCGGATCTGGCCGGCCCGCCCGCGGGGAGTGGCGGCACCGGCGCACCATTGACTGGTTCGGCAGGCGCTGGCTGCGCGGGCTGGGGCCCACCTGACACGGATCCCGGCCGTGGCGACCCGGGCTGGGACGCTGCGGAGCCGGACGCCCCGGACGGAAACGGCCCCGGCCCGGACGGCCCCGACTGCGGCGCCGCAGCGTCAGACGTCGCGGGCGCGGACGGCCCTGAGGCAGGCGGCCCGGGGGCGGCGGATGGCGGCCAGGTGGGTCTGGGCTCGGGGGCTAGCGGCTCGCCCGCGCGGGGCCAGCGTGGCGGGGGCGCGTGCGTTCCCCGTTCACCTGTCCCCCTCCCTGGCTGGTCTGCCCCGGTGCCCGGCTCGGCTGCCCCGGTGCCCGGCTCGTGCGTGGTGCGCCCGGTGGCCGCGGACCCCCGGGTCGGCCAGGGCCGCCTGGACTTCCTCGGCGGCCGGCCAGCAGCCCGGCCCCCGGGCCTCCCCCCGGACTGCTCAGGCAACGGCTGGGTGCCCCGCCCGCCGGCCTTGCCCGGCTTCCACAGCGCTGGCGGCTGCGCAGCAGCCCCGCGCCGCCGCGCACTGTACAGCCGCTCACGTTCTTGCTTAACGAGTTCCTCTGGCTCGCCAAGGGCCGTCAGCGTCTCCACGACCGCGTCAGCATCGGCGGAAGCCAGCGGCCCGCACTGCGCCTCGATGGCCGCCCGGGTGCGTCCCACGAACAACAGCCGGTCGCCCTTGGGCAGGGAACGCAGCGCCGCGGTGGAGACGCGCCCGAGGTAGTCAAGGGCGATCTGCTGCCCGGAGAGCGGAGCGGGGGTGCGGCGCTTCATGGATTGATAATCCCCCGGAAACGGCCCATTGTGGAGTCGGCGCGCGACCAGCACCCTAATCGGGACACAAGGCGCCACGCGCAGCTGCGGATCGCCCGCGGGGAGGCGGAAGATGCGGAAAGGGCGGCCCCGGTTATCCCGGGACCGCCCCTTCGAGCCGGTACGAGCTCACCTAGGTGCGCCGCATACCTGCGCGGACTTGCCGTGACGGGGGGCTGTGCCCCCAGCCGACGTCAGAAGTCCATGTCGCCGCCGCCTGGGGCAGCTGGCGCCTTCTCCTTCTCCGGCTTCTCGACCACGACTGCCTCAGTCGTGAGGAACAGTCCGGCGATGGAGGCCGCGTTCTGCAGTGCGGAACGGGTCACCTTCGCCGGGTCGATGACCCCGGCCTTGAACATGTCGACGTACTCGCCGGTCGCGGCGTTGAGGCCGTGACCCACGGGGAGCGTCTTCACCTTCTCGACCACGACGCCGCCCTCGAGGCCGGCGTTCACCGCGATCTGCTTGAGCGGCTCCTCGACGGCACGGCGCACGATGGCCGCGCCGGTCGCCTCGTCACCCGTCAGCTCGAGCTTCTTGAAGGCGTTGGCACCTGCCTGCAGGATGGCCACGCCGCCGCCGGCGACGACGCCCTCCTCGACGGCTGCCTTGGCGTTGCGCACCGCGTCCTCGATGCGGTGCTTGCGCTCCTTCAGCTCGACCTCGGTGGCCGCGCCGGCCTTGATGACGGCGACGCCGCCGGCCAGCTTGGCCAGCCGCTCCTGCAGCTTCTCGCGGTCGTAGTCGGAGTCGGTGTTCTCGATCTCCGCACGGATCTGGTTGACCCGGCCAGAGATCTGCTCCGAGTCGCCAGCGCCGTCCACGATGGTGGTCTCGTCCTTGGTCACGACGACCTTGCGTGCCCGGCCGAGCAGGTCAAGGTCGGCGTTCTCCAGCTTGAGGCCGACTTCCTCGCTGATGACCTGCGCACCCGTCAGGATGGCGATGTCACCGAGCATGGCCTTGCGCCGGTCGCCGAAGCCTGGCGCCTTCACCGCGAGGGACTTGAACAGACCGCGGATCTTGTTGACGACCAGGGTCGCGAGGGCTTCGCCCTCCACGTCCTCGGCGATGATGACGAGCGGCTTGCCCGACTGCACGACCTTGTCGAGCAGCGGGAGCAGGTCCTTGTTGGCCGAGATCTTGGTGTTGGTCACCAGGATGTACGGGTCATCGAGGACTGCTTCCATCCGCTCCGGGTCGGTGACGAAGTAGGGCGAGATGTAGCCCTTGTCGAAGCGCATTCCCTCGGTGAGCTCGAGCTCAAGGCCGAAGGTGTTGCTCTCCTCGACGGTGATGACGCCTTCCTTGCCGACCTTGTCCATGGCCTCGGCGATCATCTCGCCGATATCTGGGTCCCCGGCCGAGATGGAGGCCGTCGAAGCGATCTGCTCCTTGGTCTCCACGTCCTTGGCGAGCTTGGACAGTTCCTCGCTCACCCGCTCGACCGCGGCCTCGATGCCCCGCTTGAGGGACATCGGGTTCGCGCCCGCCGCGACGTTGCGCAGGCCCTCACGGACCAGCGCCTGCGCCAGCACGGTAGCCGTGGTGGTGCCGTCGCCCGCGACGTCATCGGTCTTCTTCGCGACTTCCTTGACCAGCTCGGCGCCGATCTTCTCCCACGGGTCCTCGAGCTCGATCTCCTTGGCGATGGACACGCCATCGTTGGTGATCGTGGGTGCGCCCCACTTCTTCTCGAGGACGACGTTCCGGCCCTTCGGGCCGAGGGTTACCTTCACGACGTCGGCCAGCTGGTTCATACCGCGCTCGAGGCCGCGCCTCGCGTCCTCATCGAACGCGATCATCTTGGCTGCCATAGGCTCCAGTCCTCCCGGGACTTGGTGGCTTTTGTGTGTGAACCGGGCCGATGCCCGCGACGGCCGACCCCCCCGACGAGCAGTCCCTTCCTGCCGCCGGCGAGGCCTCATCGCCCCGATTCCCGCCCTGGAGTTGTCACTCTCATGCCGAGAGTGCCAACGCCTTGTTTAGCACTCTACACATGAGAGTGCAAGCTGAGCCGGCGGGTGCGGACGCCCGGGCGGCCAGCCGCCCGGAAGGTCCGGGAACGTACCCTGCGCCGCCGCGAACTGGGCGGCTCGCGCACCCCAACCAGGCCGGCGTCAGCGAAGCCGCGTCAGCGAAGCCGCGTCAGCCGGTATGACCCACCCGGCGCCGCTGCCGGATGACCCACCCGGTACCGCCCCGTTGCGATGCGTCCCACCAGGTGAGCGCGTTGCGATGGGCTCGCAAGTGTGGGCCCTTACCGTTGTGATAGCAGCGCTTAGGGCCCACGCTTCACGGCGCCGGACTACCCGTGGGGCCGGTGCGGTAGATGGGGTTGTGGAACCTGCCGCCATCCCCCACGTCGCCGCCGCCGGCGATGGGCCGCCCGGGGCCCAAGATTTCAATGCGGCGAAACCCGAGGGCCACCTCCCGGCCTGGACGCGTACATCCGGGAACCGGGTACCCCGGACTGGGTCCGGTCCCGGACGGCACCGGACTGCGCCGGGCTGGAAACCCTGATGGCCCGGTCCCGGTTACCCGGGCACCGGGCCATCAGCCGAACTGGGTGAGCAGGCGCTCACACGGCCCGGACGGCCTCCGCCTGCGGGCCGCGGTCACTCTGCGTGATCTCGAATTCGACCCGCTGCCCCTCTTCGAGGCTGCGGTAGCCATCCATCTGGATGGCGGAGAAGTGCACGAACACGTCCCTGCCACCGTCGACCGCGATGAAGCCGTAGCCCTTGTCCGCGTTGAACCACTTGACGGTGCCCTGAGCCATTACCCAACAACTCCCTAACTCCGCTCGGGCCTCGGGTCCCACCCTTGCCTCCGCAGAACCCGTCGATCGCGGGCGGGGTTAGGCGTGTGCAAGACAGGCTTGCCAAACTCGCCGACCGACAGCGACCGGAAACGACCTTACCCCGTGCGGTGAGCCTTCGGGACGTGTTACTCCCCGAATGCGGCCGAGCGAGTTTTCGCGACCGGCCGCCGCCGTGGGCGGTTAGCCAGATCCCGGGCGAAATGGGACCGCGTGCCCCGGCACGGGAAGCGACCGCACGGCCAGCCAGGAAAGGGGCCGCCAGCCGGCCCGGAAGGCGGCCACCCGGCCAGCCTGGCACCCGGGGATCAGCCGCCGGCGACGGCCGGGATCACCGACACGTGGGCCCCCGCCGGGACCGGCGTATCGAGGCCCTGGGCGAACCGCACATCTTCCTCGCCGACGTAGACGTTGACGAACCGGCGCAGCTGGCCCGTGTCGTCCACGATCCGGCCGCCGATACCCGGATACGCGGCGTCCAGGCCCGCGATGACCTCGCGGAGGGTCCCCGCGCCGGCTTTGACCTCGGCGGCGCCCCCGGTGAAGGTGCGCAGGATGGTGGGGATACGGACGGACACGGTCATGCCAGGGCCTGCCTTTCCACGGAGCGCGTGACGGCTCTCAGCGCGTGACGGCTCCTATAGTGCCGGGTGCCGGTACGGCCTCAAAGTGCCCGGTTGCCGGGCTGATCAGCCTGGGACGCCTCGAAGGCCAGGAACGCCTCCAGCGTCGCGCGGATCGGCGTTGCGCCGTTCGCCCCGTCGGCCACCGCGTCCAGCGTCTTGAGCCCGTCACCGGAGTTGATGATCACCGTCTCTGCCGCCGGGTCCAGCTGCCCGGACGCGAGCAGGCTGCGCAGCACGCCGAGGGTCACCCCGCCGGCGGTCTCGCCGAAGATGCCCTCGCTGGCCGCGAGCAACCGCATGGCGGCCACCACTTCGGCGTCATCCACGTCGGCCACCACGCCGCCGGTCCGCCGCACCACGTCCAGCACATAGGGGCCGTCGGCGGGATTCCCGATCGCCAGCGACTTGGCGATGGTGGACGGCCGGACCGGCTGGACCACGTCGTGCCCCGCGCGGAATGCCGCGGCGACCGGCGAGCAGCCGGTGGCCTGCGCGCCGAACACCCGGTACGGGGTGTCCTCGACCAGGCCGAGCGTGACCAGCTCGCGGAACGCCTTGTCGATCTTCACGAGCTGGGCGCCCGAGGCCACCGGCACCACGATCTGCTCGGGCAGCCGCCAGCCGAGCTGCTCGGCGATCTCGAAACCGATGGTCTTGGAGCCCTCGGCGTAATAGGGGCGGACATTGACGTTGACGAACGCCCAGTCCTCGCGGTCATCGGCCAGTTCCGAGGCCAGCCGGTTGACGTCGTCGTAGGTCCCGAGCACCGGAACGAGCGTGCCGCCGTAGACTCCGGTGGCCACGATCTTCTGCGGCTCCAGGTCCGATGGGATGATGACGACGGAGCGGATGCCTGCCCGGGCGGCCGCGGCGGCCACCGCGTTCGCCAGGTTGCCGGTGGACGGGCAGGCGAGCACCTTGAAGCCCAGCTCCACGGCGACCGCGAGGGCGACCGCCACCACCCGGTCCTTGAAGGAGTGGGTCGGGTTGGCCCGCTCGTCCTTCACCCACAGCGAGCGCATGCCGAGCTCACGCCCGAGTTGCTCGGCGCGCACCAGGCGGGTCCAGCCCGGCTCGGTGTTGGGCGTGGCGGCGACATCTGGCGGAACGGGCAGCAGGCTGGCATAACGCCAGATGCTCGCCGGCCCCGCCTCGATGTCGGCCCTGCTCACGTCCGGGTAGTCGTAGCGGACCTCGAGCGGCCCGAAACACTCGGCGCAGGCGTGGGTAGAGCCCAGCGGGTAGGCCTGGCCGCACTCGCGGCAGCCGAGGCCGCTGGCGTAACCGAATCGCGAGGGGACGGTGGACCGCGGGGTGGCTGACCCTGGGATGGTGGAGCCTGAGGTGGTTGACGGGGGTGTGCTCACGTGGCGAGGCCTTTCTCCTCATCTGCCCCAGCGGCCGGATGGCCGAGGGCCGGACTTGGCACCTGTCACGGGAATGGCCTCGCGGACACACCTCACCGTGATGGTTGCCGGGGCTTCACAGGGCCGTTCCCTCCACCCCTCTGGATGAGCGTTATGAAGTTGTACCCCGTACTCTAACCGATGCCGCACAGGTGCACCGAGGCCGATCAAGCTAGCCTCGCGTTCATGACGGCGGACCAAGGCAGTGGCCGGGTGCTCATCGCCTCCAACCGGGGACCGGTCTCGTTCACCCGGAATGAGGACGGCACGCTGGTGGCCCGCCGGGGTGCAGGCGGGCTGGTCTCCGGGCTCTCCTCGGTAGCGGGCCAGGCCGAGGTGCTGTGGGTATGCGCGGCACTCAGTGAGGCTGACCGGGCAGCGGCCCGCAGCGCGCCGGAAGGCCGCATTGACACCGATCTGCACCCCGATCCCGGCGCGGGCGTACCTGGCGCGGGCGTACCTGGCGGCAGGGCAGACGGTAGCGCTCCCGGCGCACCGGCCGCCGGCGGCGGAGCGGATGACGGCCGGCCCGGGTCCGCTGTGCGCATGCTGGACATCCCAGCGCCCACCTTCCAGCGCGCCTACAACTCGGTGGCCAACTCCACGCTCTGGTTCGTCCACCACATGCTCTACGACACCCCCAACCAGCCGAGTTTCGGGCTCGCGTTCCGCCGTGAGTGGGAGTCGTTCCGGGCCTACAACGCCGCCTTCGCCACAGCGCTCGTGCAGGGTGCCGGGAAAGGGAGGACCGGCGGCCCGGTCAGGGCCATGATCCAGGATTACCACCTGCCGCTGGTCCCCCGGATGCTGGCCGGGCAGCGTCCTGACGTCAGGATCGCGCACTTCTCGCACACGCCCTGGGCGCCCCCTGATTACTACCGCCTGCTGCCGGAATCCGTGGGCCGCGAAGTGCTCGACGGGATACTCGGCGCGGACCACGCCGGCTTCCTCTGCGAGCGGTGGGCGGACGCCTTCGTCGCCTGCTGCGCGGAGTTCCTCGGGGCCGAGGTGGATGCCCGCACGCGGACCGTCAGGCACCGCGGCCACGTCACGACCGTGGGCGTGCACGCGCTGGGCGTGGACGCTGGCGAACTGCGTGACCGGGCCGCCGCCACCGACGTGCAGGCGCACGTCGCCGCGCTGGGCACCGCCACGCAGGGCCGGCAGTTGATCGTCCGGATCGACCGCACCGAGCTGTCCAAGAACATCGTGCGCGGCCTGGCCGCCTACCGCGAGTTGCTGGTCACCCATCCCGAGTGGCGCGGCCGGGTCACCCACCTGGCGTTCGCCTACCCGTCGCGGCACGACCTCCCAGAGTACCGCGAGTACACGGCACGGGTCCAGCGGGTCGCCACGGAAATCGTGGACGAATTCGGGACTGACGACTGGGATCCGTTGATATTGCAGGTCAATGACGATTACCCGCGCTCTCTCGCCGCCTACCAACTGGCCGACGTGCTGCTAGTCAACCCGATCCGGGACGGGATGAACCTGGTGGCCAAGGAAGGCCCGATTCTTGCCCAACGCGGTTGCGCGCTCGTCCTGTCCACCGAGGCCGGCGCCGCGGCGGAACTCGGCCCGAACGCCGTGCTGGTCAATCCCTTCGACGTGACGCAGACCGCCGAGGCCCTGCACCAGGCGCTCACCATGCCGGATGCCGAGCGCAACCGCCGGCGCGCCGCCCTCGCCGAGGCCGGGGCGGCGCTGCCACCCACCGCCTGGTTCCAGGCCCAGCTCGACGCCCTCGGCCAGGCAGGGACCCCGCCGCCCGACGGCACCGACGGCGCCCGCGGCTCCGACAGCACCGACGGCCGCCGCCGCTCTTTTCACGCCCTTCGCGCGCACATACCGGGACGAATCGCCCGCCGCCGCGGTCGGGACCGGGACACGTGAAAAGAAGGTGCCCGGGGGCCGCGCCGGGGGCCGCCCACCGCGCTCCGGGCCGCACTGGGACTGGCCTAGCCGGCAGTCCGCCCAGGCCCGGACCAGTAGCGGGTAGTGGTAGCGGGCCAGTCAGATTCCGCTGCGCGGGCTGCGCGCCAGATCCCGCTGCGTCAACGCGGGAGACGGCGGACCAGTTGACGCAGCAGGCCCGGCGGGGACCAGCGCGGACAGTCACAGAGCGCGCACTCCCTCCCGCGGCGGTAATGACGGTGCGCCTCGCGGCCATGCCCGCAATCACAGCGCACGGGCTGGCCTGCCCGCCGCCCGGTGTTGGCCCACCGCACCAGGTCAGCCTCCCACCCTTAACCGGCCGTCACCGATCTGGACCAGCGCTGCTGCGCGCGGACGAGTCGCTCCGGCCCGGGCCGCCCTGCGAACGTGCCCGCAGCGCCCGGGCCGGCCGGGGGGGCATGCTCACCGCGTCGCCCCGTCCTGTTTACCCAGCCGCAGGCGACCCACGCTACCACCCGGCAGGCCCGCGACCCGGCCGCCCCAATCTCCCTTGCCGGGCTGGTCAGCGGGCCTCGGGGATGGCGGTGACCCGTACCTGTCCCGGGGCAAGCCGGACGGAGGCTCCCCGGGTGCCCGGGCGGGCGCTAGCCTGTCGCGCGGCGCCCGGTGAGGGCACCGGCGAGGGCATTCAGCAGTGCGACGAGGCCGTCCGGGCCGTCCACCACGAGGTCCGCGGCGCCCGCCAGCGCGGTGACCTCAGCGGAGCCACTGCACACGGTGAGGCCCGGGACCCCCGAGCCGCGCAGCGTGCGCACGGCGTCGAAAGCGGCCATGTCCCCGAGGTCGTCACCGCAGAACATGACGGAGGAGGCTTGTCGCTGCGAGACCAGGGCCAGTAGCGCGCTGCCCTTGTCCGTGCCCTGCGGCCGCAACTCGATCACCATCCGCCCTGGCTCGACGGCGAGCCCGTGCCGCGCGGCCAGGTCGGCCAGTGGGCCGCGGAGCAGGTCCAGGGCACCCTGCGGGTCGGCGGCCTGGCGGGTGTGCACGGCCACCGCGTGCCCCTTGTCCTCGGCGCGAATTCCCTCCGGCGCACCGGCCCGGGCCAGCACGCGGGGCAGTTCCGCGCGGGCGGCCGCCACGCCGGGCGGGGACGGCGGCGACGCCAGCGTGCCGTCCGCCCAGCGTTCCAGCCCGTAGTGGCCGAGCACGATGAGACCCGGCACATCAACGAATCCGCCCAGGTCCGCGGCTACCGCGGCAGGCCGGCCGGTGATCACCGCCAGGGTGCCTACGGCCGCGGACACCTTGCGCAGGGCCGGCACCGCACCTGGGTGCGCCCGGGCCGCGGCAGGGTCGGCCACGATCGGGGACAGCGTCCCGTCGAAGTCCAGCGCGACCAGCGCCCGGCCGGGGGAGCCGAGCAGCGCCGCCAGGCCGGCCCGGCCTTCCGGCGTGACCGGCCTCGGGAGTTCCGCCTCCGCCACGCTCACCAGGAGGTTCCGTCACGCCGGTCAGGTCCTGCCGAGCGCATCCGGTGCCGCCTGGCCCGCTGCCGCCGCAGCCGGGTGACGAGGGCCGGGTCGAACACGAGCGCCTCCGGGCGGTCAATGAGCTCGTTCAGCAGCTGGTAGTAGCCTGTCGCGGTCATCCCGAGGGCATCCCGGATGGCCTGCTCCTTGGCCCCCGGCGACCGCCACCAGCCGCGCTCGAAGGCGAGGACCCGCGTCTCGCGTTCGGACAGCGCCGCCATCTGCCCTCCAATGCCGCACCGGCAGCCTCATCCTAGGGCGGCTCTATGCGGCGTGCCCATGACCCCGTACGCTCAGCCATCGTGGCTTCATTTGAATGCATAACGTTCCTCACCGACTACGGGCTGGAGGACGGGTTCGTGGCGGCCTGCCACGGGGTCGCCGCCCGCATCGTTCCCGGGATCAGGCTCATCGACATCACGCATCTCGTGCCACCCGGTGACGTCCGCCGTGGCGCCGCCGTGCTCGCCCAGACCCTCCCGTACCTGCCGCCTGGCGTGCACGTCGCCGTGGTGGACCCGGGGGTCGGGACCGCGCGCCGCGGGATCGCCGTAGCGGCCGGCGAGTGCATCCTGGTCGGCCCCGACAACGGCCTGCTGTCCTGGGCAGTGGCCGCCCAGGGCGGGGCCACCGCGGCCTGCCAGCTGACCAACGGCGAGCTGTGGCTGGATCCGGTGTCACCGACGTTCCATGGCCGGGACATCTTCACCCCGGTCGCCGCGCACCTGGCGGCAGGCGGCGACCTGGCGTCGGTCGGCACGCCGATCGACGTGGCCGAACTGGTGACGCTGCCCGCGCCGACCAGCCGGGTTCACGATGGCGAGGCAGAGGGCGAGGTGATGTCGGTGGACAGGTTCGGCAACGTGCAGCTGTCCATCGCTGCCTCCGACGCCGACCGGCTCGGCCTGGGATTCGGCTCCCCGGTGGTGGTCCGCTGCGGGCGGCGCCAGCTGACCGTGCCGTACCTGGAGACGTTCGCCGCGGTGGCGCCGGGGGAGATCGTCGCCTTCACCGACAGCGCAGGGCTCATCTCACTCGCAGTGAACGGTGGGGACGCGGCGGAGCAACTCGGGCTGCCCCCTGGCGCGCACGTCCGGCTGTCCGCGGCTATCCCCGCCTGACCGCGGGACCCGCTCCTGGCCGTGGCCGTTGCGGCGGGCCCGCCGCAACGGCAGCGCGCTAGCACGCGCGATCGCCCGCCGCCTGACCAACTGCGCCAATACGCTGTGCTCTCGCCCCGTGAACTGCCCTGAACGTGGCAGAATGCCCGAGGGTTCGACGGGAGGGTTGGCACTATGGCGCAGCGGCTCCGCGGCCGGGCGACGGCCGCCGTTGCTGCAGGCCTGGCAGTGGCCTGCATCGCGGTGGCGGCAGGACCCGCGTTCGCGGAAACGGTCCGTAACGAAGAGTGGTGGCTCAACTCCCTGCACGTGACGAAGGCGTGGCTGTCCAGCCGTGGCGCCGGGGTCACCGTCGCCGTACTGGACACCGGCGTGGACCCCACCCAGCGCGATCTCACCGGCTCGGTGATCAGCGGGACTGATTTCACCGGCTCCGGCCGGACGCCGGGTGGCGCGTTCTGGGGAGCCCATGGCACCGCCGTGGCAAGCCTCATCGCAGGCCACGGGCACGGCGGGCATCACGCCGACGGCATCATGGGCGTCGCGCCACAAGCGAAGATCCTTTCTGTCCGGGTCACCCTGGAGAGCAAGGACCCACTGCTGGCCAACCCGACCGTGGTGGCCGCCCTGCCTGCCGCGATCGCCCGCGGCATCCGTTACGCCGTGCGGCACGGCGCCCAGGTCATCGACCTGCCTCTCGACCCGGCGGCGCTGGCCGGCGGCACCGGCACCGGTGGCAGCACGCAAGAGCGCAGCGCAGTAGCGGCTGCGCTGCGCAAGGGAGTCGTCCTGGTGGCCCCCGCGGGCGATGGCGGCGCCGGCGCTGACACCACGAATTACCCGGCCGCCTACCCCGGGGTGATCTCGGTCGGCGCCTTCGACAAGAACTTCACCAAAGCCGCGTACAGCAGCCAGTTGCCGTACGTGACCCTGACGGCCGCCGGGGACGGGGTCATCGCGGCTAACGGGCTCTCCGGGTACGCGCAGCTCAACAGCACCGGCGCGGCCAGCGCGGTGGTCGCCGGCATCGCCGCGCTGATCAGGTCGCAGTTCCCTACGCTGACCCCGGCACAGGTCAGCGATGCGCTCACCAGCAGCACCGCGTTCCGGCCCAAGAACGGCCAGCGGAACGGCTCCGGGTTCGGAACCGCTGACGCGGCCGCCGCACTGGTCGCGGCGGCCCGGATAAACGCCACGCTGCCGAGCAATCAGGCATCCGCGGGCAATGCCAACCCGACCCCGCCAGCCACCCCGGTCGTCAAGGTACGGAGCGTGAGCCTCTGGGACACGCTGCGCTATCCGGTGCTCGGCGTGGCGGCAATCCTGCTGCTCGGCCTGACGGTGCTGACCATCGTGCGCATCCGGCAGCGCCGCGCGCTGGACGCCCAGTTGGCCCCGCTGCGGGCAGCGGCGCAGGCCTCGCGGGCGCAGTCGGCGAACGGGGCGGCCAGCCCGGGTGGCACGGCCGCCGCTGGCACCAGTCCGGTTGGCACCGGAGCCCACGGCGGGGGGGCCGTTGGAACGGGCCACGTTGGCTTTGATCGCCTTGGCCCGGGAGTCGCAGGTCAAGGGGCCGCCGGGCCGAAGGTCGTCAGCGGAGCGCCGCCATGGGCCGTGCAGTCAGGTGACAGGCCGCCAGGCGCGGCGGAACCTCCTACCACGTGGCCGGGCGCGGCGGAACCTCCGGCTGGGTGGGCGGCCGCGAGTGAGCCCGCGGTCGCGTGGCCAGGCCCGGCGGAACCTCCGGCCGGGTGGCCAGGTGCTGGCAGCCCAGCCGCGAGCAGCCCAGCCCCGGCGCAGCCGGGTGCGGGGCGGCCGGCCGAGGGCAACCCGGGCCGGATTACCGGTACCGGCGGCAGCACGGGCAATGGCGCGCGCATGAACGGTGGCGGGAGCACGGGCGGCGAGGCCAAGCCCGGGTCCGGCGGAGCCGCGGCGAATGGTTCGCCCCCGAGCCGGACCGCCTTCGGTCCCGCGCCATTCGACGACCCGGCGTTCGAGATTCCCTCGTTCAGCGGTACCGGCTTCGGTGGTTCCCCCTTCGACGATCGCGCGTTCGGCAGTGCCGCCGCCGACGACCCGCCGTTCGGCAGTGCCGCCGCCGGTCCCCCGTTCGGGAGCGCCGCCAGCGACTCCCCGTTCGGCAGTGCCGCCGCAGACGCTCCGGCCGGTGCCGCCTCAGGCGGTACCCCCTCCAGCGGCACTCCACCGGACGGTGCTCCCTCCGGGGGTGCTCCCCAGGGCGGTGCCGCTTTCGGCCTGCCGCCGGCGGGTGAGCCCCCGATCCCCCCGGTGCGGACGCTCGGATCCATGCACCGGCTCAACTCGGTGCGGACGCCTAAGACGTCAGGTCACCCGCCCTGGGAGCCGGCCGAAAAGCCAGCCGGCGACCTGCCCTGGATGGAAACGCCACCGCCTGGCGGAGCGCACAGCAGGCTCACCCCGCGCCGTGCGTTCCCTGGCAGTGCGACGGGCGGCACGGGCCCCGGCCCGCAGGACGCCGACCAGGCCACGGCCGACACCGGCGGCGGGCCGGCCGGCGGCGGGCCGGCCGGCGGCGGCCGTGACTCCCGCCGTCGGGCCAGGAAAGACCGCGGGCCGTTCCCCGAGCTGACCGAGCCGCCGTCCGCAGGCACAGGTGACGCATCCCGCGACACGCAAGGCGCGGATGCCGGCACTCCCGAGGGCAGGCCCATCTACGTGTGGAACCCCGCGGACACCACGGAGGCCTTCCCGGCCGTGCCGCCCGAGGGGACCCGGCACGACTGACCCGGCGCCGCGGCCGAGCCACGCGAGGCCCGGCGCAATGGCGAGCCGGACGCACGAGTGAGTCAGCGACGGGCCTGGCTGCCGGTGACCACCAGCGTGAGGGCGGCCAGCGCGGCCACCGCGAGCAGCAGCACGCTCGCCGATGCGTAGGCGCGGAGCACGGACAGCAGGTACGGGGCGGCGAAGCCGAGGTAGGTGGCCGCCTGGAACACCGCGGTCATCCCGGCCAACTCAGCCGGCCGGGCCATGCGCTGCACCTCGGCGAGGCCGTAGACCAGGCAGAACCCGTAGCCGCTGCCCAGCAGCGCCGCGGCGACCAGCACCAGGATCGGCTGCCCGAGGGCCGCCACCCCCGCCTCGACGACCAGGCCCACCGTCACCAGGGACATCCCGATGACCAGCAGCCGTGGCCGGCCGGGCTGGTCCAGCCGGCGGGCCAGCGGCTGGACCAGCACGCCCGACGCGGCCGTGCACAGTGCCGCCAGCGCTCCGAAGAAGACCGCGATGCCGCGCACCTGGCCGATGACCAGGCCTGGCACGAACGCCATCGCTATGGCCGCGGAACCGAACACCCAGGGCGCGAGCGGCAGCACGACCCGCAGGAAGCGGGGCGCACCGAGCCCGTGGATGCGAAACAGCCGCCCGCCGGTGCCAGCCTGCCCGCGCGGCATGGTCTCCGGGGTGCGCAGCGCCAGCGGAATGGCGCAGACCGCCAGCACCAGCTGCGGCACATAGGGCGATATGGTCGGCAGCGGCGCCCACTGCCCCGCGGCGCCGGCCACCAGCGGCCCCAACCCGAAACCCAGGGTCATCGCGACGCTTGCCCGTCTGGCGCCCGCTCCCACGGTGGCGCGGGCGTAGGGCGGCATGGACAGTTCCTTGATCCAGGCGGCGCCCGCGCTGAACCCGCAGCCACTGGCCACCCCCATGATCACCCGGCCCACGAACAACCAGGCCACGCCGTGCGCGCCAAGCATCAGCACGGCCCCGGCGGCCATCGACAGCACGATGGAGAACAGCACCACCGGCCGGCGGCCGATCCGGTCGGACACCCGCCCGGCGACCAGCAGCCCTGGCATCAGGCCGAGCGCGTACATGCCGAACGTCGCCTCCACGATCGCGGCGCTCAGGCCCAGCCGCGGCCCGTAGAGCAGCAGCAGCGGGGTGAACTGGTTGGCGCCCCAGCCAATCGTGGCGACCGCGAAGCCCGCGCCCAGCCAGCTGCGCGCCCGGCCCGGCCGGCCTGCGCGCCGCGCCGGCCGCTGCGGTGCGCGCACCGCGGTCGCGGCGGCATCCCGCGTCGTTGCCATCGTCACCAGCCCTTCAGGTAAGTACCCCCATGCCGAGACTCCCCCGACCCGGCGCACGACCCAAGTGGCAGTAATGACAATGTGCGCTAAATTACTGACATGAAGCGGCACCTGATCGGCGTGGCCGTCACCGCGGGCGCACCCATCTTCGAGCTGGCCATCCCCTGCGAGGTCTTCGGCAGGCACCGGCCCGGCCTGCCAGATCTGGGCTACGACCTGCGGATCTGCGTGCCGCCGGGGCCGGCCGTGCATACCAGCGCCGGCTTCGTGGCGGACGCAGCCGACGGCTACGACCTGTTGGAGCGCGCCGACACGGTGATCGTCTCCGCATTGTGCGAGGCGCTCGAGGAACCACCGGCCGACCTGGTCACCGCGGTCAAGGCCGCGCATCGCAACGGCGCCCGCATCGTCTCGCTGTGTTCCGGAGCGTTCGTGCTGGCCGCGGCGGGCATCCTGGATGGGCGCCGGGCGACCACGCACTGGTTCTACGCCGACGAGATGGCCCGCCGCTACCCGGCGGTCAGGCTGGATCCCTCAGTCCTCTACGTCGACGACGGCGACGTGCTGACCAGTTCGGGCACCAGCGCCGGCATCGACCTGTGCCTGCACATCGTCTCCGCCGACCATGGTGCGGCGGCCGCGAACGCGCTGGCCCGGCGGCTGGTGGCACCGGCGCACCGCAGTGGCGGGCAGGCGCAGTACATCGACACGCCCGCCAGCTACCGGGCCGAGGCGGGGATGGCACCGCTGCTCGACTGGATGCGCGCGCACCTGCACGAGCCGCTCACCGTCACGACGCTGGCCCGGCAGGCCAACGTGACCGAGCGCACGCTGCTCCGCCAGTTCTACGCCACCACCGGCAGCACCCCGATCAAGTGGCTGACCGCGCAGCGGGTGCTGCACGCCAGGCAACTGCTCGAGACGGGCACGCTGCCGGTCGACCAGGTCGCGGCCGCGTCAGGGCTGGGCGGGCCGGCGAACTTCCGCCGCCACTTCGCCGCCGCCGTCGGCGTGTCCCCCAGCGCCTACCGCCGTGCCTTCCAGCACCAGCCTGGTGAGACGCGAGGCGGCCGCCCGGCTGGGCGCGGCTGACGGCGCGCGGGTCAGCCCGTCCCGCCCGGTCCGCCGGAGGCTGGCCCGGGGCCGTCGCTGTTCAGTTCAGCCTTGCGCACCGAGGCGTACATGGGGACGTATTCCTGGCCGGAGAGTTCACCGATCGCCTGGATGACCTCGTCGGTCACGGCCCGGCGCGCTTTGGCCCGCACACCCTGCCCCTGGTAGGCCTCGAAGGTGAGCGGCTTGCCGATGCGGATGGAAACCGGGTGCACCCGCGGGATCGCGTGCCCCGGCGGCAGAATGCGATCCGTGCCGATCATGGCCACCGGAATCACCGGGAGGCCCGAGTTGAGCGCCAGCCAGCCGACCCCGGTACGGCCGCGGTACAGCCGCCCGTCCGGGGACCTGGTGCCCTCCGGGTAGATGCCGAACAACTGGCCGCTGCGCACCAGGGCGAGCGCGGCGTCCAGCATGTCCTGCGCAGAACGGGAACTCGCCCGGTCCACGGACAGCTGCTTGGTTGCCCGCAGGTACGCGCCGGTCAGCCGCTGGGCGACGGTCTTGCCGGTGAAGTACTCCGACTTCGCGGCGAAGGTGAGCGGGCGGTCGAGCATCAGCGGGAGGAAGATCGAGTCGACGATCGACAGGTGATTGGAGGCGAGGATGGCGCCGTCGGCCGGCGGGATGTGTTCCATCCCGGTGACCTGCGGGCGCCAGAGCAGGTGCAACAGCGGGCCGGCCATCACCCTGGACGTCTGGTATTGCACCCGTTTTCTCCCGGAGCTCGATCCGCAGCGGCTGCTCAAAGATAACCGGGGTCAGCAGCGGGAGACGAGGCGCGGTTAACGTTGCCGACCGGTAACTAGCTGGCGCAGATGTTCTGGCTGGCGGTCCTGGAGGAGAAGCTCGGCGATGGCGTCGGGGTCGCTGCCTGCGCCGCGCCCACCGCGTGGGCGGTGGTGCCGTAGTCGCTGCCCAGCACGAGGGTCAGCGTGCTCCCGGTGCCCGGCACCTGCAGGATCGCCGAGCCGGGAATCTTGGATTCCAGCAGCATGGCCTCTGCCTGGCTGCCCGCGTGGTACTTGATCACCGTCTCGGTCACGTTCTGCGCCGTGTCCTGGCTGGTGCTGGCCACCTTGAAGCCATTTTGCTGCAGCACGCCGGCCACGTTGTCCTGGAGCCCGTACTGCTGGGTTCCGTTGCGCACCACCACCGAGACCGAGTCCGGGGAGATCTTCGGCGGCTTCACCGGCTGCAGCAGCGCGGTGCCCACCGGCGTGTCATTACGGAACGCCTGGAAGATCGCGCTGTCCTCGGGCTGCGTCCAGAGCACGTTGGCCGTGTCCGTCGGGACCACCAGGGAGCGCGGGTAGGTCGGCAGCGTGAAGAAGGTCACCTGGCTCGACGGCAGGCTCCGCACGCTCATCGCCAGGTCGTAGAGCCCGTGAATGCCGCCAAGCTGGCTGTCGATGGTGAGCGACTTCGTGGCCGCGTCCAGGAAGTTGTAGATCGCCACCGGGTTGAGCATCTTGCTCTTGACCTTCGTGATGAGCGAGGACATGAACGCCTGCTGGCGGCCGATCCGCTCCAGGTCGCTGCCGTTGCCCAGGGTGTACCGCGCGCGGACATAGGCGAGCGCCTCCCAGCCGCCGAGCAGGTGATGCCCGGCGCTGAGGTACAGGCCCGACTTGGGGTCGTTGATCGCCGTGGTGTTGCACTCCTCGACGCCGCCGACCGCGTTCACCATGTCCCGGAAGCCGGCGAAGTTGACCGACACGAAATGGTCGATGTGGATGCCGGTGTCCAGCTCCAGGGTCTTGATCGTGCAGGCCACCCCGAGGTCGGTGTGGTTGCCGTACAGGTTGCCCAGCGCGAAGGCCTCGTTGATCTTGAAGGTGGTCGGCGAGGACATCTGGCTGTCACCCATCTTGCAGGCCGGGATGTTCACCCAGGAGTCGCGCGGGATCGACATCACGTCGGCCCACTTCCGGTCCGCCGCGATGTGCAGGATCATCAACGTGTCGGACTGGTCCGTGGTGAGATTCTGGCCGAAGCCCTTGCCCTGGCCGTTGCGGGTGTCCGACCCGATGATCATGATGTTCTCGGCCTGCGGGTGCAGGTCTACCGGCTGACTGCCGAGTTCCCCGGCGATGTCCACCTGGTGCAGGTTGCCGTTGAGGTGCCGGTAGACGGCGTAGACCCCGCCAACCGCGAGCAGCAGCACGACCGCGACGCTGCCGGCCGTCCAGGCCAGGATCTTCTTCTTGCGGCTGCGGTGCGGGGGCGCCGCAGCGGGTGCCGTGGCGTCCGCCGCGGGCGGCCCGCTGCTCGCGCCGCTGCCCGGCTCGTCACGGGAGTCCACGATGCCGGTGCTGTCCGGCCCCGCGCTGCCGTCAGGCGCTGGCGCGGCGCCGGCCCCGGAAGCTGCGCCGGCGCCAGGACCGGATTCGTCCGTGTCAGCGGGCCCCATGCGTTCTCACCCCATGCCCAGATCCGGTGGGGGGCTCTTTAGGTGTCCACCCGGCTCGCCCGGCCGTCGCTGGCCTGACCGTCGCGGAATGTTACTTTCGGGTGCGTGATACATCTCACCCGGCGCAACGTCGTATGCGCGCCGATAGTTTCACAGCCCACTACCTACCCAGCTGAACCAGAATAGTCGTTGTGAACTGGAGTTACGCTGCGTTACTTCCGTTAGCGTAACAGTACATGCGGTGACTTCTCCGGCCGGGCGGGCTGAGGCGGACCGGGTCAGCTACATCGCTCTGCAATCCCGGGCCAGCAACCCGAAAGGCCGGCCCGGGGCCCCACCTACACCTGGCCCCACTCCCGGGCCATCTTCGCCGGATCACCCACGGCGACCCAGCCGATGGGGACCGTGGTGCCCGGCGGAAGGATCGTGTTGACCTGGACGACGCCGTGTATCCGCGCTTCGCTGCCGACCCCGGCGGCGCATCCCGGGAACAGGGCAGCACCGGTGGCCAGGGAGCAGCCATCGCCGACGCGCGCGCCGTTGAGATGGGCATGCGGCCCGATGAGAACATCGTCGCCGATGACCGAAGGGGGCCGGGCGCGGCCGCGTATGACGGCGTTCTCCATGCCATCCCCGGTGGGGGCTCAGCCCGCTTCCAGAACCGTCAGCGCCAAGGACGGAGCCCCGCACGCAGCTCATTCAGGGCGGGCCACGCCAGGCCGTGAGTCGATGGCATCGAGCACTCCGTCCCAGAAGGCGTGGAGCCGGAATGCGATCTGGCCGGGCCAGCCGGCGTGCGGTCCGCGCGGGTGCGGGCGAGTGGGTGCGCGGGCGAGCGCGGCGCGGTAGCCGAGGGCTAGCTGCTCGCTTTCCGAGGCGGTCAGCCGTTCCTCCATCCCGGTGACCAGCGCCCGTTCCGCTGACTGGTAGGCATCCAGGCACTGTCCCAGATGTGCCTGCACGGTCCCGGGCTCACGGCCGACGGCGGCCGCCTCGCCGGCGAGGTGGCATTCGAGGAGGCGGAGCGCCCATCCGGTCTCGCGCGCCCGCGCACGGCACTCCTTGAGGAGATGCTGGTTCTCGCCGTGCCGCCGGCTGGCGGCCGGGTAAACAGCCCGCTGCATCGCGGCGAGATGGCCGCTCAGCCGCGCTACCGCCAGGTAGCCCCATGCTGGTGCACCTTCGCTGGGGGTCCCTGCCGCCGCGTCGTAGGTGGCCTCGATAAGCCCCGCGAGCTGACCGGTTCTGGCGCTTAGCGCCCGATCGGGATGATGACCGTCCCGGGGTCGCGGGACTGCCGGGTGACCCGCTGTCTTGCCAGAGCCTGGGCGGTCACGGCGCTGGACGGCACGCGCGCGCATGGACAACCAGTTCACGGCCACGGCGGCACCCTTATGCTAGGAGGTACGGGACGCGCCCTGCTGCTGCCGCGACGGGCGCCCCCGCCGTAGTGCGAACGTATGCAGGGCCGCCCGGGCGCGCGTCCCCCGGCGGGGGGAACGCCCGGGGGATCTGGCCGGGAGCTACCGGGCGGACGTCCCGTGCCCGGACGCGCCGGGGCCGGCTTGGAGCCAGCGGCGGACGTGATCTCACTGGCATCGCAGCGCTGGCACCATTGCCCGGGTGAGGCGGGTAGTGATCCTGGGTCCCGGCGCAGCGGGCAAGTCGGCTCTCGCGGCCCGGCTGGGCGAGGTCACCGGGCTGCCGGTCATCGAGCTGGACAAGCGGTTCTGGCACCCGGGGCTTGCCGCGACCCCTCCGGCTCAGTGGGCCACCCTGCAGCGCGAACTCGTCCAGCAAGAGACGTGGATCATGGACGGAGACCTCCGGCCCTACGACGTCCTCGACGTCCGGCTGCGCGCGGCGGACACCATCGTCTTCCTGGACTTCTCACGCGTGCGCTGCGCCTGGCGGGCCATCCGGCGATCACGGGAGCGCGCTGACTTCTGGCGCTGGCTATGGAGCTATCGCCGCCACAGCCGCCCGCTGATCTGGCAGGCGATCGCCGCTCACGCGGCCTGCGCCGACCTTCACGTCCTCACCACACCCCGCGCCGTCAGGCGGTTCGCCGCAGAGGCAGGCCGGAATATGCCGGACTGGCTCAGACAGCATTAGCGCCGCTCCCAGCAAGCGCAGCGCGGCAGATGAGGATGAACCGCTGTGACAGAACGCTTCTCCTCAGCCGCAAGCTCCTATGGCCTTTGATACTAGAGTCGTGTCAGCTGAGTGCCCGGGCAATTTGATTGTCATACTGGTATCGGACAAGCAAGGGGGACACGCGGAAGTAACGCGCGACAGCTTCGAGCGCAACATCGTCATGCTTACCCATGACATCCAGTGATTGACGTATACCTTCAGCGGGCGCCAACAGTTCGGCAGCGAAGGCCCGCGCCACACGCTCGTCATGACCACGCGCGGCCGACAGCACAAAAGAGTGCTGCTGTGGGCGCGCGAGCACGCGACCCAGGGCTCTTGCCTTCCCAAAGGAGTTAGCCGACCGTCCGAGACGCAGGTCGCCTAGTACTAGACCACACCGACCTTGTCTAACCGTAGTGAGTCCCTGGATTCCATTCGAAGGAGCGCTGGTGTCGCTCACTCCCACCCAAGGAGTAGTGTCAAACCGGTCTGTGTTCGAGACGCCCAATTCATGCCTAACCCGGCGAGCCATAGCATAACCCGTTTCCCATGGCCTCTCGATCTCGACTGCAGGCTCCTCCACGTGAGACGCCACTGCATCATACAGAGGCTGAAGCGACAAACTTGCCTTACTTGATGCTCGCTCCGCAATGGCCGTGGCACGCCTCGTCCATTCTGCCGCTTCGATAAGGGCCGACGCATCAGCGGTGTCAAAGAAGTCTTCCACCAATTCACCGGGAAGGCGAGAGGCAATGGCGATCACATCGGCTGCTGTCTGGTCATTCACCGAGTAGGGGTCAAGACCCAGCCGAGCGACCATGCTACAGAATTCCTGCTCGTCATGATCAGCCTTAGCGACGGCAGTCCACTCTTCAGCTAGCCGGGTCTTTGGAAGCCCTTCCTCTGCTAGGCGGTCAAGGACGTTGTCAACAAGTCTTACAAGACCTTGTTTCGCTTCCTCGGCACGGACCAGTGCACCGCCGCCAGACGCAAAGGAGATAGGACCCAAAGGTCTTTCAGTATCCGGCGCCCAGACGATGCGAGTGATGGCACCCTCCGGGACAAGGGTTAGGTCGGGCCAGGCCATACCATCACCAGCACCCCGGAAGTTGTGTTGGGTCAGCCAGGGATAGGTGCGAACATTTGGCCAAGTCCAATAACGCGTATCGATCGCAGAGGGACGAATATGCGACGTGAGGACCCACCAGTTCGAAGCAATCCATTCTGCAAGTGGGTACAGTGAGCCGAAGACTGAACGTCGGAACGTACCGTCCGCAGTCTCGACCTGCGTAACACACCTGTTCCCGACCCAGATCTCATATCTTGCCCAGGTCGCCGCGAGTTCTGATGTGCTCACACCTGGCGCGTCGAGCCACTCAATTCTCAGTTCGAAAATGGTACTCATTCTAGCCAACCCGGAGCTTCATATTCTTGAATAGGATATCCCTTGTACGCGCCAAGCCCAGGATTACTCAGTCGGGCCTCGTAGACATGATCCCCGACTCGCCGCCATGCGTATCGTGGAAATTCTCCATCAAGTGCCGCACTCACACAGCCGGCACGAAATGCTTCCCGGAGCCACTCCTCGACTTCGTCAAAATCCAAGCCTCTGAGGCATGCGGACGCATCACTTCTGAGCTTACCGGGACCAGCGCTAGTCAGATAGTCCTTGTGTTCAGGGCTTATTATGTAAGTTACTTTCTCAGCCATGGCGCTGAGGTCCAGTGCGGACCAGGTATGAGCTGATCATCCTTGCGGGGCCGTCGCCGACCGGGCGAGCGCATCACAGCGTCCAGACAGGTTGATGGCCCAGCATCTGCAGCTTCACGATACTAGGGTAGACGTTAGGTGCTGTCGCAACGTCGCCGATGCCGCGGTTCGGCGGTGGCATGGCACCTGTCCAGCTGGTGCGTAGGGATGCATCTCTTGTAGGGAAGCTTTAGCCGTGACGCTCGACCATGCAAGCAGACCGCGGAACTGCTCCTGTCACCGAGCATCGACCGCAGTGACTGCACACCTTCCGCCAGGGTCTCTAGCGCGCCCTCTGACCGCGCGACAGCCAGAAGCGCTCGGCGGCAGATGAGCGCAGTCGGTTCCGTCTGAAAGCCGGAATCGACACCCTCAGGGACAGAGCACCGGCCGTCGCCGCCCCAGCGAGGCCCGGTGTAGGCGGCGAAGTAAACCATCAGCTCATAGCGGCAGCAGCGCAGGCCGACTGCCTGGCCGAGCCTGGTGACGTCCGCCGGCCGCAGATCGCGCTCGCGCAAGTCCCGCTGGGTGTCCGCGTGCTTGCGCGACCACTGCTTGTCGGTCGGCCGCCGGTCGGGTGACAGGTAATGCGCGATCAGCTCGCATCCGGTGCGCTGCATGTTCGGGGCATCCGCGGCGAGCCGCTCGGAGACCTTGGCCAGCCGCAGGTTGTGGGTTTTTTGTGGGGATCTTGGAATGCGGACGCTCAGGTCCTGGCATGGTCTTTCCCTCTCATCCCGCGCGTTTCCGCAGGCTGAGCCGGGTTCGGGCGTCCCGGATGAGTGGAGCCGGTGAGCGGGATCGAACCGCTGACCTGCCGTTTACAAGACGGCTGCTCTGCCAACTGAGCTACACCGGCGGGAGACTCCCCGCATGCTAGCCCACCTGGGCGCTGACCTGCGCACCGTGCCTCTGACCTGCCGTTCCTCGCGCTGGGCGGTTGACGTGGGGACCCGGGGCCGACGGCGATCGCGGAGCACCTGCCGAGGCACCCGAGAGGCGGCAGAATGGCCTGGCGTGTGGAGTGATGTTGGGGGGCTGTGAAAGGCGTGCCTGAGCCACCGGCAAGACCCCAGTGAAGATCATCGATGACCGCCTTCGGCTGTCCGCGAGCGACGTCGCCAACTTCCTGGCGTGTCAGCACCTGACCCGGCTCGACCTGCTGAGCGCGCGGGGAGTGCTCCGCCCGCCGGAGGCGTTCGACCTCGGCTTCCAGGACGCCGTATCACAGGTGACGTTCTATTCACACCTGCTCGCCGGCCTGCAGGGCATCCAGCCGCGCTGGATGCACCTGGCGCTCGGCAACGGGGAACTGGCGCCGTTCAAGGTCGCCGGCTACGCCGCCTACGAACGGCGGGCGCGCTGCGGGACTGGCTGGAACAGCGCCGGGAAGAGCTGGCCGGGCGGCCGGGCGAGGACCTGCCCCGCCCAGCCGTCGTGGCGGAGGCGCACGCCACCGAGGATCCCGAGGTCACCCGGATCAGGGCAGCGTTGCTGGCCGGCGTCCCCGCGGATCCGTCCCCGCGGATCCGTCCCCGCGGACCGGCGAGCAGCAGGCGAAGGCGCTGCTGGCCGATCTGATCGACTGGCACCGGCGCGAGGCCAAACCGGCGTGGTGGCGGTACTTCTACGTCCGCACCCTCGGTGCCGGCGAGCTGACTGGTGAGCCGGACGCGCTCGGCGGCCTGGCGGGCGGCGCCATCGTCGAGCACGTGAAGAGGTCAGTCGTGCGCCGCTTCTCGTTCCCGTCGCAGGAGTACCACTTCTCGGCCGGAAAGACTGCTTTCGATCCCGCCACTGACACGGGCTGGACGATCTGGGCACTGGACGACGAGCGCGGGACGATCGACTTGAAGATCGGCAAGGACTACTCCGGGCCGTTGCCAGCCGCGCTGGTCGAAGAGGGCCCGGTCGACGCGAGGACACCGGCGCAGCGCCTGCGCGACCTCGGTGACCGCGCCGTCCGGGATGGCGTGACCGGCCGGGACGCGGCGACCGCGCTGCTCCTGCGGCGCCGGCCAGCCGATGGCAGCGTTCCGGCTGGATCGCTGCGCCGCGCGGGCGAGACGGCGCCCGGGGCTGTTGACCTACGACAAGCTGGAGCGGGCTCTGCGCGACCGCGACCTGGACGTGGCGGCCGGCACCAGCTGGATGTGGTCGCGCGAGCAGTTCGCAGGCAGAATCGATACCTTGTTCGTCGACGAGGCGGGGCGGATGTCACTGGCCAACGTCCTGGCGGTGGCCGGTGCCGCGCGGAACCTCGTCCTGCTGGGCGACCCCCAGCAACTCGCCCAGCCGAGCCAGGCTACGCACCCTCCCGGGGCGGGTGCCTCGGCGCTCGAGCACGTCCTGGGCGAGCACGCGACGATGCCCGGCCACGCGGGGCTGCTCCTCGACCGGACATGGCGGATGCACCCGAAGTTGTGCCGGTACACCTCGGAGGCGTCATGATTGCTGCGCTGACCGCGGCGGCCGGGACGACAGCCCGTGGAGGGTCACGAGTACGCCGAGACCATCACCGACCAGAACCCGGCCGGCGGCTGGATCGACTCCGCCGGCTACGAGACCGGCGACAAGTGCGCCTGGATTTCACCGGGCTCCGCTGGCGGTGCTGCCGATCTTTTTCTCTCAACGGGCAACTTCGCCATGCAGAGCACATGGGCCAATGACGCCAGCAACGGCTCCGGCGGATGCGAGTTCACCCACCCGGTCGTCGCCAACGGCTGACCCTGCGGGGTAGCTGACCTCGCTTGCGGCGGGCCGGGCCGCCGCGATCCTTGCCGGCGCCCCAGCCTGGGCGGCTGCGGCATGAAAGATTCATGCCGCAGCCGCCGGCCGGACCGCCGCTGACCGGCGGCCGGTCACCCGAGGGCCCCGCAGGTCTGGCGCCGGCGCGCTGGCGCTCCTTACGATCAGGCCGCTCAAGTGTGCGGACAGGAGAGGGGCCGACCGTGGATGTGCGCCAGATCACCGCTGCCGCGATCACCGGTTTAGTCGTGAGCACGCTCGCCGCCTGTTCCGGGTCCCCGGGGGCGGCGCCGGCCGTGGGCGGCGCGGCGCTGCAGTTGCCGCTGGGCAAGCAGGTGGCGACCCTGGAGGGGCACGTCTCGGTCTGCGCCTATCTCGGCAGGTACATGGTCATGGTGCGCTTCCAGTCCGGCGAGACCGCCAGCGAATTCACCCAGGCCCGGAAATCGCTGGCCAGCCTGCACCAGTCGGTCAGCGGCGTCGACGGCCTGGGCGATCAGGCCTATTTCGCCTCGGCCGGCACCGGCCGTACAGCGACCAACACCCTCGCCGCCCGGAAAGGCTCGATCGCCGTCTTCGTCACCGCCCCCAAGCCGCTCGCCCCCGAGCGCTCCCTGATGACCCAGCTTCTCGCCAAGCTCTGACCCGCTGCCCGGCTGCGAGCGGCCTGCGCTGAATGCGCCCCCGGTCAGTCCACCCTGCGCCCCTCGCGCATGAGCCGACGGAGCCGGTGCCGCCGCCACGGCGGCCAGTGGAGGAAGACCGCTGGCCACGGCCCGGTACCGGCCACCCGGGTGCCCGCCCGTTCCTCCGCAGTGAGCTCCCGGTCAGGCTTCAGGTAGCCACGCCTGACCAGCAGCGGATACCAGAAACGGTCCACGTGTGCATAGCGCCCATATAGGACCCTGAACTGGCCACTTAGTCGCCTTCCGCGGCCTGGGGGAAGGTTTGCCACAGATTGGCGATGTGATCGCGCGGGCACTTGCGGGTGAGGGTTCCCCCTGTTGGTCTGCGACGATTGCCGGACCTCCACCCCTGTGGGACGATCCTCATGCCAGCATGCTCCACCGTGGAGGGCAGGGACCTCAGCATGGATCGGCCGTGGGAAGTACTAAGGCGAGAATGGCTTTTTGGAGGTTGCCTAAGAACTAGGCGTAGGCGCGGCGGATGTAGGCGAGTTTTGGGTCCGCGAAGAATGATCGGATCTTTTCCGGTGTCGCGCGGAGCAGGCGGAG
>Ga0307372_10000142_pt1 | contig 117897 bp, 104 predicted proteins | sample OX1MG_FD_202533 | JGI IMG/M metagenome (GOLD analysis project Ga0307372, IMG submission 202533) | Soil microbial communities from Risofladan, Vaasa, Finland - OX-1 | ecosystem: Environmental > Terrestrial > Soil > Coastal area > Acid sulfate soil | place: Finland: Risofladan, Vaasa... | reverse complement strand
GGAGTCTTCGAGGGAAGGCGTCAGCATGGTCTTCCGGATCGGTTCCCGCCACCGCCGCCCGAATGGGCGGTCCCGTACCGGAAGCTGGCCAAGGAAGTTGGTCTCGATACGGACCTGCGTCAGGGCTATGCGCAAGCTGCGGCGCTGCTCGATCCTGTGCTGGCTGGCCGCGCGACCGGCCATTGGGATCCGCGGAAGGCTTCATGGAGGTGACGCGCGGCGTCCAATTTACTGTGCCCAATTTTGTGCCCTCTGTGCCCGAATTTGTGCCCTAGTCGGAGATCAATCGATAGCACTGGGTAACCGAGCGTCGCATTCCAGTCACGAACAGAAAACCCTTCTGCCGCAGTGCTTTTCCCACCTTGTAGCGCTACCGAGCGATACCAGACTATCTTGATGTTCGGGCGAGGTTGCACAACTCACATGCAAGAGGTCCCTGGTTCGAGTCCAGGTGCGTCCACCAAATAAGTCCGCACAATTTCGCTCAGCTCGGTCGGGACGCCGTCCCGAGACCGCGCTCGATTTTCTGTCCCGTCCTGTAACGGGCGGCGTTCTTATCGCGGATGTTTCGACTTGTCGCGCATGCCCTGCGCCGTGGTGATCTCGCCGGAGTTAGCGTTGTCGAGTCCGAGCGCCTGGATCGAAATTTCGAACCGATCCTGCATCGTGGCGTCGTCCTCGGTGAAGTTACGCGCGAGGCAGCAATACTCGAGCGACATCCCGTTGGGATCTTTGAAGTAGATCGACCTCGCCCATCCGTGGTCGACCACGTCGGTCACCTGCACGCCCTTGGCGATCAGTTCCCGGCGCTTGTCCTCGAGCGCCGGAGGCGACCCGGCCTCGAAGGCGAAATGATAGAAGGCCGCCGGCACGCCGAGCCCGCGATTGATGCCGGCGTCGTACTCGACCGGAACTCCGGGAATCCCGCGCGGCTCCATGAAGGCCAGCAACTGATCGCGGCCCGTGTCAAAGAAGATATGGCGGATAGCCCCGCCTTCCTTGATCTTAATCGTATCGGCGACCACCACCTTGAAGCCCAGTATTTTCTCGTAAAATTCCCGCGTCTTGTCGAGGTCGAGCGTGGAAAGCCCGACGTGGGAAAACCCCTTGTTGGTCGTCGTATTGGAGGTCGTAGTCGTATTAGACATTTTAGACATTGGGCCCCTGTCCTCCTATTTGTAAGATCAGGCCGTGCCGATACGCGAGTCAAGCTGTTGCCCGCAAACTGGCAGTCTTTGCTTACACCACGCGGCTTCGGCTAACAAACGCCGGCGCCGCTGCGGCCTGAAGAGCCGGCCTCAGCGCGCCGAGGAGAGCGGCGCAGCGATTTTTTCCAGGCTGGTCCGCTCCGCCGCGATTCCGAGCGTGGCCTCGGCCACCGCCGCCACCAGCATCAGGGCGGCGGCGGCGAGGTAGCCCCACGACAACGCGGTGCGTGACTGGGAATCGATCAGCCGGCCGAAAAACCAGGGCGCAACCACGCCGCCGGCGGCGGTGCCGGCGGAATAGAAGACTGCGATCGCCAGCGCCCGCATCTCGAGCGGAAAAATTTCGCTGACGGTCAGGTAAGCCGAACTCGCCGCGGGCGACGCGAAGAAAAACATCACCGACCAGAGGACCGTCTGAGTCGTGGCCGTCAAGGCGCCGCGCGCAAAGAGCCATCCCGTCAGGATCAACAGCAGCGCCGCGATGGCGAAGGTGGCGGTGATCATCTGCCGGCGGCCGCGCGTGTCGAAGAGGTGGCCGAGCGCCACCGGGCCCAGAAAATTTCCGAGCGCGAACGGCAGCAGGTAAAGCCCGGTGGTATGGACCGGCACCGCGTAGTAGCGCGTGAGCACGAGCGCGTAGGTGAAAAAGATCGCGTTGTACACGAAGGCCTGCGCGACCATCAGCGAAAGCGCAAGCGCCGAGCGCGAGCGGTACTGCGTGAGCATCGGTTTCAGAACCGCCTCCAGGCCGAACTGCTGCCGCTCGTTTAGCCGCAGCGCTTCCTCGGGCGGCGGGTCCACCAGCCGCACGCCGGTCTCGCGCGCCACCGTCCGCTCGATGGCGGCAACGGTTATTTCGGCCTCCTCGCGCTGCCCATGAGTGACGAGCCATCGCGGGCTCTCCGGGATGAACCGGCGCATATAGAGGATGGCCAGCCCGATAACCGCGCCGGCGCCGAAGCCGAGACGCCATCCGAGGTTGACCGGCAAAATCCTCGGATTGAGCAGAATCACCGTTGACGCGGCGCCCGCGGCGGCGCCCAGCCAGAAGCTGCCATTGATCATCAGGTCGACGCGGCCGCGAAATCGCGCCGGGATAAGTTCGTCGATCGCGGAGTTGACCGCCGAGTATTCGCCGCCGATACCGGCGCCGGTGATGAATCGGAACAGTGCGAAGCTCCAGAGATTCCACGAAAAGGCGGTGAGTCCCACTCCGAGCAGATAGATTCCCAGACTGATGAAGAAAAACTTGCGGCGTCCGTGGCGATCGGTCAAGTGGCCGAAGACCAGGGAGCCAAGCACCGCACCGGTGAGGTAGGCCGAGCTTATCGCACCAATCTGCGCGGCGCTGAAATGCAGCACGTCCGGCCGCTGCAGGACGGCGCTGATCGCGCCCATCAGCGTCACCTCGAGGCCGTCGAGCACCCAGGTGATGCCGAGTCCGATCACCAGCAGCCAGTGAAATTCGCTCCACGGCAGACGGTCCAGCCGCGCCGGAATCAGCGTCTCGAAGGTTTCCTGAATTTCGCTCCGGGTTGTCAGGCGTGGTGCGTGGGGTCGCGGGTGAAGCGGATGGTGAAGGTCGAGCCCTTGCTCTTCTCGCTCGTGACCTTGAGTTCCGCGCCGTTGAGCTCAACATATTTCCTGACCAGCGAGAGTCCCAGCCCAACGCCTTCGAACCTTCGCGTAAGGCCGGGGTTCTCCTGCGAAAAAGCGTCGAAGATGTGCGGCAGGTAGGCGGCGTCGATTCCCACGCCGGTGTCGCGCACCTCCAGGCACAGCGCCGCGCTGGTGTCGCGGCCAAGGCGCACGGCGACTCCGCCGTGCTCGGTGAACTTGATCGCGTTCTGCAGCAGGTTGCTCAGCGCGTTGGAGAGACAACCCTCGTCGAAACTCACGGTCGCTTGCGGCTCGTCGATCTCGGCGCTGAGCGCGAGGTCTTTGCTGGCCGCGAGGACCCTGAACTCTCCGAGCAACCGTCCGATGAATTCAGCCAGCACAATCGGCTTCGGATCGACGCGGTACGCGCCCGATTCAATCTTTGAGATTTCGAGGATCGAGGCCACGGTGTCGAGCAGACGTTTACCGGCGCGGCGCACCGGCTCGGCGTAGTCATTCGCGCGCTCGTCGCCCAATTCCGTCAGCCGCTCGGCCATCAGCTCCGCGTAGCCCAGGATGATGTTGAGCGGGGTATGGAGCTCGTGGGTCACGTTGGCTACGAAGGCCGACTTCAGCCGCGACGCTTCCAGCGCCGTGTCGCGCGCCTGCGTCAGCTCGAGCTCGCGCCGCTTGTCTTCAGTCATGTCCCTGGAAATTATCGAGTAGCCGAGCAGCCGGCCGGCTGCATCGCGCAGCGGCGTAGTCACGACGTGAGCAAGGAAGCGTGAACCGTCCTTGCGCAGGCGCCATCCCTCGGTCTCGAAACGGTCATGGATGCGTGCCTTTTCGATATTCTCCTCGGGCCTTCCCTCGGCTCGCTCCTGGGGCGGGAAAAAACACGAGACATGCCGTCCCAAGATCTCGTCGGCGCTATACCCCATCAGTTGCTCGCCCCCGCGGTTCCAACTCGCTACACATCCGGTCGTATCCATCATCCAGATGGCATAGTCCTTGGCTTCCTCGACCAGGAGGCGGAAGCGCTCTTCGCTTTCGCGCAGCCTCTCGGCGGTCCGCTGCGCGTCGTCGTACAACTGGCGCAGATGGCTTTCACGCAGCCGCGCGTAGGTAAGCCCCGTCGACTCGATCGCCCGGCTCCATAGCCGATTGAACGGCAGAATCGCCGCGACCTGCCCTTCGTCGCCCTCCAGCACCCGCCCAATCTCCTGCCCCAGCAGGTCGCGCACCGCGCGCGCCGAAGAGAACAGCGCCTCGATAGTCGCACGCTGACGTTCCGGCGCATCGAGCTGGCCGCGGATCGTACTCTCGATGAAACTCTGATAGTGCGCGAGCGCGCCCTCGGGATTGTGGTCGGACAATTGCCCGAAAAAGCTGCGCAGCAACGGAATGGTCATCGCGCGCAACGTCTGGCGCATCCCCGGAAGCTTGTCGGCCGGCGCGTCGAGCTTTATCGTTTCGGCCCAGCGCTCGGCCACTCGCTCGAGATTCGGCAGCAGACGGGTCGCGACTTCCGCCATCAGATCGCGTTCGCACTTGCTGAACAGTGGCTGCTCTGGGTCGTTCACAAGACAAGGACCGCGCCGGGGTCAGGATTGCGGACCAACCCTGAATCAAAAGTAAGGCTGATCCGCAGGGCAATCAATCCTAATAATATTATAAGTCGAAGCCATGTCATTGACCAAAATCACAGCTTTCTCTGCCGATTTCCGGCCATTTGGCCCGCGTCCGGTTAATCGAGCGGGGTCGAGATTGACGGCTGCGGGGCATATCTGCGATTGAGCATCGTGATCCTGAAGGCGCATTGAGCTTCAGCGGAGGTGAGGTCCATGCCGGTTTTCGAGCGCGCAGGCGTATCGCTTTATTACGAGGAATACGGGTCCGGATACCCGCTGCTGCTGTTCGCGCCGGGCGGGATGCGCTCCAGTATCGATTTCTGGCGGCGCAGCCCTTTCGACCCGACGGCCGAGCTGGCAAGGGATTTCCGCGTAATCGCGATGGACCAGCGCAACGCCGGCCGCTCGCGCGCACCGATTAGCGCGGGCGACGGCTGGGAAACCTACGCCGCCGACCATCTAGCCCTGCTCGACCATCTCGGCGCCCGCCGCGCGCACCTGTTGGGCGGCTGTATCGGGTCGTCGTACTGCCTGGGGCTGATCAAGCTCGCACCCGAGCGCGTCAGCGCCGTGGTGCTGCAAAACCCGATCGGGCTCAGCCCCGAAAATCGCACGGCTTTCATTGAAATGTTCGACGGCTGGGCGAGCGATCTCGCCCAAGCCCGCCCGGAGTTGAGTGCGGCGGCGCTCGAGGCTTTTCGCGCGCGGATGTACGACGGCGACTTCGTTTTCTCGGTGTCGCGGGACTTCGTGCGCGCGTGCCATACGCCGATGCTGATATTGGCCGGCGACGATCTTTATCACCCGGGACCGATCTCGGAAGAGATCGCGCGCCTGGCGCCCAACGCCGAGCTGATTGTGAAATGGAAGACGCCCGACGCGACACCTGCGGCGGTCGCGCGCGTGCGCGCCTTCCTTAAGGCGCATCAGTAGCGCCGCGGCGCCGCGAGATCGCCGCTGAGCGCCCGCCTCCCTAGCGGATGCAGGCGCGCGCCAGCTCCTCCAACTCGCGCTCGTACTTGTCCGGCGCCAGCGTCGGCGCACTCACCAGCACGCGATGCGCTCCGGCCTCCTGGTATTCCTTGATCGCGCGGGCCGGGTCGGACGGCATCTCCAGCAGCAGAAAGGTGATTTCGATCTTGCCGAAGTCGCGCTTGGCGTCCGCGCACATCGCACGCAGGCTTCCAAGCTCGGTGGACAATTGCGCGGGCGTCAACCCCAGCGGCATCCATCCGTCACCGATCGCGACCGTGTCCTTGAGCGCGCGCTCGCAGTTCAGGCCCATTCCGCCGGCGCCGATGATGATCGGCGGATAGGGCTTTTGCGCGGGCTTGGGAAAAAACTTGACCTTGGGAAACCGGACGAACTTGCCCTCGAAGCTGGGCTCGGGCTTGGTCCACAGCTCCTTCATCGCGGCGATGTACTCGCGGGTCATCGGCCAGCGCCGCTTGAATTCGACGCCCATGATTTCCGATTCGTCGGCGAGCCATCCGGCGCCAATCCCGAACATGAAGCGCCCGCCCGAAAAGTGATCGAGCGTCGAAATCTCCTTGGCCATCACGATCGGGTCGCGCTCGGGCACCAGGCAGATGCCGGTGGCGAGCTTCAAGCGGCTGGTCGCGCCGGCCGCGAGCGCCAGCGCGATGAACGGGTCGGGCATGTGGGCGTAGACCTCCGGGATGGAGCCGTCGCCCATCGGGTAGGGAGTCCGGTGATGAACCGGGATTATCGGGTGCTCGGGGATGAAGATCGAGTCGAACCCGAGCGCCTCGGCCTTGCGCGCGATGTTCGCCGGGTTGGCGGTGCTCTCGGTCACGAATGCCTGCAGGCCTATTTTCATATGCGGCTCCTGGTCGCGTGCAAATCGACAGTTGCAAGTCGACAGTTGAAGGTCAGAAGGCAAGTTATCGCGCAAAGTGTCCCTGGATGCCAAGCGCCGGTGCTCGCGACCGTCGGCAGCTCGAACTACGTCAACCCTTCCTTTCGGCCTGCCTGGGTCGGCAACCAGGACTAACGCAATTCTATCCAGGACCCTGTTTACCATCGCGATTGTGGCAATAGGCCAAATATCGGCCGGCACAGCCAACTCCTCTGGTCGAGCCGCACCGGCTCGATATCCGTGATTTCGTCTACCATTGCCACATCGCCGCGCACGAGGATGACGGGATGATGGCGATCGTTCGCGTCACTCGCGCATTTGCGTCAACGAAGTCAACCGGCTCACGAAACGCCTCTGAATTCGTTCAACGAAATTAGGCGCACCTGCGGCCGCGCCACGCTCACGGGCGCTGCGCAGCGAGCCGTCTAGTCGATCGCGAGGCTGGCGAAGGAGACCAGGGAATCGGTTTGCGGCTCGAGCGCGATGTCGTAGTGCAACAGGCGCGCGGGGCGGCCGCTTAAGAGCTCGAGCTGCGTGTACATCGGGGCCAGCCCGCAGATCTTGCGCTGGTCGCCCTCGCGTGCGATGTCGGCGAAGAAGCCGCCCGGGTCGCCGGCCTTGATGGTTTCGATGAGCGCCAAATCCTCGCGCCGCACGCGCTCGGTCACGCCGCCGTCGACGCCGAACGAGTCGCCGAATTTGCGCCCGACGTGAGCGAAGTCGACGCCGGCCAGGATCAGCACCCGGCGGCGGTCGACCGCGAGCTCCTCGCGCAGCGCGTCGAGAAACCGCGCTACCCGCGCGTTGCGGGCCGGGCTCTCGCCTTCGCGCACCATCTGATGGAAGGAGCTGACCAGGATCGGCGCCACCTGGTAGCCTTCCACACCCAGCGCCCAGGCCAGAAAGAGCGCTTGGAACTCGATCGAATGTTCGCTGCGATGGAGCATCTCGTCGGCGAAGAGGTCGCCACCGCGCAAGGAGGCGTAGCGCGCCGCAAGCCGCTCGACGAAGCCGCGATCGGTCGGCACCGCGCCGAGCGGAGTGAGATAATCCTTGCACGTTGCGCTGAACAGCTCCGGACCGGCGCCGTAATGCGAGGTGCCGAGGATGACGATCAGCTCGGGGCGCTCGTGCCGGCGCAGCTCGTGATAAGCCCATGCGTAGGCCGCGGCGCCGCGGCGCGGATCGATATGCGGTGCGATGAGGCCGGCGAGACCTCCCGCGGACGGCGGCGGCGCCGCAAGCGCGTCGCGTCCGGGCGCGTTGGGGCGCTCGAAAAACGACTCTATCTCGGCGCGCAACCGTGACGGCTCAGTCTCATAACACAGGCCCGCCAGCGCCGCCGCGCGGGCCGGGCTTTGACGGAACTCTTCGCGCACGCTCCGCAAGCGCTCGGCGAAGGCCGGCGAATCGAGAAACCGGGCGCGATCGAGTGCGGCGACCAACTCGCGGATTTGCTCGGACGGGATGACCTCGCCGAAACGATGGCTGAAGGCGGCCTGCAAATCGACTATCGAGTTGGTTCCGTCGAACAGCGTCACCAGGAAATACGCGCCCATCCCGAGCAAGATCGGCTCGGGCGCGAGCCCGGACGGATCGCGCAGGCAAATCAGCGTCTGGTCCTGCTGTTCCATCGGAAAGGCTTCGACCGGGCGAATTATCGGCTTGTCCATCGATTTGCGGCTCCGCGACTACCTATTCAGCGATCTTTGTGGCGCGGCGAGCGGCGCGGCGCGGCTCCCATCGAGTATAATGAGTGGCGCGTTTGCGGATGGAAAGGCCAGCACCACATTGCAGGCGGAGTTGAACGATGCCGCGCAGCAATAATCGCGGCAGGCCGGTCGTGCGCAAACCGCGCGGCGCAGGCCGTGGCGCGATCCGCTACCGGGTCTGCCGGACGGCGGCGCTGGCGGCCGGCGCGTCGATGAAATTCATGCTGCCGGTGCGCGGCGCCGAAGAGGAATGCTTCGTGATCAACTTCCATGGCCATTACCACGCGTACGTCAACCGGTGCCGTCACGTGCCGATGGCGATGGATTGGATCGACAATCAGTTCTTCGCCGAGCAGGGGCGTTATCTGATGTGCCAGACGCACAACGCCTACTTCGAGCCGGCGAGCGGCGAATGTATCGCCGGTCCGGCCAGCGCGTGCGGCAAATTTCTCTACCGCGTGCCGCTCGAGATCGACGACGGTCTCATCTATGCGCGCCCACCCGAGCAGGAGTTCGACGATTAACGGCCCGCGATGAAGCCTCGCGAGTGACCCTCGCGAAACCAAAGCGCGGCGCGGACATATTAGCCGCAAAGCTCCGACAGTTGCGCAGGATGAAGCGTTTTTGATAATAGCAGGGCGACACGGCTGCTTGAACCGGAGAGGATTAACAACGATGAGAGCTTGGAAATCCTGTAAGTTAGCGATGCTGGGCATAGCAGGCGTCTGCGCCGCGAGCATCTATTCGGCCTCGGCGTTCGCGCAAGTTCCCGCGCCACCGACCGCGCCTCCGCCGGCCATTCATAAGTTTCGCCGGCGAGACGTGTATGCGACCATGAACAGGGTCTCGCAGGACGTGTGGCGCGCGAAGGTCTCAGGCGCCAGTGCGCAGCACATGCAGGAACTATTTCTTGACGGCCAGCGCGCCTACTTCAAGGGCGACTACGACGGAGCGATGGCCGACTTCGGGGCCGCCGAGAAAATCTACCGGAAGTATCCGAACACGATCGTGCCGGACTAGTTTCGCCGGCACCGCATTATCCTGATTCAGCGACTCTGTTCGTGACGGCGACGTGTGTCCGCAAGCAGGACGCGCGCGCCGTTTGCTTTTGACCGCAAAAGCGTGGCGGGAGCGATTTGCGCGCGGGCAAGTCAGATCGCACTCGAATCAACGGAAATCGTATTGGGAAATGGTCTTGGAATGATGGACCGGCGCGACGCGCGAGCGCGCGGCAATCACTCGTATTCGTCGCCGAAGTGCGCACGCACGATGCGCGCTTTCAAATATTCCAGCGTGCCCAGGTCTTCGACGATGTCGCCGCCGGTGTCGTAGAAAAACAGCTCGCCGTTCTTGGTGCGCCCGACGGCGATGATCCATTCGAGCTCATCGCGATCCTCGAGCAGATAATTGATGGTCTGAGCGACGCCCCGGCCTGGGATTATGGTAATTTTTGGCCGCGGCGGCTTTTCCTTTTCCTGCTTCGGCATCGCTTTTTGCTGACCCCTCTGCTGGGTGGAAAGACGCCGGGTCGACAATCCAGATTAGGAATGGGTTGCCGCTGAAGTCAATACCGCATGCGCCACGACTTCGGCATGATGCGTGTTGGGAAAAAAATCGAACGCGCGCAGCGCTGCGATCCGGTAGCCGCCAGTGCGTAGCGCTTGCAGATCGCGCGCCAGCGTCGCCACGTCGCACGAGACATAGACCACCCGCGCCGCACGCATCCGCAAAAGCGGCTCGATCAGCTCGCGCGCGCCGCTGCGCGGCGGATCCATGATCACCACGTCGGGCCGATAGCGCGCGCGCAACAGAAAGCGCGCCAGCTCGGCCGCCTCCATCGAAGCGAATTCCGCTCGCCCAAGTCCCAGCCGCGCCGCGTTGCGCGCCGCCGCCGCCACCGCCAGCGCCTCGGCGTCGACGCCCATCACCTGCGCGCCGCGCCGCGCCGCGGGCAGGCTGAAGTTGCCGGCGCCGCAGAACAGATCGAGCACCCGCGCGTCCACGCCCGCTCGCGCCATCTCCATCACTGCGGCGACCAGCTTCAGGTTCTGCGCGCGGTTGACCTGGCTGAAAAGATCGGCGTCGACTTCGAGTTCGAGCCCGGGTTCGAGGGCGACCGCGATAGAAACCTCGCCAATCGCCTCGCGCGCGCCCTTCGCGCGCAGCACCGCGCCGGCAATCCGCGCGTCGCGTTCCACCAGCCGGCGCGCCCGCCCAAGCACGGCGGCGCCGGGCGGCCGGGCCAGATGCGCGACCAGCACTTCGCGGCCGCGATCGGCGACGACCTCGATCTCTTCGCACTCGATCTCGGCCGCGAACTCACGCGGCATCCGGATTTCCGCCGCCGCCACCATGCAACGCTCGACTTCGACCAGCCGGCGGCTGCCCGCCTCATAAAATCCCAGCCGCCCGCCGCGGCCGGTCTTGAACCTGATGCGCGCGCGGTAGCCGAACTCAGCCGCCGCCGGCTCGATCAGACTTGCGGGATCCAGTTCCAGGCCGAGCGCACGATTGAGCGTCGCCGCGATGACCTCCGCTTTGAACCGCGCCTGGGCGGGGTAGGCGATTTGCTGCCAGTCGCATCCGCCGCAGCGTGGCAGATACGGACACGGCGGGGTGCGGCGCGCGGCCCCGGCCTCGAGCACACGCTCGGCGCGCGCGACCAGATAGCCGGCGCGTTCCTGGACGACCGTAACCTCGAGCAAGTCGCCGGGCGCCGCATTGGGCACCATCACGGCCTTGCCGTCCAGCCGTCCGACCCCGAAAGGCCCGAATGTCATCGCGGTTATCTCGACCTGTGCCATCGATGCGCAGTCCGCACGCGGGTGCGCCTTCAATCTTATCGGATCGGCCGGGGAAATTCCGGCGGCCGGCTGGTATAGCCGCGCACGCGGGAGGCGACTTATAATCCTCGGTAGAGGCCGGTTCCGGCCCCCGCAATTCTAATTTTCCAGGTGACAGTATTGGCCAGCGAAGCACTATCGCATACGACCGTCTCGGATGCCGCGCGCGAGCACGCGCGGCGGCTGGAAATTTTCGCCGCGCGTCTGTTCAACGACCTGGCGCCAGACGTCGCGGCGCAACTATCCGCCGAGCGGCGCGCGCAGCTCAGCGCGCACGCGCTGGAGTTTTTCTCGCTGTGCGACGAACCGATCAAGGTTCGCGTCGTTATCGCGCCGCAGAGCGAGGGCGGCGGCGGTTTCGCCGAGACGGTGATGCATGATTGCCCGTTCATCATCGACAGCATGCTCGAGTACTTCCATCACCTGGGCGTCGAGGCCGGCCTGCTGCTGCATCCGGTGCTGCTCGCGCAACGCGACGCCGCCGGCCGGCTCATCTCGCTCGAAAGCATCAGGGCCACCGAGCAGCCGGAATCTTTCGTCCATCTTGAACTGCGCCTGGACGGCGGCACGCACGACCCGCAGCGTATCGCCGAGGGCCTCAAGGGCGTGCTCGAGCAGGTGCGATCGGCCACCGGCGATTTCGAAGCGATGGTCGCGCGGGCGCTGGAGATTTGCGAGGAGACTGCGGCGCAGCGCGAGCTGGTCGAGGTGCGCGACTTGTTGCGATGGCTGGTCGGCGGCGGCTTTGTCTTCCTCGGCTACCGCCGCTACCGGGTCGGCGAAGGCGGCGGCCGCCGCACGCTCGAGGTCGATGCCGACTCCGCGCTCGGCTTGCTCCGCGATTTCGGCCGCTCGCGTTACGTGCGGCCCGTCGATCTCAAGGCCCTTGAATCCGACCATCAGAAAATCCTGTTCGAGGGCCCGGCGCTGATCATGGGCAAGACCCATACCCTGTCGCAGGTTCATCGCCGGGGCCTGATGGACGACGTCACCATCCGGCGCACCGGCCCCAACGGACACGTGGCGGCCTTCGACCGCTTCGTCGGCCTGTTCACCTCCAAGGCCTACTCCGAGGAGGCCCAGCACATCCCGGTGCTGCGCGCCAAGCTGCGCGACGTGCTCGAGGCCGAGCATGCCGCGGCCGGCTCGCACAACTACAAGGAACTGGTGACGGCGTTCAACAGCTTTCCCAAGGAGGAGCTGTTCCGCGCGCCGGTCGGCGAGCTGCGCGAGCAGCTCCATCTCATCCTCGATCTCAAGAACGAAGCCGCCGTCCGCGTGAGCGCGCACTACGACCCGGTGCGAAGCAACGTCGTCGCGCTGGTGGTTCTGCCGCGCGAGAGTTTCTCGGCCGAGGTGCGCAAGCAGATCCAGCAGGCGCTGGGCCGCATCCTCGACGGCAAGCTGGTCTACTATTACCTCGCGATGGGAGAGGGCTACAAGGCGCGGATGCACTTCTGCTTCGACGCCGCACCGCCCTCGGCCGCGCAACTGCGCGCGATGGAGACCGAGGTCTCGCAGCTCGCGCGCACCTGGGAAGATCGGCTGCGCGAGGAACTGATCGAGCGCTTCGGCGAACGGCGCGGTCGGGCGCTGGCGCAGCGCTGGCTCGGCGCTTTCAGCCTGCACTACCAGGCCAGCACCGCGACCGCGCGGGCGGCGAGCGACATCGAGCAAGTCGAAAACCTGCTCGCAAACGGCCAGAGCTTCAGCGTCGAGTTGGCGCGCCAGGGCGGCGGCAACGGCGCGGCCGCGGCTGCCAGCGAGCTGCGGATGTTCGAGGTCGGCGAGTCGCTCCGGCTGAGCGACCTGATGCCGATGCTGTCGAACTTCGGCATCACCGTGATCTCGGAAGAGGCCGATGAGCTGTGTATCCACTCGGCCGGCGCGGCGGTGCGCGCCTTCGTCCAGTCGTTTCGCGTGCAGGACGCCCTCGGCGTGGCGCTGGAGGGCGCCAGCGGCGCGGCGATGGTGGCCGCGGCGCTGACCGCGGTGCGCGACGGGCGGACCGAGGACGGCCCGCTCAACGCGCTGGTGCTGCAGGCCGGCCTGGGTTGGCGCGAGGTCGCGCTGCTGCGCGCCTACGTGGCGGCGGCCTTCCAGATGCGGCTGGCGCCGGCGCTCCCGGCGTTGCGCCGCGTGCTGCTGGTCAATCCGAAGCTGGCGCGGATGCTGGTCGGGATGTTTCGGTTGCGGATGGATCCGGCCGGACCGGGGAGCGGCGACCCACGCTACGCCGGGTTGCGCGCGGCTTATCTGGAAGCGCTCGGCGCGGTCGACAACATCGCCGACGACCGCCTGGCGCGGGCGCTGTTGGGGATGGTCGAGGCGACCGTGCGGACCAACTATTTTCGCGAGCCGCCCGCGCCTTACATCACGCTCAAGTTCGAGAGCGCGGGCGTCCCCAATCTGCCCGACACGCCGCCGCTCTATGAAATCCACGTCGACAGCCCGACGATGCAGGGATGCCATCTGCGGGCCGGACGGATCGCGCGCGGCGGCATCCGCTACAGCGATCGGCCCGAGGACTTCCGCACCGAAATTCTCGACCTGATGAAAACCCAGACGGTCAAAAACGCGATCATCGTGCCGACCGGCGCCAAGGGCGGCTTCATCGTCAAGCCGGGCCCGGGCCGCGCGGCCACTCACGACGACGTCGTTGACGCGTACAAGACGCTCATCCAGGCGATGCTCGAGCTGACCGACAACGTGGTCGGCGGCAAGACCGTGCATCCCAGCGGGGTCAAGGTGCTCGACCAGGACGGCCCCTACCTGGTGGTGGCGGCCGACAAGGGCACGGCGGCGTTTTCCGATCTGGCCAACGCGATCGCGGCCGAGCACGATTTCTGGCTGGGCGACGCTTTCGCCTCGGGCGGTCGCCACGGTTACGACCACAAGGTGCTCGGCATCACCGCGCGCGGCGCGTGGGAGTCGGTCCGCTGGCACCTGCGCGAGATGGGAATCGACCTCGCGCGCGGCGGGCCGATCACGATGGTGGGGATAGGCGACATGTCGGGCGACGTGTTCGGCAACGGACTTTTGCAGTCGGACAACCTCAAACTCATCGCCGCGTTCGACCATCGCCACATCTTCATCGATCCCGACCCCGACCCGAAAGCGAGCTTCGCCGAGCGCAAGCGGCTGTTCGAGCTGCCCGCCTCGCAATGGTCGGACTACAATTTGGCGCTGATCAGCCCCGGTGGCGGCGTCTTTCGCCGCGGCGCCAAGAGCATCGCGCTCAGCCCGCAAGCCCGCCGCGCGCTCTCCTGCGCGGCCGAGGTGCTCGACAGCGACAGCCTCATCCAGGCCATCCTGCGCGCGGACGTGACCCTGCTCTACAACGGCGGCGTCGGCACCTACGTGCGCGCCAGCGACGAGCGCGACGCCGAAGTCGGCGACCATGCCAACAACGCCTGCCGCATCGCGGCCAACGAACTGCGCGCCAAGGCGGTGGCCGAGGGCGGCAACCTGGGCTTCACCCAGCGCGCGCGCATCGAGTACGCGATGGCGGACGGACGGATCAATACCGACGCGATCGACAACTCGGCCGGCGTCGACACCTCGGACCACGAGGTCAATCTGAAAATCCTGCTCCAGCCGGCGCTGACGGGCGGACGAATCGATTTCGATCGGCGCAACCGAGCGCTCGCGGCCGCCGCCGGCGAGATCGCCGCGCTGGTGCTGCGCGACAACCGCGATCAGGTGGTGCTGTTGAGCCTCGAGCAGTTGCGCAGCCGCACCGAGACCAAGGAATTCCGCGACCACTTAAGCGCGATCGAGCAGCGCGGCGCGCTGCACCGCTACGAAGCCGCGCTGCCCAGCCACGAGGAGCTGCGCGATCGCCGCGGCCGTTTCGCCGGCTTGACCCGCCCCGAACTCGCCGTGCTGAGCGCTTACACCAAGATCGATCTGTTCACGCAGCTCGAGACCTGCGCCTTGCCCAACGATCCCTATCTGACCGAGCGCTTCCTGATCCCGTATTTCCCGGCTTCGATCGCACGCGAGTTCGCCGCCGAAATTCCGCGACACGGGCTGCGGCGCGAGCTCATCGTCACCCGGCTGGTCAACGAGCTGGTCGACCTGATGGGCGCGACCTTCGGCTTCCGCCTCGCGCGCAGCCACGGCGCGCGCACCGAGGACACGGTCCGAGCGTGGATCTTCGCCGAGGGCGTGCTCGACCTGGTCGATCAGGCCGAAGGGCTGCGCGCCGGCGCCGGGGAGCAGGGCGCACACGCGGAGCTGGCCGCGCTGCTCGCGCTGGAGGGCGCCGCGCGCCGGGCCTGCGGATGGGCGATTGCCGGGCTGGAGGCGGACGAATCGCTCGGCGATGCCATCGCGCGCTTCAAGCCCGGCTTCCAGAGCCTGTGCGCGGAGTTCGAGACGATGCTGGCCGACGACGAGCGCGAGCGCTTCGAACGCAGCTACCGCGAGTTGCGTTCGACCGTCTACACCGAGCAGGTTGCCCACCAGCTCGCCCGCCTGGGCTTCGCCGATCATCTGCTCAACGTCTTGAGCCTGAGCTTCGCCCACGGCGCCGCGCCGGCCGACTGCGCCCGCGCCTACTTCGCGCTGGGCCGGATAATCGAGTTCGCCACGCTCGAAAGAGCGCTCGAGGCGATCGGCACAGACGATCGATGGGAGCGGCGCGCCGCCGAGGACCTCGCCGGCGATCTGCGCAACGCGCGCCTGGCGCTCTGTCGCGCGGTGCTGGTCGACCGCGAGGTCGCGCCCGCGGATGCCGTGCGCGCCTTGCGCAGCGGGCGCGAGCGGCTATTCGACGCGATGGCGGAGGTGATGAACGATCTCCGCACGCTGCCCGCGGTCGGATTGCCGGTGCTGGAGGTCGCGATTCGCGCGCTCACGCGCCTGGCCCGCGCCGCCTCGGGCGCCGAGCCGGCCTAGGCGCTCACCGAGGGCAGCGGCGCGGTCGGCGGCAGCGGCGCCACGCCGGTCAGCGCTGTCTGCTCGGCGGCGACCGCGCCCATGTCCTGGTACAGACGCAAGCTCGCCGCGAGCAGGAATGCGAGCGTCGTGTAGAGCACGGCCACCGCAAGCAGATCGACCAGGAAGATTGAGGCCCACAGTGCGCCCGTTATCAGCCCCACCCATCCGGCCAGCAGGCTGACCGCGAAGAAGATCCCGCCCGCCCACGAGTTGAAGCCCGACCAGACGGCGAGAAAGACCACAATCCGCAGCGCGACGCGAAAGAAACTCCCACGCATCAGGTCGCGGCTGTAAAGCAGCGCCGACCAGCCCTGGCGTCCGTCGAAAATCAGCGCGTACTGCGAAAAGTACAGCCACACGTAGGCCAGAACGCCCGGCACCACCAGCAGCACCGCTCCCACCGCGATCCCCAGCACCTGGAGCACGCTCACCCATACGAAGGATCCCAGCAGACCCGCCGCCTCGCGGTAGACCGCGATACCTTCGTCGATCGGACGCGCCATCCGCCGCCCCGACTGCATCCGCCTGAGCGCGCACAGAACAATCAGGTTGACACCGACCAGCGTGATGAAGCCGTCGAGCAGATGCAGGATAGTGGTCATCCATGAGGGAAACACCGGCTTGGGTGCGGCGCGCGCGACCGGCGCGTATGGCATCTGCACCGGCCCGGCGAACGCGACGCTGGACACGCCGGGCTCGAAGGTCTGGACCACGGAATACTGGATATTGAGCGCGTCGGGCAGCAGACACAGCGCGGAGGCCAGCGCCAGCGGCGCCAGCACCATGGCGACGATGATCCAGTTGCCGCGCAGGTCGTTGACCGCGTTGGCGAGATAAATGAAGCTCGAACGGAGCCGCGCTTGCGCCATCGCGCCATGAGGTTGGCATCCCCCGTGCGCCAAGACAAGTAAACGCCGGCAGCAAACGCGCGACGAAGGGCGCCGCGGATTGGTCCGCTCACCACGGCCGGCCGGCGCTCAAAATCCCGCGCGCCGGTGCTATACTCGCTGGGATGACGGGCGAGTCGGCTCGCCCGCTACTCAACTTGATTTCAACTTGCGGATAATCGCCATGGCCCAGGACGATCGCGCCGCCCTAATCGCTCACGAAAACCTGATGATCCGCAGGCTGCGGTTTCTGGTCGATCTCACCTTCGCGACCCTCGCCCAGGATAATTCGCTCACCCTCGACGAGGCGTGGGACCACGTCCGCGCGCTCAAGGGCGCGGCGGTTGCGATGTTCCCGGGCAAGGAGATGACGTTCGACCTCGTATATCTGCCGCGCTTCTCGCGCCTGCTCCAGGAGCGCTTCAACGCGAGCTGAGGCGCCACGGCTCTCACGATGAAGCGGTTGCGCGGCTTGATCGCACGGGCCGACGGCTCGACGCTGCCGGGCATCGTCGCCTTCGGCGAGACGATCGAGTCGGTCGAATCCGGCGGCGGCGCCGACGCGATCGACTACATCGTGCCCGGGTTCATCGACCTCCAGGTAAACGGCCGTGGCGCAACCGACGTGATGAACGCGTCGGCCGGCGCGCTGTGCGGGCTTTGCGCCGAGCTTGCGCGCGAGGGCACGACGGCGTGGCTGGCGACGGCGATAACCTCGCCGCTCGCGCGAATCGAGGCGGTCGCCGCCACCATCGCTGAGGCGGCCGGCACCTGCGGCGCAATCCTGGGCATGCATCTTGAGGGACCCTTCATCTCGGCGGCGCGGCTCGGCGTCCATCCGGCGCTCAACCTCGAGCCTCGTGGCGAAGCGCTCGAGCGCGTCGCAGCGCTGTCCGCCTTGCGCATGATAACGCTGGCGCCCGAACTCGACGGCGCGCTCGCGGCGGTGGCCCGGCTCAGCGCGCGCGGGATTGCGGTATCGCTCGGCCATACCGACGCCTCGCTGGAGCAGGCGCAGGCGGCCGTCGCCGCGGGCGCGCGGATGTTCACGCATACGTTCAACGCGATGGCGCCGCTTGACCATCGCCATCCCGGCGCGGCGGCAGCCGCGATGCTGCCTTCGCGCGCACGGGCCGCGGTGATTGCCGACGGCGTCCACGTGCATCCGGCGATGCTGCGTTTGCTCTATCTGGCGCGCGGCGCGGGTGGAATCTGCCTTACGACCGACCGCGTCGCGACCGGCGCCGCGGGCGGCGCCTCTCCATTGGCGGCCGCGGTCGTCACGGATGGCGCGGCGCGGATGCCCCATGGCCGTCTCGCGGGCAGCGTCACCTCGATGCTCGACGCGGTACGCATCATGGTCGAGCGGGCCGGCGCGAGCGTCGGCGAGGCGGTGCTGATGGCTTCGTCCAATCCCGCTCGCGTGCTGGGTCTCGCCGAGCGCGGCAAAATCGAGGCCGGTGCGATTGCCGATTTGCTCGTGCTCGGCCCCGGGCTAGAGTTGAAGACGGTGTTCATCGGCGGACGCGAGCTTGCCTGAGCGAGTTGCGCGCCGCCACGCGGATCCATTGCGCCGGCAGGAACCGAGACCAAAGCCGAGACCGAGATCATCGATGCCACTTAACAAGGAATTCATCGGCCGCGAGTATCCGCCGCTCAGCGCGACGGTCACGCTCGAAGCGCTCCAGAACTATGCGCGCGCCTACAACGACGGCAACCCGCGCTATTTCGACGCGGCGGCGCCCGGCGGAATCGTCGCGCCGCCGATGTTCGGCGTGGCGGTCACGTGGATGTCGGTGGTCGGCGCGATTGGCGACCCCGCGTTGGGCGCGGACCTCCTGCGCCTGCTGCACGCCGAGCAGGACATGGAATTTCTGGCTCCGCTTCGCCCGGGCGACGAAATAACCACCGTCGCCAGAGTCGCCTCGATCGAGGCGCGGCCGGGCGGCGAGGCGATGGCGCTCGAGCTTGACTCGCGCAACCGCGCGGGCGCGCCGGTCCTACGCACGCTTTTCGGGATTTTCATCCGCGCGTCACGCCGCGATCGTAGCGCCGCCGGACGTCTCGAGCGGCCGGTGCCCCCGTCCGGCGATCCGATGCTCAGCGTCGAGCAGTCCATCGATAGCGACCAGACCTTCCGCTATGCCGAGGCCTCGGGCGACCGCAATCCAATTCACGTCGATGAAAACGTGGCCAAGATGGCGGGACTGCCAGGCATCGTCGTGCACGGGCTCTGCACGATGGCGTTCACCTCCAAAGTCATGATCGACCGGCTATGCGGCGGCGATCCGGTGCGTCTGGAACGATTGCGCGTTCAGTTCAGCCGCCCGGTTTTTCCCGGACAATCGATCACGACCAAGGTCTGGGCGATCACGACCAAAGTCCGGACCGACGGCGAGCGTGCGAGCCATCGCGCGTACGCGTTTGAAACCTACAACCCCGAAGGGATGGCGGTGATCCGGGGCGGAATCGCCGAAGTCGCGCCCTAGCGCGCGCCGCTCCCGATGCGCGAGCGGCTGAGCGTCGGTCTTTCGCTGTCGCTGAGCGGCGGCTACGCCGCGATGGGCCGCCAGGCCGAAGCCGCGATCAAACTATTCGTCGACGATCTCAACGCTGCCGGTGGCGTGCGCGTCGCCGGCCGCGCGCACGAACTCGCGCTCAAGTGCCACGACGATCGAAGCGACACGCGGCGTTGCGCGGAAATCTACTCCGCGCTCTGCGGCTCCGAGCGCGTCGACCTGCTCCTCGGCCCTTACTCAAGCCGGCTCGCGCGCGCCGCCGCGCCGATCGCCGAGGCGGCCGGGCTGGTGATGCTCAATCACGGCGGCGCCGACGACGGCCTGTACGCGCAGGGGATGCGGATGCTGGTCGGCGTGCTGAGCCCGGCAAGCGATTATCTCGTCGCCTTCGCGCAACTGCTGGTCGAACTCAAGTTCTGGCGCAAGCGCCTGGCGATCGTCACCGCCGCCACACCTTTCCCCAGCGACGTTGGCCACGGGCTCGAGCAGGCCTGTCATGAGCGGCGGGCGCGCCGGCGCGGCGTGCGCGTGCGGCTCAAGTACCGCGGCGATTTCGCTCGCGCCGAGGCGCTCGCGCGCTTGCTGCCGGCGCTCAAGCGCAACCGCGTCAACGCCCTCGCCGCCGCCGGCAGCTTCGCCCAGGATGTCGCCCTGATGCGCGCGGTGGTCGCTTCCAATCTTAACATCCCGGTGCTCGGCTGCGTCGCCGCCGGCGTCCACCGCTTCGCCGAAGAACTGGGCGAGGACGCCGAGGGCATCGTGGGCCCCAGCCAATGGGAAGAACACGCCCAGATCGCTCCGGAACTCGGACCGCCGCCGGGCGAGTTCGCGCGCCGGATGCGCGCGGCGGGCTATCGCGATTGCGATTATCCCGCGGCGCAGGCTTACGCCGCCGGGCTCATCGGATGCGCCGCGATACGTGAGTGCGATTCTCTTGATCAGCGCCGCATGCGCGACGCGATCGGTGAGATGCGCACCAGCACGCTCTACGGCGATTTTGCGATCGATCGCGTGAGCGGCCGCCAGATCGCGCACAAGATGCTGTTGGTGCAATGGCACATGGGCCACAAAGCGATCATCGAGCCGCAATCGCACACTGAAACCGGGGCGCTCGAGTTTCCCTCCGGATGGCGTCTGATCGTCGCCTCGATGCGCGGGCTCAAGTTAACCCTCGGCGGCGGCGCGCGCGACGATGACGATGAATCGCGCCAAGATGCGCAGATCGAGCAAGACAAAGATGATGGGCATGATGATAAATCATGACGCGAATAATGAGGACTGTGGGGCCGATAGCTAGTGCCCATCTTATTAGTAAGCCACCTACGAAAACTTGTCATCCTGAGCGCAGCGAGTCCGCGGGCGGAGTCGAAGGATCTCGCGCGGCATCCTTTTGCCGCGTGACTTGCCGTGATTTCCCGGTGAAAAACCATCACGGCCGCAAAGATAGCGGCCGCGAGATTCTTCGCTGGCGCTCAGAATGACTACTGGGCGTCAGTAAAGGTATTCGCGGAATTACCCTGATGCGATTTTGCAAGGCGCGCGCGGCCGCGCGCTGAAGCCCGAGGACTTGGTTGCAAACGATCTGGTCACAACCGTGACCGCGCTGACCGCCATCTTCCGCATCAGCCAATCAAATCATCCTTGAGTCGTCAGGCGGAGCGACGCCGGCCTTCGCCGCCGACTCCAGCGCCGCGGCGCGGAAAATCCCGTGCGCCATGGTCGAGGTCGATTCGCTGGCGCGCGCCGCGTAGATGCGCATCCGAGCCTCGTGCGCCGCGCGATGGTCGGGCGCCGCGGCAACCGCCCAGTCGATAAGATGCGCCGCGAGCGCGAGGTCGCCCGCCGACATTTTCTGCAGCGCGCGCCCGAGCAGCACCTCGGCGCCGCCCGCTATCGCGGCAATCTCTTCCGCCTGCGCGCGATGCGGCGCGGGCTTCAGATGCGACGCGATGCCGTCGAACCATCCGCCCTCCAGCCGCCACACGTTGCGCACGATGAAATCCGGCTCGTCGTAGACCGGCTGCAGGTACGGCTTCTCGGCGAGCGCGGCGGGCGGCTTCACGCCGTGCACGATGTCGTCGAGCGGCGCGCCGTCGTTCATCATCTTCACGGTCTGGTCGTAGAGGCTTTGCAGATATTCGGCCGTGTCGTTGAGCACTTGGCGCACGCGAATCGAGCCGAACACGGGAATCCCGTGGCCGGGCAGCAGCACCTCCGCCCCCGTTTTGGCCATCGCGCGCAGGGCCTCGGCCCATTCGCGCGCGTAGCGCTGCGCCTTTTGCGGATTGCCGGCGTTGGGCGCGGCCCAGATCACGAAGTCGCCGGTCAGCAGCACCTTGCGGCTCGGAATGAAGACCCAGCAGTGGTCGTCGGTCTCGCCGCGCGCGTGATGGCACTCGAAGCGCCAGGTTCCGGCGACCACGTTGAACTGATGATCGAAGTAGGTGTCGGGATAGACGTATTCTTCGGGCCATTGGACCGGCACGCCGAATTGCCGCGAGTTGACGACGCTGTTGTAGCCGGCGGTACGCTTGTACCGATCGAAACGCGCGGCGACCGCGCGATGGCCGACGACGCGCGGGCGCGCGCGGCGATGCTGTTGCGCCTCGGCGGCGAACGCCGTCATCCCTCCGGCATGGTCGACGTGGCCGTGGGTGTAAATCGCGGTGTTGATCCGCTCCGGCGACCATCGGCGCACCATCGCAACCGTCTCGGCCCGGTTGTGATGCCCGCCGGTGTCGACCAGCACGAGGCCGTCCTCGGTCTTGATCGCGGTGAAATTCGCGAACCATCGCCAGAACATCACTCCCGCCGAAACTTCCTCCGACTCGCCGGTCGGGGTCAACGGATGGCGCTCGCGAACCGAAAGCTCGCCGCTCAAAAGCTTTTCCGACTCTTCCTTGAATCCCATCGTCATATGCTCCGCGCGGATTATCGGCGCACCACGCCGCGTGCCGCAACCGCTTACGCCGACGCGATGAGTTGCAGCGCGCGCGGATAAAAAGTAAGATTTTTCTGGGTTTTTGCTCGCCCACTTGACGGCATCGCGGACAGACGATCTTGTTCACAGGCATCATCGAAGACCTCGGCACGGTCGAGAGCATCAAGCGCACCGACAAGGGCGCGTTGATGAGCTTCGGCACCGCGCTGCCGCTTTCGCGAATTTCGATCGGCGATTCGATCGCGGTCAACGGCGCATGTCTAACCGTGGTCAGGAAACGGCGCGGCGCTATCGCAATGGACGTGTCGGCCGAGACGCTGCGGCGCACGACGCTGGGAACGCTGGCCGCGGGCGACCGGGTCAACCTCGAGCGCTGCCTCACGCTGGACAAATTGCTTGGGGGACACCTGGTTTCGGGCCACGTCGACGGCGTCGGCAAAATCGTCGCGATCGCGCCCGAGGGCGACTCGAAGCTGTACACGTTTGAAGTTCCACCGGCGCAGGCGCGTTACCTGGTCGAGAAGGGCTCGGTAGCGATCGACGGCGTCAGCCTGACCGTGTTTGCGATTACCGGCCGGCGCTTCAGCGTCGCGCTGATCCCGCACACGCTCAAGCTGACCACGCTGGGGCGCAAGGGGCCGGGCGCCGCGGTCAACGTCGAGAGCGACATGCTGGTCAAGTATGTCGAGCGAATCCTCTCGGGGCGAAGCAACGGAGCCGCGCACAAAGCCGCGCGCCAGCCCGCGCTGGTCGGGACCGCTATCGCGAACAAGACCGCCGGCGCGCCGCTCCGCGCCCGTGGCCGGGGAGTAGCGTCATGAGCCTGATGCAGATACCGCGCAAGATCGAGTACGCGCTGAGGGCCATGATCCATCTCTCCGACCATCCCGAAGGCGTGGCGCGCGGCACCGAGATCGCGCGCGACGAGCAGATTCCCAAGTACTACCTGGAGAAGGTGATCCGCGACCTGATGCATCGCGGCCTGGTGCGCGCGCGGCGCGGGCCCGGTGGCGGCTATCAACTCGCGCGACCCGCCGAGACCATCACCTTCAAGGACGTTATCGAGGCGGTCGAGGGGCCGATCACGCTCAACGTCTGCGTCGACGGCTCCAGTTCGTGCGCCTTGCAGCCGACCTGCCGGATGTTCCGCGTGTGGGAGGAGGGACAGCGCGTGCTGCTCGAGATTTTCTCGCAAACCACGCTCAAAGAGATCGCCGCCTCACGTCCCGCGCCGATGCGCCTGGCAAGGGTCCCGTTCGCCGCCGCCGCCGTAAAGGAAGCCGAGGCCGTCAAGGCCTAAGCGCCAGCCGCCGCCCTGCGCCTATCCCGCCGCTATCGCCGACGACTGTCGCCGACCTCACCGACAACCTCATCGACGACACTACCGACGACACTACGGAATTGACCGCCGGCAAAGAATCGATGAACGAACCTCCGGACGAGGCGGCGGCGAGCGGCGCCGCGCTGTTCGACGAGAAGTCCTTCTACCTCGAAGAATTCTACGGCAAGAGCCTGTTGTTCGCGCTGATTCCGCCGAGCGGCGAGCGCCTGGGCGAACTCGACTCGCTGGTGCGCACGCTCCGTGAGCTGCACCGCCATCAGACACGATGCATCGTGATCGTCTCGGCCGCCGCGCTCGCGCGAATAATGCGCCGGCTCGGGCGGCTCGCGCCCAGGGCGGAGCCTCCGGTCTTCAATCCCGGCGCGGGGCTGCGCTCACGCCCCTACCCGCCCGATTCGGCGGTGGCGAAAATCTGGCGCGCGCTGAGCGCGGGATCGGTCGTGGTGGCGGCGGCCGACACCAACAAGCCGGCCGATTTCACCGTCTTCGCCGCGGAGCTGGCGAGCCGGTTGCGCGTCTTCAAGCTCATCCTGCTCGATCGCCAGGACGGCCTGACCGGCAGCGGTGGTGAGCGGATGTCGTTCGTCGAGCTGGGCCGGATCGGCACTGCGGTGCGCAAGGAACGTACCGCGCGGCGGCGGGCGGAGTTGCGCGAGGTTGCCCGCGCGCTTCGCGACGGCGTCGGATCGGTGAACCTGGTCGCGCCCCGCGGCGTCTACGACGAGCTGTTCAGCTTCGTCGGCACCGGCACGCTCTTCACCGAACGCCAGTACGGCTTCGTGCGGCCGATTTCGATCGACGATTTCGAGGAAGTCGAAGCCTTGATCCTGCGCGGCCAGCGCGAAGGCCATCTACTGGCGCGCTCGCGCGAGGAGATCGCCCAACTGCTGCCGTCATGCTTCGGCTACCGTGTCGGCGACGAGCATCTGGCCGGGGTCTGCTCGCTGCTCACCGAGCGGTACCATCGCGAGCGCGCCGGCGAAATTACCGCGCTCTACACGCTGACGCGTTTCGCCGGCGAGGGCGTCGCGGTCGAACTGGTCAAACAGATCCTGAACGAGGCGCGCGAGCGCCCGTTGCGCTATGTCTTCGCCTGCACCGCCGAGGAGCGGGCGGCGAAGTTTTTCGCCCGCCTCGGATTCCGCCTGGTCGGGCCGCGCGACATCCCGCAGGCCAAATGGCGTGGCTACGATCGGGCGCGGATGTCGCGGCTCGAAATCTTCCGCTACGACCTCGACTGAATCGCGAGCCGCGGCATGAATCCTCCTCCTCCTCTCACCAGCGGTGCGGCCATCTCCGCGCCGCCCCCGCACCGGACGATGCTCACGCGATGGTATCCGGCGGCTGCCGCGGTGGTGCTCGTGACCGCCGCGCTGATGCTCCATCGTCTCGGCGCGGCCGAGGTATGCGGCACCAACGAGGCTATCGAGGGCGTCTTCGTCCAGCAGATGGTCGAGCACGGAGTGCTGCTCTTCCCGCTGGAGAACGGCAGTGCGCCGATGTACAAACCGCCGCTGTTCCATTGGACCGCGGCCGCGCTCGACCGGATCGGCCGCGTCAACCGGGTGACCGCCTTCAATCTGCGCCTGCCGTCGGCGCTTTACGCGATTGCGGGCGTGGCGCTCACAGTGGCGTTCGCATGGGCGCCGCTCGGCGAGAGTGGCGCGATACTCGCGGGGCTGATTTTAGCCGGCTCGTACCAGTACGTGAGCGAGGGGCGGATCGGGCGAGTCGATATGACGCTGTGCTTTTTCGAGACGCTCGCGATGATGAGTTGTCTGTGGATGCTGGCTGGAATACCGCCTGCGTCCGCCGCTCCTGCCGCTCCTACTGCCTCCACTGAAAGACCGCCGGTTCGCGACGTGGCGTTGCGCTACCTGTTTGCGCTCGCGCTCGGACTTGGCGTACTGGCCAAGGGACCGGTGGCGATAATCCTGCCGCTCGGCGCGATCGTCGTGTTCCTGATCCGCGAGCGGCGGCTGAGCGAGCTGCGTGAGCTGTTCACACCCGGCAGCCTGTTCGTCGCGATTGTGGTGAGCGTCGGATGGTACGTCGCTTGCGCGATGGGGCGGCGTTACGGATTCCTCGGACGCCAGCTAGAAAGCGAAAACTTCGGCCGTTTCTTCGGCACGCTGGGTTTCATGGCCCCGTGGTACTACTTAAAGCCCATCCTGCTGAACTCGGCGCCGCTGAGCCTGCTCGTCCCGCTCGCCGCCGCGGCGGCGCTGCGCCGGCCGCCCGACGTGGTGCGAGCCGTCGCGAGCGTCGAGGAGCGCCGGCAACGCGCGCGCTTCGACGCCCGGATGCTGGCGACCTTCTGGCTGGTAAGCGTGATTTTTTTCACTCTCGCCGCCTACAAGCGACGCGCCTATCTGCTGCCGCTATGGCCGGCGTCGGCGTTCCTGCTGGCTTGGGGAGCGGACGAGCTGGCCCGGCGAAGCCGACGAGGCCGTATCGCGCGCGGCGCGCTGGTAGCGCTGTGCGCCGGGCTGACGGGGTTCAATTTTATTTATCTGCCGCACCATGAGGTCGCCAGATGCGCGGGCGGGTCATTTCAGGCCGCGGCGGCGCAGATCAATCGCGCGGTCGGAAGCGACGAGCCGCTCTATCTCTATGGCTTTGGCGACGATCCTGCCCCGCTGCTCTTTTACCTCGACCGCGATGCTCCCGCAGTCGAGGGCAAACTGGGCGACGCGCCGCCGGGATACGTGATCGTGCCCCAACGCGCGTGGGATGAGCACGAGAGCGAAGCGCTCGACCTGAAGCCGGTGCTGAAGGTCGCGGCCGGCGGCCACAAACTGTTGCTGCTGCGGCGCGGCGGCGCGATCGGAATGACAGCGTCTCCCCCGTCATCCTGAGAGTTTGCGATTTTTTCGATCGTTAGCGGTTGGGATCATCTTGCGCGAGCGCTGCGCGAGTCGAAGGATCTCGCGCGGTCCTCCGCGCGCCAATTCCGCAATGCTTGCTCACGCGCGGATGACCGCGCGAGGTCGGTCACTTCGTTAAGCATGACGCGCGACGGTTTGGTTTGAGATAAGGTTGATCACTTTCTGTAAGGAGGGCGCCACCTCGTGGACAAGATGCACTTCACCCGGATGGACCAGGGCAGCGACGAGGATTTCCAAATCCTCAAGCGGGTCCATGAGCAAACCCTCGCCGATTTGCCGGACCGCCTGATCGCAATGGTCAACGACCTATCGGCTGATGCGGCATATAATCTCAACCGCCGCGGGCACAGCCTGCAGGCCGCCACGCGCGCGATGCGTGACGGCGCCGGCGAAGAGTTGATCGTCGTTGCCCTGTTGCATGACGTTGGGGAAGCGCTCGGTCCGATGAATCATGGCGAGATCGCGGCGTCAATCCTGCGTCCCTTCATTTCCAGCGACCACTACAATCTGCTCAAGTATCACGGCCTCTTTCAGACCTATTTCTACGCCAGGCATCTGGGGCTCGATCCCAATGCCCGCGACCAGTTCAAGCGCGAGTCGTGGTATCAGCTCACCGTGGATTTCTGCGCGAAGTACGACGAGGTTTCTTTCGATCCGGCCTATCCCAACGAGCCGATTGGCACCTTCGTCCCGATGGTGCATCGGGTGCTGAACAAGCCCTGGGTTCCGCCGGCAAAAGCGGCCTGACCTTCGTCCGTCTGCTCATTCCTCATCCGAAACGCGGAGGACAAGGTCAGAGAGCGGCGGCGTCACAGACGGGAGGGCTCCGGAAAGCTCTCGCGCGGCCGCCACGCCCTCGTTGAGCGAGCCCGAGCGGAAGCCCTTCAGATCGAGGGTCACGAAGCGAAAGCCAAGCTTGCGCAACTCGCGATCCACGCTTTCACGCATCCCCGGTTCGAGCAGCCGCGCGATCTCCCGCTGCTCGACCTCCAGCCGCGCAACGTCGCCATGATGGCGCACGCGCGCGACCCGAAAGCCCATCGCATGCAAAAGCCGCTCGCCGCGCTCGACCTGTTCGAGTCCCTCCGCGGTGATTCGCGTCCCGTAGGGAAAGCGTGACGAGAGGCAAGGCGAGGCCGGACGATCCCACGTCGGCAGTTCCAGGGCGCGCGACAGTTCGCGAATTTCGGCCTTGGTCAATTCGGCCTCGACCAGCGGATGGCGCACGCCCTTCTCGCCGGCAGCCTTGATACCCGGGCGATAGTCGTGCAAGTCGTCCAGGTTGAGTCCGTCGACGATCTCTTCGATTCCGAGCTCCGCCGCCTTGGCCTCGCAGACCGTGAACAGGTTGTGCTTGCACAGGTAGCATCGGTTGAGCGGATTCTCGGCGTAGCCGGGAACGTCGAGTTCGTTGGAGTCGACGACCAGGTGGCGCGCACCGATCATCCGCGCCATCTCGAGCGCCGAGCGCCGGTCATCATCGGGCATCGTCGGCGAGGTCGTGGTGAGCGCGAGCATCCGCGCGCCGAGTACGTCATGGGCGACGCGCAGGACGAAGGTCGAATCGACTCCGCCCGAGAATGCGACCATCACCGAGCGCATCGGCGTGAAAATCCCCCGCAGGCGCTCGAGCTTGAGCGAAAGCTCGGAGCTCACCCCAATCATCTCGATTTTGCCGATCTCGGCGGTCATATACCCTCGGCCTGGAAAAGATCGGTCGTCAGATAACGTTCGCCGGTGTCGCAGAAGACCGTCGCGACGATCTTGCCGCGGCCCAGGCGCTTGGCCACCTTAAGCGCCGCGCAGCAGGCCGCGCCCGATGAAATCCCGACCAGCAGGCCCTCTTCGCGCGCGAGCCGGCGCGAATGAAGCGTCGCCTCCTCGTCGCTCACCGCGATGATTTCATCATAGATCGTGGTGTCGAGATTTTCCGGCACGAAGCCGGCGCCGATCCCCTGGATTTTGTGAAAGCCGGCCTCGCCGCCCGACAGCACCGGAGAATTTTTCGGCTCGACCGCCACGATCAAGGGGCGTCCGCCGAAGTGCTCGCGCAGGTAGCGGCCGACGCCGGTGATGGTACCGCCGGTGCCGACGCCGGCCACGAAGGCGTCGATACGTTCGAGCTGGCCGGCCAATTCGGGACCGGTGGTCGCGTAATGGACGTTGGGATTGGCGTGGTTCCGGAACTGCTGCGGCATGAAGAACCCGGGGTTCTCGCGCACCAGCTCCTGCGCCTTGGCGATCGCGCCATGCATCCCGCGCGTGTCCGGCGTCAACACCAGGCGCGCCCCATACGCCGCCAGCAGCGAGCGCCGCTCCTCGCTCATCGTGTCGGGCATCGTCAGGATAAGCTCATAGCCCTTGACCGCCGCCACCAGCGCAAGGCCGATTCCGGTGTTGCCCGAAGTCGGTTCGACGATAGTGTCGCCGGGCTTGAGCTGTCCCTCGCGCTCCGCCGCCTCGACCATCGCGACGCAGATTCTGTCCTTGACGCTGCCGCCGGGGTTGAAGCTCTCGAGCTTCGCCCATACTTCGGCGTCGTCCCTGCCGGGCAGGCGATTGAGCCGCACCACTGGAGTGTGACCGATGAGTTCGAGCGGCGTGTGCGCGACGCTGTTCGGCATGCCGCGATTTTAGCCGTATTCGCCCTCATTTTGCGACCATTGTGTGCACCGCGTAGAGTTCATCCGCGATGGCATCGGGGACATCGAAGCGGATCGCGCAACCGAAGCGCGTGCTGGTGATCTTTCCGGGCGCGCTGGGCGACCTTGTATGTCTGGGTCCGGCGCTCCGCGCGTTAACGCGGCGTCATTATGATGCGACCCTCGAGTTGATGGCGCGCGAGGAACTGGCGCGTTTCATCGTCGATCGTGTCGGAATCATGCGCGGCCGTTCACGCGGCCATTCACGTTCACGCGGCCATTCAATTGACCGGCGCGAGGTCGCCGCACTCTTCGCCGAAAGTCCCGACCTCGAGGCAACCCGGTTTTTTCGCCCCTTCAATCGCATCTATTCGTTCTTTGCCTCCGACGCCGCGCGCTTTCGCCGCGCGCTCGAAGCCGCCGCCACGCCCGGCGCCGTCAGCTTCCACGCCTTTCGTCCAGCCGGCGCGGGACACGTCGCCGCCGGCTACCTCGACGAGATAGGCGAGAGCGGCACAGATGAACATCTGCTGGATGGGCATATCGAGGTGTTGCCGGACGATATCGCGGAGGCCAGGCAGGCGCTCGCCCGGCTTGGTCTCGGCGCCGCGCGCGTCGTGCTGCTTTTTCCCGGCAGTGGGGGTGCGCATAAGAACTGGCCCGCGGATAATTTCGCCGCGCTCGCGAGCGCGCTGCCGCCGCCGATGCGAGCGCTGGTCGTGCTCGGCCCGGCGGAACACGCGATCGAACCGCTTTTGATGCCGCTTCTGGCCGCACGCGGGATTGCCTGGCTTCGCGATCAACCGCTTGGCACGGTGGCCGGGTTGGCGCGCCTGGCGGCCGGCTTCGTCGGCAACGATTCGGGCGTGTCGCATCTGGCTGCCGCCGCGGGCGCGCCCGGAGTTGCGATCTTCGGGCCGACGGATCCTGACCGATGGCGTCCGCTGGGTCGCGTAAAGGTTGTCCGAGCGCGGCTGCTTTCCGATCTCGCGCCCGCCGCCGTGGCCGCGGCGCTGCGGGAAATAACCGGCCGACAGTGAAGAAGAGGCCGGCGTCGAATTTTGGCCGATCGCACTTCGTCATGAAGTGACAGGAAGGGCGGAAACGATGCGATGGAGCGCAGAGATGGTTACATTTCAACCTGAGCCAGGGTCGCGTTGACTGGAAAAATCGCCCGGCGTAGCCTGAAGTGGGTGTCGATTAAGGTCCGCGACATGCTCAAATACTGTTGATTTGCTGAATTCTTTACCCCGACAAGGAATCTATGCGTAGCGCCATCAAGACCACGATATTGCTCGGTGCGCTGACCGGGCTCCTGATACTTATCGGAGGCGTGTTGGGCGGACGCGGCGGCGCCGAGTTCGCCTTCTTCATCGCGCTGGCGATGAATTTCTTCAGCTACTGGTTCTCGGACAAGTTGGTGCTGCGGGCCTACCGCGCACAGGAGCTCGACGCCGCGGCGGCGCCCGAGCTTTATTCGATCGTCCAGGAGCTGGCGCAGGAGGCGCATATCCCGGTGCCTCGGATGTACATGATCGACACCGACACGCCCAACGCGTTCGCCACCGGGCGCAATCCCAATCACGCCGCCGTCGCCGTGACGCGCGGGATACTGCGGATTTGCAGCCGCGACGAGCTCAAAGGCGTCCTCGGCCACGAGCTTTCCCACGTGATCAATCGCGACATCCTGACCAGCTCGATCGCGGCGACGCTGGCGGGCGCGATCATGATCCTGGCCTCGATGGCGCGATGGGGCGCGATTTTCGGCGGCTTCGGCGGCGGCGACGACGACCGGCGCGGCGGAATGATCGAGCTGCTCCTGATGGCGTTCCTGGCGCCGCTTGCGGCGTCGCTGATCCAACTCGCCGTGTCACGCACGCGCGAGTACCAGGCCGACGCCAGCGGCGCTCGGCTCACCCATCATCCGCTCTACCTGGCGAGCGCGCTGCGCAAGCTGGAGGCCGCCAACGAACGCATGCCGATGGACTCGGGGCCGGCAACCGCTCATCTGTTTATCGTCAATCCGTTGAGCGCGCAGGGTCTGATGAGCAAGCTCTTTTCAACCCATCCGCCGCTCGAAGAACGCATCCGTCGCCTCGAGCATATGGCGAGCACAGAGGTGGTCTAAGCAGATGCCATCCGAGGACGAGAGCTCCAAGGGCTTCAAGATCCAGGACCGGCGGCGGTTTTCGGCCGAGGGCGAGCTGAAGCCCGAATTCAGCGGCGCCGAAGAGCCCGTCGCGGCGAAACCTGCAGCCGCCAAGCCTGACGCGCCGCCTCCCGGCGGCCGTTCACCCCACGGCGCCGACGCGCACACGTCCGCCGAACCCCATCAGCATCAGGAAGCGGCAGCCTCCGGGCCGCAGCAGGCGGCCGCGGCTAAAGGCTACGCCGCCGCGCGATCGGCGGCCGGCCTCGAACCCCATCCGTCTGAAGCGGGGGCGGAGGCGGGCGAGATAAACTTCGGCGCCTTCATTATGAGCCTTTCGACCGAAGCGCTGGTGCATCTGGGCGAGATGGCGGACCCGTCCGGCGGTCAGGAACAGCGCGACCTCGCGATGGCGCAGCAGCTCATCGACATCCTGGGGATGTTGCGGGACAAGACCCGGGGCAACCTCGAGCATGACGAGCAGGCCCTGCTCGACGCGATTCTCTTTGACCTCAGAATGAAATACGTTGAGATCGCTCGCCGGAACGGCTGATTCGCCTGAGTCCGGGTCAGCGTGCGAATGCCTTCGAAGTTCGGGAACGTCGCCATCTTCTGTTTCGCGGCGGTGATACTGCTGTTGTGCGGCGCAGCCGCGCCGCGCGCCCATGCCGACCAATTGTGGCGCGATCTTGCGCCGCCGGGCGCTCCCAAGGCCGACACCCTGCCAGACTTCGTCACGCTGGCGGATAAACTAGGCCCCACGGTGGTCAATATTTCCACCGAGCAGGCCGGACCGGCAGCCTCCGAAGGCGAAGGCGGCGACGAAGGCGACGGCCACGAGGGCGGCGGCAGCGAGGGCGGAGGCAACGAGCCGTTCAACGAGTTCGGCGAGCCGTTTGGCGAGCCGCACGGCCGCAGCCTGGGCTCCGGCTTCATCGTCAACGCGGCCGGCTACATCCTGACCAACGACCACGTGATCGAAAACGGCCGCGAGATCATCGTCACCACCAAGGACGGCAACCAGTACAGGGCGTTGGTGGTCGGACGCGACGCCAAGACCGACATCGCGCTGCTGAAAATCAATGCCAAGCACGATTTGCCCGTGGCGCCGCTGGGCGACTCCGACACGGTGAAAGTCGGCCAGTGGGTGATGACCATCGGTGACCCCTTCGGCTTCGACCATACCGTCACCGCCGGTATCGTCAGCGCCAAGGGCCGCTTCATCCCGGGCAACTACGACGAGTTCATCCAGACCGACGCCGCGATCAACCCGGGCAACTCGGGCGGTCCGCTAATCAATGTCCGCGGCGAGGTGGTGGGCGTCAACTCGGCGATTTTCACCCGCACCGGCTCCAATACCGGGATCGGCTTCGCCATCCCGGTCAACCTGGTCAAGGAAGAGCTGCCGCAGTTGCGCGAGCGTGGCAAGGTGGTGCGCGGATGGCTCGGAATCTACGTGCAGCGAGTGACCCCGGCGATCGCCGAGTCGATGGGGCTGGAGGAGCCGCGCGGCGCGCTGGTCGCCGAGGTGCTGGGCGAGGGTCCGGCCAAAAGCGCGGGCGTCAAGCGGGGCGACGTGATCGCGGCCTACAATGGCACGGCGATCGAAGACTCGCGCGAGTTGCCGCTGATGGTCGCACGCACGCCGCTCGGTCATAGCGCGACGCTCAAGATCATCCGCGACAAAAAGTATTTCGAGCTGCCGGTTACGATTACCGCTTCGCGCGAGGCGCACGTCGCTTTGGTCGCCAAAGAGACGACCAAGGGATCGGCGCCGTTTGGCCTCACGGTCAAAGACCTCGACCCCAAGCTCGCGCACGACATGGGGCTCGGCCAGAACAAGGGAGTGGTGGTGTATGCGGTGCGGCCCGGCAGCCCCGCCGACGCAGCCGGCATGCGCGCCCGCGACATCATCGTGGAGATCAACCGCCAGGGCGTCGGCAATGTCGAGGCCTACCAGCGCGCGATCAAGTCGGGCGGCGGCAAGGCGGTGTTGCTCCTAATCAAGCGTCACAACAACACCGTCTTCGTGCCGCTCGAACCGGAGGGCTAGGCGATGCACGGCCGCCGGCCAGCGCCGGGCGCCAACGCGCGGAGGGCGGCGCGCTTTTGGCCGCGATGAAACGCGCGCTCAAAATAGTGCTGTTCGGCGCCTGCGCGATCCTGCTGTTCGCCCTGCCGCCGGCGATCTACGAATTCCTGAGCTACTACCACGCGCTGCAGAATGAAGTCGTCACCCGCTTTTCGGGCAAGCGCTGGAACATCCCCTCGCGCATCTACTCGGATTCCTGCTTCGTCTATCCGGGCCAGAGCCTCGACGACCTCGGCTTCTTTCAGCGCCTGGCGCGCCTGAACTACCATCGCGTCGCCCCGGGCTCGATCGCCTCGCGCGGCGAGTATTCGCTGGATGAAAAGAAGCATCGGCTGACCGTTTTTCTGCACAGCTTCGCCTACCCGTATACCCAGTTCGCGGGCGAGGCGGTCGAAATGACCCTGGGGCCGCGCAACGCGGTGCTCGCGATGCGCGATCCGCTCGACGGCAAGGCGCTGTTCTCGGCGGAGCTCGAGCCCGAGCTGATCAGCGGAATTTTCCAGGGTAGCTGGCAGCAGCGCCGCCTGGTGCCGCTCGCGCAGATTCCGCCCGCCTTCATCGACGCGATCCTGGCCGCCGAGGACCATCGCTTTTACGAGCATCACGGCATCGACGTGGCCCGCACGGTCAAGGCCGCCTGGGTCGACTTCGTCGCGCATCGCGTGCGCCAGGGCGGCTCGACGCTGACCCAGCAGTTGATGAAAAACTTTTTCCTCACCAGCAAGCGCGACTGGCGGCGCAAGGTCAAAGAGGCGCTGATGGCCTACATCGCCGAGCGCCAGTATCCCAAGGACCAGATCCTGGAAAACTACATCAACGACATCTACCTCGGGCAGCGCGGCCAGGAGGGAATCTACGGCGTGTGGGAGGCCGCCGAGTTTTATTTTTCCAAGGAGCCGCGCGATCTGACTATCGGCGAGATGGCGACGATCGCCGGGATGATAAGCTCGCCCAACCGCCTCAATCCGCTGCATCATCCCGAGCTCGCCGAGCAGCGGCGCAACGAGGTGCTGGGCCTGATGCTCGCCGACGGCTACATCAGCAAGGCCGCCTACGACAGCGCCGCCACCGAGCCGCTGCATCCGCGCGAGGTCTTCACCGAAAATAACGACGCCCCCTACTTCGTCGACTACGTCAAGCATGAGCTTGCCGAGCGCTATCCGCCCGAGGTTTTGGCCGGCGAGGGGCTCAGAATCTTCACCTCGCTCGACGTGCACGCCCAGAAGCTCGCCGAGAAGGCGGTGCGCGGCAACCTCGACTATCTCGAGCGGCGCCACGCCTCGCTGCGGCGCAAGGAAACCAAGGATCAACTCGAAGAGGCGCTGATCGCGATCGAGCCGCAGAGCGGCAAGATTCGCGTGATGGTGGGCGGGCGCGACTACCGCGAAAGCCAGTTCGACCGCATCACCCAGGCCAAGCGCCAGCCGGGCTCGGCCTTCAAGCCCATCACCTACCTGGCCGCGCTGCAGGAAACGCTCGACGGCGGTCCCGAGCATTTTCTGCCGACCACTTATATCGACGACACGCCGTTCACCTGGACCTACGGCGACATGAGTTGGAGCCCCAAGAACTACAAGGACCGCTACTTCGGCCGGGTCACGCTCGAGTTCGCGCTCGAGGAGTCGCTCAACTCGGCGACCTCGCGCCTGGCCAACCAGATCGGCCTCGACCGGGTGCGCGCGATGGCGGAGAAGATGGGCTTCGGCAACCTGCCCGCGTATCCCTCGATCGTGCTGGGCGGAATCGAGGTCACGCCGATGCAGATCGCGCAGGCCTATTCGATCCTGGCCGACTACGGTCTCGACGTGCAGTCCAGCGCGGTTACGGCCGTGGTCGATCAGAGCGGCAAAGTGATCGAGGGCCATGAACTGCAGGCGCGCCAGGTGCTGACGCCGCAACTCGCCTACATGATGGACTTCATGCTCGAACAGGTCATCAACCACGGCACCGGCGAGGGCGCGCGCAAACGCGGCTTCACCCGTCCCGCAGCGGGCAAGACCGGCACCACCAACGACTCCAAGGACGCCTGGTTCGCCGGCTTCACGCCCAACCTGCTCGCCGTCGTGTGGACCGGCTTCGATCAGAAGGAAGAACTCGGGCTGACCGGCGCCGAGGCCTCGCTTCCGGCCTGGACCGATTTCATGAAAGCGGCGACGGCTTCCCGGCCACCGCTGGACTTCGCTCCGCCGCCCGGTATCGTGGTGGAGAAGGTCGACCCGCTGACCGGTTACCTGGCGGGACCGAATTGTCCGGTGGTCTTGGAGGGCGCGTTTCCGGCGGACCTGGCGCCGACGCAGACCTGCCCGTTCCATACGCCGGGCGGCGCCACGCGCCCCGTCAACAATTCCGCGGCGCCAGGCGCGCCGGCGCCAGCGGCAGCGGGCAACTGGGAACGAGTGCCGAGCGACCCTAACGACTGATGAGGATGGAAACAGAGCTCGCCACGCGGCCGGCCGTATCGAGGCGCGCCGCGCCGATTGCGCTGGCATGCGTGCTGGCGATGGCGGGTCTCGCCTGCCCCGCGGACGCGCCCGCCGCAGTCGCGGCCGCCACGACTACGGCGACGGCGCTTGCGCACGCGCCGCGCGAGCTGGGCGTCAGCGTCGCGCTCGAAGAGCGGAGCCTGCCGTCGGAGGATCTCGCATCGCCGGCGGCGTCTGCGGCCGCGTCACCCGCGCCGCCCGCGGGCTCGCCGAGCCCGGGCGCCGCGGGTGACCAGGGCGGACCCGGCGCGCCGGCGCCTGCCGCGCAGCCGGCGGCACAAGCAACGGCGCAGGACGACGGCGGCGGCGGGCCGCGCGGACCGGCCGAGGCCGGCGGCGCGTCCCCGTCCGGCGCGCCTGAATCGGGCGCGGCGACGGGAGCGCCCGCCGCCGCGGCGGGCGCTCCCGTCGCCGGCCAGCCGGCGCCTGCGGCCACGCCCACCGACGCGCCGCCGCCCTATGACGTCGGCTCCATCCAGCCCACTGCGCCAGTGAGCGACCAGCCGCTCACCGCGCTCATCGCCAGCACCAAGGACCAGCCCGCGCTCAACGCCTCCTTGCGATTCGCGGAACAGGGGCGCAAGTCGCTCGAAAGCTCCAAGCCCGACGACGCGATCCGCGATCTCGGCCGCGCAATTTCGATCGATCCGACGGATCCCTACGCCTACTTCTATCTCGGCCGCGCTTACATGATAAAAAAGGACTACCCACAGGCGCTCGCGTTTTTCGGCCGTTCGGAGGTCGGCTTGCGCACCGTGCCCGCATGGCTCGGCGAAGTCAAAAGTTTCGAGGGCGCGTGTCTCGAGGAGCAGGGCAAGTTTCCCGCAGCCGCCGCGGCCTACAAGCAGGCGCTCGACGCCGCGCCGGGCAACCTGATGGCGCGTACCGGATACGGCCGGTTGAGCGAGAACCTTTCCGATGCCAATGCGAACAACACCGAGCCGCCACCACCGCCGCTGGACGGTGCGGCGCTCCCTGCACCGGAGGTCGATTTGGCCGCGCCCGCCCCGGCCGAAGCGCCGCCATCCATGGCGCAGCCCGATCAGCCTGGGTCGGGTGCTGACTGGAGTACCGATTCAAGTGACGATTCCGGCGGCACCGCTGACGGTCGGAGCGGCGCCTCGGGCGCGAAAGGCAATCCGTAGGTCGCCAGGCGAACTTTACCGGGGATGTCCATTCGATGCTGATTTTAGGAATCGAGTCCTCGTGCGACGATGCGGCCGCGGCGGTTATCGAAACCGCGCGCCCCGGCGTCGCTTCCATCCGCTCCAGCGTTATCGCCAACCAGGACGAGATCCATCGCCGCTACGGCGGCGTGGTGCCGGAACTGGCCTCGCGCAACCACGTCATCACCATGCTGCCCGTGATCGAACAGGCGCTGGAGGCCGCGGGATGCGCGCTCGGCGACCTCGGCGGCATCGCGGTGACCCGCGGTCCGGGGCTGGTCGGCTCGCTGCTGGTCGGCCTGATGTGCGCCAAGGGGCTCACGCAGAGCCTCGGCATCGCGATGGCCGGGGTGAATCACATTGAAGGACATCTGCTCGCGCCGCTGCTCGAGCATCGTCCCGCGATGCCGTTTCTCGCGCTGGTCGTGTCGGGCGGGCATACCGAGCTCTTCGTGGTCGAGGACTTCGGCCGCTATCGCCGATTGGGCCGCACACGCGACGACGCCGCCGGCGAGGCGTTCGACAAGGTGGCCAAGCTGATGGGCCTCGGCTATCCGGGCGGGCGGATAATCGACGAGCTGGCGCGGCGCGGGAACCGCAAGCGGGTGCGCATTCCGCGCGCCCACGTGCGCGGCGCGCCGCTCGATTTCAGTTTCAGCGGGGTGAAGACCGCGGTCGCGATGCTGCTGCGCACGGAGGCCGGCGCCGCGGTCTCGCGCGAAGACCTGGCCGCGAGCTTCCAGGAGGCGGTGGTCGATATGCTGGTGGGGCCGGCGATACAGGCGGCGCGCGACACCGGCATCGAGGTGATCGCGCTGACCGGCGGCGTCGCCGCCAACTCGCGCCTGCGCGAGCGTCTCGCCGAGGCGGCCGCGGCGGAAGGCCGCGAGGTCATCGCACCGTCGCTCAAGTTCTGCACCGACAACGCGGCGATGATCGCGATGGCCGGAAGCTACCGGCTCTTGCGCGGCGAGCGCGACTCGCTCGACATCGACGCCGAAGCCGCTCTCACGCTGTAGGCGCGACCAGGCCATGGGAACACCGCGAGTGATACCATGATTCACGCCGGGCGCGGCGCGGCCGGACGAGTCAAAACCGTGCGCACATCGCCGTACGCGGTCGCCTCCGAGCTCGAGGCGGCCGGCGTGCGGCCGCGCAAATCGCGCGGCCAGAATTTCCTGATACAGCCCGCCATCGCCGATCGGATCGTCGCCGCGGCCGCAATCGGGCCCGGCGACGAAGTGGTCGAGATCGGTCCCGGACTGGGCATCCTGAGCGACAAGATTCTGCGCGCCGGAGTGCGCCGGCTATGGCTGGTCGAACTCGACGCGCGGCTGGCGGAACGGCTCGAGAGCGCGTTTGCGGGACATCCCGCCGTGCGCGTGGTATGCCGCGACTTCCTCGAGGTCGCGCTCACGGAACTGATCGAGCGGCCTCCGGTCACGGTGATCGGCAATCTGCCGTTCAACGCGGCCGCCGCGATTCTGCGCCGCCTCGACGAGATGCGCGGCGCAATCGGGCGGATGGTCCTGATGTTCCAGCGCGAGGTCGCCGAGCGCATCCGCGCGCGTGCGGACGAACGCGCATATTCGGCGCTGAGCGTTTTCACCGCGCTCTACTGGGAGACGCGCGAGCATTTTCGCGTCGCCGCCGGCAATTTCCGCCCCGCGCCGCGCGTCGATGCCGAGGTTATCGTGTTTACGCCGCACGCGCGGGCGCCGTTTGCGCCCGCCGGCGAGGCCGCGCTGCTCGGCGCAATCCGCGCGGCGTTTTCGGCCCCGCGCAAGACCATCCGCAACGCGCTCACCGGCGCGCTCGGCGCCGCGCCCGAAACCGTCGCCGCCGCGCTGGCCCGCGCCGGCATCGACCACGCCGCGCGGCCCGCCACGCTCTCGGTTGCCGACTTCGTGCGGCTGGCCGAAGCGCTCGAACGCACGGACGCGACGGCGGGGCCCCGCGATGCCTGAGCTGCCCGAGGTCGAGTCGCTTAGACGAATTCTCGCACGCTCGGCCGTGGGCCGTACGATCGAGCACGCGCGCGTCGCGGAGCCGCGGCTGCGGCGCAAGGTGGCGCAGGATTTTGCGGCCGGCGTCGAAGGCCGGCGCATCATCCGCCTTGGCCGCCGCGCCAAGTACCTCATCATCGAGCTTAGCGACGGCGCCGCGATGATCGTGCATCTGGGGATGAGCGGCAGCCTGACCCATCGCGGCAAGGACTTCGACGACGCCGAATTCGCCGCGCGCCATGACCACGTCGAGTTCGCGCTCGACGACCGCACCCGTCTGGTCTACAACGATCCGCGCCGCTTCGGACTCATCCGGCTGGTCTCGCGCGAGGAACTGGCCACGGCGCCCGAGCTTGCCGGGCTCGGCCCCGAACCGCTGAGCGTTGCTTTCAGCGCGAAGTACCTGGCACAAAACGCGCGCGGGCGGCGCGCCGCGATCAAGAACCTCATCATGGATCAGCGGGTGGTCGCCGGAATCGGCAACATCTACGCCTCCGAGATCCTGTTCCGGGCGGGTGTGCGGCCGACGCGCCGCGCGGCCAAGGTCACGCGCAAGGAGATCGACCGCATCGTGGCCGAGACCGCGCCGATTTTGCGCGCGGCGATCGGCAGCCGCGGCACCACTTTTCGCAGCTATCGCGACTCGGAGGGACAGCCGGGACGCTTCGCTCGGCGCCTGATGGTCTACGGGCGCGAGGGCGAGCCGTGCCGCGTGTGCAAAAGCGCCATCCGCAACGTGACCGTCGGCCAGCGCGCGAGCTTCTTTTGTCCGCGCTGCCAGCGATGAACCGCGGCGGCTAGCCGGCGTCAGGTCGTCCCGTCGGCCCGTCCCGTGCGCAGGTGAAATGCGATCGCGTCCTCGAGGCGGTCGTTACCCCAGAACAGTTCCTTGCCAGCGATCATCGTCGGCGCGCCGAAAATGTTGTGCACCACGGCCCATCGATTCTGCTCGCGCAGGCGCTCTTTGTTCTCCGGCGACTCGGCGCGCTGGAGCGCTTCGCGCGGCGGCTGGCCGACCGTGGCGAGAATCTCCGCGATGGTTTCAGTGCGCGAGATCTCGCGGTCCTCGGCGAAGTTGGCGCGAAAGACGGCGCGCACGAAGCGCGGACACCACGGCTCCTCGGCCGCCATGCAGGCGACGCGCGCCGCGAGCAGGCCGCTGCGCGGGAACTTGCTCGGGCGCCGGAACGGAATTTCGTACTTCTCGCACAGCCGCTCCATGTCGCGCCACATGTAACGGCCCTTCAGCGGATAGAGGTTGAATGGCGAATCGCCCCATCCCTGCGACACGAAGATCGGGCCGAGCAGAAACGGACGCCATCGCAGCCGCACGCCGGCGGCCGCCGCAACCTCCTCGATCCGCGAAGCGGCCAGGTATGAGTACGTGCTGGCGAACTCGAACCAGAATTCCAGCGGTTCCTGTTCCATGCTATCCGTGCCGGCGCAGTTTTGCCGAACCATAGCGAATCGGCGGCGCGAGGGGAACGCACGCGGCGCGAAGCGATACGGCGGCGGCTGGCGGCGCGCGCGTGTGAGCCATAAAATAAACGCTGGCGGGTCTGAAAGAACAACTCTGGAGAACCGGCCGAAAGGGCGATGGAGCAGGTTCCTGCGATTTTCGGCGACGTGATTGCGCTCGCTCTGGGAGCGTGCGTCGGCAGCTTCGCGGTGACGGTCGCATACCGGCTGCCGCGCGACATCTCGATCGCGACGCCGCGGTCGTTCTGCGAAAGTTGCGAGCGCCCGGTCCCGTGGTGGGCCAACATCCCGATCTTCGCCTACCTGGCCTCGCGCGGGCGTTGCCTGATGTGCGGGGCGCCGATTCGCGCGCGCCATCTCGGCGGCGAACTCGCGCTCGCGCTGGCGGCGCTCTACCTGTACGTGAATTTTCCGCCGGGCGACGCGATCGCGCGCTTCATCTTCATCACCGCGCTGTTCGTCTCCTCGCTGGTCGACTACGACTGGCGGCTCATCCCCAACCTGATCACGTTTCCCGGCGTCGCGGTGGGTTTTGTGATGGCCGCGCTGCTGATGCCCGAGGTCGGATGGAAGGACTCGCTCATCGGGATAGCCGCGGGCGGCGGAGTCCTGTTCGTGACCGGCTACCTTTACCAGTTGGTGCGCGGACAGGAGGGCGTCGGCCTGGGCGACGTGTTTCTGCTCGCGATGGTGGGTGCGTTCATCGGATGGCAGGGCGTGATGTTCACGCTGTTTTTCGGCGCACTGCTGGGATCGATTGGCGGGCTCGCGGTCGGGCTTTTCGGAACTCCCGCTGCGGCACCCGAATTGCCGTCTAGCGCGCAGGAAGCGGCCACCGCGCCCGCGCAAGCCGGCGCGCTAGCGGCGGCCTCGATCGATCGGCAAGCGCCCGACAGCGCGGCGGCGGAGAACGAGGAGCACGCGCTGCTCACCACCGCCGTGCCGTTCGGACCTTTTCTGTCGCTCGCCGCAGGCTTTTACGCGCTCTTTCAGCCGCAGCTCACAAGCTGGTATCTATCGCGTTGATGGCGGCCGGCATCTTCATCACGCTCGAGGGCGTCGAGGGCTCGGGCAAAACCACCCAGGCGGCGATTCTGGCCGACGAGCTGCGTCGCCGCGGCCGGCGCGTGACGCTCACCCGCGAGCCCGGCGGCACGCGCGCGGGCGAGGCGATCCGTGCGATCTTCCTCGACCCGGCGGTCTCGCTGGGGGTCGCCTCCGAGCTGCTGCTGGTGCTCGCCGACCGCGCGCAGCACGTGCGCGAAAAGCTACGGCCCGCTCTGGAAGCCGGTGAGATCGTAATCTCCGACCGCTACTCCGACTCGACCACCGCCTACCAGGGCCACGGCCGCGGCTTCGACCTCAAGCTGGTTGACGAGTTCAATCGTCTCGCCAGCGACGGTATCCGGCCCGCGCTCACGATCGTGCTCGACTGCCCGGTCGAGATCGGCCTGGTGCGCACGCGCGCTCGCGCGCGCGGCGACGTGCGCGGCTACGACCGCTTCGAGGGCGAGCAGGTGGAGTTCCATCGGCGGGTCCGCGAGGGCTTCATGGCCATCGCGCGCGCCGAGCCAGGCCGCGTCACGGTGATCGACTCGACGCGCGAACTCGCCGCCGTCAGTACCGACATCCTGGCCGCGGTCGAAGGGCTGGTGGGCCGCTGATGCCGCTTGACGGAGTCCGCGGCAACCGCGAGACGATCGAGCGGCTCAACGCGGAACTTCTCTCTCGTCCCTCTCACGCCTACCTGCTGGCGGGTCCACGCGGGGTGGGCAAGGCGCTGGTCGCACGCGGCTTCGCCCACGCGCTCTTGTGCGAGCGCGCGCCGGGACCCGGCTTCTGTTGCCGGGTGGAGAATTGCCCCGTGCGCGAGGCCGGGAAAGCGGCGCGGCGCGGACGCGGCGCCGAGCGCGCCGGCACCTCCGCGGTGCGATGCGAGTGTTGCGCGTCGTGCGTACAGGTCGCCGCGGGGGTGCATCCGGACTTCACCGCGGTCGCGCGCGCTGAAGCCCGCAGCGAAGTGCTGATCGAGCAGGTGCGCGAGCTTATCGCGCGCCTGGGTACGCGGCCGAGCCGCGGCGCGCGGCGCGTCGCGATAATCGACGACGCCGAGACGCTCGGCATCCCGGCCCAAAACGCCCTGCTCAAGACGCTCGAGGAGCCGCCGGGCCATACGATCATCTTCATGGTGGCCGAGAGCGAGCGCGCGCTGCTCGACACGGTGCGCTCGCGCCTGCGGCTGGTGCGCTTCGCGCCGCTGGAGGTGGGCGACATCGAAGCGATCGTCGGCGCGCGCGCCGGCCTTGACGCCGAACGCGCCGCGGCGCTGGCGCGTCTGGCGCGCGGCAGCGCCGGCCGTGCGCTTAGACTCGCCGACGGCGCCGAGCCGCCGATCCGCGAACTGCTGAGCGCGCTTGGCGCAGCGCGGCGCCTGGACTTCGCCCAGGCCCAGGCGCTGGCGCAGGAATTCTTCGCCAGCCGCGAGCAGGCGGCCGAGAACTTCGAGTTGATCGCGCGCGTGCTTGAGGAAATACTGTGTCTCAAGCTGCTCCGGACGCCGCCGGCCGCGGCGACGGCGGAAGTCGCCGAGACGATGACCAGGATGGCCGAGAGTTTCGCGCTCGACGCGCTGCTCGCGAGCCTCAAGGGCGCGGTTGAGGCGGGCGCCGCGATCGACGCGATGGCGAATCCGCGGATGCAGGCCGAGCAGTGGTGGATGACGGTGGGCGGCGCGCTAAGGAGCCAATAGTGTCCGACCAGATTGACCCGTTCGAAAACGCTCCGGAACTGCCCCGGATTGTCGCGGTCAGCTTTCTCCCGGTCGGCCATCTCTACAACTTTCTCGCCGGCGGCCTCACGCTCAGGCGCGGCGACCGCGTCGTGATCGAGGGCGAGGCCGGCGTGCGCATCGGGACCGTCGAAGTCGAGCCGCATGAGCCGTCCCGCACGCTCGATCTTCGCACGCTCAATCCGGTGCTGCGGCTGGCCGAGGCGGACGACGTCGACAGCGAGGCGGAAAATATCGACCGCGAGGCGGCGGCGCGACGGCTGTGCCTGCATCGCATCCGCGAGCGCAATCTGACGATGAAACTCATCAGCGTCGATTACATGCTCGACGGGCGCAAGGCGGTGTTCTACTTCACCGCCGAAAACCGCATCGATTTCCGCGACCTGGTGCGCGACCTCGCCAACACGCTGCGCGTGCGGGTCGAGATGAAACAGATCGGCGCGCGCGACGAGACCAAGGTGACCGGCGCGGTGGGGCCGTGCGGGCGCGAGCTGTGCTGCTCGTCGTGGCTGCGCGACTTCGAGGCGATCACGGTCAAGATGGCGCGCGAGCAGGGCCTGGCGCTCAATCCGTCGCGGCTGGCCGGGATGTGCGGGCGGCTGAAGTGCTGCCTGCGCTACGAGTATTCGACTTACCTCGAACTCCGGCGCGGCCTGCCCAACGTCGGCAAGCGCGTGCAATCGGTCAAGGGCGACGGCAAGGTGCTGCGCCAGAACATCCTCAAGCAGACCGTGCTGATCCAGCGCGACGAGGACGGCGGAGTGGTCGAAGCCGCGCTGCAGGATCTGGTGGACGCCCGCCCGCAGGCTTGAGCCGCCCCGGCCCGCCCAAGTAGCATCGGAGCCCCGGGTTCCCGCGCAGGTTGGCGCGACGCGCGCGGCCCGGCGCAGGAAACTATCCGCGCAGGAAACCGCATCCCAGATGGCCGAGCGCATCCACATCACGACCGCGATTTTCTATTGCAACGGCACGCCGCACGTCGGCAGCGCCTACGAGGCGCTCGCCGCCGACGTCTTCGCACGCTACCAGCGGCGCAAGCTGGGGCGCGAAAACGTCAGCTTCCTTAGCGGCACCGACGAGCATGGCGATAAGATCCGTCGCGCGGCGTTGGCCGAGGGGCTCGCGCCGCAGGCCTACACCGACAAGATGAGCGCGCTGTTCGACCAGGCCTTCCGCGGACTCGGCGTCAGCTACGACTACTGGGTGCGCACCACCGACGAGGTCCATCAGCAGTGGGTGCGGGAGATGCTACGGCGCACCCACGCGCGCGGCGACATCTACTTCCGCGATTACCAAGGGCTGTACTGCGTGGATTGCGAGCGCTTCTACACCGAAAAAGAACTGCTGCCTGGAAACGTCTGTCCCACGCACAACCGCCCCGTGGAAATGATCAGCGAGGGCAACTACTTCCTGCGCATCGAGAAGTACCGTGAGCAGGTGCTCGAACATATCCGGCGCAATCCCGATTTCATCCGGCCCGAGCGCTACCGCAAGGAGGCGCTCAACATGCTGTCGGAGCCGCTGACCGATCTTTGCATCTCGCGGCCCAAGGCCCGTCTGGATTGGGGCATCGAGCTGCCCTTCGATTCCAACTACGTAACCTACGTCTGGTACGACGCGTTCTGGGCATACGTGAGCCATCCGGCGACCAATGATCCCGATTTCGTCGAGAAGGTGTGGCCCAACACCGAGCATTTCATCGGCAAGGACATCCTGAAAACTCACGCGGTCTATTGGCCGCCGATCCTGCTCGCCGCGGGGCTGCCCCTGTTCAAGCATCTCAACGTTCACGGATGGCTCAATTTCGGCGGCGCGCGGATGTCCAAAAGCTCGGGCAACGTGCGCGACCCGGTCTCCTACGAACAGGCCTTCGGCACCGACGTGCTGCGCTACTTCCTGATGCGCGAAGTGGTCTACGGACTGGACGGCGATTTCTCCGAGGAGCGGCTGGTCGAACGCTACAACGCGGAACTGGCCAACGACCTCGGCAACCTGTCGAGCCGGGTGCTGGCGATGGCGGCGCGGTACTTCGGGGGCGAGGTAACCGCAACGCCGGGCGCAGGCGGCGAGGAAATCGATCGCCCCCTGTGCGAGGCGTTTGGCGCGGCGCCGGCGCGCGCGGGCGCGATGGAGGACGAACTCGCGTTCAATCGCGGACTCGACGCGGTATGGCAGGTGCTGGACGCGGCAAACAAGTATATCGTTGCGACCTCGCCCTTTACGCTCGCCAAGGACCCGGCGAAGCTGCCGCGCGTCGCTCAGATACTCGCCAACCTGCTCGAGGGGCTGCGCGTCATCGCGGCTACGCTGGAGCCTTTCATGCCGCGGCAGGCGGCGAAACTCCTCGACCTGCTCAGCGTCGATGAGGTGGCGGCTTATGCGCCGTTTGGCGCGGGGCTCAAGCCGGGCGATCGCGTCAAGGCGCCGGTCGCGCTCTTCCCGCGCATCGATAAAACCGAGCGCGCGTAGGTTCGTTCGGGGCGCGGTCCCGAAATCAATGTCGGCGTCAGAATACTGGAATGATATCGGCGGCGGTGATGTTGCCGACGTCGACGCCCTCGATGTCGAGCTCCGGAATCGCCGGGAACTTGATCCCCCAGTCGCCCACCACCTTGCGGACCTTGGCGATCGCCAGCCGCCAGTTCTCCGCCTGGTCGTCGTAGCTCAGCACGCCGAGTCCGGCCTGCCGCGCATACTGCATCAGCGCGCGATGGTTGGGCAGGAAGTACTCCGGCAACTCCCAGAACATGTTGGGCGGCTCCCACAGGATCATCGAGAGAAACACGAAGCCCGCGCGCAACTGCTTGGTGATGAGGTTCTTGTAGTCCTCGGTCAGCCCCGGCCAATCGTCCTCGAGCATCTTGAGGCAAATCGCCAGGTGGCGGCTCTCGTCCTGCCCGACCCTGGTGAAGACTTGCTTGAAGACCGGCAGCGTGGTGCGCCGCGACATCCCGTAAAACAGCGTCGAGGCCGCGACCTCGCCCAGCAGGAACGAGGTGAACAGCACCGAGAGCGGATACTTGTCGATCGAGGCCGAATAGCCGCGCCAGTAACGCGAGCCGTTAAACGACAGCCACTGAAAATTGTTGAGCGCCGCGCGCTCGACCTCGGTGCGCGCCTCGAAGCGCAGCGGACCGCCCGGCACCAGCCGCTGAATCGCGCGCTGGCAGCACTCCTCATGATTCATCTCGTCGTGGGTGACGCTGAAGAAACATTTGCGGATCGGGTCTTCGGTGTGGAGCTCGTAAGAATGGATCATCGCCTTGGCGAAGACCGCCGGTCCCGAACCGTCGAAGACCGAGAGCACCGCGTACCAGTACATGATGCCCATGCGCTCTTCGGGCGTGAATTGCGCCGGGTCGAGATCGTCCCACGGCAGGTCCGACGGATTCCACGCCGAGCGCTTGGCCTTCTCGTACAGCGCCGCCAGCGATTCGGTCTTGACCGGCCACTCCAGGGGAAAGATGTTGGGTTGCTCGATCGCGGGCGGCAGTTGCAGGCCGTCTTTCGGGATCGTCAATGGAGGAATGACCAGCTTGGGAGAAACCGCGGACTTCGACGGAACGACCGGCTTCGACTTGCTCGCGCCGTTGCCCGGCTGTGCGGCCGCTACTTTTACCATGCCTTGCAGACCTCCTGGAGTTAAATCGACCGCGCAGTCGATTTAACCTGAAGATCGCGCAAGTTCGCGCGCGTGTCAAGATCCGACCTGCCGCGCAGGAGTAGATCGGCGGCGCGCCTACTCATTTGCGTCGCGCGCGATACCCTCGAAGACCAGCCGCGAAACCGCCCCGGCGATCTGCTCGGGCTTAAGCCTGCCCTCGCGCCGATACCACTGCGTGATCGAGTTCCCCATCCCGAAGATAAGCCGGGTAAGCAGGCCGGCCTCGACGGCCGCGTCGATCTGCCCGGCCGCCGCGGCCTGTCTGACCAGGGCCGCGACCTCGCGATCGAAGCGCCGCCGCCGCGCCATCGCCCGGCGCTCGGTCGGCGTGTTGCCCTTGACCCGCTGGAGCAACTCGACCTCCTGCACGAACTCCAGGGTAATGATGACGCTGCGATATACGATATACCGCAGCCGCTCCAGCGGCGTCCCGCTCCTCGCCTCCGGTTCCTCCAGCACGCCGAGCAGCCATTTGAACCCGCGCTCCAGCGCGCGCGCCAGCAGTTCCTCCTTGCCCGAGACGTGATAGTAAAGGCTCGACTTGGTGATCCCGGTTTCGCGCGCGACGTCTTCCATCGAGGCCGCTTCGTAGCCGTGACGATTGAAGACGCTGACGGCGGCGTCGGTGACGGTCTCGATATCGTAGGGTGCGCGATGCTTCTTGGAGGGCCGGCCGATTTTCCGCGAGCCGCTGGGCGGCTGATGGGGACCGGCTGTTTTCGATCCTGCGGAGGGTCGCGCCGGTCTTTTCATCATAGCGGTGTCATCGCGTCGTCTTCATAGCTTCATCTCATCGCGTCGGCATCGTCGCGGCCGCAAACCTTGCTCAGGCGAGCGCGGAATGAGCGCGCGCGGCGGCGCCGAGCGTAGTTGCCAGCGCGGTCAGATCCTCGACACCGTAGAATTCTATCTCGATACGGCCGGGTTTGCGGCCACGCGCGCGCACGATTCGGACCTTGCGCTTGAGCCCGCGTTGTATCCCTTCGGCCAGCGCCGCCAGGTTCGGGTCGGAGTTAGGGTCGAGCGCGGCCGCGCCGCGCAACGATCCGCCCCGCGCACGCCGCGCCGCGCCGGCCAACTCCTCCGCTCCGCGGGCGGAAATCCTGCCCTCGGCGATACGGCGTGCGGCCACCGTTTGCGCCTCGACCGAGGCGAGCGCGAGCAGCGGGCGCGCCTGACCGGCGCTCAGCGCGCCGCGTTCGATCATCTCCAGCACCGTGGGCGGCAGGTCGAGCAGCCGAATCGCGTTGCTCACGTACGGGCGGCTCTTGCCGATCCGCGCGGCGACCTGCTCATGGCTCATCGCGAAACTGCGGACCAACCGCTCAAAGCCGCGCGCTTCGTCGACGGAATTCAAGTCCTCGCGCATCAGGTTTTCGACCAGCGACATCTCGAGCGCCGCATGGTCGTCAAGCTCGCGCACCACCACCGGCACCACGTTCAAGCCCGCCGCGCGGGCCGCGCGCCAGCGCCGCTCGCCGGCCACCAGCTCGTAGCGGGCGGTGGCGGCGCCGTCGGCCACCGAAACCGGCCGGACCACCAGCGGTTCGATAACTCCCTGGCTGCGGATCGCCTGCGCCAGCTCCTGGAGCCGCTCGGAATCGAAACGGCGGCGCGGCTGGAGCGGACTCGGCATGATCTGGTCAAGCTCGACGCTCGCGACCCCACCGCCATCCGTGCCCGGCCGGGTGGGCGGCGAATCAGCCGCCGCCACGCCATCGGTGCTCTCGATAAGCGCGTCGAGTCCGCGTCCCAACCCTCTGCGTATCATCCGCTCCTCCTTGCGCGCTCCGCGGAGCGCGCGAAGATGCTCCGCAGATTCCACATTCCGCGCCGCGCCGATCCGCCGTTGGCGGGATCGCCGGACCCATCATCGGTTGCGCCTTCCCTTGGCCGCGCGATCGCCTGCGGCGAGCCGACGCGCTCCAGCAGTTCGCGCGCGAGCAGGCGGTAGGCCTCGGCGCCGACCGATTTCGGATCGTGCTCGATGACCGCGAGGCCATGGCTGGGGCTTTCGGAAATCCGCACGTTGCGCGGGATCACGGTCTGAAAGACGTGTTCGGGAAAGTGTTTGTTGACCTCGAGCGAGATTTCGTGGCTCAGCCGATTGCGGGAATCGAACATCGTGAGCACCACGCCCATCAGCTCGAGCCCGGGATTGAGCACGGCCTTGACCCGGCGAATAGTGGCGAGCAACGAACTCAAGCCCTCCAAGGCGTAGTACTCGCACTGCATCGGCACCAGAACCGAGTCGGCGGCGACCAGGGCGTTGAGTGTCAGCAGGCCGAGCGACGGCGGCGTGTCGATTAGAACAAAGTTATATTGTGGCGATTCGGCTTCTACTTCGGCCTTTAATCGACGCTCGCGCCCATCCATCGACGCCAGTTCGATTTCCGCTCCAACCAGGTCCGTACTCGAAGGCGCGAGATAAAGTGACGGTCGTGACTCGCGGACGACTTGTGCGAGCGGCGTGCGGGTAACGAGAGAATCGTAGATGGTGCCGGATTTGATCGGCTCCGCCGTCAGCCCCGAGGTGGCGTTGCCTTGCGGGTCGAGGTCGATGAGAAGCACGCGCTGTCCCGACTGCGCCAGCGCCAGCGCAAGGTTCACGGCGGTGGTCGTCTTGCCGACGCCGCCTTTCTGATTGGCGATCGCTACGATACGCCCCACTGCCAGCCCATCCACCCTTAAGGCTGCGATGCCAAGCCGCACCGCTCCTCAATTCAATAATTGCATCGCGACGATCCTAATGCAAAGCGGAATCGCGGCGGCTGGTTAAGTCATCGATTTGCCGACGTTTCAGGCGCTCGCTGGGGCGAGGCGAGGTTTGCGCCAGAGCACGGCCGCGCGAGTGGCGACGCGTTCACGATGTGGCAGCCGATACGTCCAAGTGGCGCTTTCGATGGCTCCCTCGGCGAGAACTTGATCCGAACTGACTTGGCCCGAACTCGCATCCAAAACCTGGTCCGTGCTGGCGTACAACAGAAGGATACCGTCCGGACGGAGCGCGGCGGACGCGATTTCGTATAGCTCCGCCGAAGTGCCGAAGGCGCGCGCCGTCACCAGGTGGTAAAGCCCGCACGAGATGCTCCGTGCGCTCATCCGCCGCTGCTCGATTGCGACGTTCTCGAGGTCCATCTCGTGCGCCGCGACTTGCAGATAGCTCGCCCGCTTGCGCCTGGTTTCCGCCAAGGTGAATCGCGCCCCGAAAGCGGCCGCAAGAACAAGCCCGGGAAAGCCGGCGCCCGAGCCGAGGTCGAGCGCGGCCGCGCCTTCGGCAAGCGCAGTTTCGAGCGCCTCGCGATTGGCGCCTGAGGCGAAAGCCAACGGCGCCAGGCTATCGATCACGTGGAAAGCAATCTCGGCTGGGTCGGACGCATCAGCGGTCAGGTTGGTATGCGCACCCCAGAGCGCCAGTGTCGCGGCCATTTTTTCGATCCGCTCGAGAAGCCCCTCGCGCGGCTTGAGCGTCGTCTCGCCGAGCCATCTTGCGACCCGCTCGCGCACATCCGTGGCGATGCCGTCGAGGGTCGCTTGCGAAGCCGGCGCGACACCCGATCGCTTTTTTGTTTCACGTGAAACATCGCGGGTCCTCGGGCCGGCGTGCTGTGAGTCCTTCACTGTTTCACGTGAAACGTCAAACCGCTCAGGAGTCGCGCGCGGCCACCGAGGCTCGGCCGCGGCGGCTCTTCAGATGAAACGCGATGAGCGAAATCGCCGCCGGTGTCATCCCGGGCATCCGCGCCGCCTGCCCGAGCGATCGCGGCCGCACGCTCAGCAGCCGTTCGCGAACCTCCGTTGAAAGACCGCTCACTGCACCATAGTCAACCCATTCCGGGATGAGCGCGTCCTCCAGGCGCTTGAACCGATCGACCATCTCGGCCTGCCGCTTGACGTAGCCTTCATATTTGACGTCGATCTCCAGTTGCGCCGCCTCGTCAGTGTCGAGGCCTTGCGTAAGACCCGCCATCGTCAGTGCCGCAGCGTACGAGACCTCCGGCCGCTTGAGCAACTCGAACGCACGCGCCGGATGGGCGATCGGGGTCGAGCCGCAGCCGACCAGTATCGCGTTGACCGCATCGCTCGCCGCGACGAGCGTCTCCCCCAGCCGCGTAAGCTCGCGTTTCACCCGCTCGCTCTTGTTTCGCAGCCGCTCTCCGGCCGCGACGCCGAGCAATCCCAGGCGCTCGCCGATTGGCGTGAGCCGCCGGTCGGCATTGTCTTCGCGCAGCAGCAGACGGTACTCGGCGCGCGAGGTGAACATGCGGTACGGCTCACCGCCGATTCCGCGCGTCACCAGATCGTCGATCATCACGCCGATATAAGCCTCGTCACGCCTCAGGATCAGCGGCGGTTCGCCGCGAACTTTCAGCGCGGCGTTGATGCCCGCCATCAGACCCTGCGCGCCGGCCTCCTCGTAGCCGGTGGTGCCATTGATCTGGCCGGCAAAGAAAAGCCCGTCGAGCAGCTTGGTCTCGAGCGATGCCTGCAACTGCGTGGGATCCGAGAAATCGTACTCAATAGCGTAGCCGGGGCGCATTATTTCAGCGCGCTCCAGCCCCTTTATCGACCGCACCATCGCAAGCTGCACGTCCAGCGGCAGACTGGTCGAGAGCCCGTTGGGATAAACCTCCATCGTGTCGCGTCCTTCGGGTTCGAGGAAAATCTGATGCCGCTCCTTGTCACGAAAGCGCATCACCTTGTCCTCGACCGACGGGCAGTAGCGCGGTCCGCGGCTCTGGATCACGCCAGAGTACATCGGCGAGCGATCGATTCCGCCACGGATGATCTCGTGCGTCAGCGCGTTGGTATAAGTGAGATGGCACGCGATCTGGTCCTGCTCGATCCGCGCGGTGCGGAAGGAAAATGGCGGCGGCGGGTCGTCGCCGGGCTGGAGTTCCAGCCCCGCGTAATCGATACTGCGGCTGTCCAGGCGCGGGCAGGTGCCGGTCTTCAGCCGGCCGATGCGGAAGCCGAGCTGCGCCAGATGCTCGCTCAGACCCATCGCGGCGAAATCGCCCGCGCGGCCCGCCGAGTAGTTCTTGAGCCCGATATGAACCAGGCCTTTGAGGAACGTGCCCGTGGTCAGGATCACGCATTCGGCCTCGAAGATCTCGCCGATTTGCGATTCCACGCCACGCACGCGGCCGTCCGCGACCAACAATCGCTCGACACTGGCCTGGCGAATCGTCAGGTTCGCCGTAGTCTCGAGCACGCGCTTCATCCGCGAGCGGTAGGCGGCCTTGTCGGCCTGGGCGCGGCGCGCGCGCACGGCCGGTCCCTTGCGGGTGTTGAGGAAGCGGAACTGGATTCCGGTCTCGTCGATCGCGAGCGCCATCTCGCCGCCGAGAGCGTCGATCTCGCGCACCAGGTGGCCCTTGCCGATCCCGCCAACCGCCGGATTACACGACATCTGGCCAATATGGTCGAGATTGAGCGTCAGCATCAGGGTCGAAACCCCCATCCGTGCCGCCGCCAGGGAGGCTTCGATACCGGCATGGCCGGCGCCGACCACGATTACGCCCGATTTCATAGCAGTCCGGTTCATAGAGGTCCGGATTATGGCGCGCATGGCGCGCCGGGCCAAGCGCTGCTCGATTCAGTATGGATCGGTCTTAGTCTGCCAAATTGTAGGATAAAGCTACTTTCCGATACAGAACTCGCGAAACACCGCGTCGAGCACGTCCTCGGTGCCGACCTCGCCGGTGAGCGCGCCCAGGGCCTCGGCGGCGGCGGCCGCGTCGACCGCGACGATCTCGGGCGGCATCCCCTTAAGCGCGCTCGAGCGAGCGCTCGTGAGGGCTTCCAGAGCCTTCACGAGCGCTTCACGATGGCGCTCGCGGGAGATCGCGACGCCGTCGTCCGGACCTGCCGCGGCCAGCGCCTCGACCGCGCGGCCAAGCTCGTCACGCAGCGCCGGCGTACCCTCGGCGTCGAGCGCGGAGAACCGCAGCACGGGCATCCTGAGATCCCGCCCCAGGAGATCGGCGGGCGAGAGCACGGCCGGGCGCAGGTCGGACTTATTGAGCAGGGCGACGCCGGCGCGGTCGCGGCAAAGCGCGAGCACCCGCGCGTCGTCGTCCTCGAACGGACGCGAAGAGTCGAAAACGGCGATCAGCAGGTCAGCCTCCGCGACACTGCTCAGCGTGCGTCCGATACCGATGCGCTCGACCTCGTCACCCGCCTCGCGCACGCCCGCGGTATCCTGAAGCACCAGGGGCCAAGGGCCCAGCGTCACGGATTCCTCGATTACGTCGCGCGTGGTACCAGGCGTCGCGGTCACGATCGCGCGGTCGGCTCCGAGCAGCAGGTTGAGCACGCTGGACTTGCCGGCGTTGGGCTTTCCCACGATGGCGGCGCGTGCGCCATCGCGCGCCAGACGCCCGCGCCTGAAGCTGTCGTGCAACAGCGCAACCTCGCCGGCCAGGCGGGCGATGTCCGCGGCGATCTCCGTTCGCCCAGGCAGGTTTAGCCCCTCGTCGGCGAAGTCGATCTCGGCCTCCAGGTGGGCGCGGATGGCGATTACGCCGCTGCGCAACCGCCCGACGCGCTGCGCCAATGAACCGCTCAGTTGGGCTATAGCCTGTTGCAGTGCGCTTTCGCTACGCACTTCTATCAGGTCCGCGACCGCCTCGGCCTCGGTCAAATCGATACGCCCGTTCAAGAAAGCGCGCCGGCTGAACTCGCCCGGCTCGGCCATCCTGGCCCCGGCTGCCATCGCCAGGCGCAGCACCCGGCGGACAATGTATGGCCCTCCATGACAGTGGAATTCCGCGACGTCTTCACCGGTGAGGCTCGCCGGACCGGGCATCACCACGCACATCGCGCGGTCGACGATGGCGCCGCTTTGCGGGTCGCGAAGCTCGCCGAGGCTGAGATGGCGCGGGCGTAGCGCCGCCTTACTCGATGGATGCCACAAGGCTGCGGCGATCTGGATCGCGCGCCCGCCGGAAAGCCGCACGATCGCAACGGCGCCCTTGCCGGGCGGCGTAGCCGGCGCGACGATAGTGTCCTCGGCATACATTGTTCCGCGCCGGGTATTGTCCAGCGCCGGGGCCTCGGATGGAAGCCGCGACTTAGCACGGTCTAAGTCGCGGCTGTCAGACTCAATGGACTTTCCCGATGGACTTGCCCGCGCGGCGTCCGTATGGTTCCATGTCTTGTTCAGCGTGAGGGCCCGCGCCTCTTCGAAGAACAATGGAAAAATCAAACATGGCGGGCTCGGCACGAGCCGACATTTAGCCGCTTTGGGCCGCAAGCGATGAAAAGGACTTATCAACCGCACAACCGCCGCCGTTTACGGACGCACGGATTCATGGCGCGCATGGCCACGCCGGGCGGAAGAAACATCCTCAGACGCCGCCGCGCCAAGGGGCGCCAGCGCCTGACCATAACCATTCCTCCCAAGCAGCCCGGCTAGACCGGCGGCGGCCCGCCGTCTTGAGTCCCAATTTCGCGGGGTTCGGCAAGGCCGACCGGCTGCGCGAGTCCGGAGAATTCCTCAAGCTCCAGCGGCGCGGCGCACGATACCAGACCGGACATTTCGTGCTTTACGGGCTCCCCGGCGCAAACGACGAGCGCTCGCGGCTGGGCATCACGGTTTCGCGCCGGGTGGGTAACGCGGTGGTGCGCAACCGGATCAAACGCCGCGTGCGCGAGTGCTACCGGCTGAAACTGCGAGCGATGTTGCCGGCCGGCGTGGCGATGGTGGTGATCGCGCGCAAGGGCGCCGCGGAGCTTAAGTGGACGGCGCTCGACGCCGAACTCCTTGCCAGTGTCGCCAATCTCGGGCGCAAACTCGGTGGCAATCCCAAACCCCATCCCGGAACAGGGCACGGCCGTGCGGAGAGCGAAAGTGGCGGAGAGGAAAGTGATTGACACCTTGCACTCCGTGAGAGCGCGGGTTCGCGCCACGGCTCTGGCGGCCGCGCTGGGAGCGGTCGCGGGCTATCGCTGGCTGATCTCGCCGTTGCTGATAGCGATGGCGGGCCCCGCCTGCCGCTTCGAGCCGACCTGCTCCGAGTACGCGCAACAGGCCCTGGCCATCCATGGACTAAACCGCGGTCTCTATCTTACCTTGCGCCGTCTTCTGCGATGCCGTCCGAAGGGCGGATGGGGTTACGACCCCGTGCCGGGGCATCCGGCACAGCGCCCGCAACATCCCTGAGAAGCTACTTGCCTGAGAAGCTACTTGCCTGAGGAGCAATTTGGACAGCACACGCCAGATCGTCATCTTCGTTCTGCTAATCGTCGCGGCCATCTTCTACGCTGACTTTGTCCGCTGGATTCGTCCGCCGAAGGCACCGATGGAGCAACAGACCGCCCAGCCGACCGGCGGCGCGGCACCGTCGTCGGCAGTTCCGACTCCAGCGGGCGCGGCGGGCATGCAGTCTTCTTCGCAATCCGCGGCGGGGGCGGGAACGGCGGCTCCGATGGCGACCGCCGCGGCGCCGGAGGCCGGCATTCCGGAACCCGAGTCGCTGACCCCGACGATGATGGGTACGAGCCCGCCGCGCATGGTCGAAGTCGACACGGACCTTTATGAAGCCGCCTTTACGGCCAAAGGCGCGCGGCTGTTGAGCTTCCGGCTCAAGCGCTACCGCGAGACGGTGCACAAGGACAGCCCGCTGTACGACGTCGTCGTGCAGGGCGAACGTTTGCCGATGGGACTGGTGATCAGCCGCGGCGACAAAATGTTCGCCGACCAGGGGGTCGATTACACCACCGACGCGCCGGCGCAGGTCGAAGTCAGCCCGAACGCCAACACGACGGTCACTTTCACCGCCGATACCAAGGAAGGGCTCAAGCTGACCAAGCGCTTCACCTTCCGCGGCGGAAGCTACCTCTATGATATCGACGCGGAGGTGAGCGGCACGACGTCCGATGTCAAGGCGGTCGGATTCAACATGAGCCAGCCGCTGACCGAGCGCGCCCCGGAGCAGGGCTATCGCGATTACCCGGCGCTCCAGGCGGACGTGAGCGGCAAGGTTCTCAACGAGTACGAAAAGCAACTCGCGAAGGGAGTTGCGCCGGTCGAGGGCGATATCGCCTTTGCCGGCATCGGCGACCGCTATTTTCTTTCCGCTTTCATTCCCAAGGCGCCGATCAAGGGCGAGCTGCGGATGGAGTACAGCGGGGACGAGGCGCGGGCGGAGATGTTATTTGCGGGCGCGCTCAAGGTCTCGACGGCGGTCTACATGGGACCCAAGCAGCTCAATCTGCTGGAGGCCGCGAGCCCGGACCTGAGCAAGGCGATCAACTTCGGCTGGTTCGGCGTGCTGGCGATCGTTTTCCTGCGCGCGCTCCAGATCCTTCATACCGTCGCGCCCAACTACGGCTGGGACATCATATTGTTGACGCTGGCGGTGCGGCTGGCGACCCTGCCGGCATCGATCAAGGCCCAGCGTTCGGCCTTGCGGATGCAGCGCCTGGCGCCGCAGGTCGAGAAAATCCGCGCGAAATTCAAGGATGACTCGACCCAGCTCAACCGCGAGATGATGGAGCTCTACAAGCGCAACCACGTCAATCCGCTCGGCGGATGCCTCCCGACCGCGATCCAGTTCCCGATCCTCTACGGGCTTTACGAGGCGCTGCTCAATTCGATCGAGTTGCGCCATGCCCCGTTCATCGGCTGGATAAAGGATCTGTCGGCGCCCGACTGCCTGCCGATCGCGTGGATGCCCAAGGTGCCGGGCATCGACTGTCACGGTCTTCCGGTCCTGGTCCTGCTGATGGGCGCCAGCACGTTTTTGCAGCAATGGATGATGCCCAAAGCGGGCGACGCCAACCAGCAAAAGATGATGATGTGGATGCCGATCTTCTTCACCGTGCTGTTTATAGCGCTCCCCGCCGGGTTGTCGCTCTATTACTTTGCCTCCAATCTACTCGGTATAATTCAGCAGTTCGTCCTAAACCGCGAATTCAAACAGTACACCCCAGTTGCCGCAGCATGAGCGAACCCAACGAAGCGATCGAGGTAACCGCCCCCAGCGTCGACGAAGCAATCAAGCAAGCGCTTGACAAGCTGGGCGCCTCCCAAGACGACGTCATCATCCAGGTGCTGAGCACGCCGCGCGCCGGCGTACTCGGACTGGGCGTCCGGCAGGCCCGCGTGCGCGTCGAGCGCCGCGCACCCGAAGGGGCGCAAAGCGGCGTGATGTCGCCGCCGCCCGCACCGCCATTTCGTCCGCGCCCGCCGGCCGAGCCCGCGCCGACCAGCGCGGCTGGCGGCGGCTCGCGACCGGCGCCGCCAAAGGCGATTCCCCCAGAATCTTCGTCCGAAAGATCCTCTCCCGAAATATCTTCACCCGCACGATCCGCAAACGAACGTTACGCGCGGCCCGCGCCGCCGGCGCGGCAACGCTCCCAGCAGCGCGACCAAAAGCCCGAACAGGACCGCACCCAACCGCCGCCGCGCCCGTCAGGTGGCCGTGTGGAGCGGCGCGTCGAGGCTCCGACACGCCCTGAGAAGCGCCCGACCGGTGACGACGAGGGCGAGGCGGGGCGCAAGACGGCCGGGCTCGACGAACAGGTCGGCGCGGCCACCACTATCCTTTCGCAGATCCTGAAGCTGATGGGCGAGCAGGCGGAAATCACCACCGCCGAAGAGGACTCCGAGGGAATCGAGCTGGCGATCAAAGGCGACGGCTCGGGCCTCCTCATCGGACGCCACGGTCAGACCCTGGATTCCCTGGAGTACCTCGTCAATCGCATCCTTGCGCGGCAGGTCAAGGACGCCGTGCCAATCACGGTGGACACCGAATCCTACCGTGAGCGCCGCCGCCGACAGCTCCATCGGATGGCGCTGTCGATGGCCGAGCAGACCAAGCGCGAGCACGTGCCGGTGACGCTGGACCCGATGCCGCCGCGCGACCGCCGTATCGTGCATCTCGCGCTCAAGGACGACCCGCTGATCACGACCCGCTCGACCGGCGACGGCTTTTTGCGCGTGGTCGAGATAATCCCGGTCGGCGAGCGCCGCGAAAGCGGCGGCCCGCGCGGGCGAGCGCGTGGCGGCCAGAGCGGCGGGGGCGGCGGTGAAGGTGGTCGCGGCCGCGAGCGTGCACGCGAGCCCGAACGCGCGCCCGAACGTGACCCGGAACCCCAGCGCGAGCGAGATCAGCCGATCGGCGAGCAGGGCGGTTTCAAGCACGGCCAGAAACGGATGTTCTAATTGTCCGAGGTGTGGCGGCTGCGCCGGACGCGCGATAGTTACGCGTCCGGCGCCGCCGTCGATACAGGCGTTAGCCGATTGGCGAGTTAGCCGGCGGGCGCTAGTCGAACGCGCCGCCTAGGCGTTCGGATCGAGTCCCCACTTGCGCTTGTTTTCCGCGACCTGGTCGGAGGTCGGATGCTCCGTCTGGACGAAGGTCTTCACTTTGAACTGATCGGCCAGCTCCAACGTGGCGTGGTTCAGCGCGATATCGTCCTTGAAGACCTCGGGCACTGCCGGCTCCTCGAAGATCGCCTGCCACGGGCACTCGGGTTCGCACGCGCCGCAGTCGATACACTCGTCCGGTTGGATATACAGCATGTTGGGGAAGCGCTGTTTGTCCTCGCCCACATACTCGTAGATGCAGTCGACCGGACACACGCTGACGCATCCGGTGTCAACGCAGTCTATGCACAGTCGGGTTATGGTCCAGGGCATGTTTCGTCATCCTCTCTTGTCGGGCAGCGGCGTCTGCTGAAATTATAACGGCCCGGTGGTCGGGCTCAAAAGCCGGCGCGCCTGGCCTTGGCTTTCGTTCAGGCGCAACTTCTATAGCATAGATTGGCCCGCGGCAAGAAAGAAACGGCATCCGCCCGCAAGCGCCATCGCGGCGTGTGACGGAGGGAACAGATGGAAATCAACGGGGTCGCCCACGTGATGCTGACGGTCGGCAATTACGAGGCCTGCCTGCCGTTTTACGAGAAGCTGCTGCCGTTTCTGGGACTGACGTTCGTGGTGCGCAAGACCGACTCGCAGTTCTACTGTATCGGCGGCCGCACCGGGATGGGCATCCACAAGGCCGCGGAGCAATACCGCGGCGAGCGCTTTGCGCAAGGGCGCGCCGGATTGCATCACGTCTGCCTGCGCGCGCGCACACGCAGCGACGTCGACGCGGTCTACCAGTTCCTGTTGAGCGTCGGCGCCAGAATTATCCATCCGCCCGACGAGGGCGCATGGGCGTCGGGCTATTACTCGGTGCTGTTCGAGGATCCCGACGGCATCCGCCTCGAAGTCAATCACATCCCGGGCAAGGGCCTGCTGGCCGGCCCGCCGCGCGAGGGCGTCTGAGCGCGCGCATCCCACCAGCAAAGCCCGCGGCGGCGATTGTGCGGCAAAGCGCGCCTGCGGTTGCAGAAAAAAGCGGACGGGCGCGCAGCCCCAAGGCTTACGCGCCCGTCGCAGCGGAGGAGCGGAGGGCGGGTGCGGAATCCGCGGCTCTGCGCCTTTACATCGGCTGGCCGGTGCTCGGATCGAGCAGCAGCCAACGCAGGAAGGGACCGTGATCGCGATGATTCTCGCCGAAGTCGAACATGTTGTTCAGCGGCCCGGCAATCGCGTCGTAGGAGCCGCCGCCGATCCGGCCCGTGCTCCAGTTGTCCTCGATGAAGCGGATGATCGAGCTCTGGTCGGCGAGCGTGTTATCGACGAAGTTCGCCTTGGCATATGGAGAAATCACCAACAGCGGTATGCGTGGGCCGTAACCGCATCGCCCCTCGATGGGATTTCCGTCCGCGTTGTTCAGGATCGGGCTGCCGTTGCCGCACTTGCCGGCGCCATTGAGATTGTCGCCGTACTGCGACTGGTTGGACGAGGTCACCGCCGACGGATTGACGATCGGGTTCATCTGATGGTCGTACCAGCCGTCCGAGTCGTCCCAGTTTATGATGATCGCCGTGCTTCCCCAGAACTTCGACTTCTGGATCGCGTTGATCGTCTTCACCAGGAATTCCTGCTCCAGCAGCGGATCGGAGTAGCCGGCATGGCCGTCCATATTGGCCGGCGCTTTGAGGAAGCTCACCGCGGGCAGGTTGTTGGCGGCAAGCGCGTCGAAAAAGTCATGAGTGTCATATTCGTGGTTCGCGCCGAGGTCCGCGGCGGTGCCGTACAAGCTGGGCGGCACGGTCGGACGCGCGTGAGTCGGGTTGGCGGTCGAAGCGAAGTACTGGAACCAGGCGTGATGCGGAATGTAGTCCTCGGTAAAATTGTTGGCGGGTGGAGGAACCGTCGTACTGTTGGCGGGAGTCGCCAGGCTGGAGCGGTTGCATCCGGTGGTCCCGTTGGGATTCGTGACCGTCAAGTCGAAGCCGCCCATGAACGATCCCCAACTGATGCCCTTAGCGTTAAGCAGATCGCCGATACTCTGGCCGCCCATCGCGACTGTCGGCGAGCCCGTCGAGCAGACATCGCCCGTAGGATCGAGGTCGCCGACCAGGGTGCCCACGCCGCCGCTAATTGCGACAAGTTTCGGGGTGGGGCCGCTGGTTGTCGCTGGATAGGTGTTGCCGGCGACTAAATTCAGCGCGCCGGGGGTCGAAGGACCGAAGGTGGTCCCGTAGGAGTTGTCGCTCATCGCAAAATACTGCGCGTAATTCCACAGCGCCGTCACGGTGTTGCCGTCGAAATAACCCATGACCACGCCCTTGTCCTTGCCATAGGCGTACGTGGCGGCGCAGAAGGTGCCTTCACCGGCGCCCGTGCTGGCAGGGAAAAAATCCATCAACCCCTCGTCGAAGGCGGACTGCTCGGCGCCGTAATTATGATCCTGGTCGCAGGTCGAGGCCTGCGCGCGATCGAGACGGAAGGGACCGGTCTGGTCCGGGCTGTTGGCCGGATTGTTGGCGTTCGGATTTTTGCTCAGCAGAACGCCGCTCAAGCCATTTACCCTCGGGGTGCCCGGGTCCGCCTGGAAGAAGGGCTCGCCCGGTGGATTTGCCGCGTAGGGATAGGTGGCGAAATAATGATCGAACGAGACGTTCTCCTGGAAAATCACCACCACGTGTTCGATCGGGGTGGTGGTTTCGGCGTCATGATTGAAGTCGCGGGCGAGCGCCAGGCCCGCTCCGGCGGGGCCCACCGCCAGGCTGACCGCGGTAGCCATCGCTACCGCTCGCACCGCCTTTTCCAGTTTGCGTAGTCGCCGCATCGCTTTTTCACTCCTTTGTGCGCGAAGATTGAAATCGCGGGCAGCATAGGAGGTCATCGTTCCAAGCATGTGAATCGCGCTTGAATTCCCGATGAAACCGAGGTCAGCGAGTGATGGCGGACGCGATCGGGCGGACGACGGAAAGGGCCCTTGCAACCGTTGCAAATCCGCTTGTGAGCCTACAAACTTTCGCCAGCGTTCGATGCCGCGGTCGGCAAAGCCGCTTGCATCAGATTAGAATCCATCAGCAAAGGCTCGCTCAGGAAGGTTCACGCCCATGGCAGACAAACAGGCATTCCGTACTGAAACCGACAGTATGGGCCCAATCGAGGTGCCCGCCGGGCACTACTGGGGCGCGCAGACCCAGCGCTCACTGCATCACTTCAACATCGGGCCCGACCGGATGGCGCGCTCGATGATCCGCGCCTTCGGCCTGCTCAAGAAGGCCGCCGCCCAGGTCAACCAGGATTTGGGCAAGCTCGCCGCCGACAAGGCGCGGCTGATCGTGCAGGCGGCCGAAGAGGTCGCCTCGGGCAAACTCGACGCCGAGTTTCCGTTGCGGGTCTGGCAGACCGGCAGCGGCACCCAGACCAACATGAACGCCAACGAGGTCATCTCCAACCGCGCGATCGAACTGGCCGGCGGCAAGCTGGGCAGCAAGAAGCCGATCCATCCCAACGACGACGTCAACATGTCGCAGTCCTCCAACGACACCTTTCCGACCGCGATGCATGTCGCGGCGGCCGAGGAGATCGTCAATCTGCTGACGCCCGCGGTGCTCGAGCTGCGCGACGCGCTGCACGCCAAGGCCGAGGAATTCGCCGGCATCGTCAAAATCGGCCGCACCCATCTGATGGACGCGGTGCCGCTGACGCTGGGCCAGGAATTTTCCGGCTACGTCGCCCAGCTCGACGCCGACCTCCGACGAATCGACGCGGCCCTGCCCGACATCTACGAACTCGCGATTGGCGGCACCGCGGTCGGCACCGGCCTGAACACCCATCCCGAATTCGCCGACCGCACCGCGGCGAAGATCGCCGCGCTTACCGGGCTGCCGTTCGTCGCCGCGCCCAACAAGTTCGCGGCGCTGGCCGCGCATGACGCGCTGGTGATGGCGAGCGGGGCGCTGCGGACACTCGCGTGCTCGCTGATGAAAATCGCCAACGACATCCGCTGGATGGGCTCGGGACCGCGCTGCGGCCTGGGCGAGTTGCGGCTGCCCGAGAACGAGCCGGGCTCGTCGATCATGCCGGGCAAGGTCAACCCGACCCAGTCCGAGGCGATGACGATGGTCTGTCTGCAGGTGGTCGGCAACGACACCGCGATCGCGGCGGCGGGCACCCAGGGCAACTTCGAGCTCAATGTTTTCAAGCCGCTCATCATTCACAATCTGCTGCACTCGATAACCCTGCTCGCCAACGCCTGCGTCTCGTTCACCAAGTACTGCGTGCTCGGCATCGAGCCCGACCGCGAGCGCATCGCGGGCTACGTCGAGAACTCGCTGATGCTGGTCACCGCGCTCAGTCCCCATATCGGCTACGACAACGCGGCCAAGGTCGCCAAGAAAGCGCTGGCCGATAACCTCACGCTGCGCCAGGCCGCCGTCGCGCTTGGCTTCGTCAAACCCGAGGAGTTCGACCGCTACGTCCAGCCGAACAAGATGCTGGTGCCGGAGGGCTGAGCGCCGAAGAGCCCGAAGCGCCCGCCAATTCGCAATCGCATCGGAGGAATCGTTGATGGAAAAACCGCCGTCCGCCTACAAGCAGGTCGGACCCAACCGCTACCGCGAAGCCTACGGGCTGTTCTATGAGGATTTCACGCCCGGTGACGTCTTCGAGCATCGCCCAGGGCGCACGCTGACCGAGACCGACAACATCTATATGACGCTGCTGGCGATGAACACGCATCCGCTGCACTTCGACTCCGCCTATGCGAACGCGACCCAGTGGAAGCGGCCGCTGATGAATTCGCTGATCACCATCTCGGTGGTCACCGGGATGAGCGTGCACAGCACCAGTCAAAACGCCGTCGCCAACCTCGGATGGGACAAGGTGCGGCTGGTCAATCCGGTCTTCGCCGGCGACACGCTCTACGCCGAGACCACGGTGGTCTCCAAGCGCGAGTCCGAAAGCCGCCCCACGCAGGGTCTGGTCACCGTGCACACGGTCGGAATGAAAACCGACGGGCAGACGGGGCAGTCGGGAATTGTGGTGATCGAATTCGATCGCACCTTCCTGGTCTACAAGCGCGAGCATTCGCCGCTGGGCAAGGCCAACTATTGAGCGCGAGCGCCGCAGTAGCTTCGTCACCTCGGGGATCGCCAAAAAGGATGGCGCGGCGGAGGCGGACGCGCGGCCCGTTCGTATCGGTCGTGCTCGCGGCGATTCTGATCGGAGCCCTCGCGGTTTCCACCGCGGCGGCTGCGAATCCCTTCGCCGCGTTTCCCGCCGGGCTCGATCCCAACGCGATGCTGTTGCCGCCACCGACCGCGGGCGGCCCGGTCAAGGTGAGCGTCGCGCTTCATGTCCTCAATCTCTCGAGTATCGACGAGGTCACCGAGCGCTTTCAGTTGACCGGATATCTACTGACCAAATGGCGCGATCCGCGGCTCACCTATCAGCCGAGCGGCCCAGCCGACAAATTCCGCGCGCTGTCGCCGGACTCCATATGGCGTCCGAAATTGGTGATAATCAACGTGGCCGCACCGCGCTATACTTACGAGGAAGCGCTGCGCGTCGAGCCCGACGGGGTGGTGTCCTTCGCCGAGCGTTTCGACGCCGTTTTGACCTCGACCTTCCACCTCAAGCCCTTCCCCTTCGATGTACAGAGCCTCGAGGTCATCATCCATCCCTTCACTGTTCAGCAGCCGTTTGTGACTTTCGCTCCCAACCAGTTTCCGGTATGGACCGCGGCGGAGTTCAACACCTACTCTTCGCTGGAGTCGTGGCGGTTCAAGTCGCTCACCTTCAACATTGGCGAGGCTGCTAGTCAATTCGGCAAGAATACGATGGCCGAGGCCAGGTTCGAAATCGCGGTCCAGCGCCGCTACGGATTCTACCTGTGGAAGGTGTTCCTGCCGCTGCTGCTGATGGTCGTCGTGTCGTGGTCGGTCTTCTGGTTCGATCCGCCCGAGGTCTCGAGCCAGGTGCAGATCGCAGTGACCACGATCCTGACCATCATCGCGTTCGCGCTGGCGATCTCGCTCACCCTGCCGCGGGTGCCCTACCTGACTTTCGCCGACGCTTTTTTCCTGACCTGCTACATCTTCGCCTTCCTGGCGATGCTCGAATTGACCGCCGTGCACATCGCCTATCGCAACGAGCGGCGCAAGCTGGCGACGCAAATCCGCCACACCGCGCGCTGGCTGGTCCCGGTCGCCTTCGTCGCGATCAATTCGATCCTGATCGTGTACTTCCTGACGTGACTGATGAAACGGCGCCGCGAACCGGCGAGGGAGAAATGACTAAACACTTTACGCGACGCGAGTTGCTCAAGCGGGGCGCCATCGCGGGCGCCGCGCTAGCCGTCCCCTTCATCCATCATCGATATGCGCAGGCCGCGGGCGAGATCGATCCGGCGATTACCAAAGGTTTCGGATCGAGTCTGAAAGGACATCTGATAGTGCCCGGCGATGCCGAATACAATTCAGCTCGCCGTGTCTGGAATTGGCGCTACGACGAGCATCCTTCGATGATCGCGCAATGCGCGGGCGCCGATGATGTGCGCCGCTCGGTGGAATTCGCACGCAAGCAGCATCTGCTCACCGCGATTCGCAGCGGGGGTCACAGTTTCGCGGGCTATTCGACCTGCGACGGCGGATTGGTGATCGATTTATCACCGATGAAACGCATACAGGTCGATCGCACAGGACGCGTCGCCCGCGCGGAGCCCGGCATTCTAATCGCAGAGTTTGACAATGCTGTCGCTCCTTCAGGCTTGTCGGCGTCGATGGGCGCGTGCCCCGACGTTGGCATCGGCGGACTCACGCTCGGCGGCGGAAACGGCTTTCTGGAGACCGTCTACGGGACCGCCAGCGACAACCTCCTTTCGGTCGACGTAGTGACCGCGGATGGAGAATCGGGGCCCGCCAACGTCAACGAGCGGCCGGATCTCTATTGGGCAATGCGCGGGGCGGGCGCCAACTTCGGTGTCGCAACCACGCTCGAATACAAGCTCTATCCCGTGACCACGATCATGTTCGGCTCGCTCGAGTACAAGCCATCACAGGTGCGCGATGTCCTGCGCTTCTTACGCGACTATGCACCGCATGCTCCTGACGAGCTCGGCCTAATCATCGATGTCCCAGGCCAATTCGGCGAATCCGGAGCTGAGCTGACGATCGCCTACGTCGGCGATGCAAAACAAGGCGAGCCGATCGTCAAGCAGATTCGCGAAGCGACCAAGCCCGTGTCGGGCACCATCCAGTCGACACCCTACAAGGACACGGTCGGCACCGAGGCTCCGCCCGGTGGCCCTTTCGCGAGCCATCGCAGACACGGCTTCTTTCCGACTATCGGCGACCCGGTGATTGACGCGGCAATCGAGTCCGTCGCCACCCGGCCATCGAAGTGGAGCAAGCTCACCTTCTACTTCGCTCATGGCGCGCGATGCCGAATCGCTCCCACCGCGACCGCATACAGTCTTCGCCAGGTGGGTTTCGAATGCTGGATTCAGTCGTACTGGACTGAGTCGGCGGCGGCGGCGAAATCGATCGAGTGGGTAAACAAGTTCTGGGAGCGGACCGGGTCTCACTCAAACGGAAGGGTTTACGTGAACTACCTCGAAGATGAAGGCAATGAGCGCGTGCGCGCCGCATACGGTCCGAACTACGACCGCCTCGTCACGCTCAAGAACAAGTACGACCCGACCAACTTCTTCCGGTTGAATCAGAACATCAAGCCGACAGTGTGAGCCGATGATTGAGATCTCTTCGCGGCGCGGTCTCTGACTTCCGACCAGCGCCGCGCAAGCGCCCGGAAACGATAGCTCTCACATCCTGAACACGCCGAAGCTGGTCGCCGGCGGGATGCCCGCGTTGAGCGACGCCGCGATCCCCAGTGCCAGCATCGTGCGCGTCTCGATCGGATCGATCACGCCGTCGTCCCAAAGGCGCGCGCTCGAAAAATAGCAACTCGACTCGTGCTCGTACTTCGCCAGCGTCGGACGCATGAATTCGGCCTGTTCTTCCGCGCTCATGGTCTGGCCCTGCGCCTTCAACTGTTCGAGCTTGACCGTAAGCAGCGTGTTGGCCGCCTGCTCCCCGCCCATCACCGAGATGCGCGCGTTGGGCCACATGAAAAGCATCCGCGGCGAGTACGCCCGCCCGCACATCCCGTAATTTCCGGCCCCGTTGGAGGCGCCGATTATCACGGTGAACTTTGGCACCTGCGCGTTGGCCACCGCGTTGACCATCTTGGCCCCGTCCTTGGCGATTCCGCCCTGCTCGTAGCGCTTGCCGACCATGAAGCCGGTGATGTTCTGCAGAAAGAGCAGCGGGATGCGGCGCGCGCAGCACAGCGCGATGAAGTGCGTCGCCTTGAGCGCCGATTCGCTGAACAGCACGCCATTGTTGGCGATTATGCCGACCGGATAGCCGTAGATGCGCGCGAAGCCGGTCACCAGCGTGGCGCCGTAGCGCGGCTTGAACTCGTGCATCCGGCTGCCGTCGACCAGCCGCGCGATTAGCTCGCGCACCTCGTAGGGCCGGCGCGTGTCGCCCGAGACCACGCCGTAGATCTCGCGCGGATCGTAGTAGGGATCCTCGGGCTCCTCCTGCTGCAGCGCGTACTCGAGCCCGGTGCGGGGGCCGAGGCTCTCGAAGATCGAGCGCGCGATCGAAAGCGCATGCTCGTCGTCGTCGGCCAGATGGTCGCTCACGCCGCTCAGCCTGGTATGGACGTCGCCGCCGCCCAGTTCCTCGGCGCTGACTTCCTCGCCGGTGGCCGCGCGGACCAGCGGCGGGCCGCCGAGGAAGATCGTGCCCTGCTCGCGCACGATGATGTTCTCGTCGCACATCGCCGGCACGTAGGCGCCACCCGCCGTGCACGAGCCCATCACCGCCGCCACTTGCGGAATTCCCGCGGCCGACATCCGCGCCATATTGTAGAAGATGCGCCCGAAGTGCTCGCGGTCGGGGAAGACCTCCGATTGCAGGGGCAGGAACGCGCCGCCCGAATCGACCAGGTACACGCACGGCAGATGGTTCTGCAGCGCTATTTCCTGCGCCCGCAGATGCTTCTTCACCGTCATCGGATAGTAGGTGCCGCCCTTGACCGTCGCGTCGTTGGCCACCACCACCACCTCGCGCCCCTGCAAACGCCCCACCCCGGTGACGATCCCGGCGCCCGGCGCCTCGTCCTCGTACATTCCCCACGCGGCGAGCGGCGAGAGTTCCATGAACGCGCTCTGGGGATCGAGCAGCTTCCTTATGCGGTCGCGCACCAGCAGCTTGCCGCGCTCCAGGTGGCGGCGGCGCGACGGCTCGGGACCGCCCTGGCGGACGCGCTCGACCTCCTCGCGCAGTTTTTTGACCGCCGCCTCCATCAGCGCGAAATTCTGCCGGTACCCCGGGCTCGACGTGTTGATGCGGCTTTCGATTCGTTCCATCGGCGTCCTCGCGGTTCGATTCCTGGCGGCTCGGGCCTGATGCCTGCCGGGTTTAGTTGGGCTAGATATTAGCTTGACCAAACAGCAGACCGCGAAGCGGTTGGAAGGATGTAAGGACGGCGGCGCGATGCGTGAACGTGACCTGCGAGTGCTCGAGTTCCACAAGGTGATCGGCCTGGTGGCCGCGCTGGCGGCATCCGAGCCCGGCCGTCTCACGGTGGAGATGCTGCGGCCCTCGGGCGATCCCGCCGAGGTCGCCGTGCGGCTGCGCGTGACGGCCGAGATGGTGTCGCTGCGCGCGCATGCCGGCGCACTGCCGATGCAGGAGTTCGCCGATCAGCGCGGGGTCCTGCTCGCCGCCGCGCGCGAAGGCGCCGTGCTCGATGGTGCCGCGCTGCTGAGCGTGCGCGACTTCGTGCTCGCGGCGCGCCACGTCGCGGCCTTCATGCGCTCGCGCGTCGAGCCGTATCCGCATCTCGCGGCGTCGGCGCAGAACCTGGCCGCGCCCAAGGAGCTGGCCGACGCACTGCTCGGCGCGCTGGCCGACGACGGCGGCCTGCTCGACGAGGCGAGCCCGCAGCTCGCGCGCCTGCGCAACCGGCTGCGTGCCGAGCGCGTCGAGCTCGAGGCGCGTCTGGCGCGCTCGCTCAGCGCGCCCGGGATGGACCCGTTCGTCTCGGACTACCCGGTCACCGTCCGCAACCATCGCTTCGTCCTGCCGCTCAAGCTCAACTATTCCGAGCGCCTGGAGGGAATCGTGCAGGACCGCTCGGTTTCGGGCGAGACGCTGTTCGTCGAACCGATGTGGGCGGTCGAGCTCAACAACCGCCTGATGATGCTCGAGCGCGAGGTCGAGGCCGAGGAACGGCGTATCCTGGCGCATCTGACCGCGATGATCCGCGGCTACGGCGCCGAGCTGCGGATGACCTTCGAGGCGATGGTCGCGCTCGACGCGCTCAACGCGCGCGCGATTTTTGCCGAACGCCTGCGCTGCATCGAGCCCGTGCTCGGCGAACTCGGCGAGCGCGGCCTCGAACTGGTCGAGGCGCGCCATCCGCTGCTGATGAGCGCCGCCCGCGACGTCGTTCCTATCGACGTGCGGATCGCAGCGGGCCTGCACGGCATCGTGATCTCCGGCCCCAACACGGGCGGCAAAACCGTCGCGCTCAAGACCATCGGACTGCTCGCACTGATGGCGCAGGCGGGCCTCCTCATCCCGGCGCGCGAAGGCAGCCGCATCGCGGTCTTCCGCAGCATCTTCGCCGATATCGGCGACGAGCAATCGATCGAGGCGAGTCTCTCGAGCTTCGCCGCCCATATCGCCAACCTGCGCGAGATGGCGGCCGCGCTCGAGGAGCCGGCGCTGGTCATTCTGGATGAGCCCGGCGAGGGCACCGACCCGGTCGAGGGCGCCGCGCTCGCGATCGGCCTGATGACCTACCTGGGGCGGCGGCAATGCTTGGTCGCGATCGCGACTCACTCCGCCGCGATCAAGCTTCATGCGTACTCGCGCGCGGGCTTCGAGGCCTCCGCCGTCGACTTTGACGCCGACAACCTCCAGCCGCTCTATCGTCTCAAGCCTCACACGATTGGCCAGAGCTACGGTCTCGCCGTGGCCGAGCGCCTGGGCCTGCCGGTTGAGATCGTGAGCGCCGCGCGCGAGGCGATGCCGGCCGGAGCGGCCGAAGTGGAACGCGTGCTGGCTCTGCTCGAGGCCGAGCGTGCGGAGGTTCGCGCCGAGGCCGAGCGCTTGCGGACAGAGCAACGCCGCGCCGACGAACGCGCGGCCGAGGCGGAGGAGGCGACGCGGCGGGGCCGCGCGCGCATCGAGACCGAACGCGAACGCGTCGTCGCCGAGGGCAAGGCGTTAATCGCGGACCTGCGGCGCGAAGGCGCGGCGATCGCCGACGAGGTACGAGCGGGACGCAAGGCGCAACGCGAGCTGGGCTCGATGCTCGGGCGGGCGGCGGAGCGTGTCGAGCGGATGGCGCCGGATACCACCGCGGGCGCGGGCGAAGGCGGCGCGGCGCGCGAGCCGCTCAAGGTTGGCGACGCCGTCGAGTTCGGCGATATCCGGGGCGAGCTTATCGCGCTGGAGCCGGGGCGCGCGGTCGTGAGCCGCGGCGGGCTCCGGATCGAAGTCGCGCCGGAGCGGTTGCGCCGCGCGCAGAGCCAGGATACCGCCCGCGGCGCGCCCAAGGTGACGGTCAGCGTCGGCCCGGGCCCCGACGGCGGCGACAGCGAGCTTAATCTTATCGGGATGCGCACGGCGGACGCGCTGCGGCGGCTGGAGGAGTTTCTCGACCAGGCCTACCTGACCAATCGCGCCGAGGTGCGAATCGTCCACGGGATCGGTTCAGGCGCGCTCAAGAAGGCGGTCCACGAATATCTCACCGACTCGCCCTACTGTGCGGGTTTTCGCCCGGCCGACCCGCATCGCGGCGGCGCCGGCGCCACGGTCGTCCAGCTCAATTTATAGGTTCGCTGCGTTCTTCTCGCGCTCTCCAAAGCCGGAGCCGTCAACCAAGTGGGGGGTTGCCCAGCGACCGCCAAAGATACCAGCACGCAACGGAACGGAAGGGAGACCAGACACGGGACAACTCTTCCAAGTCTGCGTCGGATCCATAGTGAGTTGCGATGGCCCTGATGAGGGCAACATCACCGGTAGGCAGCACGTCAGGCTCTCGCAGAATCATGATCCGGAAGATGCTTAGGGTCCAGGCACCGATACCCGATATCCCGCGGAGAGCTTCCTCCCACGTTTGCCCGCAAGCTACACGCGCCAAAATCTGGTCTGCCGTGGTAGCAATTGTTGCGCAGCAGACCGCCTTGCGTGGGGACAACCCGCACGAGCGGAGGTCTTCCGCTTGAATATGCGCATGCGGCACGCCCGAGGCGAGCTCTGGGTATTTCGAACACACCCTGCTGGCAATAGTTCGAGCTGCCTTCGTCGAGATTTGTTGCGCGATGACGATTCGAATTAACCCCCAGATGATGTTCTCGGTCACCTTAGGGCTCCAACTGACTGTTTGAGATCCGGCTAGCTGCGCAATTATCGGGTCACGAAGAACCAGATATGCTTCGGGTGAGATATCGATCAACGGATGTAATGCACTTGTTCTTCGCATCTCTTCTGCCAAGAAGTGGCGTTCTGCTGGGGAGACTGTGAATCGGGAATTTTGCGTTGTAGGATGCACGAATTGAATGCGGTTTCAATGATCGATAGCGCTTGCTCCTGATCTGCGGCCCCTTGAAGTCTTTTCGAGATTGTCTCGAACTCTTTATAAGTCAACGGCGTCAAATGCTCTCGTATTTTTGGATGCTGATCGATCGAAAGTGAGAGCGCGTCCAATTTTTCTTTGACTTCAGGCCACCTAGTCAATTTGGCATCGAGGGCCGGAGGCATCACCTGAAGGACCGTATCGAAACGTCCGGGCCTGCTGATCGCAAAATCAAATTGATCAATGTAATTCGTAGCCAAGATGAACACGATCCTTCTGTTATCGTTGATTGAAGTGAGTTTCGGCAGCATTGCCGTCGTCAGGAACCTTGAGACTGCCTCGGTATTGGCCAGGGCTCGATCGCGCATCATCTCGTCGAATTCGTCGAACAGCACAACGATTCGTTCGGCTGCCACCAACATACTGAAAAGGGTATTGGCCTCCGCTTGAACACGGTCCATTCCTCTCTTGACCAAGTGCGATGGGTCGACGACTAGAAGCGGCCATCCCAGAAACTCAGCTATCAGCTTCGCCAGCTTCGTCTTGGATGTGCCCGGAGGTCCAAAAAAGATTGCCGACATCGAGACGTCTTCTGGGAGACTCTGACCCCGGGCAACCAGCCTCGAACATTTCTTGATCGGAGCCACAAAGCGATCATAGAGCGTGTCTTTTAGGGACTGTTCTTTTCCATCGATTGGTATTTCGCTATCGAGAAATCCAGGTGCGAACTCTGCTTGCTCCTCGATGGTCTCTGGATAAGGCTGATCCAGGGCGGCGAATAGCTCTCGTCGAATGGCCTCGGCGAGCAAACGGTCGAGTACATACGCGAAATGGAATACCGAAGCTGTAGACCATGACTCTGGACCTGGTAGTTGTGGGTGATGACCCGAAGCCCAGCCTAGCGCTCGATTAGCTAGCTGAAACGAAGTATACCGCAGAGCGTAGGCTGATTTGGAAAGTTCCGAGAGCTTGTCTAAGAGCAGCGAGCGGAGATTCGGCTGAAGTAGTAGCTGTACCAGCATCTCGTACTCGTAGCAGTAAGCGCTGCCGATCTTCGGATAGTGAAACAGCGGCCGACCGAGGGGCCATGACCCATCTTTCGACGCTGCAAATATCTGCTCGATAGCCGTTCGCTGAATCCGTGCGTCGTCCGGCGTAACCTCAGATGGACTAGAAAGTGATGCCAAGATGATCGTGGAGTAGGCCAACGAATACACATCCGCACTCTTGGCGCCACTTAGAGACAGCGTCAATTGTCGAGTTATCTCTCCCTTAGCCCAAGAACGTGCGTCTTCTTTGTATGGATCGATTTTGTTACGGTTTTTAAGAACCCGCACAACGAGCTGAGTCAGATAGGCTGAGGATGGATAGTCTTTGAGGCGGGCTGCGCCCTTTTCAGATCCCGTTAGAGAATTCTTAAGAATTTCCTCGGCTTCATTAATCTTTATTTGACAGGTCTGCGAGATCGGAGCATTCGCCAGATGTTCTAGTGCTGAGACGCACTCTAGAACGAATGCCGTAGAGAAGACATTGCCCGGATCAAGGTCGCCACTCTTCCACTCTTTTCGGAGGAGGATCTCCTCAACCATTTCCGTCGCCAGTTCTGACCAAGGCTTCTTGTCCCATTGGTTAGATTCGAGCAATGAAAGGACGCAGGTAGCATTGCTTGCTATGGAGAGCTTCTTTTCGCCCAACTTGTGAGCGAATCCGTACGAGGAAGCGTCGAAGTAGTTTGCTAGCGATTTGACCTGCGACGATCGGATCTCCGTCAAAAATCGACGAAGATTCTCCAGGTCGCGGAACCGCATCGTACTGGCTTGGAAGAATCAAGCCACAGCAGAGTGAAAGACCCCGGAGAGCCGCCGACAGTCAACATAAATTTCAGCTGTCGGATCTTGTGTCTTTTGTCCGCACCCACATTTAAGAGAACGGTCCATGCGATCTAACACCGAATGCGCTGCTTCGATGCTGGCGTGTGGATCGATCAGAAATCCTTCTACCTTATGTGGACGCCGACGCACGGATTCGACATGCGATCGGATGTTTGATACCTGGCGAACGTATTGCCTCAGCGTGAGATCGGCGGGCAGGCTGAGCCCCACGATCGGAACGTCTTTAGCGACCGCGAATCCTACCTCCATTGACGCAGATTGGCCAACGTAGCCATCTGGCGCGACGAGCCAAAGAAAGTCGGATGCCTGAATTGCTTGAATGTGGCGATCTTGCACTAGTCGCACCGACCGAACCCGGTCGCTGGCAACGAACAGGAAATCTCCCAGACAATCGACGATTCTCGGGTCGGCCGGGGACAAGACGCGTACCCCCAGATCCGAAAGCTCCTGCACCGCCGAGCTGATAGCGTGAAGATGGCGGTGGAAACTACCTGACACTGTTGCGGTTAGCATCGAAATTCTCCCGGAGCTTTGGCGTCGAGTCGGCCGACCACCGCCGCCGCTAACCAGCCTTCCTTCGCGACCGCTCACTTAACGCGTGACACCCTTTTAGCACATCCGCATGCACGCGTCGTATGCCGATAACGAAGGCGAAGACAAGCTGTTTACCCTTATTAACGTTGACAAATACGTCCGTTCGATTCGTAAAAAAGATGTCTGATCCGTCCGTAACCAGGTATTTCCCGGGCAAATTCTTCGGTGTGATTTCCGGTTCAGATCGGAGAGCCTCCAGCGCCTTCTTCAATTTCGAGACCGAGATTCCGCATTTGAGAAGATCACTTAGCGCTCTCCCGACCACGATGTCGTTAAAACTGTAGAGCCTGTCCCTTCCGCGTCCCGGATTCGCCCGCAGCGTCGGTGTCAGCACCCCTTGGCGGTAGAGGTAGTCAAGCATCCGCGGTTTGAAGCCAGTGAGTGCGCTGGCCTCAACGACGGTGAATTCTGTAGCGACGATGTGGGCCATATTACTGGTTACGCTCGTAACTAGTAATATCAGCTTGCTCGCTAAATGCAAGAGTCATCCCCTTGTGTTTAGGTGGACGACCTTCGACGCTAAGCGGGCGCGGCTGCTACGAAATGAACTTGGACAGCGGACCTGTGGGTATCGAACTAGAGTGCGCCAGCGTCACTTCTCCACGCACTCACGGTAGGCAGGAGCGACGGGCGGCGAGACTGTCGCACGCGAGAGTCGTTCCTAGTGGAACAACTTATTCAAGGCGCCGCCGAGCGGATTGCTTCCTGACCCGCCGTTGGATTTCTTGCCGAGGAACTTGTTGAGGAACTTTTCCCCCTGCTTCTGCACCAGGTGCCCGGCCGCGCGCTGCGCCAGGAACTGGATGTCGGGCTGCACCGAGGGCTTGGGCAACTGCCCGCTGATCCGCACCGGGATGTCGATCTCCTTCTGCTCGTTGGCCAGGTAAACCACGTTCTTTTTCTCGGACATGATTTCGCGGCTCAACTCCTGCGATAGCAGCAGATGCGCCTTCATATCGATGTTTTTATCCAGGTCGAACCATCCGTCTGCCGTCGCGCTGTAGTCGGGCGTCGCGGCCTTGATGTCGTGCGAGGTAATTCGCGGCCCCTGGATCGTAAACGTCAGGCTCAACTCGCTAAGATCGGTGTCGGGCGAGTTGAACAGCGCGGGATGGCGCGCGACGATCGACGGCGTAATCAGCGTGTCGATGCCCGGCACTCCCTGCACTTTGCGCATCGTTTGCGCGGCGATGTTGACGCCGATGAGCTTGCCGTTGGCGACCGACATCTGGCCGTTGCCGGCGAGCGTCGGCTTAATCTTGTCGAACGTGTCGCCGCGGCCCGCGACGCGCGCCTGCCCGGTTAGCTGACCGCGCACCGTGTCGGCCGCCTTGGATTTCTGCGAGAGCAGCGCCTGCTGCAAGTCGATCCCGTGTAGATTGACCCCCACGTTGAAGACCGGCTCGGCACCGAGCGTGGCCCGCGCGTTGCCGTCGAGCGCGCCGCTGAAAACGCCGACCTTGAGCGAACTAATCGTCACGGCCTGACCGCCATACGTCGCGTCGACGGCCAGGTTGCGGTAGGCGATATTCTGCATCGTGCCGCTGGGCGAGGTCGCGATCGCGGTCACCGTCGGCGCGGAGGTCGTCCCCCGGACCGTGCCCTTGACCGCCAGTTGGTCGAGATGGTCGGCCGCCGCCTCGGGCTTCGGATTGGCGGTCAGCTCGGCCGGCTTGACTACGTCGGCGCTGAAGTCATAGGTCGCGCTTATTGGCTGAATCGATTGCGCATTGACCAGCAGCTTGCCGTGGCCCGAGCCGAGGTTGAAGGTCAGCGGACCGGCCACAGCGGTCGTGCCGGCCATCTTGATGTCTCCGCTCAGTCCGCCCACGATTGCCCGCTTGCCCGGCGGCGTGACCGTCACCGAGGCCAGCGTCACGACGCCATTAACCTCGGGTTTCTTCTGCACCACTTTGACCAGGGCGTGAATCTCGGCCTTGCCCGAGGCGTTGTACTTGCTGAGCGCGACCAGCATCTTGCCCATCGCGGCGAGGTCGAATCGATTGCTGTCGATTCGCGCGCTCAGGTTCTGGCCGAGCTGAATCTGGCCCGCCTTCAGCTCGAGATCGCCAAGCGTCAGCGTCGCGTTCTGAATCTCGGTCTGTGGCGCACCCGTCGCGCTACCCTTTCGCGTTCCGCCTGCCGCCAGCTTGAGCGGCACGCCCGCCGCCTTGTCGAGCACGCCACTGTACACAACCTGGTTGCCGGTCAGGTCGGTCGCGAGGCTAAACGCGATCGATTGGACGGTGCCGTCGACCTTAACACTCGCCGTGACCGGGTTGGTGAGCCCGAGTTGCGGCGGTATCGCCTTGGCGATTTGCGGCACCGTCTTAAGCTCGGCCATCGTAAACGGTCCGAGGTCCACGCTGAATGCGAGCGGAATTGCGGACATATCGATCGCACCGTTGGTCATCAACGGTCCGACCTTGCCGGTCATCGAGAGATTTTTGCTGGTGCCAAGCGCGGCCAGGCTCAGTGTGATGTCGACCGGCGTGCTGACGCCAAGATTCTCGACGTCCAGGTTTACCGAGCTCACCGTGACCGGTGCGGCGCCCGCGTCCTGATAGACGACCGTGGCGTCCTCGACGGTCAGACTCGAGACCGACACCGCGCCAAGCGCTCCCGCACCTGCGGGCTTTTGTCCCTGGGGCTGCGCCTGATTAAGCGGCACGCTCATCAGCGGCGGTATCTCGGCGGCGGGCGGCGCGGCCGCTGCGGCCTGGCCGGTGGAGGGCTTCTTCCCGATGGAGCTGACATTCAGCACGCCGCGCTGGTTGCGGATGATGTGCACCACGGGCTGCTTGAGCGATACCTGCTTTATCTCGACGCGATGGCTCAGCAGCGGCATCAACGCGACCCGGGCATAAACGTCGGCGGCCTGCACGAATGGCGTCTGGGAGAAACTCGGGTCGTCCGCGATGGTTACGCCGCGGAGATCGGCTACCACACCCCATCCGAGGCTGGCATGGATGTCCTGGACGTCGACCTTGCGCCCGATTGCGTCGCTGGCCTTCGTCAGGATGAAGCCGCGCTGCTTCTGGATGATCCCGTTGAGGTTGAGCACGGCGTAGGTCCCCACCGCGATCACGACCAGAACGATGATTCCGACCACGATTATGATTGCCCGGATGAGCTTGCGCATCACGACATCCTTTCCCGCTCTCCCGCTCAGAAGAAATTGTATTCTCCACCGAAGCGGGAGCTATGCCAACGCTGTCGTGCCCCGATGGCTCGGCCATTTGGATGATTCGGCCAAGACGGTCGCATCGGGCGTCGAGCGCATCGCCGTGATGCGCGCGGTGGTAACAATCGGTAGGCTGACATTTCAGATGGCCAAGAGGCGAAAGACCCCGCCGCGCGAGACCCCCAAACCGAAAGCGGAAACGCCGGCCTTCAGCTCGCCGTTCAAGGACCTGAAGAAGATGCTGAGCGAGCGGCCTAAGCCCGCAAGCCCGGCTGAACCTATCGAGCGGGCCAAGGCCGCCACGGCCACGGCGACGCCGCCGGCAGCCTCCGCTCCGGTGCCGGTTCTCGACGACGCCGCGATGTTCCGCGAGGCCGTCGACGGGGTGCGCCGGCTGGGCGACCAGGGACCAGCCCGCGTCGTCCCCAAGCCGGAGGTGACGCTGGAAATCGTCAGCGAGGACGCCGAAGTCCTCGCACAGCTATCGGACCTGGTTTCCGGAGTGGGGAGTTTCGAGCTTACCGAGACCGAGGAATACACCGAGGGGACGCGGCTCGGGCTCGATCCGCGGCTGGTGACGCGCCTTCGCCGGGGGGAATTCGCGGTGCAGGCGCATATGGACCTCCATGGGCTGATCCAAGCCGATGCCAAGATAGCGCTGGAGGGATTTATCCTCGACTCGGTGCGCAAGGGGCTGCGCTCGGTGCTGGTGGTGCACGGCCGCGGTCTGCGGTCGCCGGGCGGGATGCCGGTGCTCAAGCATGCCGCCTCGCAGTGGCTCTCGCACGGGCACATGGGCGGGTATGTGCTGGCGTTTGCGACCGCGCGGCCGGCCGATGGCGGTGCGGGTGCGATGTACGTGCTGCTCAGGCGCGATCGGAGGCGCGCGCGGTTCGACGTGCTGCAAGGCGCCAAGCGCCGCGACTGACCAGAGGGCCGCTCCCGAGCGGCGGCCCCTACAGCGGCGGGCGCTGAGGCCAATCGAGCGGGCTTTACATCGCAATAATGAATTTTGTAGGGGCCGTTCGGGAACAGTCCTATGTCGATTCTGAAAAAACCGGGGCCGCCTGAAAAAGAAAACGGGGCCGGTAAAGGCCCCGTTTCCGGTTTCATGGCGAAAATCGGACCTTATGCGATCAAATCTTGCCCTGCAAAATGAACGAGATGACCAGCGAGTACAGGGTCAGCGACTCGACGAAGGCGAGTCCGATGATCATCGGGACGAAGAGCTGGTTGGTGCTGTTGGGGTTGCGGCCGATCGATTCCATCGCCGAAGCCGCCAGCTTGCCCTGACCCATCCCGCATCCCAACGCCGCGATTCCGATACCGATGCCGGCGCCAAGTCCGATAAGCCCTGCGCGCAGCCCGTCGCCACCGCCGCTGCTCCCGGCCGTCTGCGCCATCGCGAGCAGCGGGCTCGCGAGCACCATCGCCGCCGCCATGGCGAGCCATTTTCCTAACCGTCCAATCATTTACGTCTCCTCCTTGGTTTGCTCGCGGCCATCAGCCAGGTCCATGGCTCTTTTTTCTCCCCTCTATCCTCTTCCGCCCCGCGAACCGGACCGAGCCTGGTCGCGAAAATACACTTTTTTGTGGACGAACTTGCGCTTCGTTCGGGCCGCGCTTTCTCAGTAGTGCGAATGGCTCGCCATCCGGACGTACGAGACCGCCAGGATCACGAAGACCAGCGCTTGGACGATGCAGACGATAGAGCCCAGCGCGTAAAAAGCCAGCGGGATGACCAGCTTGGTGAGTCCCGTGAACAGCCCGAGCACCTTGTGGTCGGCGAACATGTTGGCGAAAAGACGGATGCCCAGCGAAAACGGGCGGAACAGATTGTCCGCCACCTCGATCACCACGAAGAACCACGCCAACCACCACAGCGGGCCCAGGAAGCTACGCAGGTAATAGAGCCCCTGATGCTTGAAGCCCTGGTAGAGGTAGAAAATGAAGCAGATGATAGCGATTGCGAAGGTCAGGTCGGTGTCGGCGGTCGGCGGCTCCATGCCGGGAATGAGGCCGAGGAAATTTGCCGTGAGAATGAACATGAAAAGCGTGCCGAAAAAGGGAACGTATTTGCGCGTGCCATGACCCTCGAGCACGCCGGCGACGAAACCGTCGAGCCACTCGGCCATAACTTCGCCAACCGAACGCAGCGTGATTCCGGTCTCGGGAACGGTTGGGTCGGGCGCCTCGCTCAGGGCGCGCCGGGCGTAAATGCCGAAGACAATCAGGATTCCCATCGCGATCCAAGTGCCGACCACGACTGGCGGCAGATGCAGACCGCGCGCGATGAGATCGATGAAATTAACCGGATTCAAACTGTCGCCTCCGCGCCGCGCCTAAACCGTTACGGGGACCGCCAAGCGGTCCGCACCGACGCGCGCCAAGTTTCAATAAAGATCGCGCCCGGCTGAGTCAAGACGCCGAGCACAAAGCCCGGAACGTTGATGCTGGTGCGGCTTAGAAGCCAAGCTACGACCGTAACAATAAACAGCAATTTCAATGGCGCCGCAACAATCCCGAGCCGGTTCGCGCCGCCGCTTTTGGTCGCGACCGCGACTATCCACCGTCCCACGAAGGCGAGCAGGAAAAGATTCGCGATCATCACCGCGCCGCCCACCGCGCATCCGACGGCCATCGCGGGCGAAACCGTCGCGAGCAGCGCCACGCTCAGCATCGCGGTCATCACCGCCGTCATACCCTGTATCCCGGCGATTGTCGGAACTGTCCACGTCATGCGATCAAAGATTCTTACGGCAATCAAAGATTTTTACGAAACGACCGCGCTTCGGCGATCAGCCGATAGAACCCGAGAGCGACTCCGCCCAGCAGCCCGACCAGGGTCCAGATCGAGCCGGTGTGAAAATGGGCGTCGATGTAATAACCGGCCACCGAGCCGCCGATGATCGGCGAGAAAAGCTCGGCCCCGATAGCGGCATACCGCCAGAGGTTCGGCTTTTCCGTTGACGACTGGTCAGGGCGCGGCTGCTCCGACACTCAGGACCTCGCGATTCTCAAGGCTGTGGCTCTCAAAATTTAGCAATCTCGGCCAGCGACTCGCGCGCGGCAGCGACGGTGCGGTCGATGTCGCCCTCGCTATGCGCCAGCGACACGAACATCGCCTCGAACTGCGAGGGCGGCAGGTAAATCCCCCGTTCGAGCATCGCGTGAAAAAATCGCGCGAACAACGCCGTATCCGCACGGCGCGCCGCTTCGGCCTCGCGCACCGCTTCAACTCCCAAAAATGCCGTTACCAGAGAGCCGACCCGGTTAACACAGCCCTTGAGGCCCGCGTCACGGAGCGCTTCGGCCATCCCGTCGCCGAGGCGCGCGGAGGTCGCCTCCAACCGTTCGTAAGTCCCGGGCCGGGCCAGGATGCTCAGCGTCTCGATCCCCGCGCGCACGGCCACCGGGTTACCCGACAGCGTCCCCGCCTGGTAAACTGGGCCGGCCGGCGCGAGCAGGTCCATCAAGTCGGCCCGCCCGGCGACCGCGCCAATCGGCATCCCACCGCCGATCACCTTGCCCAGCATGACCAGGTCGGGCTCGGCACCAAAAATTTCGTGCGCCGTCCCGTAGCGGAGGCGAAAGCCGGTGATCACTTCGTCGCAGATGAGCAGCGCGCCGTAGCGATGCGCCAGGTCGCTCAGGTCCTTGAGAAAGCCGGGCGCCGGGGGCACCACGCCCATGTTGGCAGCTACCGGCTCGACAATAACCGCTGCGATTTCGCGTGGTTCGGCAAGAAAGTAGCGCTCCACCGCCTCCAGCGAGTTGTACTGCGCGACTCGGGTCAGTGCAGCCAGCGCCTCCGGCACTCCGGCGCTGTCGGGCACGCCCAGGGTCATCACGCCGGAGCCGGCACGCACCAGCAGGGCGTCGCTATGGCCGTGATAACAGCCGTCGAACTTGATGATACGGGAGCGACCGGTGGCCGCGCGCGCGAGGCGAATCGCGGTCATCCCGGCCTCGGTACCGGAACTGACCAGGCGTACCTTGCGCGCCATCGGGATGGCCGCGGCGACACGCTCGGCGATCGCGACTTCCAGTTCGGTCGGCGCCCCATAGCCGAAGCCGTGCGCGGCCTGCTCGGCGATCGCGGCAACGACCTCGGGATGGGCGTGGCCGAGAATCGCGGGGCCGTAAGATCCGACGTAGTCGATGAAACGGTTGCCGTCGGCATCGATCACCGTCGCGCCTTGGCCGTGGGCGATAAAAAGCGTGGCGCCGCCAACCGCTTTCCATGCGCGCACGGGCGAGTTGACGGCGCCCGGAATGACGGCGGCGGCGCGGGCGAGGAGCGCGGCGGAATTTTTGCGGGCAATCATTTTCACGATTCGGTTTATGGGTTTGGTTTCGCTTTGCTCGCTAACATTTGCCGACGTGCCAGTCAAACACGCATTACCGTCTCGTGCGACGAGAAATTGCGCCTACACAAAGGCTCCCAGAGCCAACGAGCGCGATCGATGAAAATCAGCCTGCGCCAAGGCGTGCGCACCGCAAATTTCTTTTTCACGATTCATGAAAAAAATCACGTGCTTGTGAACTCGCGATCGCTTTTGCTTGAGCCATCTCTGCAAAGGGTCTATCACGTTGTCTTCGCCAACACACTTCACATATGGACGCGCAGCGATGCGCAAGCCGCCGTGGAAACGGCGTCAGGATCAAAGTGGCCGGAAGGCGCTCGATCTGCTTACTGGATTTTTTGAAGTTGTCCATGAAACCCGGATCGCCGATGGCTGAGTTGATAGACCATCGCGGACGCGTCGCATCGGTGTCTGGTGGCGAGAGAAAATGGGTTATCCACAGATGTGGATAAACTTGTGAGTAATTTAGCCGACAGCCTGCTCGGTTCGGTGGGGGACCGCTTGCCTTGCGTGACGGCTCACTGACTTCCTGGGAGGGGAAAAATGGAAGGATTGTGGCAACGGACGGCGGACCGGATACGTGATTCGTTGGGTCAGGTCGGATTCGAAACCTGGATTGGACCGCTGAATTTTCTGGGGATGCAGGGGCGCACCGCCACGATCGAGGCTCCCAACCGTTTCTTTCGCGATTGGGTGAACGACCGCTATCTCGAACTGCTCCGCCAGTCGCTCTCCGCCGAGGTCGGACAGTCGGTGGACGTTAAGCTTACATTGGGGCTGGCCGGCAACAGCAATCTTCACGAGGCAGTGCGGCGCACGATGCCACCGAGTCCGTCCGCGGTCGAGGCCGCGCCGCGCGACCGCCATCCGCAACTCAATGAGCGCTACACGTTCGCCGAATTCGTGGTCGGGTCGGCCAACCAGTTCGCCCATGCGGCGGCGCTGGCGGTCGCCAATCAACCCGGCGAGAAGTACAACCCGCTCTTCATCTACGGCGGAGTGGGTCTGGGCAAGACCCATCTCGTGACCGCGATTGGTCATCAGTTGTGGAACAGCGGCAAGCGCAAGGTGCTGTTCATGCCGGCCGAGGTTTTCATGAACGAGCTGATAACCTCGCTCAGGCGCGACCGGATGGGCGAGTTCAAGGAAAAATTCCGCCGCGTCGACGTGCTCATCCTCGACGACGTCCAGTTCCTGGCCGGGCGGGAGCGGACCCAGGAGGAGTTTTTTCATACCTTCAACTCGCTGCACGCCGACCGCCATCAGATCGTGCTGACCTCGGACAAGGTGCCGCGCGATATTCCGGGGCTCGAAGAGCGGCTGAGGAACCGTTTCGAGTCGGGGCTTATCGCCGATGTCGCGCCGCCCGACCTCGAGACCCGGGTCGCCATCGTGCAGAAGAAGGCGGCGCACGAGAACATGAGCCTGCCCTCCGACGTGTCGCTTTATATAGCGCAGAACGTTTCCTCCAACGTGCGTGAACTCGAAGGATGCCTGACGCGGCTTGCGGCGCTGGCCTCGATGGACCGTGCTCCGTTGACGGTGGAGTTCACCCGTCAGGCGCTGCACGACCTCATCCGGGTGCAGGACCATCGCCCCGGCATCGATGGCATCCAGAAGACGGTCGCCGACTTCTTCCATATCCGACTGGTCGATCTGAAGTCGAAAAAGCGCACCCAGCACATCGCGTTTTGCCGCCAGGTGGCGATGTACCTGTGCCGCAAGCTCACCGACAACTCGTTTCCGGTCATCGGCGAGCATTTCGGGCGCGACCACTCGACGGTGATTCACGCTTACAACCTGATCGCGCGCCGGGTGGGCAACGATTCGGCCTTCCGCATGTCGATCGAAAAGATCGAGCGCGAACTCAAGATCGACCAGCGGGCCGCGTGACGGGCTCTAACAACTCTGTGGAAAAGCCCCCCGCAATATCCACAATATCGACAGGGCAGGGGATAGAGCGGCGGCAAGCGCGATCGCAGACCGGCTGCGATGCACGGTTTGGTCAGTGTCGATCGTGCAACGATTACGATGACTTGCGCCGCCAATCAACACATTCACAGGGCCTACTGCTATCTTATGATCTTTAGATCTAATTATATCTTTAGGATCAGAAGAGCGCGGCGACGAGAGGATAAATGGAACTGGTAATCGAGCGCGCGGTGCTGCAAAGCAGCCTGTCGCTGGTTCAGGGAATCGTGGAACGGCGCAACACGGTGCCGATACTCGGGCACGTGCTGCTCGAACCCAACGGCGCCAATCTGCGTCTGTCCGCCACCGATCTCGAGGTCGGTATCCGCACTGAAATTCCCTGCCGCGTCGACAAGAAGGGCAGCGTTACGCTCAACGCCCGCAAGTTGTTCGAAATCGTGCGCGAAGCCGAGGGCGCAGAGGTCTCATTCAAGTCGCTCGACAACGATTGGGTCGAGCTCAAATGCGGAAGGGCCAAATTCAAAATGATGGGCCTCGATCCGCGAAGCTTCCCGGCGATGCCCGTTCAGGCGCAGGCGAAACCGCAGGGCGACGCCGCCCGCAAGGCGATCAAGGGCGACCTCACGATCCCAACTCGCGTGCTGGCCGCGATGATCGACAAGACCATCTTCGCCGTCAGCCCCGACGAAGCACGCTACAATCTGGGCGGCGTGCTGGTGGAAGCGGCCTCAAAAGGCGTTGCCCGGATGGTCGCCACGGACGGTCATCGGCTCTCGATGATCGAGCGCGAGGCCGAGGGCTTCGAGATGGAGGGCAACGCGATCATCCCGCGCAAGGGTCTGGCCGAACTGCGCAAGCTGCTCGACCAGGAGGGCGAAGAGCAGGTGCAGTTGATGCTCGACGGGCAACTCGCGTGGCTCAAGCGCGGTGCAACCGAGGTCTCGATGCGCCTGGTCGAGGGCGAATTTCCCGACTACCGCGGCGTAATCCCCAAGCAGTCCAAGTATGCCGTCGCGGTCGGGCGCGACGCCCTGCTCAATGCGATAAAGCGGGCCGCGATTTTCTCCAACGAGCGCTATCACGGCGTCAAGCTGGGGCTCGCAAGCGGCGCGCTGACCGTCTCTTCGACCAGTCCCGAGATGGGCGAGGCCAGCGAGACCATCGACGTTGATTTCACGGGCGACGAGTTCTCGATCGGCTTCAACGCGGCCTATCTCATCCAGGTCCTCGGCGTGATGCCGTCCGAGAGCGAGGCCAGCCTGGGACTCAGCGACGAGGTCAGCCCAGGCGTGATCACTTCTTCGACGGACTTGCAATTCACCTATGTCGTGATGCCGATGCGGCTGTAAGGTGAGCGCTCGAACGCGCGTGGTCAGTGCCGGCCGTCGACTCCGGCGGCCGGTGAGACGGCGAGCGGTGGTACTACGACCAGGACCTCTTTGTTGAGCACGTGTTGGCGCGATTCGAAGGGAAAGGCGGCCTCGCTCGCGACCACCTTGCTCGAATCACCAAGCTGATGGCCAAGATAATCGCGGTCCCGCCGCCGCACGATTATCCATCGCAGCTTGTGGTCGAGCGCGTCCTGCTTCAATTTGCCCGCATCGTCGTAGTAGGGGAGGGGTTGCGGCAGGCCAAGGTAATAGAGTGGGCCGACCGTTTTGTATAGCACCACGCCGGAGATTGCCTGGCCCATCTGCCGGCGGATGTCTTCGGCGAAGCGCTTCTCGCCCCGCCACTTGTCGGCGGCAGGCATCGCGAAAATGAACAGGTAAGCGAGAAAAAGCGCTCCTACGGTCGCCGTGGATATCGCCACCCGCCGCGTATCGAACTTTCTCAGTGTATAGAGCACCGCGAACAGCGACACCGTCCAAAAGACAAAATAGATAACGCGATCGGGCGCCGGTGGCAGCGTCGCCAGCGATCCTTTCAGGACCCATCGCGGCGGAATCATAACGATCGCGCCGCCGATAACCGCAATCGCGATGACCGCGTAGCCAAGGCCGAGCAAGCGGCGCGCCAGCGGCGACAGTGCCTCGCGCGAGGTGGCCAGCATCCGTGCAACCAGGAGTGCCCCGGCCGGCAGAATCGGCAACAGATAGTAGCTGCGGCGCGATCCGGAAAGCGTGAAAAAAATGAACGTCGCCCAGAAATAGACCAGCGCGAAACGATGGCCGCGTGGCGCCGCGGCGGCGCGGCCGGCGGCGGGTCGGCGATGGGCCTCGGCGAGCGCGGCGGGCAGGAACGCCGACCACGGCATCATCAGGGCAAAGATGACGTAGCAATAAAGATAGACGGGGCCGCGATGGTCGAATGGATGGAAAAACCGCACGACGTTTTCGCGGTACACCATCTCCAGGCCCTTTTCGGAGCCGGTGCGAGCGGCCGAGATCGCGAACGGCACGTAGTAGATCGCCGCGCCGAGCGGGATCGCAACCAGCGATTTCCAATTGAAGAGCCATCGATTGCGCCCGATGAACCATCCGATTCGGCCAACGACCGGCCCGCGCGAAAGCCGCCGTCCCAATTCGGCCCATCCGTCCGCCAGGCACGAGTACACTCCCAGCACCATCAGCGGCAGCGCGTAGCCGAGCAATCCCTTGGTGAGCGACGTCGCCGCCATCACCAGCCACAGTCCGACTACCCACCATCCGTCCTGCCGCCGCTCGTTGCGCAGGAAAAGCGCGAACGCCGCCAACTCTCCCGTGATGGTTTCGACATCGGCCGATGCGTGACGTGAAAAAAAGACGAAGCTGAAGCTGGTGGCAAGGATGAGTCCGGCGAGCAACGCGGTCCGATCGTCGTAGAGCCGCCGCCCGACCAGCATCACCAGCCACACGCCGAGCAATCCGGCGACCGCGCAGGGCAGCCGCGCCGAAGTCTCGTCGAGTCCCCCGGTCAGCCGGGCCGCCGCGAGCACCAGCCAGTACGAACCCAGCGGCTTGTCGTAGTAGACGTGGCCATTGATCGTCGGCCAGAAATAGCGCGACGTAAGCTGCATCTCGCGCGCAATCTCGGCCCAGCGAAATTCCGAGGCCCACAGCGCGCGCGCGCCCAGCCGGGCAAACAATATCACCGCCGCCAGCATCAGCACGGCAGTCGCGGCGGCGCGCCATGAAACGACGTACCCCAGGATCTCTATGGCGCCCTCGACGGTCGCGTCGCCAGCAGGCTCTGACGATGCGCCTGCGGCGAGCGGCCGTCCTGTGTCGATGCGCTCGTCGGCACGGCGCGGGTCGGCGGTGCTCTGCATTTCGCTATCAGGTTCGCAGCCTGCTCCGTGGGGTTCAAGTACCCTCGCGAGCCGGCATGCGTTCGGGCGCGCGAGGAGTCGCGCTCGAACGCAATCGAGATCGGGCCGCCAATAGAAACGCTGCTCCGGTGCATGCTACCGTCGAAGACATCCGGCCTCCGCCGGGAAAGACTCCCGGGAGACATGATCGCAATGAGCGACGAGCACGGCCACGAGGCCTCGGGGCGCAAGCCCAACCGCCTAATTAACGAGCAGAGCCCTTACCTGCGTCAGCACGCGCACAACCCGGTGGATTGGTTTGCGTGGGGCGACGAGGCGCTGGCGCGGGCGCGCGCCGAGAACAAGCCCGTCCTGCTCTCCATCGGCTATTCGGCCTGCCATTGGTGCCACGTGATGGAGCGTGAGTCGTTCGAGAACGAACAGATCGCGCGGTTGATGAACGAAAACTTTGTTTCGATCAAAGTCGATCGCGAGGAGCGCCCCGACCTCGACCAGATTTACATGGATGCCGTCCAGCTCCTGACCGGGCGCGGAGGATGGCCGCTCACCGTGTTCCTGACGCCCGACGGCGAGCCGTTTTACGGCGGCACCTACTTCCCGCCCGAAGATCGCCAGGGGATGCCGGGTTTTCCGCGCGTGCTGACCGCGATCGCCAACGCGTTTCGCACCCAGCCCGCCGATATCCGTCAGAACGTCGAGCGCCTCGGCAAAGGGCTTTCGGGACTCGCCGAGTTCAACCCCGACGGCGGCGAGCTGAAGCCCGATATGGCGGAGACCGGAGCGCGCGCGCTGGCCGAGCATTACGACCGGATCAACGGTGGAATGGGGCACGCGCCCAAATTTCCCAACAGTTTCGTGTTTTCGCTTTTTCTGCGGATGCATCAGGCGACCGGTGATCTCGAATTCGGCCACATGGTGCGCGAGACGCTGACCAAGATGGCCAAGGGCGGCATCTACGACCAGCTCGGCGGCGGATTCCATCGCTACAGCGTCGATGATCGATGGTTGGTGCCGCACTTCGAAAAGATGCTCTACGATAATGCGTTGCTGGCGCGCCTGTACCTTGACGCCGGCCGCGCACTTGGCGAGCCCGAGTTCCTGGCTGTGGCGCGCGAGATTCTCGACTACGTGCTGCGCGAGATGACCAGCCCCGAAGGCGGGTTCTACTCGACCCAGGACGCCGACAGCGAGGGCGAAGAGGGAAAGTTTTTTGTCTGGACGCCCGCTGAAGCGCGCGCGGTGCTCGGGGAGGAGCTGAGCGCGATCGCCGAGCGCTACTTCGACATCAGCGCAGAGGGCAACTTCGAGGGCGCCAACATCCCGCATCGCACGATCAGTGCGGACGAGGCGGCCAGGCTGTTCAAAAAAACTCCCGAAGAGATGGAGCATGCGATCGGCGAGATTCGCCGTCGCCTGTTCGAGGCCCGCGAGCGGCGGGTCAAGCCGGCGCGCGACGAAAAAATCCTGGCCGCGTGGAATGGGATGATGATCGGCGCGCTGGCCGAAGGTTTCCGCGCGCTCGGCGACGAGCGCTACTTGAAGGCCGCCGCGCGCGGCGTGGAGTTCGTGATGGCCCGGCTGTGGGATGGCCACGCGCTCAAGCGCTCGTACAAGGACGGCGTTGCCCGCTTCAACGCCTACCTGGAGGATTACGCGCTGTTCGCAGGCAGCCTGATCGATCTTTACGAAGCCTCGCTCGAGGGCCGCTATCTTGAGTTGGCGCGGAGGATGGCCGACGCGATCCTGGAGCGCTTTCTCGACGCCGAAAAGGGCGGGTTCTTCTTCACCTCGGCCGACCATGAGCGGTTGATCACGCGCTCGAAGGCGGTCTTCGACGGCTCGACTCCCTCGGGTAACAGCGCGGCGGTGATCGCGCTGCTGCGGCTTTACGGCTACACCGGCGAAGAGCGCTACTTCGTCGAAGCGCGGCGCACGCTCAGCCTGCTGCGCAGCTTCGTCGAGCAGCAGCCGTTCGCGTTCTCGCACATGCTCGAGGCGATCGATCTCTATCAGCGCGGCGCGGCCGAGATCGTGATCGTGAGCGAGCGCGGCGCGGCCGGCCTCGACGAATGGTTCGAGCGGCTGGGCCTGCTCTACCTGCCCAATCGCGCGTTGTTCCTGGCCGAGCCGCGCGCCGCCGCCGGCGGCTTCGTGCCGGAGCCGGTGCGGGGCAAAACGCAGGTCGGCGGCCGGCTCACCGCTTACGTGTGCCGCGAGCGGACGTGCACCGCGCCGATTACCTCGTTCGAGGCGCTCAGGGGAGAGCTCGGAGTTTGACCGGATCTCTGATTTCGATCGGGACCTGGCCCGGCTAAGTGGGCCCGATGGCGATTCACGACGCGTCGCGGCGAGCCGCAACCGCGGAATCCTCGGGGCCGCCCTTCGACCCGGTGGCGCTCAACCGCCCGGCTGTCGCCGCGCGCTCGGCGCTCAAGGTCGCGGTCCTGAACGTCGCCGGCGGTGCGCACTTAGACGCGATCGTTGCATGTCTCAGGCGTCCGCCTCTGGCCGACGCGGGCACCGTGCTGTTGTGTGAGGCAAGCTGGCGGATGCCGCGTCACGGGCTGGTCGAATTCGCGCCCGCGCTCGCGGCCGCGCTCAAGATGAGCTTCGCGTTCCTGCCGTCGTTCGGGCGTGACGAAGGAGGCGGCGATTTTCGCGCGATCGGCAATGCGCTCCTGTGTGCGCAACCGCTCGATGACTTCCGCGTCGTCCGGCTGCCCAAGTCGCCGTTCAAGTTTCGGGCGCGCCATCTCCCCGGCGCAAACCAGGGGTTGCTCGCGAGCATCAACGTCGCCGGCCGCCGCGTCACGGTCGGGGTCGCGCATCTGGAGCGGGTCTGGGATCCCGCGGGGCGCGCCTTGCAGATGGAATGCTTACTCAGCGAAATTGGCAGGGAAGCGCCAGCCATTGTCGGTGGCGACTTCAATACGACCACGATGGATATGGACCGGCGCTGGGCGATGTTGCGCGCGGCCGCCGCGATCGCCCTGCGCCCGCGTCGCTTCCGCGAGCCGCAGCCGCACGAGCCGCTCTTCGATCGGATTAAAGAGCACGGATTTTCGATCGAAGGGGCGAACGTTCCGGCCGTGCCGACATTTACCGTCAGCCGGCTGGTGCCGATGCGATGGCGTCCGAAGCTCGATTGGATCGCGGCGCGTGGAATACAACCGGTGAGCGGATCGGCTGCGGTCGTGCCGGCGCGCACCGCGATCCTCGGACGCCGGGTCTCCGATCACGATTTTGTGCTCTGCGAATTCCGCCTGAAGGAGTAACGGTCTGATGAGTGTTCCTCATAGCGCGCCTGCCAATTCAGCCGATCATTGGCGCGACCACGGCGTCCGGGTCATTCCCGGCGACCAGCTTGACCCGGATACGGCACAGACCCCTGGGATGTCACGCGCGGCCGCGATCGACAACGCGCGCGCCGGAGCGCAGAAAATCTGGGCTGGAACGGTGAAGATCGAGGCCAACGCGAAGACCGGCGCGCATCATCACGGCGAACTCGAAAGTGTCATCTACGTCGTCGCCGGACGCGCGCGGATGCGCTGGGGCGAGCATCTCGAATACGTCGCCGAAGCCGGACCGGGAGATTTTATCTTCATCCCGCCGTTCGTGCCGCATCAGGAAATCAACGCCTCGACCGACGCGCCGTTGTCCTGCGTGGTTGTGCGCAGCGGCCAGGAGGCGGTGGTGATCAATCTCGATATCGAGGCGGCCGAGCGCCCCGAGGCGGTGTTCTGGGTCGATCCGATTCATCGCCATCCGCACGGCTGAAGAAGGCCGCCACTCAGCCGCGTTTGCGGATACGTTCCGCCTCGGCCAGCAGCGTCGGATAACCGAACGGCGGCTGCACGCCGCTTAAATCGAGATTGCCGAGACGCCGCGAGTGCGTGATCATCGCGCCCGCAGCGTTGGCGACCGTCTCCGCCGCTTCGTCGGTCAGCTCGTAGCCGTATAGCTCGCGCGCCATCGCCTTGGCCGTCTGCGCTGTCAGCTTTGCCATCGTGATTCCTCCGGAGGTTCGAAGTGTCGTCGTTCAGAAACTGCCGTTCGCCGCGTCTCACTAAATCTTTGGCCGCGGCAGCGGGCCGCGCGCGCGTTCGTAGGCGTCGGCCACCTGCAGTACCGTGACTTCGTCGAACGGCTTGCCGACGATCTGCATCGAGAGCGGCAACCCCTCATTCGAGAGCCCGGTCGGAATCGACACCGCCGGCTGTCCGGTGGCATTGAATGGTCCGGTGAAGCGGACCATGTTGGCGATTATGTCGTAGGAGCTGTCGTCGATTCTCGGCGCGGCGGTCGTCTGCGACGGCGCAAGCAGTACGGTATGGTCCCGCAGTGCCGTGAGCGCCTCGGCCAGCATCAGGTTGCGCTCGCGCTGCGCGCGGACGTAATTGACCGCTGTGATCGTCATCGAGGTCTCGATGAGCGAGCGGACGTCGGCGCCGTAGTCGTCGGGCCGCTCGCGCATCCACTGTTCGTGAAATTCCAGCGCCTCGGCCATCAGCACCACCATCGCGACCTGCGAGCCCTCGGTGAACGACGGTATGGAAACCTCCTCGACCGTTGCGCCCAGCGATCCGAGTTGCTTGAGCGCCGCGCTGAATGCCCGCGACACCGGCTCCGAAATGCCGGTGTTGAGTTCCCGGATAACGCCGACGCGCATCCCCTTGAGGTCGCCGCCCAGACGGCTGGTGTAGTCGGGCACCGGCTCGCGGCTGGAAGTCGCGTCGTTGGGGTCATGACCGGCGATGATGTTGAGCATCAGCGCGGCGTCACGCGCGGTGCGGGTGATCGGCCCGGCGTGATCGAGCGAGTCGGAAAGCGGCATCACGCCGTAACGGCTGACGCGGCTCCAGGTCTGTTTGAGTCCGACGCATCCACAGCATGCCGCGGGGATCCGGATCGAGCCGCCAGTGTCGGTGCCGATAGTCGCCGCGGCGGTGCGTGCGACGATGGCCGCGCCTGAACCGCCGCTGGAGCCGCCGGGAATGCGGTCGAGGTCGTAGGGATTGCGGCAGGTGCCCCAATGCGGATTGTTGGAGGTCGCGCCGTAGGCGAACTCGTGCAGGTTGAGCTTGCCGAGCAGCACCGCGCCGGCCTCGCTCAGCCGCGTCCATACCGTAGAGTCGTGATCGGGAACGAACTCGCCCAGGATTTTCGATCCGCCAGTGGTCAGGATGCCCTTGGTGTAGCAGAGATCCTTGAGCCCGATCGGCACGCCGTGAAACGGCCCGCGCCATCGCCCCGCGGTTATCTCCGCCTCGGCCTTGCGCGCCATCTCGCGCGCCACGTCGGCGGTCACGGTGATGTAGGAGACGATGCGCTCGTCGACCGCCTCGATGCGATCGAGATAGGCCCGGGTAAGTTCTACCGGCGAAATTTCCTTGGCGCGCAGCTTTTGCGACAGCGCGGCCACGTCGAAATCGAGCAGCGGGCTTGGATTGGCCATCGGTCACCTCGGGTGCGGATGGATGTTTCGCGGACTGGGCGGGCGCGGCAACGAAACGGGCCGCCCACCATCCACGCGCGTCAGCCTAGCGCAATTTGTGGCGAAGGGGTGAGCGCCCAGATGGCGTCCCGAAGGATTAGTTACTTCACGATCCCGCGGCGGTGGAGATCGGCTGTCCGTTCGCGATCGTAGCCGAGATGGCGCGCGAGAATCTCGTCGGTATGCTCGCCCAAAAGCGGCGCGGCATGCTCGGCCTTACCCGGCGTCGCGGAAAACTTCGCCAGGGTTCCGGTTTGCACGACGCCGCCCCATTGCGAATGATGCAGCTCGGCGAGCAGCTCATTGGCGTTGACCTGCGGATCGTCGAAGAGGTCGGCCGTGCGATGCGTGCTGAGTGCCGGGACGCCGGCCGCGTTCAGCGCCGCCAGCGCCTGGGCACGGTCAACGCCCGCGAAGGCCGCGGCGACGGCCTGCGCGAGCGGGCCGTCCTCGGGCTCGCGCGCGGCCGCCGCAAACGCCGGGTCGGCGGCGAGCTTGCACACGCGCCGCAGCCCCTCCCAGTGCGCCGGCTCGGCGGCATGGACGAACAGCCACGCACGATCGCGACATTGGTAGGCGCGGCAGAGCGCCGAGCGGCCACGCGATTCCGGCTGGCCGTTTTCCATGTCGGGCCGGCCGTCGAAGAAAATAAACTCGCCCGCTTGGAACGCCATCGCGGACTGCAACAGCGAAGTCTCACAGAGCTGGCCGCGGCCAAGACGTTCGCGCGCGCGCAGCGCCAGCACGCATCCGAACGCCGAAAGCATCGCGGCTCCGTAGTCGCAGATCGCGCAAGTGAGATAGAGCGGTGGCTGATGATGGCCGCCCTCGGCCGCCATCAGGCCCGAACGCGCCTGCAGCAGCGGGTCGAAGCCGGGTTGGTTGTGTTCCGGGCCGCGATTGCCGAAGCCGTTGACCGACATATAGATGAGGCGCGGATTGATCGCCGAGAGCGATTGGTAGTCCAGCCCGAAGCGGCGCATCCGCCCCGGCCGCAGGTTTTCGACCACGATGTCGGCGCGGCGCACCAGGCCGTGGATTATCTCGCGCCCCTCGGGCGCGGCGAGGTCGAGTGAAAGCGCGCGCTTGCCCTGGTTCCATCCCAGAAATCCGAAACCGAAGTGGCGGAACGCGTCGCCGTCCAGGCTTTCGATCTTGATTACGTCGGCGCCCATCTGGCCGAGGATCATCGGCCCGTAGGAGCCGGCGATGTAGCTGCAAAAGTCCAGTATCAGCAGGCCGTCGAGCGGTCCCCTGGCCAATGAGCCGCGCGCCGCGCCGTCGTGCGAGCGCGCCGGCTGCTCGGCGAGCCATCCCTCGACCATGCGGTCATTTGAAAGATCCCCCGCACGATCATAACTGATCGCCGGCGCAGGCCCGGTGATTTCGCCGGGCGTGACTTCGAGCCCGACCGCGATGCCGGGCTGGATCGTCGCGCCGAGTGTGGGGTCGTCGATCGCGCGGCGCATCCCGAGCGCGTCCACCTGCGGGTGGTTGATGAAATCCGTGCGCGAGAGCACGGGCGCACAGGGGATGTCGTTCTCGCGCAGGACGCGGAGCCACTCTTCACGCGGGCGGGTGGCAATTATTTCCTGCAGCAGGTCCTTCAGCGCCTGGCGATGCTGGCTCGCGACGCCCCAGGGCGCGCCCTCGAAGCGAGGGTCGGAAACCAGCTCGGGCCGCTCGATCGCCAGCGCCAGCTTGTTCCAGAACGTCACGTTACCGCAGGCCACGAACAGGTACTCGCCGTCGGCGGCGCGAAACAGGCGGTAACAGGGAATCGGGCCGAGCGGGTCCAGCGGCCCTTCATACATGCGGGTCATCTTCTCGTGGCGCATGATGCCGCCGGTCTGGAGCGAAAAGGCCCCGGCCAGGAGCGAGACTTCAACCAGTTGTCCCTGCAGTCGCCCTTGCGATTTTCCGCCCGGTTGGCCATCGCCGCCGCGCTCGCGCGCACATAGCGCCGCGACCGTCGCGGTCGCGCCGAGCACGCCGGCCGAATAGCTGGCGGCGGGGAAATGCAGCGCCACCGGATTTCCGCTGAGCGCCCACTGGCTGCCATAGATGCCGCCGAGCGCGGAGGCCAGCTCGTCGCTGGCGTCGAAATCGGCGAGCGGGCCGCAGTTTCCGAGCGGTGGAACGTGCAGCACGACCAGGTGCGGATTGATGCCGTTGAGCGCCGCGTAATCAAGTCCGAGCTCGCGCATCCGCGCCCCGGTCCATCCGAGCACCGCGACGTCGGCCCATCGGAGCAGCCGCTCGACCCGCGCGCGCTCGGTTTGAAGGTCGAGGAAGAGCGCGCGCTTGCTGCGATTCAGCGCGTGAAAATGCGCGGTGCCGCGTTCGCGTGCGCCATCTGGTGGTTCCACGATGACGGCGCGCGCGCCCTGCTCGGCGAGCAGCATCGCGGCGTAGGCGGCGCCCAGGTTGGAGCTGAATTCGACCAGGTTTATGCCGTCGAGAGCCTTGTTCATCGAAGTTAGCTCCGCGCGAAGCCGGCTTCGCGGGAAAACCCGGCTCGCGTGAAAAATCATTCCGCAGCGCTGCGAGGCGCGATGCCTTTGACCGGAGAAACCGCTGCGGAACCGGCGCCGGGCGCCATGGATCAGCAGGAAGTCGAAATTCTCACGAGCCGGGTGGCGTCCGCAAGGGCCCGAAAACAGAGACTTCGGTTACCGGTCCGCCGCTGCCGCAGTAAATTCAACAGTGCATAATGGTGGCGTAACCTGTGTGCAATCTTTGCCCTTTAAAACACCGGGCGCGCGCAGTATCCCTACGCGGGAACGTTGTCACTAGGTCCAAAAAAGAGGAAGAGATGACTAAGCGACTGGTTTCGACACTGCTGGCCATTGGATTTGTGCTGCTCGGCTGTAACCGCGCGCACAGCCAGATGCTGATCAACGGAGCGGGCTCGACTTTCGGCTATCCGATTTATTCCAAGTGGTTTGACGCCTACGCAAAGATCGACCCGAGCGTGCGCTTCAACTACCAATCTATCGGTTCCGGCGGCGGTATCAACCTGCTCATCAACCGCACCGTAGACATGGGCGCTTCCGACGCGCCGCTGAACGACGAACAGATCAAACGCGCGCCCGGCGCGATACTGGAGTTTCCCTCCGTGATGGGTGCGGTGGTGATTACTTACAATCTGCCGACGGTCAAACATGCGTTGCGGCTGACCGGCCCGCTTATCGCCAGTATCTTTCTCGGCAATGTCACGAAGTGGAATGACCCCGCGATAGTGGCGCTCAACCCGGGCGTCAGCCTGCCCGACACGGAGTTCGTCACCTGTCATCGCTCCGACGGCAGCGGCACGACCTATATCTTCGCCGACTACCTCTCCAAGATCAGCCCCGAGTGGCAAAAGGGCCCGGGCAAGGCGACCTCGGTCAAATGGCCCGGCGGGCTCGGCGGCAAGGGCAGCGAGGGCGTGACCGCGCTGGTCGAGCAGACCCCCGGCGCGATCGCCTACGTGGAACTGACTTACGCGCTGGCCAACAAGCTGGCGGTCGCCGAGATTCAGAACAGCGACGGCAAGTGGATCAAGCCCACGCTGGAGGGCGTGACGGCGGCAGCGGCGGGTGCGGCGGCCGACATGCCGGCCGACTTTCGCGTTTCGATAACCAACGCGCCAGGCGCAGCTTCGTATCCGCTGTCCTCGTTCACCTGGCTGCTGGTCTACACCAAGCAGAAGGATCACGCGCGCGGAACGGCGTTGGTCAAATTTCTCGACTGGGCCTTGCACGACGGACAGAAATACGCGTCGCCGCTGTACTATGCGCCGCTGCCCGCCCAGGTCGTCGCGCTCGAGGTAAAGCAACTGAGGCGGATAGAGGTCGCGCCGAAGTAAATAGGCCGCGACGCCGCAGCTCGCCGGCGATCCGCTGGACCTATATCGCTGGACTTCGGCGCGAGCTGGACAGTTCCAGCGAGTAGCTGCGCTTCGCCATCGATTCGCGGAACATTTCGTACTATCATCGCCGGCAGTCGATTCCGATTTCGGAATTGGCGCCGTTCGGTTGCGCGCCGGGCGGCACTTTCAACGGACAGACGCGGCCCAAGACCGGCAGATACGCCGAGTATGGTGTAGTGTGACAGGCGTTCAATCTTCGCCAAGCTGGACTTCAATCGCTGGGATAGTCGCCCAGCGCCGCTCGTGGCGGCGGCGCTGGACGGATCTCGCCGGGCTTATCCGCGGCCGCCCGCGCATTTTTTCAGGCGCCCGGCGGTCGCCGTATCAGTTTGCCGCGCCGTTCGCGATCGCAATCGTCGCGCTGATCGCCGGATGCGCCGAGACGCCGCAGCAGCGTGCCGAGCGGATCGAACCGATGCTGTCGGCGGCCGGGTTCCATATGCTGCCGGCCGACACGCCCAGCCGGGTCGCCGAGACTCAGCGGCTGACGCAGCTCAAGGTCCGTTACTTCATCGATAACGGCAAGCCGCGCTACTGGTTCAACGACCCGGTGAATTGTCATTGCGTCTACGTTGGCGGTGAAAAAAACTACCAGCAGTACGAGCAGATCAGGTTGACCCAGCAAGCTGCCCAACAGGAGGCGCAAGCGGCGGAGATGAACGAGGAGGCGGCCCAGCAGGAACAGATGAACATGATGCTATGGCCCGGGCCGTTCCTGATGTACTAGCCGCGCTCGCCGAGAATATCGCGGTGCGCCGTGGTAAGATCGCTCGCTGTGGCCGACAAAGTGATCGTACTGCGCCCCGCGCGCAAGGAGGTTGACGAGCGTAGCTTCCGCATCAAGTACGCCGAGCTGCTCAATCCGTCGCAGCTCGCCGCCGTGACCCATCGCGACGGCCCCATCCTGGTTATCGCCGGCGCCGGCTCGGGCAAGACTCGCACGCTGATTTACCGCGTCGCGCGGCTGATCGAAAGCGGCGTCCCGCCGGGCGCGATCCTGTTGCTGACTTTCACCCGGCGCGCGTCGCAGGAGATGCTGCGGCGGGTCGAGCACCTGGTGGGCGATCGCACGCGCGCGGTGGCCGGCGGCACCTTTCATTCCTTCGCCAACCTGACGCTGCGCCAGTTCGGCGCCGCGATCGGGCTCAAGCCCAACTTCACCATTCTCGACCGCTCCGACATGGAGGATGTCGTCAACCTGCTGCGGACGCGGATGGGCCTGGGCTCGCGCGATCGGCGCTTTCCCAAGAAGGGCACGATCACCGAAGCGATCAGCATGGCGCGCAACAAGCGCCGCGAGCTGGGCGAAGAGATCGAGTTCGATTTCCCGCACCTCGCCGAGCATCGCGACGACCTCGTGCGGCTGGCCGCCGCCTACGACGCCTACAAGCGCGAGCGCGGATTGCTCGACTATGACGATCTGCTGTACCGGCTGGCCGAGCTGCTCGAGCAGCACGAAAACCTGCGCCGGCGCCTGAGCGACACCTATCGCTACGTCATGATCGACGAGTACCAGGACACCAACCTGATCCAGGCCGAGCTGGTGCGGCTGCTCGCCGCGACCCATCGCAACGTGATGGCGGTGGGCGACGACGCGCAGTCGATCTATTCGTTTCGCGGCGCCAACTTCCGCAACATTATGGACTTTCCGGAAACCATTTTCCCCGGCGCGCGCGTGGTCAAGCTCGAACAGAACTACCGCTCGCTGCAGGGCATCCTCGACGTCGCCAACGAGGTGATCTCTCGCGCCGCCGACAAATACACCAAGGTGCTCGCGGCCGAGCGCCGCGGCGAGTTCCGCCCGCTGCTGGTGCGCGCCCAGGACGAGCACATGCAGTCGCGTTTCGTCGCCGAGCGCATCCTGGAGCTGCGCGAGCAGGGCGTCGAGCTGGGGGAAATCGCGGTGCTGTTCCGCTCCGGCTTCCACTCCTTCGACCTCGAACTGGAACTCCAGCGCCGCGACCTCCCGTTCATCAAGCGCGGCGGCTTCAAGTTTATCGAGACCGCCCATATAAAAGACGTGCTCGCGCACCTGCGCGTGGTCGTCAATCCCGCCGACGCCGTGTCATGGCTGCGCGCGCTGATGCTGGTGCCCGGAGTCGGCCATCGCCGCGCCGAGCGCCTGATCGAGGAAATCGTGGCCGCGCCCGAGCCCGAGCAGGCGCTGGCGCGCGCCGCCGCGTCGATAGGGTCGGCCACGCGCTCCGGCGGCGGTCCCGGCTCCAGCTCCGGTGCAACGTCCGCGGCCGCGGCGCGCCTGGCCGCTCTGCTGGCCGAGTTGCGGCGCGACGCCGGGGCGCGTCCCGCCGATCAGATCGCGCGAACGCTCGAGTACTATCTGCCGCTGATGCGCGAGAGCTACCCGGACGACTATCCCAAACGCGAGCGCGACCTGGAGCATTTTCAGACCATCACCGAGCGCTATCGCAGTCTCGAAACGATGCTGGCCGACGTGGCGCTCGAGCCGCCCAACGATTCGCTGGGCGACGTGCTCGCGGTCGAGCCCGAGGAGGGCTACCTGACGCTCAGCACCATCCACTCGGCCAAGGGGCTCGAGTGGCGTGTGGTGTTTTTGATTTGGGCCGCCGACGGGCGGTTTCCCGGTCCGCAGAGCGTCGGTGCGGAAGAAGTGGAAGAGGAGCGCCGCTTGATGTACGTCGCCAGCACGCGCGCACGCGACGAACTGTACATCTCATATCCGATTCATATGTTCGACCGCGCGCTGGGTTACACGATGGGACACGTGTCGCGCTTCCTGGAGGACATCTCGGGAGAGGTGTTGCCGACCGCGTCGCTCCAGGAGTCCGACGAAGAGCCGGTTTGATCCGCAAGCGCGCGGTCGCTAGCCGGTGCGAGAAGGGCGCCTATTGCGGGTCGGCTAGTTTCAGCAGTTGCTTGCCGAAGTTGGCGCCGGTGAACAGCCGGATGATCGTCTTCGGCGCGTTCTCCAGTCCGTGGGCCAGGTCGATCTGGTTTTTGATCTTTTTCTCCGCGTACCACTTCGCGAGCTCGGCCATCGCCTCCGGATAGCGCTGGGCAAACTGGAACACCAGGAAACCTTCCATCCGCGAGCGATGCAGAATCAGGCTGAAGTAGTTTTTCGGGCCCGCCCCGAGCATCCCGGCCTCGTTGTAACGCGAGATCGCGCCGCACAGCACGATTCGTGCGCTGTCGGCCAGCCGCGCCAGCACCAGGTCGAGAATCTCGCCGCCCACGTTGTCGAAGTAGACGTTGATTCCCGTGGGGCAAAGGCGCGTCAGCGCGTCGCCCACGTTCTCGTTCTTATAGTCAATCGCGGCATCGAAGCCGGCCTCCCTGATTAGCCAGTCGCACTTGTCGCGTCCACCGGCGATTCCGATCACGCGGCATCCCTTGATCTTCGCGATCATTCCCGCGACCGAGCCGGTCGCTCCGGCCGCGCCCGAGACCACGAATGTCTCGCCTGCCTTCACCTGCCCAATCTCGAGTGTGCCGAAGTAGGCGGTCAGCCCGGTGACACCGAACAGCGAAAGCGCGAGCAATGGGTCGGTGCCGAGCGGGAGCTTCTGCATCCCGAACAATCCCGCGCCGTCGCTGACGCTGTAATCCTCCCAGCCCAGCAGGCTCTGCACCAGGTCGCCCTGGGTGAAACCGGGCCGCTTCGATTCGACGACCTGTCCAACGGTGACGGCCTTCATCACCTGTCCCAGCGGGATCGCGGGGATGTAGGTGTTCATCGACATCCATCCGCGCTGCGTCGGATCGAAGGAGAAGGCGAGGTTGCGGACGAGGAGCTGACCGTCGCCGAGCGGCGGCACCGCGGTCTCGTGCCAGCGGAAATCGCTTTCCTTGATCAAGCCCTGCGGCCGCGCCGCGAGCAACCATTGACGATTCTTCAGTTCTGCCATCGGGCTCTCTCTTGCGGCGCCGGCTGGCGGGCGGAATATTCAGCAGGCACGATTTCGCGGCTCAGCTCGCGCGCGCAACCTTCGGCTTTTCCGGCTTGGCGAGAGGATACTTGAGTTGCGCGATGACGTCGTTCAATGAGTTGTTTGTGTCGCCCGCCAGCTCCAGTTGCGCAAATGTGTTCAGCGCCGACTCATGCACCACCATCGAATGTGCGACTTCGCGCTCGCTCTCCGGAGCGGCGCTCTCGACCTCGCGAAACTTCCCGAGATACCAGTCGGTAATGCCCGCAATTTCTTCCATATGCTGATGCCAGGACTTCGACGCGAAACCCTTGGTGAACTCCGCGACTTTCTCACGCACATCTTCTTGCGCAATGCTTAAGCCAAGCTGACTCAGGAAGGGGCGCAATCTCGCCTTGGTTTCGGTTTCGAGCTGCAGAAGCGTTCCCCACTTGTATCGGCGCTCCGGGTTCTCTTCGAGCGCGACATAACTGGCAAGAATCGCTTCTCCCAGTACCTCGCCCTGGTATAGAAATTCATTCACCGCGCTGAGATATTCGGTTCGGTTCATCTTCGTCCTGCTCCCGCTTGATTCCCGATAACGAGCAGGTGTCGCTGCTCTAAATCGGTGCCGGGGCTGCCGGGGCTCACGCTGGAGAGAGTCGAGCGCGAGTGACTATTTCACTATCGACCAGTGGCAGTAACTCGTCGCATGGCTCAGCTATACCGCAGTGTAGCCACCGTCAACGACGTATTCCGCCCCGGTCACGAAGGAGGCCTCGTCGGTGGCGAGAAACAACACCACCTAACCAACTTCTTCAGGCCGCGCGGCGCGCTTCATCGGCGCGAGCGCGGCAATCGCATCGAGATCCTTGTCGGCGAATATATCGACCATCGGTGTCTTGATCACTCCCGGATGCACCGAATTGACGCGGATGCGGTCAGGCGCATATTCGACCGCCGCCGTCTTGGTGAGCAGCCGCACGGCGCCCTTGCTGGCGTGATAGGCGGCGGAGCCGCCCGAACCGATCAATCCATAGATGGACGAGATGTTGATGATCGAACCGCTGCCGCGCTTCTTCATCGCGGGAACCGCGATCTTGGTTCCCAGCCACACGCCTTTCTGATTTACGTTGATGATCGCGTCCCATTCCTCTTCGCTGGTATCGCTGATCCCCTTGATGTTGAGAATGCCGGCGTTGTTGACAAGGATATCGAGTCCGCCGAATTCGCGTTCGCAAGCGTCGACCGCGGCACGCCAATCGGCGGCCCGGGTAACGTCGAGATGAAACGGCAAGGCCACGCGCGAACCCGCCTGCCGGTTCACCTCGTCCGCGAGCTTGTGCGCTTCGGCGTCCAGCACGTCGCCGATAACGACGCGTGCTCCCTCGTTGACGAACAGTTTGGTTTCGGCGGCGCCCTGACCGCGGGCGGCTCCCGAAATCAGAGCCACTTTTCCCTTAAGACGATCCATCGGTGCAATCACGCTCTAGTCGAGATTTCCGCTTGGCCTCTTCGAATCTCGGTATAGACCGAACCGCCTTGCTCCGCAACGGTTTCGCCTGGCGCCGCGCCGGGAATCGGAGCTTACTTCACATACAGGAAAATCCCCTCGTAGATGAGCGCGGGCTTGTCCTGTCCCACCACCTGGACCTGGGTCTCCGTGGTGACCTGCGTGCCCTGCGGCTTCGGCTCGACCGCGACCACGCGCGAACGCGCATGGACTTTGGCGCCCGCGGGAACGGGCGAGATGAAGCGCAACTTGTTGGCTCCGTAGTTGACGACGTTGCGGAAGCTGGTGACGTTCCATTCGCGCGGGATCTCGAAGGCCGGTATGAGGCTGAGCGTCAGGAAGCCGTGCGCGACCGGCCCCTTGAACGGGCTCTCGCGCTTGGCGCGTTCGATGTCGATATGGATCCACTGATGGTCGCCGGTCACGTCGGCGAACTGGTTGATCTTGTCCTGCGTCACGTCGATCGGTTTGCTCCAGGCGCTGAAGTCCTGGCTGACCTTGGAGCGAAGCTTGTCGACGTCGTCAAAGCGGATGCTCTCCATGATTTTCCTCCTGTAGCGATACGCGATTGTCCTGATTTTGCGAGCGCAAACAAAGCGATGCGCGAGGGGCGAGAAACATTCTCGTGGCCGCTCACGCTGGCTGGGCGCTTTGCGCGGATTTGACGGATGCGGCGGTCTTGTCCCGCGTTGGCGGCGCCGCCGGCTTACGCGCGCGCGTCAGGCGCTTCTTTAGCGCGGCCTGGGCGCCCGGTCCGGGGACCATTCGCGCATCCAGCCATCCGATCGGGCGGCCGTCGCGACTGGTGACGCGCACTTCGATCGGCTGGGCGTCGGCGCGGTCGACCACGATCACCGGAACCCGGTCGGGTCCGACCACCCATTGGTCGCCCCATTCCCGCAGCGCCATCAAGACTGGAAACAGCGCGCGCCCCTTTTCAGTCATCCGGTATTCGCCGCGGCGTGCGTCGCCGGGAGCGAGGGTGCGCTCCAGAATTCCCCGCGCGACCAGTTTTTTCAGGCGCGCGGCGAGGATATTGCGCGCGATCCCGAGATTGCCCTGGAACCGATCGAAGCGCCGCGTGCCCATCAAGGCCTCGCGCACGATGAGAAAGGTCCACCACTCGCCGATCTGCTCGAGCGCGCGGGCGATCGAGCAATTCATGTGGGCGAAGGTCTTGCGCCGCATTATAGAAACGTAACACGCTTGCGTTTCATCATGCAACTGATGCATCGCCGTGTTGCGGCTCCCGCGGCCGCCGCCGGAGTGCGATAAAATCGCGCTTACGCCGCCGCCTGCGCCAGGCGCGCGTAGTGCGCCGCAACCTCGCGCCCGATCATCTCGACCTGTCCGGCCCAGGCCTGCGGTTCGGCCACCGGCCAGAGCACGAACTTGTCCAGGCCGGCCGCGATGTACTGGTCGACTCGTTCGATGATGTCCTGGGGCGAGCCGAACACGGTGCGGCTGAAAAACTCCTCGCCGCCGCGGTCGAGCGAGCGCACGACCGGCTCCAGGTCGGCCTTGGCGCGCTCGCGCGTGGGACCCAGGCGGCAGAGCAGGATCAGGCCCGACTCGATACGCGCGTTGGCGCGCCCGTACTCGGCCGCATAGCCGCGGATGGCGGCCATGTTGCGCGCGAATTCCTCCGGCGTTAGGAAGGACGCGAAGTAACCGTCGGCCATCCGCGCCGTGCGCCGCAGCGCCCCCTCCGACTTGCCGCCGACCCAGATGTCGATCGTGCCCGAGTCGTTATTGGTGCGCCGCGCCGGATGCGGCTCGAGCGTCACGTTGTCGAAATTGAAGAAGCGGCCGTGATGACTCACGTTGGACTGGGTCCACACCTTGCGCAGGACGTCGACGCCTTCATCCAGGCGCCGCCCGCGCGTCTCCAGCGCAACGCCGGTCGCCGCGTAGTCGGCCAGGTTCGCCCCGGTCCCGACCGCCATCACCATCCGCCCGTGCGAGTAGTAATCCAGCGTCGCGAACGACTTCGCCACGGTCAGCGGATGGCGCAGGTTGAGCAGCAGCACGCTGGGGCCAAGCTTGATGCGCGAGGTGCGCGAGGCCAGCACCGCGAGCGTCGCGACCACGTCCAGTTCGGGTGAGGGCGATAGCAGATGGTCCGAGAGCCAGAATGAGTCGAGTCCCCAGTCCTCGGCCTTCTCGGCCACGTGCACGATGGTCTCCGGCGTCGGCATTCCGAGCCGCCAGAGCCCGAAACCGACTCCGATTTTGACGTGTTTCATCGCCACCTCTCTTTAACTATGACGCCTTTCATTTAGCCAGATAATACTATAGCGGATGCTTGCCCGATCGGATAATGTGTCGCCGGTGAGCGACCTCGGGGTAACCGTATTGGGCGCGGGCGATGCCTTCGGAAGCGGCGGCCGGTTTCAGGCCGGCTACGTTGTTGAAGCCGGCGGCTCGCATATCCTGATGGACGCCGGCCCGACGCTGCTCCCGGCGCTCAAGCGCAGCCGAATCAACGCCGCCGATCTCGATTTCGTTCTCATCAGCCATTTGCATGGCGACCATTTCGCCGGGCTGCCCTTTCTCATGCTGGAGTACATGTGGGAGAGCCCGCGCAAGCGCACCCTGACCATCGCGGGTCCGCGCCATCTCGAGCGCCGCACCCGTGCACTATTTCATAACATGTATCCCGGCATGAATACGCATCCCCTGATGCGCAAGGTCAAGTTCCTCGAGCTGGAGGCCGGACGCACCGCGCGCGTGGGCCCCGCCCGCGTCGCCACCATCCGCACGCCGCATACCAAGCCCGACGTTTCGCTCGCCTTGCGGGTGACCATCGGCGGCAAGTCGCTGGCGTTCTCGGGCGACAGCGGATGGACCGACGAGCTGGTGCAACTTAGCGCCGGCGCCGACCTTTTCCTGTGCGAGTGCACGTACTTCGAGAGTGCCCATCTCGATTTCCATCTCAACTATCCGGTCATCGAACGCAACCGCGGACGCTTCACGGCCAGGCGAATGATCCTTACGCATCTGGGCCGCGAAGTGCTCGCGCGCGAGGGCGACGTCGGGATGGAGATGGCGGCCGACCTGATGAAAATTACCGCCTGACGGGCTTTGAGCCGCGCCCGCGCGCTGGCTATGCTCGTACATGGCCGGTCGCTCGCGAGCCGAACGAACTTTGACTTCAACCCAGGCGCGCGGCGGCTGGCCACCAGCAAAAGAACAAAAGGGAGCTGCCGGATGGGCATAGCGGATGGCAAGCGTGCGCTGGTAGTCGGCGTCGCTAACGACAAGAGCCTCGCCTGGGCGATCGCGCAGGAACTCACGGCGCAGGGCGCGGAGGTCGCTCTCACTTACCAGGGCGAGGTGCTGGAGAAGCGCGTCCGCCCGCTCGCCGAGTCGATCGGCGCGTTGGTGGTCGGCGAGCTCGACGTAACCAACGACATCCAGATCGGGCTCACGATGTCGGAGCTGCGCGAGCTGTGGGGCGGGCTCGACATGCTGGTGCACGCGGTCGCGTTCGCCGACCGCGAAGACTTGCGCGATCGCTTTCTGACGGTGAGCCGCGGCAATTTCGCCAAGGCGCTCGAGATCAGCGCGTATTCGCTGGTGGCGCTGGCGCGCGCGGCCGAGCCGCTGATGGAGGCGCGGGGCGGCGGCTCAGTGCTGACGCTGAGCTACCTGGGCGCGGTGCGCGCGGTGCCCAACTACAACGTGATGGGGGTGGCCAAGGCGGCTCTGGAAGCCTGCGTGCGCTATCTCGCGGTCGACCTCGGGCCGAAAAATATCCGCGTCAACGCGATCAGCGCGGCGCCCGCGCGCACGCTCTCGTCTTCGGCCATCCGCGACTTTTTCACCATGGCCCATGAGGTCGAGGAGCGCTCGCCGATGCGCCGCGGGATGAAGACCGAGGAGGTCGGCAAGATGGCCGCCGCGCTGCTGAGCGATCTCTCCAGCGGCGTCACCGGCCAGACCGTCTATGTCGACGTTGGCTACAGTATCGTGGGTCTGTAAAAGCCGCCGGACGCGCCGGCGCGAACGTACATGCGACCAAGCAACATCCTACAAGGAGTAGGGCGATGGCGATTATTGCGGTGCCCCAGCTCAGCGACAATTACGCCTACCTAGTAGTCGACGACGCGAGCAAACAATGCGGCGTGGTCGACTGCTCGGAGGCGGACAAGGTGCTTGCCGAGGTAAACCGGCGCGGGCTCAAACTGGTGGCCGTGTTGCCCACGCACTGGCACGCCGACCACGTCGGCGGCAACCAGGACTTGGTGCGCGCCGTGCCGGGGCTGCGAGTCTATGGCGCGCGCGGCGAGGCCGGGCGGATTCCGGCGATGACTGACGAGGTCGAAGACGGCGACGAAGTCGCGGTGGGGCCGATTCGCGGGCGCGTGATAGGAATTCCCGCTCACACCAGCGGCCACATCGCTTACTATTTCCCGGCGCTCAAGGCGGTGTTCACCGGCGACACCCTGTTCATCGCCGGATGCGGCCGGGTGTTCGAGGGCAAGGCCGACACGATGGTGGCCTCACTGGGCAGGCTGGCCGCTCTGCCCGACGACACGCAGGTTTACTGCGGCCACGAGTACACCGAGAAAAATCTGCAGTTCGCGCTGACGCTGGAGCCCAACAACGCCGCGCTCAAGGCCAAGTACGAGTGGACGCGCAGGACACGGGGCGAAGGCAAATTCACGATTCCTTCGACCATCGGGGATGAAAAACGCTTCAACCCGTTCCTGCGCACCGATAGCGCGGAGTTGCGCGCGAGCCTCCGGAAGATCGATCCGATGGTGGGTGACGGGCCGGTCGCTATCTTCGCCAAGACTCGCGAACTGAAAGATCGGTTCTGACGCGACTCACACGAGCTTCCAGTGAACGAGCGTCGCTTCGGGATGGTCCTCGAAGACGGCTTCGACTTCGGCGTCGAACGGCGCATCCTGCATCGGGTCGCCGAGCAGGTTGCCGACCATTCGCACGTTATCGGCGTCGGGGAGCTCGACCACCGCGATAATGAAGGGCCCGGCTTGCTTGAGCGCGGGATGCACCGGGTTCCACGATCTCACCCAGGTATAGAGCCGCCCGCGGCCTGACACCCGATGCCACCCGAGGTCGCTGCTCTGGCATTTGTGACAAATCCACTCCGGGCCGAACTGCAGCGTCTCGCAGCGCGCGCATCGCTGCACCACCAGTTCGTGCCGGCGCAAGGCCTCCCAAAAACCGGCGTCCATCCCGTCGCGCTGCGCCCTCGGCGCGGGCAATCCCTCGGGCAGGTAGTAAGGTGATCTCCCAGCCATTCCAACTTTGCTCCGTCGCGATCGATTCAACGATGCGCTCAGCCGCGCACGATAAGATCGCTCACCGGTGAGACCATCGGGCCCGACGCCACCAGCGCAATTTTCGCGTCGGGCACCTGCGCGGTCGAGGTCCCGCGGCACTGGCGCACCGCTTCGTTGACCAGCTCGAGACCGTGCATGTAGCACTCGGCAATATTGCCGCCGCTGGTGTTGAGCGGGAGCTTGCCGTGCGGTGCGATGAAGTTCTCGAGCCGGCACAGCTCCATCACGCCGTCGGGCTCGCAGAAGCCGTGCTCGACCAGGCTTATCGGCACCGCGCCGCTGAAGTGTTCGTAAATCTGCACGACGTCGACGTCCTTGGGCCCGATTTCCGCCATCTCGTACAGCCGCGGCGCGAGCGTTCTGAAATGCGACGATGCGTAGTCGGATGAATTCTCGGCTGCGGCGGCCGCGCGATGCGGCGCGCCCTGCGCCGCCGCCATCACGTATACCGGCTTCTGTTTCGCGTCGCGGGCGCGCTCCGCGCTGGTCAGGATCAGCGCGGCGGCGCCGTCATTCTCCATGCAGCAGTCGTAGAGATGAAACGGCTCGACGATCCATCGCGAGCGGTCGTACTGCTCGCGGGTCAGCGGCCGGCCATACATCACGGCGCGTGGGTTGAGTTGCGCGTGATGGTAATCGGCGAGCACCACCGCGGCGAGCGCGTCCTGGGTGACGCGATGCTCGTGCATGAAGCGGCGCACACGGAGCGCGACCCATTGCGCGGGAACGAACAGTCCGTATGGCCACGCGTATGCGGCGGGGCCGGAGATAGTCTCGACCGGGGCCGCCTGGCCGAAACGGCCGAACTGGCCCTGTGCGAGCGCGCGGAACACCACTACGTATTTGGCATAGCCGGCCGCCACGGCGGCCGCCGCCTGGGCCACGGCGCCCGAGCCGCCGCCCCCTCCGCCGCCCCACACCATGCTCGCCCACGCGTAGTGCGGAAGGCCAAGCGCGGTGGCCAGGCGTGCCGCGTCGTTGCGATCGTTGCTGTAGGAGGCGAAACCGTCGAGGTCGCTGACCTTGATTCCGGCATCCGCGACCGCCTTCAGAATCGCTTCGCAGGCGAGCTGGAATTCGCTGACCGGCGCCTGGCCGCGCTTGTAGTATTTGGTCTCGCCGAGGCCGATTACGGCGACTTTGTCCTTGATGCTGTATTCGCCCACCGCTGAGCCTTACGGATTGGCGACTGCCGCGTGCTCGAGATGGCCGGCGTCGAGGCCGCGGAAGTGCGGCAGCACCTCCTCCGCCAGCAGGCGCATCGACTTGAACCACGGGTCGGGATTGGCGGCGTAATCGAAGGTGAAGAGCAGCAGTGTGCCGAAGCCGCCGAGGTCCTTGTACATTTGCGTGAGCTTGTCGCGCACCGTGCGCGGCGATCCGACCAGCCATCCGTGATCGGCCAGATATTCGGGCGTGACCGCGTCGTCGCGCACCGAGGGATCATGCTTGAGATACTTGGTGAACTGGAAATCAGCCATGAGCGGCAGCAGGTACTCGCGCATCATGCGGCCCATCATGCCCCCGACGCAATTGCGATGCGCCTCTTCGTCGGTATCGGCGACGAAAACCTCGCGCACCACGCGCCAGTCCTGTCGGTTCGGGACAAGCCCGGAGCGGCGCGAGCCTTCGAGTACGGCGTCCCAATGGGTGGCGACGTAGCCTGGGCTCATGTTGAGGCTGAGCGGCATGAAACCGTGCTCGCCGGCGAGCTTGAGCGTTTCCGATCCGGGATTGAGGCCAGCGATTCCGATCGGCGGATGCGGCTTTTGCAGCGGCCGCAAATGATGGCCCAGCGTGCGGAGCATCGGCCCCGGCACGTTCACGCTCCAGAACTTGCCCTGGTACTCGACGTTGCCGTCGCCCTCGCTCGCCCAGATCTTGAGCATGATGTCGAGCGCTTCGCGGGTCATGTCGCGGTTGACCCCCTTCATACCGTCGACACAGAACAACTGCCAGTCGCTCGGCAGGCCGCCCGCGCCGATGCCGAGCATGTAGCGGCCCTGCGCGAGATGGTCCATGTAGGCGACGCGGCAGGCGAGTTCGGCCGGATGATGATACGGCAGAAGATGGGCGCCGGGTGCGAGCTTGATTTGGCGCGTCTCCATGAGCGCTTGCGCGATCAACAGGTCGGGCGCAGGATTGGGTTCCCAGCGGGAGGTGAAGTGCTCGCCGATCCACGCCTCGCTGTAACCCAGGCGGTCGGCCTCGCGCAGCACGGCGAGGTCCCATTGTTGTCCGGCCAGCAGGCCGCGCTCCGGCGGATGCGACGGCATCAGAAATAGTCCCAGTTTCATACCATCTCCTGTATCGGCGCCCGGCTCGGCGTGCGTCGCCCTACTTCAATCCCGAGAATTCCGCCGGCGTCATGATCTTGTTGCTTTGGCTGACCACCAGCGCGCGCAGCTTGGGCACGATCGCCGCGCGGCGCGGATCGCGTCCCCAGGCGGTCCACTTCTGCTGGCGCTCGTTAAGATCATTGAAGGCCCACAGATGAACCAACTCGTTGAGCGGTCCGATGTCCGTTGACCAGTAGCCGAGCGGCTTTAGCCCGTGCTCGGCCAACAGCGGCAACAGCTCTTCCTTGGTTATCTGGATATACTGCGGCGCACCGCCCAGCACCAGGGTGTAAGTCCGAAGTTCGTAGATCATCGCGCACCTCTGCTTTTCTTATATCAGCCTTTGCCCGTACGTCAGCCCTTGGAGCCTTTGGCCCCGGGCCATGACATCGCCGCCGCCAGGCCTTCGAGCGCGAGCCCATAGCCGAGGTCGTCCAGCATCAGGCGCTTGAGCTGCTGGGTTATCGCGACGCGCGCGTAGCGCACGGTGAGCGGCGGCTTGGCAACGATTAGCTGCGCCAGTTCCCACGCGCGCGCCACCAGGCGCTCGCGCGGCACGACCTCGCTGACCACGCCCAGCTCCAGCGCCTCGCGTGCCGAGAGCTTTTGCCCGGTGAGCAGGAAGTAGCGGCCGCGATTGGGACCGAGCACCAGCGGCCATACGATATGCACTCCATCGCCCGGAACGATCCCGTTGGGAAAATGCGGCGCGTCCTGGAATGCCGCATTGTCGGAAGCGATCACGATGTCGCACAGCACGGCCAATTCGGCATGGATCAGCGCCGGACCGTTGACCGCCGCGATCATCGGCACCTCGATGTTGAGATGGTTCATCAGGAGGTACTTGGCGTCGTTGTAGATGTGATCCCAGGTCGTGGTGCGGACCCCGGCGTGCGGCGGTGGCGCGGTCTCGCCGCTCGGGGTCTTGCCCACCGGAGCGCCGCGGCCGCCGCCGTGATCGACCTCGGCGCAAAACGCGTCGCCGGTGCCGGTGATGATGACGCAGCGGTTTCCGTGATCGCGCGCGACGTCGTTAAAAGCGTAGGACAGCTCCTCGTGCGGCGGGCCGCCCCACCTGAGCGGGCCGTCCTCGCTATGCAGCGTCATCTGGATGATGCCGTCGCGGCGTTCCATCGTGACGTGCTTGTACTTGTCCTGATACTCCTCGAACTTGCTCATCCCGTTCCTCTCCTGTTCCCCGCCTGGCGTGCGGATGCGAATCGAATGGTTCGAATCCTACTAAAGTGCGGGGTCCGACTGTTAGCCGCTCGCGCGGGGCTTGCCGAGCGATGCCGCTACGCAGCACAGTAAGAGCGCATCCTAGCCAACCCCACGTCGGAGGCAATAAGGGCTCTGCCATGAATACCGGACGGCGCGAGCGCATCATCGACGAGCAGCAGGCCGCGGCCTGGGTCGAGGACGGGATGACCGTCGCGATCGGCGAGCCCGCGCCGATGGCGCTGGTGCGCCGAATCATCCGGCGCGGCGTGCGCAATCTTACCGTCGTCGCCAGCGGCTTCGCGGTCGACATGCTGATCGCGGCCGGCTGCGTGCGCAAGACGTTGAGCTACTACGCGGGCGGCGGTCCGGGCGTTCCCGTCCTGCCGTCGTTTCGGCGCGCGGCCGAACGCGGCGAAATCGAGGTCTGGGAATGCGAAGAGGGTATCCTGTGCGCCGGGCTGCAGGCGGCGGCGCAGATGCTGCCGTTCATGCCATGGCGCGGGGGACTCGGCACCTCGCTGCCGCGGATAAATCCCGACCTCAAATTGTTCCGCGATCCGATTGGCGGCGAAGAGTTGATCGCGGTGCCGCCGATCAAGCCGGACCTCGCGCTGCTGCACGCCGCCGCCGCCGACGCCTACGGCAACGTGCGCCATCTCGGCGGCCCCGGATGGATCGATCTGTACCAACACCGCGCCGCCGACCGCACTATCGTGCAGGTTGAGCAGGTGATCGCCAACGAGGAGATCCGAGCCGACCCGTGGGCGACGACCGTCGCCGCCGCCGCCGCGATCGTGCGCGCGCCCTTCGGCGCGCATCCGTTCTATAGCCGCGGCTTCTACATCACCGACGGTCCGCACCTGCACGCCTACCTGCAGGCCGCCGAGAAGGCCGCCGGCGGCGATCGCGCGGCGCTCGAAGAATACCTGGAGCGCCACTGTCGCCGGCCCGCCGGCCTCGCGGAATACCTCGAAACGATCGGGATGAAGCGGCTGCTCGAGTTGCACGAATACTGATCGCAAATTCCGATCGAGGAGCCGCGGGCGTGGCGGAAAAAAAGAAATACTCGGGCAAGCTGATCGCGCTGTTCGCGGCCCTGCCCTGGCTGGTCTACGCCTTTGCCGCCGGCGGTAACCACTGGGGCGTTGCGACCGCCGGCGGCACGATCATGTGCCTCGTCTATCTCGCCGTGATACGCCGGCAGACGACGGTCAAGCTGATGGACTGGACGGCGCTGGCCTTTTTCGTCACCGCATCGATTCTGATGATCGGCCTGCATTCGACGATCCTGCCGGTCTACCAGGTGATGATCATCTGGGGGTTCTACGCCGTAGCCGGATGGGCGTCGATCGCCGTGGGCAAGCCGTTCACCGCCGCCTACGCGCGCGAGGAGCAGCCGCCCGAGGTCTGGGACCTGCCGATTTTCCATCGGCTCAACCGGATCATGACGCTTTTCTGGTGCGGCCTGTTCAGCGTCAACGTCGGGTTCGGCGCGATCGCCGTGATGGTGGGTGGCAATCTCGGCCGGCTGGTGCCGGGATTTCTGATACCGACGGGACTGTTGATCTACGGCTTCATCTTCACCAAGCGCTTCCCGATGCGTTATGTGGCGCGCGTCAATGCCGCCGGCGTGGCGGGCGAAAGCGCCGGAAGCGCATCGAGTGCCTAGCGGTGCCGGCGCCGGATCAAACGGAGCATCACGGATGAGTCGCGAGGACAGTATGGCGAGCGAATATGGCGTGCAGGAACTGATGGCGGTGTTTCTCGCGCGCGACCTCAACGACGGCGAGCTTTTGCGCGTCGGAGTGGCGATGCCGGTGGCCGAGGCGGCGGTGCGCCTGGCCCATCTGACGCACGGCCCCAACATGGAACTGGTTTTTCTCGGCGCGCGGATGAATGTTGCCGACCTCGAAACCATCCCGATGCCCGCCTTCGGATGGGACCGGCGGGTGGTGCGCTGGTCCGAATCGCCGAGCGACACGGGCCATCGTTTCGACCGACTCAAGGACTGGAGCAATCACGTCTTCTTCATCGGTGGCATCCAGGTCGATCGCTTCGGCAACACCAACCTGATTGGTATCGGTCCCGATTACCGGCGACTGAAGTTTCGCGGACCCGGCTCGGTCGGCACGCCGACGCTTAGCACTCACGTCGGCCGCTACTACATCGTGCTCAACGGCCATAGCCCGCGCCTGCTGGTCGAGCGCTGCGACTATATCAGCGCCTACGGATGGGGAAGCGGCGGCGCCGACGCACGCCGCAAGCTGGGACTTCCCGGCGGCGGTCCGAAGTACGTCGTGACGCCACTGTGCGTGATGGACTTCGAGGAGGAGACGCGGCGGATGCGCCTGCGTTCGCTCCATCCGGGAGTCAGCGCCGCGACGGTGCGCGAGAACACGGGATTCGATTTGGTGATTCCGCCATCGGTGCCGACCACCGAGCCGCCGACCGCCGAGGAGCTGCGCGCCTTGCGCACGCGGGTCGACACGGCCGGCCGCCTCCGCCGCTAATTTTTTTGATTCGCTCCCCCATTGTTTTGAGGCACGTTCGGGTGGGATCCAGAGGCGGCTCTGAATCTCTGCGAGAGCCGCCTTTGCTGGTAGCCGCGCCTTACTCCGGCAGGCCGCCGACGCGCGAGAAGACCGCGTGCCAGCTCGCGCGGAACCACGGGCTGCCGTCACGCCGCCCGAAAACCTGCCCGTGCACCACCATCGCGCCGTTACTCTGGATGGCGCAGTCCAGAATCGCCTCCTCGTCGACCGCGAACGTATGACCCTGGAACCAGGGACCCGTGTAATACTCATCGAAGTGCAGCAGCGCGCGCATCCGCGCCGCGTCGCGGCCGTCGGCCGAGATTAGATCCATTCGCCCCGTGGGATTGATGACCTTCGAGTGAGGGTCCATCCCGACCTGGCTGAAGGTCAACTCGAACGGTCCGCTCCCGATACGCTGGTAACAGATGCGATAGGTTTTCGGCGTCCACACGCCGAGTTTGGGCGCGCCGTTCGCTCGCTCGATCGAATCGAGATATTCCACGCGGCCATCCCAGCATCCGCGAAATACTGCCGGCAGGATCGGCTGAGCGTTTAGCGTCGAGGACGGCGGCGGCGATGGTGTAGGCGGTGGCGGTAATCGAGGCGGTGGCAGAGGCAGTGGCAACTGCGGCGGCGGCGGCGCCGGCGTGGGAGGCGGTGGCGCCGGCGTGGGAGCAATCACGGACGGGATTTCCTGGAGCCGCTGGGAGGACGGCAATGCTGGCTGTGCGGTAGGCGCCGGGCGTGGATGGAAACTCGGCTGCGATTGCGGCGCGGGCGGCGCCACCTCCAGCGCCTGCTGCGCACGCGCCGCGCGCGGCGCCGGCATGAGCAGCACCGCCGCGAGCACCACCAGCCCGATCCCCCGCCCCATCGCTTTTCCCGCGTGCAACAAGATTTTCCCTGTCTCGATTATTCTAGGTCAGGCAAGCGTAGCCATAAGCTAGGGCCATTCGCATCTTATCGAAGTTATAGCCGTTCGTGATTCGCTAATATGCCGTCTTGAAAACCAGTCAGAAAAAGTTGATTGTTCATTTTACCAAATTTGGGATGGAGTCGGAGATCCGCAAGACTCGACACAAACTCGAAAGGACCTTGCAATGAAGACGATGAAGACAACGAGGGTGGCAGGAGCGATGCTTGCGGCGGCAGTCGCATTGGCATTCAGCGGGAGCGCGTTAATTGCCGCGGACGCGCCGAACGCGTCGACCCAAGCGGCGCAGGTCAAGTGCCTCGGCGCGAATGCGTGCAAAGGGCAGAGCTCCTGCAAGACCGCCACGAACGATTGCAAGGGCAAGAATTCGTGCGCGGGTAAAGGCTTCATCACCACGACCGACGCCAAATCCTGCGAGGCCAAGGGCGGGCACGTCGGCAAGAAGGCGCCGATGGCGATGTAGCACCGCAACAGGGTTTTAACATCCTGACGAGATCGCGGATGTAATGTTCCGTGGCCGGAGGGTGTGCTCGTGGATTCTATCAGGTGGTTCGCATCGGTCGGTTTGGAATGGCTTCGCCAGTCGCCAGCGGGAAAGCCGGTGGTGTTTCTGATGCTGGCGGCTCTAACGGCAATCTGGGCCTCGCTCAGGCGACGCCCGCGCCTTTTGCACGGCGCGGTTGGCGCAGTAGTCGTGTGCCTGGCGATGCTCGGCTACAACCTGATTTACGATCACGCTTTTCCCGACCAAAGGGAGCTGCCGGCTCAGGCGATTGGAAATTTCGAACAGCGCTTGAAGCCGAATTTCAAAGAATCCTTCAGCATGGGCTGCTTTACCACGGATGTTTCGTCTTGCGTACTGGCGACCAAATATCGCGACGTGCTCGCGAGCTTCTGGATGCCCGAAGACCAACAAACAGTTTTTCCGACGCCCTTTCCGGGTCTAGCCAACCGTCTTTCCATTGTCACGCAATCCGAGGAGGTACGTCCGGAAGGTGCGCTGCAGTTGCGTGAGGCGTTTAACTCGATCGGCATCGACCCGAGTTTGAGGGTTGATGGTTCGCTCAAACCGAACGAATTCATGCTTATCGTCGGCACCAGGCGCTGAACACGGCTGGGAAAGCTGGAAGCCGAAATTCCATTTTGCTCGAGTAGAGGCTCGTTTGGGGATCGAATTTCACGCGGACCGGCGCGCTCTTTGGCAGCCGGCCGCGATCATAGGGAGGATCGAAGCAGATGAAACTCAAAGGCAAAGTGGCCTTGGTAACCGGGGCCGGATCGGGAATGGGCAAGGCGACCGCACTGCTGTTTGCGAGCGAGGGGGCGAAAGTCGCGGCGGCCGATATCAGCCAGGCCGCGGTCGAAGACGTCGCCCGCGAGATAGCTAAAGCCGGCGGCGAAGCGATCGCAATCGGCGCCGACGTCGCGAAGTCCGAGGACGTGCAACGGATGGTCGCGGCGACGGTCGAACGCCTGGGCCCGCCCAACGTGCTCTACAACAACGCCGGCATCGAGGGCGAAACGAATTTTCTGGCCGAGACGAAAGAGGCCGCCTTCGACAAGGTAATCGCGATCAACCTGCGCGGCGTATTCCTCGGGATGAAGTACGCGCTGCCGCATATGGTGAAGCTCGGCGCCGGCTCGGTAATCAACCAGGCCTCGATCGCCGGGATGGTCGCGATTCGCGGCAGCGCGGCCTACTGTGCTTCCAAAGCCGGCGTGATCGCACTCACGCGCGTGGCGGCGTTCGAGTACGCCCGCTACAATATCCGTGTGAACTGCATCTGCCCAGGCGCGATCGAGACGCCGATGGCGGAGCGCATCAGGCACGGCGAGCCGCCGCGGCCAAGTTCGGTCAAGCGGATTTCCTTATTCAATCGGATGGGGCTGCCGGAAGAGATCGCGAAAGTCGCGCTGTTCCTGGCGAGCGACGACGCGTCATTCGCAACTGGCGCGCCATTCGTGATCGACGCGGGCTGGACGGTGACCTGAACCGCCGCCGCGCCGCGCCGCTGGATGCCGAAGAAGTCCGCGGGCTCTGACGTGGTGAGGGCGCTGAGCGCGATAGAATTGCAGCCAATCATCGCGCCCGGCGGTGCTGTCGGCTAGAAGCCTCCCAAGCTTCTAAGATGCTGAGTGAGCAAATCGCCCGAAATGGGGAAGATGGTCTGGACACTATCGCCGCGAGTCCGAATGAGAATCTCGGACGCGATGATCAAGCGTCTGGTGCTGCTAACGTATGCCGGTGTGAACAGATGGTAGAACATACCCACGAGACGAAGATCAATTTGACGTCCGTAGTCACTGCCATACTGCTCGTGAATCTGCATTACCTCGGCACCTAGCTTGTGCTCCAGTTCGTCCTCATTCTCAACGACAAACATGTTTGATCCTTTATTGAGAACTTTCGAGATTGAGATGGCGACAAGTCCGCCTACCCCGTCCGGTCGTTCATCGGCGTCGAAACGCTTTCGCAACTGAGTCCGCGCGATCAATATGTTCTCCCTGATGCTTTTCTCTACGAATGGACGCTTGCATTCAACATAGAGGCGTCCTCTGGCGTGGTCGAGTTGTAGGTCTGCTTTTCCTCCGATCTTCGCATCTAACCCTGCGCGGCGGAACTGCGCGCCCAGCAACAGTTCAAAGAGGATGTTTCGTCCCTCGTTGGTGTTGGATGTTTCGTCGTTTGGATCGAGCGGGCCCTTCAGAGCCTGCTCCATCTTCCGTTTGATGACCCGCCTGGGTTCGTAGTCTCGCAGACCGGCGAAGATCGTAGACAATTGCTGGCCTTCGACAATTGACCACACCAACTCGCGCGCGCGAGGCTCCGCTGTGGCATCGTTTGGTGATATGAGTTCCTCCAAACGATTGTCGCGGCGAAGCTGCTCAAGCTCCTTAATGTTGTCAATCGCCTGAGATAGGCGGACGGGGATCCATTGCGAACCTAGATTCGTAAGAAGGTGTTGCTTGAGAGCTTCAAGGTCGCAGAGAATTTCGGGGTAGGACCTTTGTGGGAGACTAAACACTGAGTTTGCGTAACACCTTAGTCGGCGACGGACTTCAGGCTATTCCATACCAGTTGGCCGTCGCAAGATACCAAGACATGGAATATCAACAACCTGGAAGACCTCAAGCGGCGTCATCTCAGCACCAGTCAACGCGCGATGGTCGCGGCTGAGTTGGCGAACATTAAACCGTCGAAGCATGCTACATGCTAATGATGTAGCAGTTTCTCAACCCGACGCTGCCAAGATGATGAATGTCAGTGTGGTGTCGGTGCAGCGTGCCACGGAGGTCAAAAAGAAATCACCCAAGCTCGCGCGATGGTTGCGGCTCAGTTGGCAGATTTGACTTGCGTCAAATTCTGGCGGCTTGGTCTGGCGGCATTGTTCTTTTCGGAACCTGACGTGTCGAATGCGAGCGATTCTTATAGGTGACTTGGTAGTGTGCGCCGAGGATGTCGTCGCACTCCACTACAATCCAAAGCTCGGGGGCATCTAATAGGGGCACGCTGGGGTCGCCCGGCTGAGTCGTGACGAATGCAGACGTCTCATCCCCCGAGCCTAAGGCTCCGATGGGTAAGCACTCATTCGGTTCAATGCCGGGAATGCGTTCTACTTTTTTGATGATTTTCCTAACGATGTTCAGCGCGGGCCCATAGCCCACGTTTTTCACAAAAACCGAGCGCCAACCAGCTTGGACTCTCTCCACAAAAGTGAGCACCGGCATTCGGTTTGCGCGCTCGATCCTCTTCTGAAGACGAACGATGCGAGAGCTGACCCACGAAGCGTATGCGATGACAATCGTAGCGAGAGTTGTGACCGCTCCTGCGTTACTATTGAGCCAGCCTATTAGAGCGCGCGGCCAATCCATTTGTGAATACCGAAAAATGCTTGAGGACCAACATGATAACTCAAGCATTGCGCGCGCTGCTCACCTTTCTAATCTTCTTCGCCTTCTGGTTCAGCCACGCGCTTTTCATACACTCGCACCCTTAGAGCGGTTGCACGATTCGCAAAGAAGCTGCACGTTACGCTCGGTGCTGCTGCCGCCAGCGGTGACTGGAATAATGTGATCGAACTCCAAGCGTTCGCGTGCGCCACACTTGACGCACTTGCCCTGATCGCGCTGCCAGACGAAGAGCCGCACGCTTTCTGGTATCGGCTCGCGTGGAACCCCTTCGAGCTTTTCCATATTTTCGAATGCTTCGAGTTCGCGTATTACCTTTTCGTAGTGCTTCTCTCGGCGAATGACATATTGCCTTATCAGGGCGAGGCCAATCCCAGTTATGAAAAGGTTGTTTTCGCGGATCTGAAAAACATCTGGATCCGTCGAATTAACGCGGACAACTCTGCTTCGATAGGCAAGGACAGCGAATTGTCCTTTGGGTTTCTTCAGGTCGCGCCACCAGCGTAAGTTCTCCGTTAAAAAGTCCCAAACTGGCAAGAACTCAGGCTGCTGCCGTTGTTTCTCTTCAAATTGTGAGGCTGCTTCGATGTACGATACGTCTGTATGCAGAGCGCGAGTGTAGTTCTCCGTAGCTCGTTTCCATTCCGCCATCGCCGCATCGTATTTTACCTCTGGCCTGCTCCCCGTTTTCCCGCCATTCATAAGTAGAGACCGTGGTTAATTTCACCCTCCTGGGGCGGTTGTGTTTCCTGTGCTTTAAGCATCGCGAACTCGTTTGGGGTCAGAGCTCCGAGACTG
>Ga0307372_10000141_pt1 | contig 118269 bp, 96 predicted proteins | sample OX1MG_FD_202533 | JGI IMG/M metagenome (GOLD analysis project Ga0307372, IMG submission 202533) | Soil microbial communities from Risofladan, Vaasa, Finland - OX-1 | ecosystem: Environmental > Terrestrial > Soil > Coastal area > Acid sulfate soil | place: Finland: Risofladan, Vaasa | collected... | reverse complement strand
AAGCACAGCAAGACGGGAAAACAGCTCCTCGGTTTGTCGATAGAAAATTCCGAACCAATAACTCCTACAGGTTTGGCGGAAACATTTTGAAGAGGCTTTTTTCACAGCTTCTTTTGCAAGGGTGGGGGCACCCGCAAGAGGCGTAGCTTTGGGAAGGTTATGGAGCCAGTAAAAGTAGTTTGCTTTGGCAAGCAAGCCCTGGACATCGTTTGGTTGCGGGTCGTTAGCGCGGCCTGACAGAGAGCCCCATGGAGTTCGCGGAGATCGCTCAACAAAATAGAGGGCACCAGCCGCTACGATGATGCCAGCGATAATGCAAGCTGAAAAGACCTTATGTTTTCGGCCAAGCATGGAAGACCCGACAGAAGGCTAATGATAAGGCGCGATTGTGTTCTATTTCAACAACGCACTTGGGATTAGCGAGGCAGCGGCTTCTTCGGCCTCAGACAATGGTTGCAATCATTTTCTTAGCGCAGCATCGCTTCCTGAGGTACGCGGACACCGCCCTGTTGCTTTCCCAAAGAAAGCGTGGCATCCTTCCTGTAGGAAAACTAGATGGCCGTCTTACGAGAGAATGCATGAAACAAAAATTGGATGTCCTGCAGGGCACGTTGGCGTTGATGATCCTCAAGATTCTCGATGTCCTGGGGCCTTTGCACGGGTATGGAATCGCCCGGCGCATCGAGCAGATCAGCCGAGATGTGCTCTCCGTGAACCAAGGCACTCTCTATCCCGTGTTGTTGAAGCTGGAGCAGGAAGGCGCGATTGCATCCGAGTGGGGCGTCTCAGAAAATAACCGCAGGGCGCGGTTCTATCGGTTGACACGAGCGGGACGCAAGCAGTTGCAGGAGGAGACTCGGGATTGGGAGCAAACGGCAGCGATCATCGGTCGGTTCTTCGAAGTGAAGGCGGAGGATTTGTCATGAGAGCTCTGAGGCGCTTCCTCACGCGTCTGGCGAACTTCGCGATGCGGCGGCACGATGACCAGCGATTGAAAGAGGAGATTGAGGAACATCTCGCTCTGCAAACCGCCGAAAATCTTCGCGTCGGTTTATCGCCCGCTGAGGCGCGACGCCAAGCGATGCTGAAGTTTGGTACGGTGGAGGCGATTAAGGAAGACTATCGGGCTGAGCGAGGAATGCTGTTCCTCGAAACTTTGCTGCAGGACATTCGCTACGGACTCCGCATGTTGCGCAAATCCCCCGGCTTCACCGCCGTCGCTGTCCTTACCCTCGCCCTCGGCATCGGCGCCAACACCGCCATCTTTTCCGTCGTGGATGCCGTGTTGTTGAGGCCGCTTCCTTACAAAGACCCAGCGCGCCTCGTCTGGACCACACTTCAAGACCCTAAATCGAATTTGCACAGGTCCGCTGTGCCCCATCCGACGTATTTCGCCTGGCGCAATCAGAATGACGTGTTTTCCGGAATTGCCGCGATGCATTTTATGGGGGAGTTCACGCTCACAGGAGCGGGGATTCCGGAAAGGATTCCGGGCATGAGCGTGTCCGCGAGTTTTTTCTCTGTGCTTGGCGTAGAACTGGCACGCGGCCGAAGCTTTAGTTCAGAAGAGGATCGCCCGGGAGGTCCACGCGCGGCCATATTGAGCTACGGACTTTGGCAGTCGCACTACGCGGGCGATCCGAGAATCCTTGGACGGCCGATTATGCTCGATGACAAAGACTATTCCATAGTCGGAGTGCTTCCCGCGAGTTTCAAATTGCCAACCTCGGGCGCGCAGCCGCAGGTGTTCGTGCCCCTCGCGGCACCGGCTGATGCGAGTTCGGCGATTTGGTTTCTCGGTGTCATCGCGAGACTGAAGCCGCGCGTGACGCTCGCTCAGGCAGAAGCCGACCTTTCGTTGATTGATGGCCGCACATTGCCGCTGCTTCCGAAATTTATTGGCCGCTACACGCAAGATGTTCATCTGAGGGTCGTTTCCCTGCATGAGTATTTGACAGGCAATGTCCGTGCTCCTCTCTGGACGCTGATGGCCGCGGTTGCATTCATTTTGCTGATTGCTTGCGCAAACATCGCGAACCTGCAACTCTCGCGCGGCTCTGTCCGCACTCGCGAATTCGCCCTGCGCTCCGCTCTCGGCGCCACACGCTCTCGCCTCGCGCGGCAACTTCTGATGGAAAGCATGCTTCTGTCAGCCATGGGCGGGCTCGTCGGGCTGCTCGGCGGATTTTGGGGCGTTGTGCTTCTCCGTTCTTTCGTGCCCCGTGGCTTGCTAAACATCCAAGATGTGCATATCGACGCCGTGGCGCTGGCCTTTACCATCGTCGTCTCTGCGTTGGCAGGCGCCATCTCCGGTTTCGCGCCGATGTTGACTCTTTTCAGCCCAAACCTCAACGACACCATTCAAACGGGCCGCGCGCAAGTCACGGGTTCACGGAACAACGCATTCGTGCGAAATCTGCTCGCCATCGCGGAAGTTGCGGCCGCCGTGGTTTTGCTGGTCGCCGCGGGTCTGCTACTGAAAAGCTTTCTTCGCCTGACGAATGTGGGCGCCGGATTCGATCCCCACAATCTCCTGACCGCTCGAATTTCCCTTCCCATCGACAAGTACTCCACCGAACCGGAGCAAGCGGCGTTTTCCGCGCAGCTTCTCGACCGCATCAGGGTTCTTCCCGGAGTTCGCGCCGCGAGCCTTTCCACCAGCCTTCCAAACACGCTATCCAGCGAGACGCGAGTTGGAATCGAGGGTCGCCAAGCCCCCGCGTTGAACGATCCGACGGCGTCCGTTCCGGTCGACTCGGTGAGCGACGGCTATTTTCGCACCCTCGGAATTCCAATCCTCTCGGGCCGCGGATTCGACAACCGGGACGGGCCGAACACGGCAAACGTCGCGGTTGTGAACCAGGAGTTCCTTCGCCGCTTTTTTCCGCACGGCGAAAATCCCATCGGCAAGCGCATCCTCATCGCGGCTGGCACCCCCTACCAGACGGCGGTCTCGATCGTCGGTGTGTCTGCCGCCATTCGGCGGGTCGGGCCCGGCGACAAACGACTGCCCCAAGTCTTCCTGCCCTTTGCTCAATCGCCGAGCACCGACATAACGGTTTTGCTCCGCACCACGTCCGTTCCAGGCGGGGTTGTGTCCGCACTCCGCTCGCAGGTGCTGGCCATCGATAAAGAATTGCCGCTCTCCGACGTTGCCACGATGGACGATTTGCTTTCCGGGGAAACTGCTGGCCAGCGCTTCGAGATGGTGGCAGTCGGCCTGTTCGCAGCGTTAGCGTTGATGCTCGCTGCCGTCGGAATCTACGGTGTGATCTCCTACATGGTTAGTCAGCGCACCCATGAGATCGGCATCCGCATGGCCCTCGGCGCGCAGCGAGCCGATGTGTTGCGCATGGTGATTCGCGATGGGATTTTCATGGCGGGAACAGGGATCGTCGTAGGGATTGGCGGCGCATTGGCGTTGACGCGACTGTTGCGCAGCCTGCTTTTTGAAATTCGGCCGACGGACCCGCTGACGTTCATCGGCGTCTCGCTTCTGCTGGGGCTTGTGGCGCTGGCGGCGTGTTACATCCCTGCCCGGCGGGCGATGAGAGTTGAGCCCATGGAAGCGCTGCGTTATGAATGATCGTTGTGGAGAAACGGGTGAGAGCACTTGCGCCGTTGCGTCCCGGCACAAAAAAGGCCCTCCGACTTTTGTCGGAGGGCCAATGCAATCCACGCCTAGAAGGGATCGCCATCGGATGTTTGAGCGATTTGGTGCGAAGTATTAGAACCGGAAACGACTGTTTCCGGCTCAGGCTCACCGCGATCGAGCTTGCGCACGAGGTCGGCGCGAATGCACCAAAAGGTTTGCTTGGTCGTCTTGGCTTTCTTGCCCTTGCCGACTTCGCGTTCGTACGCCGTGCTGATAAGGCTGCCCTCAACGAGCACGTGCGAACCCTTCTTGATCGCCGTCGCGACGTGTTCCGCCAGCCGCGGGCGGAAGATGCAGACGCGGTGCCACTCGGTTTTCGAGGACCACTCGTCCTGCGCGTTCTTCCAAGATCGCTGTGTGGCGACTGACAGCACGGTGAATTTCGAACCGTTGCCTTTCGCTTGACGTTGCTCCGGGTCGGAACCAACGAATCCGACGAGAGTTATAGAGTTGAGGTAAGACATAGCTGAATTTTCTCCTTTTTCTTGCCCCATTTTCTGGAGCACCCAGAAGCGAAGGCTTCTGCTTCCAAAGCGAGCGGCTGCTTTATGGGAGGGAACCCAATGGTGTAAGGGCGGAACCGGGAAAGCAGAAGCCGCGAAGCTGCCGGACGCAGGAATTAGCCTGAAGCAGTGCCCGGGAAAATGAGTGGCAGAAAAAGGGCGGCCTACCTCTCTAGACAACAGTCGGGTTGAGGAACAGACCCGCATCAAGATGTGAGCGAAAGAGGCAGTCGCAAATTCATATCTGGAAACAACGTCGAGCGGAAGAACAACGAGGAACCTGCGAAACCTTTGTTGCGAGCGGACGGTGGCAACAGAAAAGGACGATATTGGAAGCGACGTTCAACGGATAGGACGCACGGACAAAGGTAGGTCTTTCTCCCTTCAGTATTGAGCGTGCGAAGCTGGATCCGCTTAACCCGCAATCGCTGCGGTGGACAACCACCAATGCTTGCCCGAACACCAGCATGTCTCGTCGGTGGGGACATTGCGACGGAGGGAACGCACCTTACTCAGGTCGCCGCGCCTGAATGCGTCCGAGAGTTTTGATGCTGTGTCATTATCACGGGCACCGAAGCAAGGAATGAACATCGCAGGGCATACAAACCGGGCGCGAAAGGAATCGGTCGTTGCGCGCGTTATGAGAAGCATTCCGCCCGCACCGGGCATGCCCCCAGGACCGTCGGACGGTGTGAGCGGAAAAAGCAAGCGACCGTTTGTCCGCAAGGCGTCCAACCAATTATCCAGCGGATCAGTGGCGCCAGCATTCACATAGATGGCATCGCACTCGGGCAGGATCCCTTCGGAACCCGAACGTTGCTGAACAGCGACGTGAGGTAGGTACCGGAGGTTTCGAGCCGCACTCTCTGCGAGGTCCTGTTCGATTTCGTAGGCGAAAACGGACCCGGTCGGGCCTGTCAACCTGGCGAGCAGCGCCGTGTAATAACCGGTTCCGGCCCCAACGTGTACTACGGTGTCTCCTTCTTTCACGCCCAGCGCCGCAAGGCAAATCGCGTGAAGGACCGGCTGTCCATTGTTGATTCGGCGATCGGGCGCGAGACCGACCACTACATCTTGGTAGAGGAAGGCTGGGTCGGGGGATGGCGTTTCGATGTAGCGGCCCGCAACAAATACTTTCCACGGACCGGGCCCAAGGAAATCCTCCCTCGGCGTGGACGCAAACGCGGAGGCGAGCCGAAGCTCATCCTTCGGAACGCCCGCGCTGGCCGTAACCAAGTCAGCGAAAAAGTGCCTGTGTGCTTCTAAACGTTCCATAGATCACCACCACCCGCTTTTTACTTTCGCTTTAGATCGTCTGTGTCAAGCGACGCGCGATTCTGCTTCCGCTGCGGGTTCTGTAAAGCAGTCAACCAAGGCCCGCGGCCTGTCGCCAGATATTCGTGGCTAGTCAACCATTCCCGCGTTTCCGCGAGAGCCGCCGACCACTGTTCGACGGCTTTCAGACGGTAGAGTTTTTGCCCCTTCAATGTTTTGCATTCCACTTCATGGGGAACCATCCGTCTCAAGGTCGTGTGTATCGAAGCCAACGGATTCGCCTTGTAGCTCTCGAAATTGAAGCCACCTTGCTTCAGGTACTCTCTGATTTCTACGGGCGTGAGCCAGTCTTTCGTTGCACGATCTTTGCCAGCCGTAAAGCAGAGCCTTATGGCTATCGTCAGTCCCGCCGGCCGGTTGTCGATGCGCTCAAAAAGTGGGTCACATTTTGCGCGTTGCTCTTCCGGGAGCATCTTTATGGTCGAACGAATTAATTCGGAGAGGCGCGAGATCTCCCGTATCGCATCGTCCCGCTTGTGAATCCAGTCTTCACGCTCCTTAACGAGTTCACTCAACATTTTGACGTAATCAATCGGCATTGCTCCAATATAAGACATATGTCTAACACTGGTCAATAAGGGACGAGTGGCGAAGGCGAGAGAACGCGCTCGCAACCCGTCGTTCTATCGGCCTGGCCACTCCCTCCACTGCGGCCTAATCGCGCCGCCTACGGCGTCGCAGGCCTCCGTTTCGGGAGTGGTTAAGGAAACACAAAGATGCTTTAATGGCTAAACCGCTGGCGAGCAAACCGCGAAGAAGCTATTCCATTTAACATATAGGTAAGACATTTGTTTCTCCTTTTTCTGCCCCATTTTCTTGGGGCACCCAGAAGCGAGTGGCTTCTGCTTCCAAAGCGAGCGGCTGCTTTATGGGAGGGACCCACGCTGGTCGGGAGGAGCCGGGAAAGCAGAAGCGGCGAAGCTGCCGGACGCAGGAATTAGCTCGAAGGAGTGCCCGAGAAAATGAGCGGTAGAAAAAGGCTGGCCTACTGAACTGGGAAGGTCGGTGCGGCAGGCTGAGCTAGGTGAGCAGGTAACGCGGAACAGAAACAATCAGTCGCGTCACGATCGCCATAGGTTTCACAACAGTGCTCGATTCGAGTGGCACCTGCGACGGTGAGCGCCGGATGGCTGTGGGGAATGCGCTCGGCGATTGCGGCTAGAGTGTGTGACCGCAACCCGATGGAAATTGCCGATGACTCAGGGCACTGTTTTGGGTGAATACTTCCGCATGGCCGTGACTATTCTCGGGCTGGCCCCGCGTCCGACATTTCGTTAGCGATATGCGCTCGAGGCTTTGCCCATCAGCCGTTTGAACGCCTTGCTGAAGGAAGACTCGGCGCCATGGCCCTCGCTGCTGCGGCGATTACGGCGGAAAGGTTCGCGCCTTGGCCCGAGCGCGCCGCCCGCGTTACGGGTGCCCTCGTCATTGTTGCGGGAGTTGTGGTGCTCACCCGAGCCTTGGGCGGGTCTTGCGGCCAGAAGATTGTGGCCGGACCAAGGTCCCGGCCTTGCTGGGCACGCATGATCTTGGCCAGGAACTCTCATATGTGGGATTGAACGCATGCAGAGCATCTTGCAGTGCACGAAGACGGACTGCCTAAAGATAAAAATATCCAAGGACTTAATTAGCTTTAACCATTATGGCTTCATAGATGGCACGCGCCCTGCCGCTCTTAGAAATCACTCCAGGTAGATCAATTCAGAACGGTAGTCGAAAGTTACTTTGAAATGACGGAGGACGGAATTGCCGATGTTTCCGGCTTCCCACTTTGCTGACAGGCTCCCTTCCATGTCAGCGGCTAGCAGGACCGTCAAATCAGTTAGCTTTTGATCCCCGATCTCAAACGTCCGGGCCTGCCCCCTTCGCATATCAATGGCTCCGCCGACACTGCTACCGTGCATCTGTGGTCCCTTAGACAGGGATGCCATCGGATTAGACGCCGCCCACGTTCGGAAAACGATCAAATCTGTGTTGTTGCCAGTGTCCACATTGAACCATCCAGCGTTGCCGTCAAGCGAAGCCTCGACCACGGGCATATCACTGGTGAATCTCATCGGTATCCCTGAACGAGCTTTGGCAGGCGTTCCGGCGGGCAGACGAAGGAGAAGGATGCCGTGCTGGTAATCGACCGTGACGACGAAGCGCTCGAACAGCTCAAGACCCAATATGCCGGCAATGGGTTGCGATTTACCGGCGGGATCACGGGCCGCTCCAAGATCAATATGCAGGATTGTGAATGGCTGGCTAGCGATGGTTGCTGCACCGATTGCAACGCTATTAACTCGCGTGAATTCGGTTGGCGTTGAACCTGCACCTGCTCCCGTACTGAAGCCTTTCCCAAAGCTTTCCAGGCCTAGCTCACGTACAGCAAACGGGGTAAGAATGTCGTGCCCTCCGCTGTCCAGAATGAAAGGAAAGGGCCCGCGTCCATTTATCTTGGCGAACACGATGAAAAACCCGGACGCGCCATCCAGGTAGCCAGGCACGCGAACTTCATCTGCATTGTTGGCCATGACAAAGTCGGCGAGTACGGGTGCAGGTCGCACAATTTCTGGTTGATTCGAGGGCGCCGCGACGTCGTAACTTTGAACTACCGCGACTCCCGTCTCGTTCTCGTCTCGATGTTCGACGCTTATGCTGAATGGCAAGATCAACGAACCCACCCGCCGATAGTCGGCGTATCGAATCACCTTTTCACCAATCGACAATTGCAGCACGGCACGGTCAAGCAGGTGAGTCGAAGCGTTGATCCAGAGCGTGACGACACGACCGTGCGTTGGCGTGGCTATGATGCGAAGGTAAATCGCTGCTCCCTCCCGGCTTGAACCGAGGCTGCTGATCGCGGCCGGCACCCGCTCAGGAAAGAGATAACCGCGAGCCGCGAGATAAGCCTCGGTGACGGCGACCTCTTTCGCCTCCATTGAATCTAGCGGGTGTATCTGGCCAGAGTTGTCCTGCCGCCAACGGCCCGCGGAGTCAAAGCCTTCTTCGTTCACGAAGATTTTGTAGTCGCACTTCACTTCAAAGAAACCATGAGTCAAGTCTTCGACCGAACGATACGTGCCGCGAAGACCGAAGCTCGTCTTCTCGCCTGTGGCCGAGATGCGAGAGACGGTATCCCACGCAGCTCCGCCTGTCGCTGCTTTGAGTCGCGCAAGTTCCGCGGCTCCATCCTTGGTTCTCGCTTCCCAACTTCGGGCTTGGAAGAGAGCCGTCGCGGCAGCGACGAAAACAAGGCGCCACACAAGGCGACGAACTCTGTTACCGTTGTAGCGAAACCGGCTGTTTTCAGTCATGGTTTTCCCTGGCAGACTACGTCCCTTGCTTTGACTCAGTTCCTCGAATGTGGACCCATGCGTTATTGATCAGGCAACGTGGGATTAAAACGATGTCTGAGCGGACGCGCTGACCGCGGCCCGAGATAGATCGAGTTTCAGCGCCGCTGTGCCCTGTTTCCAAGTACCATGTATGACTGCGTCGTCAAGCGTGCCTTCGAAACTGCCGTTGACGCCAGGCACGTTGAACGAGAGCTTATTACCATCGAGACGCAGGGCAGAGATGCCGAGGCCAAAGGCCTCCTGGTCAGGGCTATCGAGCGCGCCGCCAAGCGTGCCGTCTTCGCTCCATATATGAAGCAAAATGTGGTACTTATCGTTTCCTGAGACGATGATGCCCGCCCACCTTCCCAGCATTCCTTCGGTAAGAACGTCAGACGGATAGACGTTCGGCGCTACTGCAGAAAAATCCCTACTGCTTTTTCCATTTCCCATCCAGCCGTGGCCTTCGTACTCCATTATGTCGGCAGTTGCCTGGGCGGCGTCTCGACCAAAGTAGAGCTCGACCACGTGCAGCGCCAGGTCAATTCCAGAGCTGAGGCCGCCCGCGGTGAAGATCACGGGATCGCTTTGCACGTAGCGCACGCCCCGGTCGACGCTGATCTGGGGATAGCGGTGCTGCAAGCGGTTCAGCGAACCGTGGTGCGTGGTCGCGTGCTTGCCGTTCAACAAGCCGGCTTCGGCGAGTACGAAAGCACCGGTACAGACCGACATCACGACATCGCTTTGCTTCGTCATTTTGCGGATCCATGCCAGCATCTTCGGCGAGCGGCCGCTCTGCGCAGGGACGACCACGACATTCGGCGTTGGCGCATTGTCGAAAGAATAGTCCGGCACGATCTTCATCCCGTCCGAGGCGGTCACCGGCGCGGTGGAATCAGAAACCGTGTAGAGCTGGAAGGTCTGCTGGTCGTCCATGCTCTCGCCGCGCGCCGGGATCATGACGTCCTGAAAAACCTCCCAGGGACCGGTGAAGTCGATCACCACCGCATCCTCGGTGATGACGAAGGCGACGCGGAGTTTCTGACCGTTGCGCGGCGGCGTAAGCTTGTGCGTTGGCTCCTGAGCAACGGCAAAGGAATTTGCAAGAAACAAAAGCACTGCCAGAATAATCGGACTCCGGAACTTTGAGTTCATTTCATACTCCTTTTGGAAAATGTTTGAGGTTGCCGTGCCCGGCGATTCCTTCGTAAGACAAACCGTTCACGATAAGCGCGCGGACCAACGCAGAAACGGCGCTCGAAGGCGCGGCGGAAGGCATCGGCGCTGTGGAAGCCGACCGAATCGGCGATTGCCTCGATAGTGCCCATGCGGTCGGAGAGGCGCCTTCGCGCTTCGTCCAGCCGAATGCGCTCGACGAAATCTGCGGGCGTGGCGCCGAAAGCGCTTTTGAAGCGCCTGCTGAAATGCCGCGGGCACAGATGTGCGCGCTCGGCCAGTGTTTCTACCGATAAGTCCTGCCGCAGGTGCCCCGTGATCCAGGCGGCCAAATCGGCGAAGCGGTCGGCTGACTGCGCCTGAAAACGAAGCGGTTCGGAAAACTGCTCCTGTCCTCCGGGGCGCTTGAAATAGACAACAAGGTCGCGTGCCACACTGAGAGCGGCGGCCGGCCCTAAATCTTCCTCGATCAAAGCCAGAGCGAGATCAATCCCGGCTGTGATTCCAGCCGAGCTGTAGAACTTGCCGGTCTTGATGTAGAGCGCATTGCTTTCGATGCGCAGGCTTGGGAACCGTTGCGCGGCATCGGACGCGAACTGCCAGTGCGTGGTCACGCGGCGGCCATCCAGGAGACCAGTGGGCGCGACGCCGAACAGGCCGGTACACACAGTCGCGATGCGCCGGATTTTGTGGGCGTACTGCATGACCCATGCGGCGATGGCGTGCGCAATTGCCGGTTCGGTACGGACCCCGCGTCCACCTGGCACAATCAGCGTGTCCAATGAAGGCGAGTCAGCAAGCGTGCAATTGGGCTGAAAGACAAGACCCGACTCAGCCTGGAACGGCTTCGCCGTCAGGCCGAGAACGAGGACCTTGTAGGCGCAGCGCGATGTCCCACCGTCGGCGGGGATCCGCGCACTGGCAAACGCATCACTCGGGCCGACCAAGTCCAGAGCTTGGACGCCGTCGTAACCGATCAGCCCGATCTTGCGCGGTTCACACATGGGCCGCAGGTTAGGCCAAAACCGCGAAGTCCGCAATGACATATTCCAGACATTTTAGGACTTCCAGATCTAAACGCTGTTGGTTCATTAGAAGGGAGCAGTCAGCAGTGTCCATTTCCAATTGCCGGATGAACCTTCATCTAATTGTTGAAGAGTGAAAAGCGCGGGCGCTCAAGTCTGTAATTCAAAGAGCGCAGCGGGGAGCATACCAAAGGCCACCCGCTCGGATTGCGGACCCGCCTAATAGCCCGCGATGGCCACTCCCTCCACTTCGGCCTAAGCGCGCCGCCTGCGGCGTCGCAGGCCTCCGTTCCAGGAGTGGCCATCGAAACTCAGCTATGCTCTAATGACGCGAACGTCAGCGGGCGAACTGCAGCCCCGGCCTATTCCACTTAATATATAGGTAAGACATATTTTTTTCTCCTTTTTTGCCTGATTTTCTTGAGGCACCCAAACGCGAGAGGCTTCTGCTCCCAAAGCGAGCGGCTGCTTTATGGGGGGGGGAACCAACGCGTTTCGGGAGGAACCGTGAAAGCAGAAGCCACGAAGCCGCCGGGCGCAGGAATTAACCCGAAGGAGTGCCCAAGGAAATACACGGCAGAAAAAGGTCACGCAGCCAACTCAGTGAGAATCAGGATGAAGAGCGGACGGAGATCGCCGACCGACGCTCTCGGGAGGACCGGCAATTCCGGGTTATCAAAAATGCCCTAGGCGAATTGAATGGGTGGTGATTTCGAGGACGAAATTGTCTACCTGCATGGTCACACCGTAGTAAGACTGATGTATTCTTTCCTCCGACAGAGTGCTATTTTGGAATCGTCTTCCCCGGATTTGTGCGTCCTAGGCCTTGTATGCATCACCGGCCGCCGCTTCAACCTTCAACTGGACACCCTCTTACTCATTATTCCGCCGGAAAGAAGGTTTGGTTTTGGAGAACCGTGTCGACAGCAGTGACCAGCGTTAAGGCTGCTTGGGATTTGCGTACGTAGCCCCGTATGCCTATCTTCTGCGCCTCTTCCATATACTCTTTGTCCCGGTGCATGCTGAGGATCACGATGGGAGTTTTCGGAGAGAATTCTTTAATCCTTCGAGCTGCGTCGAAGCCGCTTAGAATCGGCATCGTAATGTCCAAGATAATCAGGTCAGGCTTCAGTTCGCGGGTTTTGTCGATGGCCTCCTGACCATTTGCGGCTTCGCAGCACACTTCAAAGCCGTCGCGGGACTCCAGGAGAGCGCGCACACCTTTCCTAACGAATTCGTGATCGTCGGCGATTAGAATGCGCACGGCTACCATGCAGCGGAGCGTGTCCTGTGAAGGTTCATACCCGGCAAGAATACATCATGCCCGTTGCGTCTGACTAGATGGGAAATTGAAAGTGTGCTGTTTTATACAGTAAACACTGTAGTGCTCGGCAAGGGCTTTCGTGATAGGAACTTAAGTTTCCTAGTTTGGAACTGGGCTGAATGCATCATCCTGAACTTTTTCAGAAAAATCGACCCTTGAAGCGAAAAGGCAAAATAAACAATGAGGGCGGGGAAAGTGGATTTGAAGCACCCCCGCCTGCCGGGACCCCGGAGATGAGCATGAAAAAAAATGACCACAACCTTGCGACCCCGAACACGGGTAGCGATTCCGCTGCAGCGTTGGAAGGCAACGGGCAGGGCAATGGACGCGCCGAAGGCGCAGATCTGACAGTCATCCTGGCGAGTTTGCGGACGATGCGCGACGGGGATTTTTCCGTGCGTCTGCCCGGTGCCTGGACCGGCCTGGAAGGCAAAATAGCCGACACATTTAACGAAATTGCCGCAGCCAATCAACAGATGGCACAGGAGTTAAGGCGCATTGGACAGGTAGTCGGCAAGGAAGGTAGAACGCGGGAACGCACTCGATTCCGCGAGTCGAGAGGCGCATGGGGTGAGATGGAAGCTTCCGTCAATATGCTCGCGGAGGATTTGCTCCGCCCGACTACCGAGGTCACTCGCGCCATTGCCGCCGTCGCGCAAGGAAACCTGACGCAGACGGTGCGATTGGACGTGGACGGAAGGCCTCTGCAGGGCGAGTTCCTGCGCTCCGCAAACATCGTTAACACCATGATTCAGCAACTCGGTGTTTTCACGGCTGAAGTGACGCGCGTGGCGCGCGAAGTGGGAACTGACGGCAAACTGGGCGGCCAGGCACAAGTGCCCGGCGTCGCCGGTACGTGGAAGGACCTCACCGATTCGGTCAATTCCATGGCCAGCAACCTGACGGGTCAGGTCCGCAACATCGCCGAAGTCGCAACTGCAGTGGCCAGCGGAGATCTTTCGCGCAAGATCACCGTCGATGTGCGCGGAGAAATTCTGCAGCTCAAAGAAGCCATCAATACGATGGTTGACCAGTTGCGGTCATTTGCCTCTGAAGTGACGCGCGTCGCGCGCGAAGTCGGCACGGACGGCAAGCTCGGTGGGCAGGCCGTGGTTCCGGGCGTCGCCGGCACATGGAAGGACCTCACCGACTCGGTGAACGCCATGGCCGGAAACCTTACAGCGCAAGTGCGCAACATCGCCGAGGTGACCACTGCCGTGGCGCGCGGCGATTTGTCGCGCAAGATTACCGTGGACGTGAAGGGAGAAATTCTCGAACTCAAGGACACCATTAACACCATGGTGGACCAGCTCAACGCGTTCGCCGGTGAAGTCACGCGCGTCGCCCGCGAAGTCGGCACGGAAGGCAAGCTCGGCGGCCAGGCGCAGGTGCCCGGCGTCGGCGGCACATGGAAGGACCTCACCGACAATGTGAACTTCATGGCCAGCAACTTGACTGGCCAGGTGCGTAACATCGCCGAGGTTGCTACGGCCATCGCCACGGGCGACCTGTCGCGCAAGATCACGGTGGACGTGCGCGGCGAGATTCTGCAGCTTAAAGAAACACTCAATACCATGGTTGATCAACTGAATCGCTTCGCTGGTGAAGTGACGCGCGTGGCGCGCGAGGTTGGCAGCGAAGGCAAGCTGGGCGGCCAGGCGCAAGTGCCGGGCGTTGCGGGTACATGGAAAGACCTCACGGACTCGGTCAACTCAATGGCCGGCAACCTTACCGGACAAGTGCGCAACATCGCAGAAGTTACTACAGCAGTGGCACGCGGCGACTTGTCTCGCAAAATCACGGTGGACGTGAAGGGAGAAATTCTCGAACTCAAGGACACCATTAACACCATGGTGGACCAGCTCAACGCGTTCGCGGGCGAAGTGACGCGCGTGGCGCGCGAAGTCGGCACGGAAGGCAAGCTCGGCGGCCAGGCGCAAGTGCCGGGCGTCGGCGGCACGTGGAAGGACCTCACCGACAATGTGAACTTCATGGCGAGCAACCTGACCGGACAAGTGCGCAACATCGCAGAAGTGGCTACGGCCGTGGCGCGCGGTGACCTATCGCGTAAGATCACCGTGGACGTAAAAGGCGAAATCCTCGAACTGAAAGACACGATTAACACCATGGTGGATCAGCTGCGGTCGTTCGCGTCCGAAGTGACGCGCGTGGCGCGCGAAGTTGGCACCGATGGCAAGCTCGGCGGCCAGGCGCAAGTGCCGGGCGTAGCCGGGACGTGGAAGGACCTCACTGACTCAGTCAACTCAATGGCCAGCAACTTGACGGGCCAGGTGCGCAATATCGCCGAAGTGTCCACGGCGATTGCCAGTGGCGACTTATCCAAAAAGATCACGGTGAACGTCAGCGGCGAAATTCTCCTGCTGAAAGAAACGATCAACACGACAGTAGACCAGCTCAACGCCTTCGCCGGCGAAGTGACGCGCGTGGCGCGCGAGGTCGGCACGGAAGGGCGGCTCGGCGGCCAAGCCAACGTGCCGGGCGTCGCGGGCACGTGGAAAGACCTCACGGACTCGGTCAACTCAATGGCCGGCAACCTTACCGGGCAAGTGCGCAACATCGCAGAAGTTACTACAGCAGTGGCACGCGGTGACTTGTCGCGCAAGATTACCGTGGACGTGAAGGGAGAAATCCTCGAACTCAAGGACACCATTAACACCATGGTTGACCAGCTCAACGCGTTCGCGGGCGAAGTGACGCGCGTGGCGCGTGAAGTCGGCACCGAAGGCAAACTCGGCGGCCAGGCGCAGGTACCAGGCGTGGCAGGCACTTGGAAGGACCTCACCGATAATGTGAACTTCATGGCCAGCAACCTGACGGGCCAAGTACGCAACATCGCCGACGTTGCTACGGCCATCGCCAACGGCGACCTCTCGAAGAAAATCACCGTGGACGTTCGCGGAGAGATTTTGCGGCTGAAAGAAACGCTCAATACGATGGTCGAGCAGTTGCGCTCATTCGCCGCCGAGGTCACGCGCGTGGCGCGCGAAGTCGGCACCGAAGGCAAGCTGGGCGGCCAGGCGCAAGTGCCGGGCGTGGCGGGCACCTGGAAGGACCTCACGGACTCCGTCAACGCCATGGCCGGAAACCTCACCGGACAAGTGCGCAACATCGCTGAGGTGACCACGGCCGTGGCGCGCGGCGATTTGTCGCGCAAGATTACCGTGGACGTGAAGGGCGAAATTCTCGAGCTGAAGAACACGATTAACACCATGGTGGACCAGTTGCGGGCGTTCGCGTCCGAAGTGACGCGCGTGGCGCGCGAAGTTGGCACCGATGGCAAACTCGGCGGCCAGGCGCAGGTGCCGGGAGTGGCCGGCACATGGAAAGACCTCACGGACAACGTAAACGTGATGGCCGCGAACCTTACGGAGCAGGTGCGCGGAATTGTGAAAGTGGTGACGGCCGTGGCCAACGGCGAACTGACGCAAAAGCTCACCGTGAACGCCAAGGGCGAGGTCGCTGCACTGGCAGAAACAATTAACAACATGACTGGCACGCTCGCCACGTTTGCTGATCAGGTCACGACTGTGGCCCGCGAAGTGGGAGTGGAAGGCCGCCTCGGCGGCCAGGCCAATGTGCCCGGCGCCGCCGGCACGTGGAAAGACTTAACTGGCAACGTGAACCTGCTGGCCGACAATCTGACCAACCAAGTACGAGCCATCGCCGAAGTGGCGACCGCCGTCACCAAGGGCGACCTGACGCGGTCGATTCAGGTCGAAGCCAGCGGAGAGGTCGCGGAGCTGAAAGACAACATCAACACGATGATCGACAACCTCCGTCTGACCACTGACCGTAACACGGAGCAGGACTGGCTGAAGACCAATCTTGCGCGCTTCACGGGCATGTTGCAGGGTCAGCGGGATTTGACCACGGTCGGGCGCATGTTGCTATCCGAATTGGCACCTTTGGTCAACGCGCAACAAGGGGTGATCTATCAGGTAGGAACCGAGGATTCATCGGACATGGTCTTGCTGTCAGCGTTTGCCGATGATGGCGAAGACGGACATCGCCAGCGCTTACAAATTGGAGAAGGCCTTGTGGGACAGTGCGCATCCGAGAAGCGCCGCATGTTGATTACGGATCTGCCGGAAAACACCGTGCCGATCCGCTCTGGCTTGTTCGAAGCGGTGCCACGGAACGTAATCGTTCTGCCGGTGCTGTTCGAAGATCGTGCCAAGGCCGTCATTGAACTCGCGTCCTTGAACAATTTTACCGCCTCGCATATCGCGTTTCTGGAGCAACTGACTGCCAGCATCGGCATTGTGCTGAACAGCATTGAGGCGACGATGCAGACGGAAGGGTTGCTCAAGCAGTCCCAGCAATTGGCTGCCGAGCTTCAGACGCAGCAAAAGGAATTGCAGCAGACCAACGAACAGCTTGCGCAAAAAGCTCAGCAACTTGCCGAGCAGAACGTGGAAGTCGAACGCAAGAATCAGGAAATTGAACAGGCACGCCGGGCATTGGAGGAAAAGGCGAAAGAACTGGCGCTGACTTCCAAATACAAGTCAGAGTTTTTGGCCAACATGTCGCATGAACTTCGCACGCCGCTCAACAGTATCCTCGTGCTGGGCCAGCAACTCGGGGATAACCCGGACAAGAATTTGACGCCGAAGCAGGTCGAGTTCGCACGCACGATTCATGGCGCGGGCACGGACCTATTGAACCTTATCAGCGACATTCTTGACCTTTCGAAGATCGAATCCGGCACGGTCTCCGTCGACGCCGAGGAAGTTTTCTTCGCCAGCCTTATCGAAACCGTCGCGCGCCCCTTCCGTCACGAAGCGGAAAACCGGCGGCTTACGTTCGAAGTGCAATCCGATCCGCACCTCGCTCGCAGTCTGGTCACGGACTCCAAGCGTCTCCAGCAAGTCCTGAAGAATTTGCTCTCGAACGCGTTCAAATTTACCCAGCAAGGCAGTGTGCGGCTCTCGGTATCCCTGGCCGAGAGAGGCTGGAGTGAGGATCACCCGATTCTCAGCGGGGCAGCGGCGGTGGTGGCCTTCGAAGTTTCCGATACCGGCATCGGTATTCCGAACGAAAAGCAGCGAATCATCTTCGAAGCTTTCCAACAGGCTGACGCGGGCACCAGCCGCAAATACGGCGGGACTGGACTCGGGTTAGCCATCAGCCGCGAGTTGGCTAGCCTCCTGGGAGGCGAAATCCAGTTGCGCAGCGCCCCCGGGAAGGGCAGCACATTCGCGCTGTATCTACCCCAGACGTACGTCGGTCCTTCGACACCCAACATCAGTGTGTTGGAAGGGAAGGCCCCGCCGTCCGCGTCGCCCATGAAGCTGTCCAGCATGACGGTAACGGAGATGCCCGTCGAGCATATTGCGGACGATCGCAATAATCTACAGCAGGATGACACCGTCTTGCTGATCGTCGAGGACGATCCCCATTATGCTCACATGCTATGCGATTTGTCGCGGGATAAGGGATTCAAAGTCCTTGTCGCCATGCGCGGTGCAGAGGCTCTCGCCCTGGCCCGCGAGTTCCATCCCACGGCCATTTCTCTGGACGTTTTCTTGCCGGACATGCTGGGTTGGACGGTCCTCAATCATTTGAAACGGGATCCCGCGACACGCCACATCCCCGTTCAGATGTTGACGCTCGACGAAGACCGGAGTCACGGGTTGGCCCGAGGCGCGTTCGCGTTTGTCACCAAGCCAACCACGTCGGAGGAACTCGAAACGGCGTTGACTCGTATCAAGGACTACGCGGCACCGCGCCGCAAGCGGCTGCTGGTGGTCGAAGATAACCCCGCTGAGCAACTGAGTATCCGTGAACTTCTGGGCTACGACGACATTGACGTTTCAGTCGCGGCCACCGGTGCCGAAGCCATTGAAATGCTGACGGAGCAGTCCTTCGATTGTGTCGTGCTGGACCTTCATCTCCCCGACATGTCCGGCTTCGACGTTTTGGAACGCCTCCGCGACACACCGTCGCTGGGCGACTTGCCGGTCGTTGTTTTCACCGGGAAGGAATTGTCGCCGGAAGAAGACGCCCGCCTGCGCACACTAGCACGCAGCGTGGTGGTCAAGGGCGTCGAGTCCCCCGAGCGACTGTTGGATGAGACGGCATTGTTCTTGCATCGCGTTGTCGCTGGCCTGCCGCAACAAAAGCAACAAATGCTAGATAGGTTGCACAGCTCCGACGATGCTTTGGTGGGGAAAAAAGTGCTCGTTGTCGACGACGACGTCCGCAACATCTTTGCTCTTAGCAGCGTGCTGGAACGTCGCGGGATGGCCGTGTTAACCGCAGGCACGGGACGCGAAGCGGTCGAGACACTCGAATCGACTCCTGACGTCGCGATTGTGTTGATGGACATCATGATGCCGGAGATGGACGGGTATGAGACCATGCAGGTGATTCGGCAAAATCCGTCATTGCGCCGTCTCCCGATCATCGCCCTGACCGCAGAGGCCATGAAAGGCGATCGCGAGAAGTGTCTCGAAGCGGGTGCTTCGGAGTATTTAGCAAAACCGGTGAATACCGAGCAGCTTCTTTCGGCGGTCCGTATGTGGCTTCATCGATAGCACATCGAACCAGCTGATTAGGCTGTGCTGACGAATGATAATTAGGGATGTCCAAGTTCACTGAGGCAAGAGGAAGGCTATGAGCGTGCAGGAGAAAGTCAATATACTCATGGTAGACGATCAGCGTGCCAAGCTGCTTAGCTATGAGGCCATACTGAGTGAACTCGGTGAAAATCTCATCAAGGCAAATTCGGGCCGGGAAGCGTTGGAGCACCTGCTCAAGGCCGACATCGCGGTCGTCCTTATGGACGTCAGCATGCCCGAGCTCGATGGCTTCGAACTGGCGGAGATGATACGCCAACATCCTAGGTTTCAGAAAACCGCAATCATCTTCGTCTCCGCGGTGCACTTGACGGACCTCGATCGCCTCAAGGGCTATCAGCGCGGAGCTGTTGATTACCTTTCCGTCCCCGTCGTCCCCGAATTGCTCCGCGCGAAGGTCAGTGTTTTCGCCGAACTGCACCGCAAGACGCATCAGCTCGAAGTCCTGAACTCCGAACTGCGCCGACTTTCCAGTAGTTTAATTGCGACGCAGGATGAAGAGCGCCGCCGAATCGCGCGGGAACTGCACGATGGCCTGGGTCAAGATCTCGTTGCGATCAAAATGATGCTGGACGGAACCCTCCAACAAGAGCACGCCGCGCCGAAGAAACAAGCGGCCGCCGACGTGAGCATACTAATCGACCGTACGATACAGCAGGTCCGCAATATTTCTCACCTCTTGCATCCCCCTTTGCTAGATGAAGTCGGCCTGCGAGCCGCACTCCAGTGGTATCTGGAAGGGTTCACGAAACGCAGCGGAATTGAGACCGCTATCCATGTACAGCCTCCCAGCTTCCCTCGGATCGCGCCAGACGTGGAAACCGCCGTTTTTCGTATTGTTCAGGAGGCTCTGACCAACGTGTTTCGCCATTCGCAAGCGCACAAAAGCTGGGTTACCTTATTGAAGGAAGAAACGCAGGTGGTCGTCACTGTGCGCGATGATGGCAAAGGCATCTCCGATCACGTTGCGGAGTTTCGGCCCGAGAGTATTGGTATTGGTATCGGCGGAATGAGGCAGCGAGTCAAGGAATTTGGCGGCGAATTGCGCCTCCGCAATTCCAACCCGGGTACGATCGTTGAGGTTATTATCCCCGTCAAATCGCCCACTATGTACGACCAAGTCATACCGTCCGCCGCTATCTAAGCGGGCGTCTTCCTATCAAAGCCACAATTGTTTGCTAAAGGACGGAGGATCTCCGTAGAGGCGCGGCAAAATGTTCGCGCGGAGACGATCAGGCAGCTTTCGGCGTAGCGGCAGGGGCTTGGAGAATTTCGATTGCCCGTTGTACCACCGGATCATCAGCGGAAGGGAGCTGCCCGGGAGGCGGTGGCGCAAGCTGGTTCTGATTGAGCTGCGCAACGTCATCCACGGCCTGCGGATTCACCGGCACGGTAGGCTCGACGCCTTCCTTGGGAATGGACTTGCCATCTGGGGTGAAATAGTTGGCGACCGTGAGAATGAGCGCGGCGCCGTCATCGAGCGTTATGATTTTTTGTTGCGAAGCAGTGCCGAATGTCGTTTCGCCCACTGTATCGCCGCGATGATTGTCTGCGATGGCTGCGGCAAGGATCTCGGCGGGTCCCGCAGTGCCGCCCGAAATCAGCACGGTCATCGGCGCTTTCCAAACGACCTTGGAAGCATCCGCGGAGAAAGTCTGCGTAGCTACGGTCTGGCCGCGCAGGGTCGCAATCGTACCCGAAGGTAGGAAAAGTTTCGCAGCGGCGACGCCTTCGCTGGCGGGACCTGAAGCGCAATCGCGCAAGTCCAGGATCAGTTTTTTGGCGCCCTGGCGCTGGAATTCGGCCAGTTTCTCGCGAATCTGTTTTGCGGTGCCGGGCTCAAATGTAGGAACACGAATGTAGGCGATGTCCTTCTGCATTTCTTCTTGAAGGACGTGCGGGGGTTGGAGCTTGGCGTAGGTCATCGTGACGTCAAAGGGTTGCTGAGTGCCGCGGCGAATCACGTCGACCTTTACGGTCTGGCCGGGCTCGCCCGTCAGAAGAACCTGCGCCTGGCCTATGGACATTTCCGTGGTCGAAAAGCCGGCGATGGAATCAAAGAGGTCGCCGTCGCGGAGGCCAGCCTTCTGCGCGGGGCTATCGGGCAAAACGGAGACCACAATAATGTACCCGAAGCGCTTGGAAAGGAACACCCCGACCTGGCCTTTGGATTTGTCGTCAACTTTCTGCTTGTAGTCGGTGTATTCCAGCGGGCTCAAATAGCTTGATTGCGGGTCGAGCGAGTCCAGTAGTCCATGGAGAGCACCGGAAGTGACTTTGTGAATGTCAGGCTGATCGACATAGTCGTCCTGGATGCGCTGAAGGACTTCGCTATAGACGGTGAGGGAGATATACGACTTGTCGTCGCTCGTTTTTCCTTTAACGTAGCCGACGGCGACATAGGCGAAAACAAGCACCGACAGAATAACGACGACTTTCTTCCAAAATGGACTCATGTATTTTCCCTGTGCCCGGCGCTTTGCCGTTCCGTCAGCAACCAGCCAACTCGAGCAAGATTAGATTATAGCATCCCCAGCCGTGTTATGAGCGTCCCCAAATGTGGCTGGGATCAGCATGTTTCGATGCCTGCGGCCCCCGAGCGGATGGCTGGGAATAAGCCTTCGATTTGTGCAGACTCGCGCGGCGCGCGTTGCGTTTCCCAAGTTTTTGATTGACGAAGTTGCGGGACATGGAGTCCAGTTTACAGCAGGATCCGTGAACTAGACCAGTAGCTGGTCCCGATCGTGATCGGAGTCGTCATTCGAGGCCACAGCAATGTAGGTCTGGGAGATACGGTCCTGCCAGGTGAGGCGGTCTTCGTCCCACAGCGCCCATAGGAAGCCGAGCAGAAGGGTGCCCCCAGAAAGCAAGTACCCGAAGCTGCGCCACAGTAGCTGGCGCGTCTCGGGAAAAGTGCCGTCAAGAGCCACTACTGCCAGACCGCGCGCGTGCATACCGGGAGTCGAACCAGAAAAAAGGGTGAACAACCCTAAGTAAATCGCGTAGATCAAAAAGAATGTGGCCGCGTAAACGGCGAAATCGAGGCGTACGAAGCCGAGTTGGCCCCCCATCGAGCGGAAGGCCCCTAGAAACGCAATGAAGACGCCGCAGATGATGCAGGCATCGAGCGCGCCCGCGAGGCGCCGGGTCGCCAATTCAGCGACCGGCAGAGACGAGCCGCCGGGATGCAGATGGTAATTTTCGACGACCGAAAAATCCAGCTGCGGCTGCGAGATGTGAATTTCAACCCGTTGTGTGGGCCGAAGGCGCGCGAGGGTGCGCGGGGCGGTTGCCGTCGTGATTACATCAGGAGAATCGGCATGGCCAAAGGGCAGCACAGGCTGAGGTTCCTCCTCGTGAGAAAGATGACGGCGCGAGCGGTAAACTTCCAGCCGCCGGGCAACCTCGCGGCGCCATTCCGGTTCTTCAGAAGAAGCCGAGCCCCGCCTTTCGGGAGTCTCGGTAGGCACGATAGCCGATTCACAGAACGGGCACACGTCGGCGTCTTGATTGCTGACGGCACCACATTGCGAGCAGACTTGAATCACCGGTTCGTTTTGCGCTGCGGACCGGAATCCCATGAGGAGCGAATGCATCGTAGCAGACGGATGCCCCGGAGCTGGAGAGAAATCGAGCGGGGCGTGTCACGAATCAGATAACTGGGCAAAAGGCGAAAATATGAGAAAAAACGCTCCACCGCCGTTGAGCGAACCGCGAGAGGCCGTCCGCGATTCGCTTCGGGAAAAGAAAAATGCGCACGCGCTTCGACTTCGCGTGGGATAAAAAGACCGCGCCACAGAACCACCTCTGAAACGAAATCAGTAAACCCGGCGCTACAAAATTGATTGAGCGTGTTAGGCTCCTAGCTTCTTCTTGAACGATGCTCGACTGGATCGAAAACCGCTTCGTGCCTGGGCAAAATAGACGAACGATTGTGACTCTATTGCTGTTCCTTATGGCGCTACCCCTGCCTGCCGTTGCGAGCAAAACGTCGCAGGGACGCACGCAGACGCACTTGCGGACGCAGAGCGGCGAAATGACGCTCGAGGCGGACACCCAGAAACAGGCTGGGAAAGTTTTTTTTGCGGATGGCCACGTGGACATCCTGTACGCAGGCATACGCCTGCGCGCGGATCGCGTGGAGTACAACGAAGTGACAATGACGGCCGTGGCGCGCGGTCACGTCCAGTTCGACTATCAATCGCAACACATGGATGCTGACCAGGGCACGTATAACCTCAAAACCGGGCGCGGATTATTTCGCAATGTGCGCGGAACCGTGACCGTGCAGCATCTTTCCAATCCTGACGTGCTGGTGAGCCCGAACCCGCTGACGTTCGCGGCGGCAACGGTCGAGCGAACGAACGAGAACACGTTTGTAGTGACGCACGCGTGGGTGACGGTGTGCAAGCCGGACCGGCCACAATGGAAATTCTATGCGCCCAGGGCCGTGATTCACTTGCAGAAATCCGTGACCCTCGATAACGCGTCGTTCCGTCTCTTTTATGTGCCTATCATTTATCTGCCGCACGCGTCTGTGCCCATTGGCAAAAAACTGCGGCAATCGGGGTTCCTGGTTCCCGATGTCGGAAACTCGACGGCGAAGGGATTTGTATTCGGCGATTCGTTTTACTGGGCGCCCACACGGTGGATGGACGCGACGCTGGGCGGCGAGTACTTGAGCAGGCGCGGCTGGAGTCAAACCGCGGGTATTCGCATGAAGCCGTGGGCCAATGCGACGCTGACGGCGAATTATTTCGGCGTGATTGACCGCGGGATCGCCGTGCCGGGCGGAATCGTGACGAAGCAGGGCGGCCACGAAGACCATCTTTTTTTCGACGCGCTGCTGCCGGGAGGGTGGCGCGCGGTGGCGGATCTCGATCAATTATCATCGCTGACGTTCCGGCTGGCGTTTTCCGAGACGTTCGAGCAGGCGGTGAATTCCGAAGTGCGTAACACGGCGTTTCTGTCGAAAAACTTCGATGGATTCAGCGTGAGTCTCGCGTCAATGAGCTACAAGAACTTCTTGAGCGCGCAGCCGGATACCTCGATTGATCTGCGCACGGCGCCGGAAGTTCGCTTTAGCTCGGTCGACCGCGCGCCGTGGAGAAAGTGGCATGTGTACGTCGGCTTCGATTTTTTTGCCGATGCGGTCCATCGCGAAACGAATGTTCCGCCCGGATTCGACACGCCAGCATTTGTATCGCGGACTGAATTCGCGCCGAACGTCACCGTGCCGCTTCGTTGGGGACCTTGGCTGGATGTGACACCAAGCTTCACTTTGCGTTCGATGCGCTATGGCGGCCAATTACAGAACGGGGCGTTCATGGCTCAGCCCCTGGTGCAAACCGCCGAGGAATTTTCCCTGGATTTGCGACCGCCGTCGCTCGATCGCGTGTGGGGCGCGGGGACTGTAAAATGGAAGCACGTGATCGAACCGAAATTCGAGTATCACTACGTGAATGGCGTGAACGGGTTTGGCCGTTTTTTGCGCTTCGACGAAAATGACACTCTGACGGATACCAATGATGTGCAATACGGCGTCACCCAGCGTCTGTACCGGCGCGAAGGCGATGGGAATGCCCAGGAGTTAATCAGCTGGGATCTGAAGCAAAAATATTATTTTGACCCAACATTCGGAGGCGCGTTCGTGCCGGGTGCGCGAAATGTTTTTCAGGCGCTCGATTCGCTGACTCCGTTTGCGTTTGCCGACAGCCTGCACCGGCTCTCGCCTATCATCAGTGATCTGCGGATGGAGCCGGGCAGGCGTTTCGACACGCAATTTCGCGTGGATTTCGATCCGGAGCGCAGACGCTTGAGCGCGATTGGCACCCTATTGAAAATCCGCCCGTATCGGGAATCGTTTTTGACGCTCGCCAATTTTTCGACCATCAACGTGCCGCCGGTGTCTCCAGCGAATCCCGGTGTTTTCCTGCCGCGATCCAATCAAGTGCGCGCTCTCGTGGGATACGGTGATTTGAACCGGCGCGGATGGAATACAGCCCTGGGATTTAGCTATGACGTGAGCCAGAGCCGCTTTCAAAACCAAATTGCGCAGCTTTCCTATAACGGATCGTGCTGCGGTATTGGGTTTGAATACAGGCGACTGGCGCTTGGATCCGTGCGAAATGAAAACCAGTTCCGAATTGTGTTTTTGATCGCCAATCTGGGCTCGTTTGGAAATTTGCGGCGGCAGGAAAATATTTTTTAAGGCGGAAGATTCGTGGCGCGCGAACTGTGCTATTTGACGATCGCCGAGCTCGGAACACTACTGCGGAAGCGGAAGATTTCACCCCTAGAGCTCACGCATGCGGCACTCAAGCGGATCGACGCGCTGAATCCGCGGCTGAATGCCTTCATCACCGTGACCGCCGAGCGCGCGTTGCGCGAAGCGCGCGCGACCGAGCGAGAAATCTCGTGTGGCGAATACCGCGGCGCGCTGCATGGGATCCCCATCACGCTGAAGGACAACATCTGTACCGAAGGCGTGAGGACCACCGCAGGATCCAAGATCTTGAAGGATTTTGTTCCACAAGCGGACGCGGACGTAGCTCGAAAACTTTCGCGCGCTGGCGCGATCCTGTTGGGAAAAACGAACCTGCACGAATTTGCATACGGAGTCACCACCGAAAATCCGCATTACGGCCCGACAAGGAATCCATGGGACCTCCAGTGCATACCGGGCGGTTCGAGCGGCGGCTCAGCGGCAGCAGTGGCGACGGGAATGGGTTTTGCCTCCGTGGGAACGGATACCGGCGGCTCCATTCGAATTCCCGCCGCACTGTGCGGAATTGTGGGGCTGAAGCCGAATTTTGGCCGCGTGAGCTGCCAAGGAATCGTGCCGCTGGCGGTCACGCTCGATCACGCGGGCCCGCTTGCCAGGACGGTTGCGGATGCGGCGATCATGCTCGACGCAATTTGCGAGTGCGACGACGGTGCGTTTTACAAAGCCGCGCGATCGGGTTTGAAAAAGCGCGAAAAGAAAGTACAGATACGTCTGGGCTGGCCGCGGGAATATTTTTTTGAGCGCGTGGATCCCAAAATACGACGCGCGATGGAAGCGGCTATGAAAGTTTTCGAACGTCTGGGTGTTCGCGTTCAGGAAGTTGCTCTCCCGCACATGGCGGATTCGGTAGAGCCGAGCACGCAGATCGCGCTGGCCGAGGCGCTCGAATATCACGAGAGCCAGGGATATTTCCCCCCGCGCGCCAGGGATTATGGGGAGGACGTGCGGAAGCGCCTCGAAATGGGCAGCGCTGTTCGCGCGGTCGATTATTTGAAGGCGCAGAAGGCGCGCGAACGGGTGCGGGCGGATTTTCGCGCCGCGTTCGAGCGCGTGGACGCGATTATGGCTCCGGCGGCACCGATTCCCGCACCACGCATCGGCAAAGATGCAGTCAAGCTCGGCGGCGAATCGCAATCCGTGCGCGGCGCTTTGGTGCGAATGAACCGTCCCGCGAATTTCACGGGCTTTCCCGTCATTTCCCTTCCGTGCGGATTCACGCGCAGCGGTTTGCCCATTGGGATGGCGCTGCACGGGCCACAATGGGGAGAGGCGAAGCTGCTGCGAATTGCGGCAGCCTATGAGCAAGCGACGACGTGGCACGAGCGCCGGCCGCCGGTGATTCTCGATTAATCTGCCCAAACCAAATTTCTAATCGCGCGCAAGCATCACGAATTAAATTCCGGATTGCAATTCGGATTCGTCCGTTTCGCCTTCCATTGGCAGGGCGTTAGCACGAGAAATTAGCCCGTGCCCAGCATAGAAGCCCCACGCACCCGTCAGCAGGCCCGCAAGAACGTCGGCAACATAATGATACCGCCCATAGACCGTCGCAACGCACATGCACACGAAAAAACGGCAGGCAAATCCAGAACAGCCAGCGGCGATAGCGCCACGACGCCAGGATCGCTACCGCCGATCCGGCGACATCAGAACTCGCAGAAGGGTGACTTGATTTGGCGTCATTTTTGCCTCCGCTGGCGTAATGCGCACTCAGAACCAGCGATGCTTGTTGAGCAGGAAGAAAGCCAAATCACGCTCGGGCGCGACGCCCATCTTTGTGCTTGATTCTCAGCAGCTTACGAAACCCAGGCCCGTGGCAAGACAGAATTGTACAAGCGTCTGTCAATGGTTCTTGCTCCAGGTGGATGCTTTTTCTTCGGGGCCGGCAAATTTTGGAAAACACCAGCGTAACGCAGTGCGCTTTGATCTGCGGTGTGCGAAAATCACTGCATCGTATGAGCCTTCTGGCCGCGCATGACATCCAACGTTGTAACGGAAAGCGTAGGCATATCAGATGAATGTAACCGTATTCACAGCGTTGCTCCTATCGCCCTGCGTTTGGCTGCAGAGCCACGCAACTGTATTCCCGGCGCTTGTGGCGCTTGCGGCGGGGCTGCTTTCGTTCTTGTCGCCGTGCGTTTTGCCACTCGTGCCAGGTTATGTATCGATGCTTTCTGGAATTGGCGTCGACCAGCTTCAACAGGGAAAAGGCTCGCGAGGCGAATTAATTCGTTCAGCGCTGGCGTTTGTAATCGGATTTTCCATAGTATTCATCAGCTTCGGTGCGTCCGCCAGCGCGGTGGGAACATTCTTGCTGCGCAATCGGAATGAGATGGCGCCGCTGGCGGGCGCATTCATTCTGCTGTTTGGCCTGCATTTGATCGGGGTGCTGGCGAGGATTTCCGTGCGCGCGGGTGTGGTGATCGGCGCTGTGCTCGTGGCGGCAGGAATCGCGATGGCAGTTCTGATGCCCGCGTATTCTCCGGAATTTCGTCCCATTGACCTGTTCGCGATCTCCCTGATTTTTTTGCTCGGACCGGCGATGACACGTTGGCTCAATCGCGACGCGCACTTCCGCAACCTCGGCGGACAGCCCGGCGTCGTCAGCGGATTCTTGATGGGCTTCGCTTTCGCCTTTGGTTGGACGCCGTGCATCGGCCCAATCCTGGCGACGGTCCTCGCGATGGCCGCCACGCAGGACACGGTAATGAAAGGTGTTTTCCTGCTCGCGGCGTATTCGGCGGGACTCGCCATCCCGTTTCTGCTGACGGCAGTCGGTATCGGACAATTTTTGAAATTCTATAAACGGTTTCGTCGGCACATTCACATGGTCGAAGTCTTCAGTGGCGTGTTGTTGCTCGCCATCGGCCTGCTGATCTTTATGAACCGGCTGACATGGCTTTCGGGTAAACTGACATTTCTGAGTCGTTTCTCATGCTAGGGGGACAAGCGTAATGAACCGGAGTATTTCACGATGGGTCGTGGGAATAATGCTCGCCGCATTTTCTATCGGTTTTACCGGATGCAAGGGAATGGGAACCAGAGTAGGCAATGGCTCGAACACGAAATTCGTATCGAAGAGTGGACCTCCGAATGAGCCAGACGTCACGTTCGACCAATTGCAAGGCGGCGATTTGCCACTGGCAAGCTTGAAAGGCAAGGTCGTGCTGGTGAATTTCTGGGCCACGTGGTGCGAGCCATGCCGCGTCGAAATTCCGTGGATGATTGGCTTCCAGCAGAAATATGCCAGCCAGGGATTTACAATCCTGGGCGTGGCCATGGACGACGACGGCGAGAAGGTAGTCGATCCCTTCGTGCACAACACTCAGTTTGACGTGGAGGGCACGAAGATGACCATGAGTTATCCAATCATGATCGGAAACGAAGATATCGCGGCAAAATTCGGCGGCCTGATTGGGCTGCCCACCAGCGTGTTGATTTCGCGCGACGGGAAAGTGGTGAAGCGGTTCATCGGATTGGTGAATCACGACCAATTACAAACAGAAATCGAAAAGCAACTGGCGTCGCATTCATAAATTGATTTTTTCAAAGCAGCTTGACTAATCATGATCGACGAACGCGAATTTCAAAAACAATGCGAAGCGGTTTTTGAGAGCCTCCAGAAAAGGCTCTTGGATGTGGGCGACGAACGCGGATTCGAAGTGGAGGGCGGAAGCGGCAAGATCGAAATTTTGTTCGACGACGCGGACGAAACACGTTTTGTGATCAGCCCGAATTCGCCGGTGCGCCAGATATGGATTTCGGCGCTGACGACGAGTTTCAAGTTGGGGTGGTCGGAACAGGCGAGCGCGTTTGTGCTGGAAAAAACAGGCGAAACGCTCGATCAAGTCATGAGCCGGATTTTGAGCCAGCAATTGGGCGCGCCGGTGACGGTGTAAGGATGCAGAGGATGCCAATGCCAGAACGCAAGCTTTTGCGTGGAGTGATCCTCGCAACGGCGCTGATTTTTTTGGCGTGTGTCGCAATCGCGCCGCGCGTGGTGGCTCAGAGTGCGCTGCCCGCCGCTTCGGCGGTAGCCAGCCCGAAAACCTATGTGTCAAACGCGCCGGTCCCGCGCGGAACCACATTTGAAGTCGCCGTGGTCGTGGGAATCATGCCCGGATTTCACATGAACGCACACAAAGTATCGGAAGATTATTTAATACCCACCGCGCTGACGGCCAAATTACCCTCAGGAATTGAAGAAGTGGGGACATCGTATCCAGACGGCGTCAGCAAAAAACTTGGGTTCGACGAAAAGCCGCTTTCCGTTTACACGGGCCATTTCACCGTGCGCGTGCGAATGTCAGCGGCGGCAAATGCGCCGCTCGGAAAAATGAATCTGCCGTTTACGCTGCAATACCAGGCCTGCAATGACAGTGCCTGCCTGCCGCCCGTCAAGATTCCCGTCATCGCGAAAATTGACGTTGCGCCAGCAGGAATGAAAACCCGCGCGATGTCGCCGGATATTTTCACGCACAAGCGGAAGTAGGCGCCTCCGATCCAAAAAGAAGCGAGCCGAAGTGTGCTCACTCCGGCGCGACAGAAGGCAGCGCGCGACGAAGGCGCTCGACTACCCGCGATTTCCCGAGCACGAGCATCGTTTCGAAGAGGGGCGGCGCGACGGCCCGGCCCACGATGGCCACGCGCGTGCCGTTGATCAACAGTCCGGCCTTTACGCCTTCGGCTTCGGCAAGCGCGCGAAGCACATGGTCGCAGGCGTCGTGGTTCCAGTCAGGCAGCGCGTCGAGCGAATCCGCGAGTTTTCCGAGCAAATCCGGCAGCTTCGGATCCTTCCAGAATTTTTTGCGCGCTTCAGGATCGTAATCAAAATCATCGGAGAAAAACGCGCGCGCCCAAGTTGCAAAATCCGGAAGCAGGCGCGTGCGCGGGCGAAGAATATCGACGGTGTGCGCGAACCATTCGCGTTCCGACGCGTCCCAGGAATCGCGCCACAGGCCAGCGCGCCGCAGTTCGGCTTTCACGTGAGGAAGCAGCTCATCAAGAGGAAGCTTCTGCAAATATTGCGAATTGAACCATTCGAGCTTGTCGCGATCGAATATGCCGTTGGTGCGGCTCACGCCGGAAAGCGAAAATCGGCCAATCAAATCGGCGGTGCGCAGGAATTCTTCGTCGGAGCCGGTGGACCACCCAAGTAGCGCAAGAAAATTCCTGAACGCCTCGGGAAGAAAACCTTCATCGGCGTAGGAACTGACGCTCGTGGCGCCGTGGCGCTTCGAGAGGCGCGTCCGATCGGGCCCGAGAATCAATGGGACGTGGGCGAAGATCGGCGGCGTGGCGCCGAGCGCTTCGTAGAGCAGCGCCTGCTTCGGCGTGTTCGAGAGATGATCCGCGCCGCGAATGATGTGCGTGATGCGCATGTCGATGTCGTCCACCACGACGCTGAGCTGATAGGTCGGCAGGCCGGACGAGCGCAACAACACAAAATCCTCGATTTCCGCGTTCTGAACTTCGCGCGAGCCGAAGACGGCGTCTTCAAAGCGCGTTACGCCCGAACGTGGAGCGGCAAAACGAATGGCGCGCGAAAGCCCCTTGCGATCTTTTTCCGCGCGTTCAACCAGCGTTAAGTCACGGCATGGGCACGCGGCGATGCGCGCGGTTTTTTCGGCGCCTTCTTCGCCTTCCACAATTGCGTCGGCCCCGCCGTATTGGACCGCTTTGCAATAGCACGGAAATGCAGCGTCGCTCGCGAGCAGCCGCTCGGCCGCGGCGCGATAAAGATCCAGGCGCTGCGACTGAAAATACGGACCCTCATCCCACGGAACGCCGAGCCACCGAAGCCCTTCGAGTATGCCTTCGACGAGTTCCGGTTTGTTGCGCTCAACGTCCGTGTCCTCAATGCGAAGCAGCAGCGTGCCGCCCTCGTGCCGCGCGAAAAGCCAATTGAACAGCGCCGTGCGCGCTCCGCCGACGTGGAGGTAGCCCGTCGGCGACGGCGCGAAGCGCACACGCGGTTTGGAATCCGAAGACATAGCTCTTGGAACGATCCTTTCCTATTGCGAAAAACGTCCATCTTAGCGGAATCGCCGCGCAAAAAGAAGGGCCGCAAAAAAAGAGTTCGTCACGCGTTTTCGGTGCGGTATGCTTTTGCGAGCGTGATTGAGCCGTGATTGAACGATGATTGACCTGAATTATTTTCGCGAACATTTGGAAGAGATCGAGCGCATGTCCAAGAATCGCAACGCGCGTCTCGATCTGGACGCTTTTCGCAAAATCGATGCCGAGCGCCGCCACCGCATCACCTCCGTCGAACGGCTGAAGGCTGAACGCAACAAGGGCAGCGAAGAAGTGGGGAAGCTGAAGAAATCCGGTCAGGACGCGAGCGCGCTGATGGCGCGGATGAAGCAGATTGCCGACGAAATCAAATCCGAAGACGAAACGATTGTGCAGCTCGATGAAAAGCTCCGCGATTTCATGCTCTCCGTCCCGAACATTCCCCACAGTTCGGTACCCGTTGGCAGCGGTACAGAAGGCAACCTCGAAGTCCGCCGCTGGGGCGCGCCGCCGAAATTCGATTTCGCGCCCAAGCCGCACTGGGAATTGGGCGAAGCGCTGGGGATTTTGGATCTCGAGCGCGCCGTGAAAATCGCCGGCACGCGTTTCGCGCTGTATTGGGGAGCGGGCGCGCGCCTTGAACGCGCGCTGGCGAATTTCTTCCTCGACGTGCACACACGCGAGCAGGGTTATACGGAAGTCCTTCCGCCATTCATCGTCAATACCGCGTCGCTCATCGCCGCTGGCCAACTGCCGAAATTCGAGGCGGACATGTTTCGTCTGAAAGATACCGATCTGTGGCTGACGACTACCGCCGAAACCGAACTGACAAATCTCTATCGCGACGAAACGCTCGCCGATGATTTGCTCCCAATAAAAGTCTGCGCCTGGACGGCGTGTTTTCGCTCGGAAGCGGGCGCGGCGGGAAAAGACACGCGCGGAATCAAGCGCCAGCACCAATTTCAGAAAGTCGAGATGTTCAAGTTCACGCGGCCGGAGGAAAGCTACGCCGAGCTGGAAAAAATGGTGCACGACGCGGAGGAATTGCTGCAGCGGCTCGGCCTGCATTACCGCGTGATGCAGCTTTGCACCGGCGACATGGGATTCGCATCGTCGAAGACCTATGACATCGAAGTATGGGTCCCGTCGTCGAACGAGTTCATGGAAATTTCGAGTTGCTCGAATTGCGAAGCCTTTCAAGCGCGGCGCGCGGGAATTCGGTACAAGCCCACGGGCGGCCCGAAGAATCAAAAGTCCGAATTCGTGCATACGCTCAACGGCTCGGGCCTGCCGACCGGCCGCACGTGGATCGCGACTGTCGAAAATTTCCAGCAGAGAGATGGCTCGATCGTGATTCCCGAGCCCCTGCGCCGCTACATGGGAGAAGAGCGGATTTCGTCCAAGGAATGAACAAGCCGGCGTGATAAAAAAAGGCGCGGCCCTCGAAAATACTTGGCTGAAGCGAGCCGCGCCTTCCAAAAATATTCCCCGCAAGATTTACATCCCCGAGGCTTTGATGTTGTCTACCTTGATTGAGCCGTCCTTGTTCATGCCGCCAGTGAGTGTGACTTCCTGGCCGAGATCGGCGTCGGTGACCGCATCCTGGTTCTGAATCGCGTAGACCTTCTTCGTCTTGGCGTTCACGAACACATACGAAGCGCCCTTTTCCTTGATGCATTTTATTGTGCAGTCCTTCGCGCCCGCATTTGCGCCCTTGGCTCCGCACGCGCTATCACTGATCCAACCCATCCAAGTATGATTTTTGGCTTGGGCGGTGGATGCGAGTCCTGCGGAAACCAGCATCGCCGCGGCAAGACCGAGAACGTTCGAAAGCTTCTTCATGATGTGATTCCTCCATGTAAATTGTAGGGTTGTTGCTGGACTTCCGCCGGCTTGCATCCCCGCCAACGGCAGTTCCATGTCGTTAGGAGTACGCCCGGGCTTGGTTTTTGGATGTCGGCGCAAAAAAACTCCGCTGCGTCGCACGCGGCTGCGACTAAAGCGCCCCGATCAACACCTTCGGCCCCGTCGGGTGGGGCATTCCGCCCACAGGCTCGATCGTCACTGCAAAAGTCTTGCACGGGATGTTGTCAGGCACCTTGGCCACGCATATACGGCCTTCGTTGAACGCGCTGGGCATGAAAACTCCGGCGCTGACTGGATCGCCGGACACGGGAACCATCCACATCTGATATTCCTTATTCGGCGGAGGTGCGGGGAGATCCCCGGTGTAGCAAACCACGCCCATGCGCGCATTATATTTCAGCGACGCCCACGCTTTGGGCACTTGCGGCATGGGAGCCAGAGACACGGTCATTGTGTCCTGTGCCGTCAGGATTTTGACAATCTCCCGTTCGCGCTGCGTTTCCGCTTGGTAGGTCTGCGTGACGCGTTGGATCTGCTGCAATTGCCGGTCGAGCCGCCGGTCGCTGACCCACAGAAATACCGTGGCAACAGCCAGCGCGAGCGCTGCGGGAGCCCATATCGTGTTCCACCAGCGCGCGGGCGGACGCGTTTCGCGAACGCGAACGGGCGCCACACGCTCTGATTTTTCCTCGCGAACTTTTTCGAGCAGACGCTGCTTCACCATGGCCGGAGGGTTTTGCTCCGGTGCGGCGAGCGAAAGAAGGGCAATGCGGCCACGCGCTTCGGCGAGTTTTCGCGCGCATTCCGAACACGCACCAACGTGCGCTTGGATCGCGGCGCAATCTTCGCCGGCGATTACGCCCAGAGCGAAAAGCTCGAACTCTTCTTCGCGAATTGGATGGCCGTTGCTCATGCGAGCGCCCGTTTCAAAATTTCCACCGCGGAGCGAATCCGCGTTTTCACTGTGCCGAGAGGCGCCCCAAGGCGCTCCGCAATTTCGCTGTGCGTCATCCCCTCGAAATACGCAAGCTCGATCGCTTCCCGTTGCCCGTCCGCCATGCCGCTGAGAACCGCTCTGACACGTGCGAGCAACTGATTCCGCGCTGCGGCTGTTTCCATATTGCAAGGCAGCACAACGCTGTTCTCCGTCAATTCCTCGTCGTCACGGCTGCTGCGGCGTCGCAAGCGCGAAATGGAGCGATTCCGCGCAGCCACCAAAAGCCAGCCAGGAAGCGAGCCGCGCGCCGGATCGAATTTTTCCGCCGTGCGCCACACTTGATGAAAAAGGTCCTGTAAAACTTCCTCGGCTGCCCCTGGATCCCGCAGAATTCGCATAGCCTCCGCATACACCAAGCCGCTGTATCGGTCGTAGAGAGCAGCGAGCGCGAATTCGTCCCGTTGGACGACTCGCTCAAGCAGCGACCAATCCGAATCATTTTGTTCAGCGCCTTGCGCTCGACTCACAATCCCTCAGCCGCTCTTATTGGAATTACGCCTTTGGCGTGACAAGTGGATGTTTGCAACAACGGCTCGTTTTCCCCGGGTTCCAGACGCAAAATGCGTTCGGACAGAGTAGCCTTCCCGGGGCAAACAGGTCAAATCGTGTTTCGGCTCACCAGCCGGGCGAAGTCGGTTTCAAAGCTACCGGCTCCGAATTTTTATGCAACCCATGTAGTTACAATTACTTACGAAGCCGCTGGCGGTAAAATCTTTCATTTCTGCGGCTTTAGTACCTGTGCACAATGTCACGATTTTGCCCGCTTTCAATTGACTGCCTCGGGCGGGTTGAATAAACTTCGAGCCGGAAGTCACTTACAAGCAACGCATATCATGGAAGACCTGCTGCATGAGGGATAAACTCCTCCGCAGACGGTATGACGCAGGAGGAACGTGAAGTTTCTGGGGCGAATATTTCGCTATGTTGTTTGGTTCGTCGTCACCGCGGGAATCGCGTGGGTGATGAAGAAGGCGTTTGAGGGAGCGCCGTCGCGCCGGAGCGTGAATAGCGCGCCCGAACGCGGGCGCGTCGATACCGGGCTGGCGCCGAAAGCGCTTTTCCGCGATCCGGTTTGCGGAACATACATCGCTGAGGATATTTCTTGCCTTTATCAGCAAGGCGCGGAAGCACTGCATTTCTGTTCGCGCGATTGCCTCGAGCAGTATCGCCGCGATCATCGACTCGAACATCATCTCGACGATCGTGCCGCGAACGGGATGTCAGCAGGAGTTTAAGAGCAGGTGAGGAGGAACGACGGAATGGCCACAAGCGCCAAAGCGGTTCCCCAAGTGATTCCGCGGATTACCCCGCGCGAAGATCTGAATATTTTCCGCATCTCGCAAATCCAGTTTGATATTGCCGCCGAGCACCTGAAGCTCGAGCCCGGCTTGCGCCAGGTGCTGCGCACGCCGAAGCGCGTGATGGAAGTGTCCGTGCCCACGAAGATGGACAACGGACAAGTCAAAGTGTTCACCGGCTACCGCGTGCAGCACAATATCGCGCGCGGTCCGGCAAAAGGCGGCGTTCGTTATCATCCCGGCGTAACGCTCGACGAAGTGAAAGCCCTGGCCATGTGGATGACATGGAAAAGCGCGGCCGTGAATATTCCGTTTGGCGGCGCGAAGGGCGGAATCATCTGCGACCCGAAGCGCATGAGCAAATCCGAACTCGAGCGCATGACGCGCCGCTACTGCTCTGAAATTCTGCCCATCATCGGCCCCGCGCGCGACATCCCCGCACCCGACGTCTACACCGATGCGCAGACCATGGCGTGGATGATGGACACCTATTCGATGACAGTGGGATATTCCGCTCCGGGAGTCGTCACGGGCAAACCCGTATCGCTCGGCGGCTCGGAAGGGCGAAACGAAGCCACAGCGCGCGGATGTTTGTTCGTCGTGGAAGAAGCATGCAAAGTCAAAAAAATGAATTTGCGCGGCGCCACGGTCGCGATTCAAGGATTCGGCAACGCGGGCTCCATCGCGGCTCGCCTGTTCACGGAGAAAAAAGCCAAAGTCACGGCAATCAGCGATTCGCGCGGCGGCGTTTTCAATTCCCGCGGAATCGATCCGTACAAAGCCGCGCGTTACAAGGAGCGCTCCGGAACCGTCGTCGGCATGCCGGGCACTTCGCGCATTTCCAATGACGATTTGCTCACCATGAAGTGCGACATTTTAATTCCCGCCGCGCTCGAAAACGTCATCACTCTCAATAACGCGGAGCTGATCAAGGCGAAAATTGTCGCCGAGGCCGCCAATGGACCCACGACCCCCCACGCCGATGAAGTGCTGGCGCGCCGCGGCATCATGGTGCTGCCGGATATTCTGGCCAATTCCGGCGGCGTCACCACCAGCTACTTCGAATGGGTGCAGGATCTGCAGAGCTTCTTCTGGAGCGAAGCGGAAGTAAACGCCAAGCTCGAAATCGTGATGAAGCGCGCCTTTCACGAAGTGCACGAGAATGCGCGCAAGCATCACGTTCACATGCGCACCGCCGCGTACATTTTGGCGGTCGGCCGCGTCGCGGATGCAACGGTCATGCGCGGCCTCTTCCCGTAGCAGTTTGTTGAAAAAACTCTACTCGTTGTCATTCCGACGAGCAACCGCGAGGAGGAATCTGCATTTTCCTTGGGTTTTTGTAAACTGCGCTTCCTAGCAGCGAGATGGTAACCAAGAGCGCTTTTTCAACAAGCTGCTAGTGTCCTGAGTCGGAAGTTCGTTGCATGGTTCTTAGGGGATCGGAGCTTTAGCTCCGACAATAAGCTATCGCAAATTCAGGGGTTTTAACCCCTGAAGGTCGCTGGGATATTCAACGAATTTGCAACTCACCACACTAGTTGCTTGCTGTCGGCCAGAAACAGATTCCCTCATATCCCTGGAATGAAGTGCCGCCGAAACTCGCATGGACGAAGACTGCGCGCGCGAGGATGATATAATTCCGAGCATTCCGATGGCACGGACGATGGCGCGAATGGAGACACGAACGGCGGTACCGACAGTGGAACGCGCGCGCCGGATTTCGCCCGAAGTGTGCGCACGCTACGAGAGCGTGATCGGTCTCGAAGTGCACGTGCAACTCGCCACGCAAACGAAAGCATTCTGCGCGTGCTCCACGCGATTCGGCGATCCGCCAAATACGAACACTTGCCCTGTATGCCTCGGACTGCCGGGAGCGCTGCCCGTGCTTAACCGGCGCGCGCTGGAACTGGCGACGCGCGCGGCGCTGGCTCTGCATTGCACGGTGCAGGAGCGGTCGCGGTTCGCGCGCAAAAATTATTTTTATCCCGATCTCGCAAAGGGCTATCAGATTTCGCAGTACGAACTGCCCCTGGCGACGGGCGGCTGGCTCGAGATCGAAAACGGCGCGCAGAAAAAACGCATCGGCATCACGCGCCTGCACATGGAAGAGGACGCTGCGAAAAATCTCCACGAAGGATTCACGGACTCGGATCGCTACAGCCACATCGATTTTAATCGTGCTGGCGTGCCGCTGATCGAAATCGTCGGCGAGCCGGACTTACGCGCGCCCGAAGAAGCCTACGCCTATCTGACGAATTTAAAGCAGGCGCTCGAGTACACGGAAGTCAGCGACTGCAACATGGAGGAAGGCTCGCTGCGTTGCGACGTGAACGTCAGCGCGCGCCTGCGCGGTGCGGAGAAATTCGGAACGAAAGTGGAAGTGAAGAATCTGAATTCGTTCCGCTATTTGCAGCACGCGCTGGAATACGAAATTGATCGCCAGATTGCGGCGCTCGAAGCCGGTGGAACAATCGCGCAGGAAACGCGCCTTTGGAATGTGGCGGCAGGTCGGACCGAATCCATGCGCTCAAAAGAGTTTGCGCACGACTACCGTTATTTTCCCGAGCCGGATCTCTTGCCCGTCCACGTTTCCGATGTGTGGCAGAGGGACATTTTGCAAAACATGCCGGAATTGCCGGACGCAAAGCGCGCGCGTTTTCTGGCTGAGTACGGAATCACGCCGTATGACGCGGGTGTTTTGACGGCGGCCTCTTCGCTCGCCGATTATTTCGAGGCAGTCGTTCGGGCGGGTGCCGCGCCGAAGGCCGCCGCGAATTGGATCCAAACGGAATTGTTGCGCCGGCTCAATGACGCAGGAAAAGATATTTCGGATTCTCCGGTGCGGCCGGAAGCGTTCGCTGCGCTTTTGCGCGCCATCGAGAGTAACGAAATCACCGGCGCGATCGGAAAGCGCGTATTCGCGACGATGTTTGAGACGGGGAAACCCGCAGCGGAGGTTATCGCATTGGAAGGGCTGTCGGTGATCACCGATACGGAAAGCGTCGAGAAGGTTTGCCGCGAGGCACTGGCAAAAAGTCCCGAGAATGTGGCCAAGTATCGCGCCGGAAATGAAGGCGTATTCAAGTTTTTCGTGGGGCAAGTGATGCGAGAAACGCGCGGGCGCGCGAATCCGCAGGCGATCAACGATATTTTGAAACGGCTGCTGCAAGCAACCTAGAAAGTTAAAATGAGCGACATACTAAAAGTTGGCGAGCGGGCGCCCGAATTCAAACTACCGGCCGACGACGGCAAGGAAGTTGCCCTCGCGGATTTTCGCGGCAAGAACGTGATCCTTTTCTTTTTTCCGAAAGCGCTCACGCCCGGTTGAACGAATGAAGCGTCCGAGTTTCGCGACGCAAGGAAAAAATTCGAAAAACTGAACACCGTAATTCTGGGATGCAGCGCCGATTCCGTCGAGCAGCAGGCCAAGTTCAAGGCGAAGTACAATTTGAATTTCGTGCTCCTTTCGGATACGAATTTCGACACCATCGAGGTGTACGGCGCGCGCCGAATGAAAAGTTTTCTGGGGAAATCATTCCTCGGAATCGTGCGCATGTCCTATTGGATCGGTCCGGACGCGAAAATACGCTACGTCTGGGAAAAGGCAAGCGCTAAGGGCCACGCCGCCGAAGTGCTTCAGGAACTCTCGAAGCAGCAGGCCCAACCAGGAATAACGCCGGAATGAGCCGATGAATGATGGAAGAACAGAAAAAATGCGCCGCCCCGGGGAAGTGGGCGGCGCATTTCCATGGCTTAAAGTTCGAGGTAAATTCTGAAAGAGACAAAGGGAATTACTCTGTACCCTCCTTCCGGCGTAACATACCGCCGGTGAAAATTAGGCCCGTGCCAAGCAGGAGCAAGCTGGCCGGTTCCGGAGCTGGCGTCGGACTGTCCTCTGCGGTCGTGAGGAAGAAGGTTTCGGGGCCGCCGCTTGCTCCCGAAATGGTTGCGGACAATCCGAGGAAATCGAACCCGGCATTGATGGCTGCCTGTGCCTCGGCGGCCTGTGTCGAGTCCAACTTAAATTCCCAGCCGGATTTTCCGATTCCGGTTTCGAACGAAGTGCTTGCAAAACTGATCGGTTGGGTGAAATTACCCGAAGTGAAGCCCACCTGGCCGTTCGCGTTGTACAAAACGAGGACCATGTTATCCAGCGTGATGGACCTTCCTTCGGGTTGATCAGTATTGAAGACAATTGCAAGAATGAAAGCATCTGAAACTTTAAATACCTGGTTGTGCGGGAATTTGTTCGGTGGTTTTTCGTCACCGCCAGGATTCATACCCTGGCAGGCGCTTGGGCCATCGATTTGCTTTCCCGCGGAGTTAAGTCCAACACATCCGGATTCGCTTCCGCCCATTCCCTGTCCTAGCGCCTGAACGGTCAGAATTGTATTGACGTTACCAAACCCGGTTCCTTTGAGATTCACGGGCCCAACGAGAACTGCGCCAGCAAATACACTGCTTGTGGCGCCAAGCGTCAGGGCGGCTGTGAGCCCCGCAATAAACAGAATCAACTTGATAATTCTCACTGACATCGTCCTACCCCCTAATTTAGTTGTGCTGCGAAACTGGAAACTGCTTGGCCCGAGTTCCTTATGTATATGCTTGAACGCCTTTCACCGCATCCGGGCTGCTTTTCTGGTTTTTGAAGAAAACGAGCCCGCAAAGTGCCAGTAGCCCTGTCCCCAGCAACAGTAGAGTTCCTGGTTCAGGCGTGGGGGTGACGGCGGCGCTGGTAGTGAAGCTGGAGTTGAGATTCACTCCGGCACCCAGATTGAACTCCCCGGAGAACGAGCCGCCTCCCATGAGACCACCCGACAAGGTCACTTCGCCATTGGAGCCTTCCGTGAGCTTCAGACTCGTCACGGTGCTGGTGCCAACGTTTGTCATCAACGTTACGCCGACTGCGGTTGAGGTAAACGTGTTACCGCCTCCGGAAAAACTAATCGGACCGGACAGGCTCGAGAGAGTAAAGCTGGTGACCGCCGAGCCATTCTCCATGCCGGTGGCATTGCCGGAAAGTGAGAATGGCCCACCGCTCCCCAGGGTAACGGCACCGCTGCCGCTGCCCGAAATTGCGAACTGGCCGGAACTGGTCAGATTTATTTGAGTCGGAGTGGCAAATGTTGCGAGCGCAGTTATGCCCGCTATCGTCGCCGCTCCTATCACTTTGAAAAGGATCTTCCGCATTGTTTCCACTATTCCTCCTGATCAGTCGTCATTTGAAGTAATGCCGGCGCACTCTCTTTCGAGCTGTGCGCTTCGAGAGCACGCTAGATGAAGGCGCGAAATCTGTGAAGCGGGTGAAATACCGATTCCGTCGAAGGGAAATTACGGAGTGGATATCGGTAAAATTACTGACAGTGACCAACAAAAACGTCCGATTATATGCACAACGTTGCACAGCCACTTATCACAATCTCTGCCGGCACCGAACTTCGCAAACTCAACGCTGGCCAACTGGGTTGCGACGTTCCAGGCCGATGGCGAATCTGCCATCTTCCTGGCGCCGGCAGTAAACTGCGCCAGCGGCCCGCTCGAATTGGCCTTCGAGCGAGCGAATGACCCGACGTTCGCCGCGCTGCCATTTGCTGATTGTGATGACGCGGGCGCCGCGAGAATTGATATTCTCCGTGTGGGCAATTTCCGGAGGGGTCGATTTATCTGCGCGCCCAAACTCACCGCGGGCTTCGCAGCCGTGCGTTCTCCCGCTCTGTCACTAAGGGGGCACATCCGAGGATTTCTCGAGGGGTACGTTTGAGGGCAGGCAAATTCAGTCTACCAGGAAGCGAGCGCGCCCTCAGAGAGAAACCGCGAAAGTGGAATCGTGTTCCTCGGCGAGCAGGTTATCGATAAGGCGTGTCGAGCCGATGTGCGCAGCGATGAGGATCAGGCAATTGCCGCGGAGAAAATCGACAGGCTCGAAGGAATCGGCGTCGACGATGACGGCATAATCAAGTTTGGCAACACGCTCGGATGCGACGGTCGAGCGCAGGATTTCGAGCAGCGGCGAAGTTTCGCGCGCGCCTGTGGCGATTTTGCGGCGCACAGCGTCAAGCGATTGAAAAATAATTTGCGCCGCGCGCCGATCGTCATTTTTTAGGTACGCGTTTCGGGAAGACATCGCGAGGCCGTCGGGTTCGCGCAGAATCGGGCGCACAATAATTTCCGAATCGAGATTCAAGTCGGTGGACATCTGTCGAATGATGCGTGCCTGTTGCGCGTCCTTGCGTCCGAAATAGGCAAATCGCGGACGAACGATTTCAAAAAGCTTCAGCACCACGGTAGTGACGCCTTGGAAATGCCCGGGACGGCTGCGTCCTTCGAATTTCTCGCTCAGACCTTCGACACGAACGAACGTGCGAAAGCCGCGCGGATACATTTCGTCCGCTTCGGGGATGAAAAGATAATCGACGCCGAGACTTTCGAGAAGAGCACGGTCTTTCTCGAAATCGCGAGGATACTTCTGAAAATCTTCTGCGGGGCCGAACTGTTTCGGATTAACGAAAATCGATACGACGATGGCCGAGCATTGCTCTCTGGCGGCGCGCACCAGGGAGAGATGCCCTTCGTGAAGCGCGCCCATGGTGGGGATAAGGCCGATCACGCGTCCGCCGGCTTCCGCCTGCCGAGCCGTTTGTTTCATCCATTCGATGGTGCGGATTATTTCCATATCGCGTTCGGCATGGAAGCGGCGTTCCGCGTCAATTGTGCGGCTGGCCGGATCGCTCGCGATAGAAGGCGATTAAATCCGTCGCGACAGGAGTGGCATCGAGCTGGCGCAGCAGCGTGGTGATTTGGCCGCGATGATATGTGCCGTGATTCACCAGATGCTGCAGCATCTGCCACATCGGTTCCGAAAATGAATTGCCCTTGGTGTTGCGATAGGTGACGACGCGGTCGAGATTCGCCGCGGAAAGAGCGCGGACAAATTTCAGCAAGTCGCTTTCGATTTTTTGCCAGCGCGCGCGAACGGATGCGAGATCGGGAAAATCCCCGGGAGGAAATCCCGAGGGAGATCGTCCGCTCCAGCGTTCGAGCCAGACCCACTCGGCGAACATAATGTGCGTCAGCGTGTCGCGCACCGAGGGATAGCTGGAACCCAGTTTGCGCGTGAGTTGTTCAGCCGAGAGCGGCGCGCAAGCATCGAGCGCGCGGCGATTCGCCCACGAATTGTAATCATAGAGCAGTTGAACGTCATCAACGGTCATTGGATTTTCCTGACTGGCGCGTTGAACGCCACATCAAAAACCGCTCCACTTCTCACCGCAGAGGCGCAGAGACCGCTGAGATGAGCGCATGCCATTCCACGATTCACCGCACGGACGCGGAGGCTGCGGAGAGGAAAGCATTCCGCCGGAGCGAGATCAGTCATATTCATCTGCAAATGATTTTGCATTTAGTGGATTTGCGTTTTCCTTTGCTCCGCGGACCATTGTTGCGTGTGGAACGATTCCGCGTCCGACGGGAAGCGGCCGTTGCGGACGTCGTCGCAATACTCGCGAGCGGCGCGCGAAATTTCTTCGCTCAGGTTGACGTACTGGCGCGCGAATTTCGGCGTGCCGTTCACGCTCAGGCCGACGAAATCGTGGAAGACGAGCACCTGGCCGTCGCAATCAGGACCCGCGCCAATGCCAATCGTCGGAATGCGCAATTCCTGCGTGATGCGCGCGGCGAGCTCGCGCGGGACGGATTCGAGCACGACGGAAAAGGCTCCGGCGGCTTCGACGGCGCGCGCGTCGCGCATAAGGCGCTCGGCGGACTCGACCGATTTTCCCTGAACGCGAAAACCGCCCAATTCGAGAACAGATTGCGGCGTGAGGCCGATGTGAGCCATCACGGGGATTTCGGATTCAACGAGATGCGCTATCGCTTCCATGCGCTTTTCGCCGCCTTCGAGTTTCACGGCTTCCGCGCCGTCTTTTACAAGGCGAAGGGCGTGGCGGACTGTTTCCTCGGGAGAAACGTGAAATGTGCCGAAGGGCATGTCCGCAACAATGAGCGCGCGATTGGCGCCGCGGCGGACGGCTCGAACGTGATGCAGCATTTCGTCGAGCGTGACCGGCAGCGTGTTGTCATAACCGAGTACGACCATGCCGAGCGAATCGCCGACGAGAAGAATATCGATCCCCGCTTCGTCGAGAAGCCGCGCGGTGGGATAGTCGTACGCCGTGAGACAGGTAATTTTTTGCGTTTCGTTTTCGAATTCGCCGACTGGAAATTTCCGCTGAAGAATGTCGGGCACGGTGATTTTTCCGTTGCCCGTCCGAGGAAGGACGCTCATGTTGACCTCCGGTGCCGCCCCTATTTGCGACATTTGCGAGAATGCCGCGGGGTGCAGCCCATCAACGGAAGGATTATACCAGAAAATCCCGCGCAGCGGCGGAGATGGTCGGCGACCGAGAAAGGAATATAGAAATCGGGAGGCAAGGAAAAAATGCGTTGCGCAAGAATGAAGATCATTTGCGATTAAGAAATGGAAGTGATTGTATTTGCAGCGCTTAGCTCTCCGGGACTGCGCATTTCATTTGCGATTAAGGAAATCGTAGATTGGTGCGGGAACCCCGGTTGGGAGAGGGTTTTGGCGCCCTTCGCTGCGCTCAGGGCACCAATTCCTGGCCGGATTCGATGGTGAGGAAACTCCACCATGGTTCTCGCTGGCGGACGCCGAAGATGCGATGTTTGGGTACCATAACTATACAATACATATACCACGAGTTAACAGAATTTGCAGGGGATTTCTGGAGATGGCGAACAAACGTCCGCACCCTGTTCTAATCACAACGGTTTGCATTTCTTGAAACGTCTGTTCCGCGCGTTTCTCGCGACCTTCCAAACTTCGCGAGCGCCACCCTCGGCGACGACTTGCGCTATCATGGAAACGGAACGCGAAGCGCATGCCCACACGACCATTTATTCCGCCACGAAGTTTTCGCGCTGTTCTGCGCCGCGTCGTTCCGCTCACGCCTTCGACCAAACATTTCGAATGGGAAGTGACGGAGGGCGGCGCGTTCGAATTCCACGCGGGGCAGTTTGTGTCACTCGAAATCCCGCGCCATGGCGAGCAGGAAGCGCGGCCCTACTCGATCGCTTCGGCGTCGCGCGGCGATTCGCGTTTCGATTTGTGCTTGAATCGCGTCGAAGGCGGCTACGTCTCGAATTATTTGTGCGACATCGAGCCGAACGCGATTGTGGGCATGAAAGGCCCGCACGGCTCGTTCGTGGTTTCGCAGCCCGTAGAACAGGATTTGGTCTTTATCGCCACGGGCACGGGAATCGCGCCGATTCGCGGCATGCTCGCGGAAATCTTTGCGGCGCATGCGCCGCTGGCGCACGATATTTGGCTGCTGTTTGGCGTGCGCCATCCGGACACGATTCTGTATCGCGAGGAATTCGAAGCCTGGGCCGCGGCGAATCCGCGATTTCATTTCGTTCCCACGCTCAGCCGGCCTCCGGCCGATTGGTCCGGGGGCACTGGCTACGTGCAAGAGCATCTCCGAAAAGTGTTTGCGGGCCGCAGCGATTTCAAGGCTTACATTTGCGGCTTAAAAGCGATGGTCGACGAAGTGCGGTTCATACTGAAGGAAGAATTCGCCCTGGATCGCAGACAGATTCGCTTCGAGAAATATGATTAAAATCTCGCTCGAGGACCCTGTGTGAGGACTACAAAATCGGCACTTCAGCGGCTGAAGCCGCAGGGAAATTGCAGAGGTTATGTCGTGGCTGAAGCCTGCCCGCGCAGGCAGGCCACGACCCGCAAAGATTTCTGAGTTGCCACACAGACTCTGAACCCGCACTCTCGCGAAACCAAACATTGTTGCGCGGCGGAGCGCCCTTCGCCAGGGCGCTCAGGACCCTTCGTGCCTCAGGGTGAACAGGCGGGCGGGGTAAACCCCGCCCCACGAAAGGCAACGAGATGCAGCCCATCCACGTTGAAAAGGCAAAGACGCCGCCGAGACGGCGGCGCTACGGGGCGTTCGCAGAGCGCGATGATTGCTCGTCGACCGAGGCGTAGCGGGCATGAAGTCGCCCCTACAGAGGTACACAGGCTGAAGCCTGTGCCCCGTGACTCAGGACACTAAAGCGTATTGCACAACCTAGCTAATGTATTGATTCCATTGACCAGAAAATGGGTTGTGCAGCAGCTCCTAGGATACGAACGCGCAGCCGATGCGGCCGCGGCCGCCGTCGATTTTGCGCGTGTAGACTTTTCGCAGATTAACGCGCAGCGGGGGCAGAATCGGAACATGGAGGACCGCGAAAAAGGGAGAAGGCAAATCATCGGGAGTCTCGACAACAAGCGACAATCCGCCGGTGCATAGATCCATCACCGTCGTTTCTTTCTTTTCATTTCCCGTGATCACCGCGTACGCGCGAGTGCCCGCCAGCGAGACGCGCTCCCATTTACGGCGTTCGGATTGTTGCGAATGTTCCGCGCGTGGGGAAGTTTCGCGCGGAGAAGTTTCGCGTGGAGGCGCGAACGGTCCGGCAGTCGCGGCGGCTGCCTTGGTCGGCGCAGCGGGGGGCACACGAGTTTGATCCCTGGGCTCGGAGCGAGTTGCAGGGGCGGATGGCCGCTCGGCCACAGTTCGTAACTGCGCGCGGGGAGCATTTTTGAGCTGATAAAGCCGTTCGTCGGCGAGGCGAAGAAGAATCTCTTTTGTGTCGCCATCTTGTGGATGCACCGCAATTCCATAATCGATGGTTACCGCAACACCGAGTTTCAGCGGAGCGGATTCCGACTCAAAATGAGTTCGGAGGCGGTCGCAGAGAGTCGCGGCCTGCTCGGGATCGGATTGCGGAAGAAGCAGCGCAAACTCGTCGCCGCCGATGCGGAACGCAAAATCGGAAGCGCGCAGATTTTTTCGCAGAGTGGTCGCGGCAAGCTGCAATATCTGGTCGCCCTGCAAGTGGCCGTGCCGGTCGTTCACTTCTTTCAGGCGGTGCAGGTCGAGCAATACCAGCGCGAGATGCTGACCGTAGCGCTTGGCGCGATTGAATTCCTTGTCGCAATATTCCTCGAACAAGCGGCGATTGTATAGGCCGGTGAGCGCGTCGGTCGCGGCATTCAACTGAAGTTTCTTGAACTCTTCGTATTCCATCAGAATCGGCACGCGGAGGAAGTTGGTCGCCGTGAGCACGTCCACCATTGCGGTCTTCAGCGACACGCGCTTGCCCATGCTTTCGGAAAGTTCCGCGCGTCGCGTGAGGATTTGACTCCAGTAATCGAGGCTTTGGGCGCTCGTCAAATCGATTCGCGCAATGGCTTTGAAAAATTGCTGGAGAAATGGCCCGCGGACGGACTCCTCGACATTGTCGAGGGTTTCGACGAGAAGGTCGAAGAACGAGTCGTCGGCCTGCGACGGGGTATTAGACTCCGATGGCTGGGGCATCAAAGTATCAGTCGTGCTCTTTAAGGACGATTGTTCCTGTTGCTATTGGGTGACTCTTGCGGGGACATAGTGAGCATAGCAATGACCATGCCAACGCTCAAGGAATTTTTTAGGCAGTAAAAGTTCGTATGTTACTGAGGCGTAAGGACGAAGTTTCGCGGTTGCGCATCAGGCTCGGATGCGGCGGATTTTCATGGCAGCGGGAGGGGAAACGAATTCCTACTTTTTGCGCATACAATGCGCACCCTCCCGCATGTCTGCCTGACGCTGTTAACCTGTCTATTCCAGAGGTTTTAGGAATTCGACGGCCGCCAATTCCATGTCCCCGCTGCATTCGAGACGGCGGACGCGCGCCTGGATGGGCGGCGTTCCGGATTCGCCGAATTCGGCGGACCTCGGCAGCGGTGCGGGTATCGTTAGCGAAATAATTTCATCATGGCGTAACGAGTGCGGGCTTATCAGCCGGGCACCTTGACCGCTGATGTCGAGCGTTTTGGCCAATTCCAGAAATTCCACACCGTGGTGATCTTTGCCGCGAATGAATAGCGGAACTTGAACCCGGAGCCGCTGAAATTTGCGGCGCTCCGACTGATTACCATTGGACTTCATCCATCCCCCCAGCCTCGAAAAGAGATTTCTGCGCCTCGATATTAGAACCCCAGTATTAGTACTCGATTACGAGCAATTCGAGTGCTATTCCACGCGCATTTTTCATAATCTAAGTGGCTTATTATCAGTGGCTAATGCGGAAGAAAGGGAAGTTGGGTGCAGATGGGTAAAAGAGGTTTCCGCAATTCAGCATTTGTTTGCACCTTTAGTGAAAAGCAAACGCATTTACCATTGACACCCCTAGTGCCCTTTGCCACCATCGAGTTTCAAGATATTTCCCCGCTTGGTGGCTTTTGTGAGTTGGTGTTTCCAGCGAGGGCGATCTGAGAGGTCCGTTTGAGTAAGAGCACATCGGCCGAGCGGCAGGCGCCCGGAGCCACTTTATTTGGGCTGATGTCCAGTTTGCTGGACGCCCTGGATAAGCCTCTTCTGGTGACTGATCGCACCGGCAGGGTCCTGTTTGCAAATTTGCATGCACAGGAATCCGTCAAATGGGATGCCGCAGTGAACGGGGAACAGCCCAATCTGTTTCGCGACGTCTTGCATGTGGACGCGAAGGGTCTTTTCGGGCAACTCGAAGGCGGGGAACAGGAAGTAAACCTGCAGATTCAATGCACTGACGGGCCGGCGCGCGCGCGCATTCGCTGGCTGCCCGAACCAGACTGGCTGGTGATTTTCGCGGAGCCAGCTCCCAACGAAGATCCGGTGGATCAAAACCAGATGAGAAAGACGGTGCACGACCTCCTGCAAGAAAGGGAGATCACGTACCGGAATCTGCTGGCGGCGTATCTGCGACTGCAGGAAGTTAACCGGCAGAAAACCGTGTTTCTAGGCTCCGCGGCGCACGAACTGAAAACGCCGCTGGCGGTGATGAAGGGTTACTACGATCTTTTGCTTTCTGGTTCGCTGGGAAATTTGACGGAGAAGCAACGCGACATTCTACAGGAATCGAAGCAAAGCTGCGATCGACTGGTTCGGCTGGTGTCGACGTTTCTCAATTACACGGCGCTGGAAAGCGGGAAGCTGGTTTTGCAATTTCAGGATAACGATATTCGTGACTGCATGAGCGACATCATCGTGCGTTGGAAAGAAACGTTCCGGCGGGCGAGCGTTCATCTGGAACTCGTGATGGACGACAAGTTTCCGGCGTTCAAGTTCGATTACCCGAAGATTCAACAATGCGTGACGAACCTCGTGGACAACGCGCTAAAACACACTCCCGCGGGCGGAACAGTGACGCTGCGGGCGCAGGGATACTTTTGGGAGCGCCGCATCTCTCCCATTACTCCGACGCAGGAGCGCCGCGCGACGAGACGTCCCGAGATGAACAGCGTGTTGATTTCCGTGACGGATACAGGCGTTGGAATTGCGACGGAATTTCATCAAGAAATTTTCGAGGATTTTGTGCGCGTCGATCCGTCTTCTTCGGGGATGGGATTGGGGCTTGCGATTACCAAGCGCTTGATTCAGGCGCATCACGGAAAAATCTGGGTGGATAGCGAACCTGGCCGCGGGAGCTCGTTCAAGTTTTTGCTGCCAATGAAAGTCGAGGCGTACAGCTATGCGTGAAGGGTCGAAGGGTCGAGCGGAAGTCGTGGCGGAGAAAGAAAAGATTTTGATCATTGATGACGAGCCGAGCATCCGCAAATATCTCCAAACTCTGCTGGAGGTGGACGGATTCGAAGTGACGGCGGCAGCGAGCGGCACCGAAGGGCTCGAAGCCATCGGCGGCGGCGCAAAACCTGACTTCGTGATTCTGGACGTGCTGATGCCGGAAATGGACGGCTTGGAAACCCTACGCCGGCTGATCCAAATGGATCGTGGGCTGAACGTGATCATGCTTTCCTGTTCGAATGAGGTGAGCACGGTTGTCGAGGCCATTCGGCTGGGCGCGCACGATTATCTGACGAAGCCATTCGAAAAGCCGGAGCTGGACGCGGCTCTGCTGAAGTGCCGGCAGAAGAAACAGCTCAAGGCGGAAAACCAGGCGCTGCGGGAATACTGCGACCAATTGACGGAAGACATGTCTTTTTTGGTTGCCAGCCCGCAGATGCTGAAGATCCGGCAGCAAATTCTGCAGATTGCGCCGGTGGACGTTCCCGTGTTTATCAGCGGCGAAAGCGGCGTGGGCAAGGAAGTGGTGGCGCGAATGATCCATCTGCGCTCGACGCGGCGGCAGCAGGCGTTTGTGAAAGTGAACTGCGCGGCGCTGCCGGGCGAGCTTCTGGAATCTGAATTGTTCGGATATGAGCAAGGGGCGTTCACGGGCGCGGTGCGCGCGAAGCCCGGAAAATTCGAACTGGCGAACAAGGGCACAATTTTCCTGGATGAAATCGCGGAAATGCCGCCGCATCTCCAGGCAAAACTGCTGCACGTGTTGCAGGACAATCAATTTTCGCGGCTGGGCGCGCGCGGAGGAATTCAGGTGGATGTGCGCGTGCTTGCGGCGACGAATGTTCACGTCGCGGACGCCATGCGCTCGGGCCGGTTCCGCGAAGACCTCTATTACCGGTTGAGCGTGCTTTCGTTGCATGTGCCGCCGCTGCGCGAGCGCACGGATGAGATTCCGATGCTGTTCCGGCATTTCCTGGTGAAATACAGCGAGAAATTTCAAAAGCCAGTGCCGGAGCCGACGGAACACCTTCTGGAAGCGACTTTGCGGTATACGTGGCCGGGGAATTTGCGAGAGCTGGAAAATTTCGTGAAACGGTACGTGATTCTGGAAGACAACGACGGCAGCTTGAGGGAGTTGCTCGAGTTGACGGAGGCGCAGCAGCGCGTTTCGCCTCGCGAAGAGGTGCGCGCGCCGGCCGAACAGGGGCTGAAGGCGCTGGTCCGCGGGTTGAAGGACGAAGCGGAGATGGAAGCGATCGCGGATGCGCTCGACAAAACCAACTGGTGCCGCAAGGACGCCGCCAAGATGCTGGGGATCAGTTACAAGGCGCTGCTATACAAAATGAGGCAATTCAACCTTGATTCGGGCAAAGGGGCGCGCGTCGGCGCATCGCAAGGAACGCCGGTAATACGTGGTGTTTAGTTCCGTACGTCGTGCAACTACTTGCATATTGAGTGCAGACGGTTGGCTAGTACGAAGCCGTCAAAGGCAGTCACCCACGCGGTCGAAATATTTTACTTGTTTCTTTTGCTAGAATTTGGCACAAGGTATCGCGCTTTGACGGTCGAGGCAACACGCGCCTCTTGGTTGTCAGGAAAGGAGTTGTTTGGTTGTCAGTAGCGGGCGTAGTCCGCGCCGCACAGCGCCCGTTCGATTTGGTGCGCAGACGCAGCGATCGTGCGCCACGGAAACTGCAAACATCAATAGTTTGGAAGCCGGATTGCTGCCTTTCCCCTTGGGTGGGGATTTTTGTCCACGGTAGTGTGATGTGAGAGGAGCACTGGGGATGACGGAGCGTCGGTTGGCTCGCCGGTACGATTTGGCCCTGCCTGTGATTGTCAATGTGCCCGTGAACAAAGAGGCTTCGCCGCATAATGGGCAGACGCGAGACATTTCCACGCGGGGCGTTTACTTCATCCTTCACAAGGAATTACAACCTGGAACCGAGTTGGATTTTACGCTGACTCTTCCCGCCGAAATTACTCAAGGCACCGAAGTGTTTGTGCGAGCGCACGGCCGAGTGGTGCGTGTGGACCGCAAGGGTGAGGCGGAAAGTGCCGCTGCCGTGAATGTGGGAGTGGCGGCGGTGATTGAACGTTATGACATTATTCGTGGTGAGCCAGTTCGAGCTTAATTCCCGCCGAATTTCCGCACGCGATTTACATTCTAACGCATACCGGTAGTCGACCCGCGTTGCATGGATTCAGATTTCGAGACGAGGATGTGCCTCGACTTGCGTTGCGAAGAGCAACGCGGCCAGCGAGCGCCCCCCGCACCCATGTTTCCGCTCAAATATTCTGGTCGAATATCCGACTCGAGCGAGCAAGTGGAATTCGTGAAGCGGCAGAAAAGCTTCCGCTGCTTGTTCGCTTTTTCAATATGCTTTAGTGAATGCGCCGAATGCCAATCGCCATACCGAGCAGGCCGGTAGCAAGCAACACGATTGTCGATGGCTCGGGCATGGGCTGCGTTCCAGGAGCCTCTGAAGCCTGCGTTTGAAACTGCAGATCGCCAAATTCTCTTCTGAATGCCTGGGGACCCGGCAAAATGATGCGGCCGTCACCGCGAGAAAAATCGAAGCTCTGATTTTTCGGGCTGAAGCTATTGCCCGCAGCGGAGGAGAGACCGCGAAGCACTCCTGAATTAGAACGAGCGACGCCCGATTAAACTGGAACAGCAAACGCGGCTTGCGGACCAAGCAGCGCGCTTGCAGCGAACAGAACGACTGCCGCAGTTGATGTGCAAAAACTGAAACCCCTAAGCCTTTTTCATTAACACCCCCGTTATTTCTGGAATCGCGCGCAAACGTGCCATCCCCGACTGACTGCAATGCGATTGCGAGCAATATAATGACAGCGAAAACATGTATAACTATATGATAACAAGCCAGTTGAAAATTTTAACCTGCATTTTTTGCGGTTAGTTTGTGAATCCGGTGTCTCACTGTGAGACTGGTCTCCGCCGCGCCGGAGTTTACGGACCACGTGGCCTCAAAAGCATAGGAAAGGTGGTTCCGGAATATGAAAACATTTTCCACAAAACTCTGGCTATTGTTAAGTTACATCTCGAGTAAAGGCGTCGGGAAACGGATGCCGTGAAAGGAGCATGATACCGTAAGCTATTGAAGAATATACATTTGTGTCGTACATTGGTTCATTATGAAAATATATGCACCGTCGACGATGTGTTGGTTTTCAGTGTGCAAGTAAGTGCGGTTGTGCAGAGCCGATTCGATGACTCTGTTCTGGGACGGTGTAGCTGTGGGAACGATGACGCGTCCAAGCTCGGCTCGCTTAAGCGGTGAGGTGAACCTCAGTGTGCCTCCGGATCAGGTGGTATTTGGGCGCTCCGAAGTGATGCAAGTGGTGCGTCAAAAACTGGAGAAGGTAGCGGGCGCCAACATCCCCGTTCTGATCCAAGGCGAGAGCGGCACGGGGAAAGAGATCATTGCAAAGCTGATTCACACGCGATCTCCATGGGAAGGCGGTCCGTTCGTCAAAGTGAACTGCCCGGCGATACCGGGGACGCTGGTGGAGAGCGAATTATTTGGATACGAACGCGGGGCGTTTACCGGCGCGAATGGGACGAAGCCGGGGCGCGTGGAATCGGCGCAGAACGGTACGCTCTTCCTGGACGAGATTGCGGAACTGGAAATGGGGCTGCAAGCGAAGCTGCTGCAGTTGTTGCAGGACGGGCAGTTTTGCCCGATCGGCGCGCAAGAAGACAAACGTGTGGACGTGCGCGTGGTGTGCGCGACAAACCGCAATCTGGGAGAAGAAATCGAGCAAGGAAGCTTCCGGCAGGATCTCTACTACCGAATTAACGTGGTCAATATACAGGTTCCGAGTCTGCGGGAAAGGACGGTGGATATTCCCGCGATTTGCGATTTTTTGCGGCAAGTGTACGGCGAGAAATTCAACCGGCCGGCGCGGCCGCTTTCCGCCAGACGCCTGGAGATGATGCAACGGTATCACTGGCCCGGGAATATTCGTGAACTGGAGAATCTGATCAAGCGATACGTGATTTTGGGTTCGGAAGATGCGATCACGGTCGAGCTTTCCGGCGGAAACGCGACGTCGTTTATTCCGGACATACCGGTTGGCGGTTCGATTTCCTTGAAGAAGGTAACGCGCCAAGCGATGCGGGAATTCGAAAGCAAAATTATTCTAAAGATTTTGCAAGCGCACAACTGGAATCGGAAACGCGCCGCCAGCGCTTTGAACATCAGTTACCGCGCGCTTCTGTACAAATTGAAAGAAGCCGGCGTGCCAGCCCGCAAGGCGGCGGGAAACGCGCACCCTCCCGAGCTGGGGGGCAATTAGTTTTCGGAAGCAAGTAATAAGGAGTGAGGACAATGAAACTGCGTTTTCTGGAAACAGGGAAATGGTTAGCCCTTCTAGCGGTATTTGCGATGGCCGTATTTTCCGCGGCGGCACAGGACAAGAAGGCCACGGCGCCGGCCACGACGGCCGACTCGGATCCGGCAGCCAAGGCAGTACCGCCGTCGAAACACGCGAATAATTCCTGGGTGGACGGCAAATCCTACGTGATTGGCGATAACGACGTACTCGAGATTGACGTCTGGAAAGAGAAGGAGATTTCCCGGACGATCCCGGTGCGGCCGGATGGCAAGATTTCGCTTCCGCTGGTCGGAGAAATCCAGGCGGCGGGCTTGACGCCGATGCAGTTGCAGGATGATCTGACGCAGAGACTGAAAACATACATCGAAAATCCGGAAGTTACCGTGATCGTGGGCGATCCGCGAAGCCATCAGTTCAACGTGGTCGGCGAAGTGACGCGGCCGGGGTCCTATCCATTAAGTCAGGCGATGACGGTGCTGGATGCGGTGGCACAGGCTGGAGGCTTCAAGGATTTCGCGAAGGAAACCAAGATTTATGTGCTGCGGCCGATGCCGGGCGGCATTCGTGTGCGAATTCCGTTCAATTACAAGCAAGTCATCAAAGGAAAAGACCTGCAAGAGAATGTTGCCTTGAAGCCCGGGGACACCATCGTTGTTCCTTAAATCGGAGAGCCGGATGAATCGAAGGGGATGGATTGCCATGGCATGCGGACTGATTTTCGCCCTGACACCAGGGATCGCGTGCGCACAAACGACGGGCTCGACATCCAACGTGCCCATACTGGCGAGCGGACAAATGCCGGCGGCAAATCCCCAGGACGACGTGGAGATGACGAACATTTTTAAAGGGAGCATTTCGGTGGGGGCGTTTTTCGACGACAACGCATCGATCGGCTCGGCGCCGCGACAGTGGAATTTGAATTATTTCATTATGCCGAGCGTCACATTCCAGGAAACCCGGCCGAGACTTGTTTGGGGCCTGACGTATGCTCCCGGATTCATCAAGAGCCAGAATCTATCCAATCGAAACCAGTTTTCGCAAAACTTTGGCGGCCATTTCACTTGGCTGCCAACGAGGCACACCACGCTCTCTGCACAACAGAACTATATTCGCAGCAACAACCCATTTCAGCAATTCGCGACATCGCCGGGACCCGCGATTTCGCCGAACCAAACCATATTTTTTCCGAGTTTGGTGCGGACTTCCATCTTGTCCAACGCGGAATACTCGTATCAATTCGCGGAACACTCGAGCATTGGCTTGGGAGGCAGTTTCGCCACCGAGCACTCGGACACGACTCCACATTCGGGGCCGACGACGTCCTTAATCCGCTCCCAGATCGCAACGGGAAACGCGTACTACTCACACCAGTTTTCGGCCCGGAACCAGCTGGGAGTTCAATATGAAGCAATGGTTTTGCGGTTCCCGGTGAACAACGCGCGCACGACAACGCATTTGTTTCAGGTATTTGACGAAATAAAAATTACGCCGAATACGACCTTTACGGTGTACGGCGGGCCCGAATATTCGCTGACGTTCAATCAGGTGGAAGTCAATTTAGGCTTTGTAATCGTCACGATTCCGGTGCGGGAGAACGGGTGGCACACCTCCGGCGGCGTGATTTACAGCTGGACCGGCCAGCACCTGGCAGCGAACCTCAATTACACGCGGCGAATCAGCGATGGAGGCGGGTTGGTGGGCGCCGTGAAGCTCAACGCCGGAACGGCTAAATTTTCGTGGAGGTTGACCAACCGGTGGAGCTTGACGGCGGGGTTGGACGGCGCGGATGACCAGCTTCTTGCTGTACAGAGCTCGCAAAATGAACTGCGAACATACTCCGCCAGAGTAGGACTGCAACGCCAGCTTTCGAAGAATTTTGCCATGAACATGTCTTACGAGAGATTGAACGAGACGGGTGGTTTCGCGGGTTTGCCCATCGGGAACCACGATCTCGCGACGGCATCGCTTGTCTATTCATTTTTGAAACCGCTCGGGAGGTAAGAAATGGTTGACGAACTACAGGATCAGAAAACACGGAGCATCGAAGAATATTGGGGCATGGCGCGTCGGCATGGCTGGCTGATACTCCTGTCGATTTTTGTGTGCTGGGCCGTGGTATGGGGAATTGGATGGCTTCTGCCCGCGACCTACCAATCAGACGCATTGATTCTGGTTGAGCAGCAAAAGGTCACGTCGGAACTTGTGCCTCCCAACGTTTCCGTGAGCCTGCAGGACCAGCTGGAGAGCATGACCCAGCAGATCTTGAGCCGTACAAGGCTTCAGGAGATTATCGACCGCTATCATCTGTACTCGAAACACAATAGTTTGATGGCCATTTTCGAGCCCACGGACCCCGTGGATCAAATGCGCAAGGACATCAGCATCGAACCGGTGGACGTGCCGGGGCGTAACGGCGACCTGACGGCGTTTAAGATTTACTACACCGGTCCAACTCCGGAGATGGCCCAGCGGGTGAACAGCGAACTGACGTCGGCATTCATTGACGAGGACATGAGATCGCAGCAACAACTTTCGCAAAGCACGACTTCGTTTTTTGACAACCAGTTGGCGGATGCGCGCGCCAAACTCGAGGAGCAGGGAGCGAAAGTGCGCGCTTTCAAAGCGCAGCATATAGGGGAGCTACCCGACCAACTAGAAAGCAATGTGCAAATTTTGTCAGGAGTTCAAAACCAGCTGGAGAGCGTGCAACGGGCGCTCGACCGCGCCCAGCAGCAGAAACTGTACCTGCAATCGATCATTCAACAATACCAATCGGTGCAAACCGATCTGGGGAATGGCGACTCGGCAGAGACGCCGCCAGCGCTGGACAAGGAATTAAAAAACTTGCGGATGCAGCTCGCGACCGAGCGGTCGCAGTATACGGACAATTATCCGGACGTGATCGCGCTGAAGGATCAGATCGCCAAGACGGAAAAACTGAAGAAGCAGATCGAGGGTGAAATAGTCAAGAATCAAAAATCGGGCAAAACGTCGAAAGATTCCGGCGCAAGCATGGCCGGCGCCGATTTCCAGAATGGCGCGCCCACACCCATGATGCAAATCGCCAGCCAGCTAAAAGCCAATCAGCTGGAGATTCAGGGGTATCAAAAGCAGGCACGAAAGTTGCAAGGGCGGATAGGAGAGTATCAGGGCCGCCTGAACATGACGCCGGTTACCGAGCAAGCCCTGGCCGATATTTCGCGCGGGTACAACGAGTCTCAAAAGAACTACGATTCGCTGCTGGCGAAGCAGTCGCAATCGCAATTGGCGACGAGCCTCGAGCAGCGACAGCAAGGAGAGCAGTTCCGCGTTCTGGATCCGTCCAGGCTGCCGACCAGCCCGGCTTCGCCGAATCATATTTTACTAAGCCTGTGCGGTCTGGGCCTCGGTTTAGTCGTCGGGCTTGGGCTGACGGCCCTGTTTGAGTTGACCGATGCGCGTGTTCGCAACGAGGAGGACTTGGAAGGAATAGTTGCGGCGCGCGTGCTGGTGGGGATCCCACGTATCAGCACACCGGAAGAGGAGCATGAACGGAGCAGGATGCGCTGGATGGGACGTGTCGCCGCCGTGGCGGTGGTCGTGCTGATTGTGGCAGGGAATATCTACGCGTTTTACAAAGGCTAAGGGCAATGTATAGGAAATTTTACGGGTTGACGCGAAATCCATTCGAGATCAGCCCCGATCCATATTTCTTTTATCCAACGTCGCGCCATAACGAAGCGCTGGCGAACTTGAACTATGGCGTGCAGCGGCGGAAAGGATTCGTGGTGGTTACCGGAGAGGTGGGAACCGGCAAGACGCTGCTCGTGCGGTGTCTTCTTGACTCACTGAACCGCAACCAGATTGCCTTTGCGTACGTGTTCAATCCCCGGTTATCAGTTCCGGATTTTCTGCGGTACGTCCTGACCGATTTGCGTCTGCCGACGACGGGCCGCACAAAGAGCGAAATGCTGGCGCACTTGAATAATTACCTGATCGCGCGGTTCCGCCGCGGCACGACGGCGACACTCGTGGTGGACGAAGCGCAATTATTGAGCTGGGAATTACTGGAGGAAATCCGGCTGCTGACGAATCTGGAAACGTCGCAGCAGAAGCTCCTGCAAATCGTTCTGGTGGGCCAGCCCGAACTAGACCGGAAGCTGGATTCGCCGCACCTGCGGCAACTCAAGCAACGGATCGGACTGCGATGCCGCCTCGAGCCTCTGGATTCCGAGGAACTTCGAGGATATATCCACCGGAGACTGGAATTGGCCGGGGCGAACTCGCATGGATCGTCCATCTTCTCGGAAGAAGGGATTTCGGCGATTCATACATTCTCGCGCGGGATTCCGCGGCTGATTAACACGCTGTGCGAAAACTCGCTGGTGGCTGGCTACGTGAAGCAATCGAAGCAAATCACTCCAGAGATTGTGCAGGAAGTAGCGTCCGATTTTCGTATGGACGTTCTGTGCTCCACCGAGATTCCCGAATCCGAAGATGCAGAATCACGAAAAAAGGCCCTTAAGGCGTTGTTCCGAATGATCGAAGAGCTGGATGGCGCTTCCGAAAAGCAGCTCGACGGTGCGAAATTCGAGTCAGGAGTGAAAACAGAATGAGCCGGCTATATGAAGCGTTGCGCAAATCGGAAATAGAAAATCAGCAGAAGGGCGTAGTCGTCACGGAAACATCCATGCCCGCCGAGGCGTTCCAGAGCGTTGCTATTGGAACCGCCGAGATGGACAGTGCCACCGCGGTGCAGGCGCATGTGGTGCCGAGCGCCCATCTGGTGGCCATGACCGAACCCCAGAGCTTGCCCGCTGAAAAATTTCGGGTCCTGGTGACACGCCTGAACAACATGCGGGCGCAGCGGGAATTGAAATCGATGCAAGTGACGAGCGGCGTGATGGATGAAGGCAAAACCCTCGTCGCCGCAAATCTGGCCGTGACGCTGGCTCGGCATTCACAGAGCCGGGTATTGCTGGTGGAGGGCGATTTGCACAATCCGGCGCTGCACTCGCTTTTCGGGCTTAGTCACTTGAAAGGGCTCCATCACTGGTGGAGCGACTCGACGGCATCCGTTAACAATTTCATTTACCGGATCAACGAACTGCCGCTGTGGTTCCTGCCGGCCGGCCAGCGATTCGACGAGCCTGCTGACGTGTTGCAATCCGGGCGGCTCTCGGAAGCGTTCGCGCAGCTAGCCGGTTCGTTTGATTGGGTCATCGTGGACTCGACGCCGCTGCTGCCCATGGCCGATCCTAACATTTGGAACCGCCTCGTCGACGGGACGTTGCTCGTTGTGCGCGAGGGGGTGACGCCGATTAAAGCGTTGAAGAAGGGACTCGCGAGTTTGGACAACCCGAAATTGATCGGTGTTGTGCTCAACGGAGCCTCCGAATTCGATCGCGTGAATTACTACGACCAGTATTATGCAGCGACCGCGAAGCGGACGAACGGCGCTGCTCATGTCAAGGATAGGAATCCGGAGGCCAGTGAGTGATCCGTTTTCTTAACGCCTATTTTCCAGCCCGAACGCTGTTCCTGGGAATCTCCGAAGCGTTCCTAGTGGCATTCGCGTTCGTAACGGCCACGGTCGCGCGGTTGGGAACAAACGATGCCACGCTGATGCTGAATTACGAGCAGGGTTTTCTGAAAATCCTGATCGTAGCCTGCGTGTTCATCATGTGTATGTATTACTTCGATTTGTATGATTCCGTGGTTTTAAGCAACCGGCGGGAAGTGCTGACGCGGCTGGTACAGGTGCTGGGCACCGTGTGCATTTTGCTGGCGCTTCTGTATTATGCGTTTCCGAAGCTGGAGCTTGGCCGGGGAATTTTCCTGATTGGATTTCTGCTGGTTGCGCTGTTCGTTTTTGTGTGGCGGCGGCTTTTCCTGCTGGTGAACACGATGCCGCGATTTGCCGAGAGGACGCTGATTCTTGGCGACGGCCCTCTGGCGAAACCGCTGATCGAAGAAATCGAATCGCGTTCGGAACTCGGGGTGCGGATCGTCGGTCAGCTTCGGCATCTCGAAAACGGCAGTGGAGGCGCACCGCAACTTTCGGAAACAGAACAGTTCGACCAATTGTGCCGTCAAATCGAAACGTACCGGGCCAGCCGCATAATCATCGCGATGGGCGAACGCCGGGGGCGCTTGCCGGTGGAAGCCCTTCTTCGGTTGAAGAGCCGCGGAATCCGTATTCAGGACGGCACGGAAGTATTCGAGGCAATCACGGGAAAGGTGCCCATTGAATCGCTGCGCCTAAGCTGGCTGCTGTTTTCCCCCGGGTTTCACGTTCCAAGGTTATTGCTGATTTATAAGCGGCTTTTCTCGTTTCTGATTTCGTCCATCTGCTTTCTGATAACCGCGCCAATCATGGCCTTGGTCGCGATTGCGATTCGTTTGGACTCGCCGGGCCCGACAATTTTCAAGCAGGAACGGATTGGCGAAGGCGGAAAGCCGTTCACACTTTTCAAGTTTCGCACCATGGTCGATGGAGCGGATCGCGACGACAACTACCGGCCCGCGGAAAAGGCGGACGACCGCTTTACACGCGTCGGGAAGCTGTTGCGGCGGACGCGCATCGACGAACTGCCGCAGCTGTTCAATATTCTTCGGGGCGACATGTACTTCGTGGGCCCGCGCCCCTTCGTGCCCAATCAAGAGCAAGAATGCTTGGAGAAGATTCCGTACTACCGCCAGCGATGGGCGGTGAAACCCGGGGCTACGGGATGGGCGCAGATTAACCGTGGCTACTGCGTGACGATCGAAGACAACACGGAAAAACTCGCGTACGACCTCTTCTACATCAAAAATATTTCGCTCGGGCTTGATCTGCTGATCATGTTCCAAACAATCAAGATTCTTCTTTTGAGCCGGGGCTCCCGATGACGCGCTTTTGGGAGCTGCTGTTCTGGGTGAGCGCTGCGTGGTTACTCTACGTTTACGCTGGGTATCCTTTTTGCCTGTGGTTTTTGAGTTTATGGCGAACATTTCGGCCCGAGAGCAAAGATGATTACTCGCCTAGGGTTTCGGTACTAATTTCAGCGCATAACGAGGAAAAAGATATCGCGTGGAAAGTCTCCGAGACACTTGGCTGGAATTATCCGGCTGATTCCCTGCAACTGCTGATTGCTTCCGACGCGTCCGAGGACCGAACAGATGAAATTCTGGCGGCGATTTCCGATTCCCGTTTGGCGGTTCTGCGGATGGAGCGGCGCGTTGGAAAGAATGAAGCGCTCAATCGTCTGGCGCAGCAAGCTACGGGGGACGTGCTTTTCTTCACGGACGGGAACTCGCATATCGGCGCGGATTGCCTGCGAAACATGGTCCGGCACTTCGCGGATGCCCATGTGGGATGCGTTACGGGCGTGGAACAAACGATTCACGATGAAGGGCAAGCCGTCGTTTCCGGAACGCGAGCATATCTTGGCTATGAATCCTCCGTGGCGCAACTGGAGAGTCGCATGGGCTCGGTTCTGGTATGCGACGGCGCGATTTTTTGCATTCGCCGCGGTTTGTTTGTGCTCTTGCAACCGGATATCGCAAACGACATGGAATTGCCGCTGCGGATTGGCGGCGCGGGTTACGCGCTTTTGTTCGAGCCGTCGGCGCGAGCCTTTGAAAAGTCGACTGCTTCGCCAAGAGAGGAGTTTTCTCGAAAGCAACGGATCGCGGCACAAGGAATTCTGGGATTCTGGCGTTTGCGGAAGACGCTAACAGGAATTCGAGCCTGGCAATTCCTTTCGCGGAAGTTAATGCGATGGCTGGTACCTGTCCCGCTGACAGTACTATTGATCATGAGCGCGACGCTGGCTCATAACAGGTTTTACCTAGTGTGCCTGGTATTACAGTTGGCCGCATACGCAACTGCGCTTATTGCAGGCGTTTTGGAAGCTTGGGGTCTGCGGACGAGCAGACTGATTTCGATTTGCTATTACTTCGTCTTGGTACACGTAGCCGCCATGCTGGGAGTTGTGCAAGCGTGCCTGGGAAGAAGATTTGCAGTCTGGGAAGTCGCGTCTGAGTCCAGAGGACCCGAGCGGCGAGCGGAGGTCGAAAAAGCATGAACGCGGGTCCGTGCGAGAACGCAACCGCATGGGATGCCTATGTCCAGGCGCATCCCCAGGCTTCCAATTACCACCGCTGGCTCTGGAAGCACGTGATTGAGGAGACGTACGGGCATAGAACGTTCTATTTGGCGGCGCAGGACCAGGGAGAAATCCGCGGCGTTCTTCCCCTGGTGGAAATGAAGAGCTGGTTGTGGGGAAGATTTTTGGTGTCCATGCCGTTTTGCTCCTATGGCGGCGCACTCGCGAGCGATACACCCGCCCTCGAGAGTTTGCTGAGGACGGCCGAAGAAATTGCGAGGGAATCCCAGGCGGACTATATCGAGCTTCGCCAGGGCGACGTTCTCGCGAACCGCTGGCAAAGCAACACGGGAAAAGTGTGCATGAAAGTAGCTTTACCGGCGTCGCCCGAACTGCTATTCGGAAAATTGAGCTCGCGGCTTCGCAACAAGATTCGCGGCGCGGAAAAACAAGGATTGCAGGCGGTTTGGGGTAAAGAAGAGCTTCTCGATGAGTTTTACTCGGTTTTTTCATGCAACATGCGGAATTTGGGCACTCCGGTTTACCCGAGGCGCTGGTTTGAGAACTTCCTGCGGAGCGCGGCAAGCACGACGCAGATTCTGCTGGTTCGCGATGGATCTGAGCCCGTGGCCGCGACCTGGGTGACGACGTTTCGAGAGGAAGCAGAATTGCCGTGGATTGCTTCCACGCCGGAGGCTCGAGGGAAATATTCCACTTCGCTTCTCTATTGGAAAGCGCTGGAATGGGCAACCGAGAAGGGATTCCGTCGCGTGGACCTTGGGCGCTGCACGCCCGGTAGCGGCACATATCGGTTCAAGACGCAGTGGCTGTGCGAGGAGATTCCGCTGCCCTGGAATTATTGGCTGAAAGAGGGCGAATCGCTTCCGCATCTTCGACCGGATAATCCTCGTTTGCGGCTGGCCGTGGAGACATGGAAGCGGTTGCCGTTGGGACTTGCGAACTGGCTGGGGCCGCGAATCGTGCGGGCAATCCCCTAAATTTGAATGGTCTTCCACAGGGAATTTCCAAGATGAAGACGGATTCGAGCAGCGGATTCAGAGGCATTTTCTCGGTGGACGTCGAGGACTGGTACCACATTCTCGATATCCCCTCTGCTCCCGCCATGTCTGAATGGGAGAAACTCCCTGCGCGGGTTGAATCGAATTTCCGGCGCTTGCTCGACCTGTTCAGCGAACGAAATGTTCGCGTGACCTGTTTTTTTCTTGGCTGGATTGCGGAGCGCTTCCCGCATTTGGTCCGTGAGGCGGCCGGACGCGGACACGAGATTGCGTCCCATGGCTACGCGCACGAGCTTGTGTTCCGAATGACGCCGCGGCAATTCCGCGAGGATGCCGCGAAGTCGCGCAAACTGCTCGAAGATTTGTCTGGCGCATCAGTGAAGGGATATCGTGCACCGGGTTTTTCTAGCACGGAGGAGTCACCGTGGTTTTTTGACGAACTGGTGGCGGCCGGCTATCTGTACGATTCGTCGATCTTTCCAGCCGTGAGAGGTCACGGAGGAATACCCAAAGCGCCCGTCGAGCCTTACGTCGTGAGCGTGGCGGCCGGAAAGATCATCGAGTTTCCTCTTACGGTTGCCGATTTTATGGGAGCGCGGCTATGTTTTTTTGGCGGTGGTTATCTCAGATTGTTCCCCTATTGGCTCGTGAGGAAAATGGGGAACAAAGTGAGCGCCTCCGGCCGTCCCGTGGTTTTTTACGTGCATCCACGGGAGATCGATCCGGAGCAGCCGCGTCTGCCGATGAACGCATCGCGCCGGTTCAAGTCTTACGTCAATTTGAACGGAACGCTGCGCAAGATCGAGCGGATATTGGAGGATTTTTCTTGCACGACGTTTGAAGAGCATCTGAAGATTCACGGCATACCCAGCAAAGTAGTCACGGCGAATCTTGGGATAGCGGGAGTTGCTTGGGAGCGGACGGGGTCGGTTCATGCGTAACCTGGTCCGGCAAGTTGAACACCGCGAGGAGTATCGAAATGAAACTAGGCGAGGGCAAGAAGTATTTCGAGAAGGATTGGAAGCGACGAATGGCGTATTCCCTTGTCGGTGAGCCCCACGTTCCAGGCTGGATCCGTCTGCAGCATGTGCTGCGGTCGATCAAAAGTCTCCCCACGAACGGCCATCCCGTGCGTTTGCTCGACGCCGGTTGCAGCCGCGGCGATTTGATGACCTATCTCGCCGAGCGCAACCCGAACTGGAAATTGGTCGGATTGGAACTGGAAGGAGATCGCGTGGAAATGGCGGAATCGATCGGGCGCCGCGTCAATCTGAAAAACGTGGCCTACCTGCGCGCCGACATCTGCCATCTGCCGTTCGAGAACGAGTTCGATATCGTGGTTTGTTCGGATGTGCTTGAGCACATTTCGGATGACCACGCCGCATTCTTGAATTTGGCGCGGGCATTGAAGCCGGGCGGCTATTTGGTGGTCACGTCGCCGTCGGTTCCTCAGCCGAAGCATCTTGCGTCCGTGGCATGGAGGGAGCGGCGAACGGGTTTTTGTCCCTCGGAATACGGGCACGTGCGAGATGGGTATTCCGTCGGCGATTTAAAGAGGCTGTTCGAGGAGACGGGAAGTGAGCCGGTCGAAATCCGGCATACCTACGGACGCTGCGGCACGCTGTGCTTCGATCTGTTCTTTTCCATCGGCGACAACCGGCCCAATCCAGTGGTTTTCGCGACGCTGTTTCCTTTCCTTAAAGCGCTGGGTTATCTGGATCTTTACGGCGTGCCAGAGCATGGCGCCGCAGTGCTCGGGATCGCCAGGAAACCATTGAATGGGAAGGCAGCGAACTGAATGATAGCCGTAGTGATACTGATCGACGCGCTGGGATGGACGTACGTCCAGGACCGTCCGATTCTGCCCGACGTTTTGAAATACCGCTCGGAGGTCCGGACGGTTTTGGGATTCAGTTCGGGCGCGATTCCCACGTTGTTAAGTGGCAAACTGCCGCGCGAGTCAGGCCACTGGAACCTTTTCTATTACGATCCGGAGAACTCGCCGTTCCGGTGGGTGCGGTGGTTGCGTTTTCTGCCCGCGCCGGTTCTGAACCATCGAATCGTTCGAACGGGCGTGCGAATTCTCTCTCAGAAAATGAGCCGGTTCGGCGGATATTTTCAGATTTATGGAGTGCCGGTGGAGTTGCTTCCTTACTTCGATATTTGCGAGAAGAAGGATATCTATCGTCCGGGCGGTGTTCCTTCGTCTCTATTCGATCACTTGGAAAGCCGCGGCATCTCATACCGCACGTATTCCTACCACCAATTGTCGGATGACGAGATCGTTCGAACCGCCAGGCGCGATCTGCAAGACAAGAAATGCGATTTTTATTTTCTGTATCTCTCGGAGCTGGATGCCTATCTTCACAACTCTTGCCAGGATGCCGCGGGCGTCGAGCGGCAACTTGCGCGCTACGAAAGCTGGCTGCGCGAGATATACGACGAGGCCCGCGCCGCCGATGACGAAGTTGTTTTCTACGTGCTTTCGGATCACGGGATGACGCCGAAGCGCTCTGGATACGACGTCGTGGGAAAAATCCGCGCGCTGGGCCTTGCGATGCCGGGAGATTACCTGGCCCTGTACGACTCCACAATGGCGCGGTTCTGGTTTTTCAACGACCGCGCCAGAAAATTAATTTCGGAGCGGCTGGCCGAACTCGATTGCGGCCACATTCTGAGCGAGCCGGAAAAGAGAGACCTGGGTATTGATTTCTCCGATCGCCGCCAGGGCGAAATTGTTTTTCTGATGAATCCCGGCGTGTTGATTGAACCGAGTTTCTTTGGCCGGAAGGGCCCCGAAGGCATGCATGGCTTCCATCCGGACGACCCGTATTCCTCGGCAATTTTTCTGAGCAACTTGCGGCCTTCGAAACCGGTGCAGACGCTCGTGGATGTCCACGAGGAATTGTACGAGTGCGCTGAGGCTTTGCGGAATGGCGTGCATGCCCACTGATAACCGAATTCGGGTGCTGCAATTCCTGGTCTCCGATGTGCGTTCGGGTGCGGAGGAAGTTGCGTTGGAGCTGGTTCGCGGACTGGACCAGAAGCGCTTTCGGAGCTTCCTGGTGTGTCCCGCTCCGCTGTTGGAAGCGTTCGGAAAAGATTGGCAGGTCGGGGATGCTGCTGCGTTTCCTCTGGCATTACAGGCTCCCTGGCAGCTCAACGCGGTCCGTCGTTTTATCGGCTACTTGCGTGCGGAAAAGATAGACGTTGTGCATGCGCACATGATTCGCGCCGCAGCCATTGCCGTGCCGTTGGCGCGCCTCGCGGGAGTCCCGGTTGTAATCCACACGTGTCATGGGCGGGAGGCGTGGCGGCAAGGATGGCTCAGCCGCAGATACTGGTATGACCGGCGAGTCACGGACTGGTCGCAAGCGACTATCGCCGTTTCGGAGTCCACCAGAGAATTTCTGCTGCAGGAGAAAAGACTGAAGCCCGAAAAGGTGATGGTTGTTCGAAACGGGCGCCGTCTTGACGATTTCGTGTCAGACGCCGAACGGCAGCAGCGCCTTCGCCGCGAATTAGGCATAGGCTCGGAAGACCCCGTTGTCGGTGTATTTGGGCGGCTCGAGGAGCAGAAGGGTCATCGGTATCTGATTGAAGCGCTTCCGGCGGTGCTCGCGCGATTTCCCGGCTTAAGAGTGCTGTTTGTTGGAGATGGCTCACTGCGAAGCGAACTCGAATCTTCGGTGCGAGCACGGGGATTGACGGGCTGCGTGTTTTTCCTAGGCTACCGGCGCGATTGGATGAATTGGATGGATTTAACCGACATTGTCGCGCTGCCTTCGCTTTATGAAGGAATGCCTTTGGTGCCCATTGAAGCGGCGGCGATGGGCAAGCCGGTGCTCGCGACGGCGGTCGATGGAACGTGCGAGGTCGTAGTGCACGGACAGACGGGGCTGCTGGTTTCTCCTGCGTGCCCGGGGGAATTTGCGGAAGCATTGATCACTTTGCTCGAAAATCCGGAACAGCGGCGTACCTTGGCGGAAGGCGGTCAGCGACGCGCCCGCGCGCTCTTCTCGCTCGAACAACAAATTCGGGAAACGACAGCTCTTTACGAAAGCTTGCTCGAGGAACGACAGGCGCAAGGAACCGGGAGGGCTGTTGCACTGTCATGATTTTTTTCTACTGTTTGGTGTTCACATCGCCGTTTTACCACCATCCCTTCTTTGACCGGGGTTTCGGATCTTTCACCATAGTCAAGGGAATTGGAGCGGTGTGCGCGATCTTTGCTTTGTTCTACTTATTTTCCAAAGGGAAAGCTCCAAATTATCTGGGCACCACGCGAGCAAGGATTTTTCTGGCTCTTTGTGCATGGGGATTGATTTCCTGGGCCACGGCAGGGGCGATGCGGAGCTGGGCGGCGGATCCTGCGTTCAGCTATTTCTCTTTTTTGGTTCTGTTTTTCGTCACGCTGACGATTATAGACACGCCCAAAAAGATCTGGTGGACCCTGATTTCGGCTCTTGCGGGCGTCGCCTTTGGCGCGCTGTACATGATCCGGGAATTTCAGAAATATCACTCTATGTACGCCGATCTGAGGCCCAGCGCGGTAGTCGGAGACCCGAACTACTACACACTGGCCGCGCTGTTGGTGCTGCCGGTGGCGTATTACTGGGTTCGTGGAGTGACTGAAAGATTTTATCGTCTCGCTATACTCGGCATGTTGTTTTTGGTGTCCGTGGCGGTTGCGCTCGCGGCTTCCCGTGGCGGGCTCCTCGGCCTGCTCGTCGGCATTGCGTATCTGGTGTGGCAATCGCGGAACCGCGTGCGTAATTCGGCGATACTGTTTCTGCTGATTGCCCTCCCAATGTTGTTCGTGCCGCGGAGCCCTCTGAAACGGCTCCTCCATCCGGATTTCGCCGATAGGCAGGGAACCCAAACGCGGGAGAAAGCATGGCGCGCGGGCCTTAAGATGATCGAGACAAAGCCCCTGACCGGAATTGGCTTAGGCCTGTACAAGCCGCTGCTCGGCGAGTATTCCGGCGACCCCGATTTCCATCAGATTGCTCACAATTCGTACTTGGAGATTGCCGCCGAACAGGGAGTTCCTGCGCTGCTGCTTTTTCTCTGGCTGCTATGGGAAACATTCCACGCGCTCAGCAGGACGAGGAAGATCACAGTTCGTTCCAAAGATCGTTTTCTTTTCCCCATGGCCGCGGGGCTGCAATGCGGGATCTTGTCGTGCATGGTGGGTGACCTTTTCCTCTCCGCGGAATATCTGAAGCTTTTCTGGATCGTCGTTTTCCTCTCCATCCCGTTGGAACGATTCGCGCGCCAGCGCGCCAGCGTGAAAGAGTCCCCAGTTATTGTAGAAGAGGCCGTCATAGTTGATGTTGCTTGAACCAATGTCATCCCCAACTCCAGCTTCCGTAAGCGCTCGCGATGCCGCCTTGAAGCGGCGGGTCGAATCACTGATTGAGGAAATTTGCGAGTCGCTGGTAAGCCGGCTGCCGGCTCGGCCCAAGGCCATTGTGCTTACCGGCAGCTTCGCGCGCGATGAAGGCTCCGTCTTGCTGGCCCGGGATCATATTCGCGTGCTGGGCGACATGGAATACATGGTGGTTTTTTCGCCGGGCGCGGACCGCGGGCCCTTGCAAAAATTCTTGGACGAGCAGGCAGTGCAACTTAGGAACGAATTGTTTTCTCGCGGGGTGTATTGCGACCTCGAATTCCGCGCCGTATATCCGGAATATTTTCATGCTCTTTCCCCGCAGATTTTTGGATATGAGCTTCTTTCGCGCGGCCGTACCGTTTGGGGTGATTCTTCCGTTCTCGCAACGACTCCCCGATTCCCGGTAGAGGCCATTCCGCGATGGGACGCCTGGCGCATGCTGAACAACCGAACTGTGGAGCAGCTTTTCTGGGTCGAGCGAATCACCCATAGCGATCGCGTCGAACTGCTGCGTTTGTACTATCAGCTCGTTAAATGCCACATCGATTTGTGCACCACGCTGCTCGTGTTCGCCGGGAAATACGAGGATACCTACGCGGGCCGCTCGGCGTCTCTGACTCGCTGGGCATCGGGCATGTCGGCAGGCCCGGCGGTGGAATTTCTGCCCGCATTGGCAAAGAAAGTCGCCGCTTGCACGGCGTTCAAGCTTGATCCAAATGGTGCTGAGCCTCCGTTGATCGTGCGCATCCATGCCGATGATACGGAAACTTTCCGTGATGACCTGCGGCGAGCCTTGGTTGACTTGACCCCGTTGGTTCAGAAAATTTGGTGTTGGGAAGCGGCCGAATTCGCGCAGGGGAATCACGACGCGGAAACGCCGCGTCACGCCCTGCAACTCGCGGTGCTTCGAAAGCAACCTGTCGCCGAAAAGCTCCGCGGATGGGCGAAATTGATGACGATGCGACAGGTACGGAGCGAAAAGAATTTTGTGAATCGCCTGGGCAGCCTGTTGCTCAAGGGCAGCCCGCGTTACCTGGTCTATGGCGTTGCCGCCGATCTCTATTTTCAAGTGCCCGCGGTTCTCTCGGGCGCAATTGACGAGCGGACGCTTGCGATTAGCGAGGCTTTGCTGCCGGTTACGTTTGCCGCGAATCAAGCGGAGACCCGGCTCTGGTGGCGACTCCGTGCCGACGTGCTGGACAGTTGGCATACTTTTCTGAGAAACCACTGGGCCTGAGACATGAACAATCCTCTCATCAGCGTTGTGATTTTGAACTATCACCGGCGGTCCGACTTGATCCGCGCGCTCGAATCCGTCCGCGTGCAATCCTATCAGCCCCGCGAAATAATTGTTGTCGACAACGGCTCGGGCGACAACCTGGCGGATTTTCTGGGCAAGGAATGGCCGGAAGTGCGCCTGGTTGGGTTGCATGAAAACATAGGATGCGCTGGCCGAAATCGTGGAGTTTCCGCCGCGCGCGGCAATCTCGTGGTCACCATCGACAACGATGTCTGTTTCGATTCCGCTTTCGAACTGCAGAAAATCGTGAACGCGTTTGAGAAATCGCCGGAGATTAGCTGTATTGTCTTCAAGGTTCTTCAGGGCGACACGGGCCGCGTTCACCTGCGCGACTGGTGCCACCCGCGCAGCTACTGGGATTTTTCCGATTCCGAATTCGAGACCTGTTTCATTCCCGAGGGTGCGTGCGCCTTTCGACGCGACGACTTCCTGAAAACCGGCGGCTACTACGAGCCGCTGTGGATCGGCTGCGAAGGCTGGGACTTGGCGTTGCGCATGGTCGATGCCAACATGAAGATTGTCTACTGCCCGGAAGTTCGCGTCCGGCATGCCATGTCGAATGAGACCCGTTCCAGCGGTCGCAATTTTTATTTTTACACGCGAAATTATCTTTGGATCGCCTTCAAGGACTACTCGGGCTGGCGCCGCTGGAGCTACCTCGGGCATCACTGGCTTATGATGGCGGTGTTCAGCTTGCGCGCCGGCCATTTTGGAAAGTTTTTTCGCGGGGTCAAAGACGGGGTGATGGGTCTTTCGAAATTGCAGCGGACACGAATCTCTGGCGCCGGCTGGCGCCGATTGAAAACCATCACCTCGGAGCGTCCGGGGCTTTTGCTCCGGCTGAAGAAGCACTGGGAACGTCCGCTGGTTTAGGACCGCGCGAACGAAATAAATCGCCTCACCGCAAGCGGATTCATGGAGTCCCTGAACGGATCGTCAACAGCAGAACCGAAGCAAAAATCCTTACGGAGCGGGACGACTGTTTGAAAAATGAGCCGATTGTCGTTCGGGAGCAAGACGGCCTCCTCGGGGCGCCTGTAGGGGTCCCCGCTGAAATCATGGCTGGCGCCTCGCCGGAAATGCGCCACTCGATTCTCTCGGGAATGCGGTGGACATTCTGGCTGTCGGCGGTGTCGGTGCCCTTCAGCTTTGTAACCGGCATTTTGCTGGCCCGGGTGGGGCCGGAAGTCATCGGGACTTTCGGGCTGCTGCAAATCTACATTGGCGTGATCGCCTGCTTCTTTTTCCTGGGTGGAAACGCGGTAGCGATCAAGTTTCTGCCCGAGTTGAAGGGAAACGAGAGATTTTCCTTTCTTGCTTCGTACTTTGCCATCATTTGCATCGCCCTCGTGCCGTGGTTAATCGCCGTAACGATATGGCCCCAGGGCTTGCGGTATCTGTTTGGAAAGGGCAACACGGGGGCATTCTGGGTATTTTTTCTGTACCTGACTCCCACCTACGTCATCTACTCCCTTTCGTTGGCGTCGCTCAAGGGAATGCTTCAAATTAAATGGGCGCAGGGCCTCGATCGGCTGGTCACCGTGGGATCTTTCTCTGTTTATGTAATTCTCTTCTTTGCCGCGCGAGCCTTCTTCGCGGTTCATTACAGGTCCCTGATTTTGGGAACCTATCTGATACTCGTCGTTTCCATTGGAATTCTTGCTTTGCGCCGTTTCTTTCGCCTGAATCATTGGCGGGAGAACTGGCGTCCGTTGCGATTCTTCCTGCCCGGTGGATTCTGGAAGTATACACTGGGATTGCAGGCGGGCAGTCTCCTCGGATTTTTTACGAGCCGCCTCGACTATCTGTTTCTTTTATATGCGGGCGGCGTGACGCTCCTCGGCAGGTATGTGGCTTTGATGAGTCTCTTTTATCCGATCTCCAAGGTTGCGTCCTTTGCTCTTGACAGTCTTCTGCCCTCGCTGACGAACACGCTGGCGAAAAAGGACTATGTTTCCTCGCGGGAGCTTACGGAGACCTACATACGCATCATGGTTCCCAGCGCTTTGATCGTCGCTGGGTTCATGGTGTTTTTTGCGAAGGCCGTCGTATTGCTGCTGGGCCCTCGATACCGGAGCCTGGAGCAGTTGATATGGGTCGGCGCCCCGTTTGCCGTGGTGGCGGCTATGAATTGGTTTACGGGAATAATGCTGAGCGCGTGCGGCCGCCCCGATTGCGATGCCTATACGAAAATTCTACGGCTGGGTTTGTTCGTCGCCTTGTTCTGGCCGATGTACCACCGTTACGCGCTGCTGGGAGCCGTCCTGACGTGGGGCGTTTGCCAGGTGTTTTATCACATCGTTAGCCTCTACTGGGTTCGACGGGTGGCTGGATTTCGTTTCGCGGTTTTCCATACCTACTGGCCTGCCATTGCCGTGCTCATCCTGCTGCCAGTCACCCAGCGCTTTATTGGGAATGGTTCCTGGATTCTTTCCCTTATCTTGTGGGCCGCTATGATCTTGCTCTACCTTTGGCTGGCTGGCTACTCCGTAAGCGAAACCAGGAGAATAGGGAAATTGTTTTTGCCCGGCAGTTGGGTATTGTCGTCGAGACCCGCTCAATGAGCCTTCACTTTCAAAAATAGAGGCTCGGCAGGATCGCGGTGCGAGCGAATTCGAATATTCAAAGCAGGCGGATCAACTGAAGGCGGCCATTAACATCAATGCTTGGATCGGCAAGGTATGAGCCAGATGATTAGCATCATCATTCCGACCAAAGAACGTTGTGAGTCTCTGCTCCGAGCAGTCCGGAGCATCGCGAATCAGACTGTGATGCCGAGCGAGCTAATTATTGTGGATCAAACGCCTGGTACGGGCGAAGCAGGTCCGGAAGTTGTCAAAATATGTCCGGCCGAGATCCGGCTCAAACATATCTGGAATCCCGAAATCGCCAGTCTAACCATTGCGCGTAATGTCGCTATGGAGCAAGCCGGCAGCGATATCGTGCTTTTCCTCGATGACGACGTCACGCTGCATCCCGATTTTATCGAGCGGCTCTTGTCATGCTGGGCGGAGTACCCTGAGGCGGCGGGAATCTCCGGAGCGCCGGACAATTACTCGCAGCCGGGTGCTTTCTACCGCAGGTGGTCGCAAATTTTTATGCGCGGGTCTTTCCGTGATGACCGCCAGCCGGTATATTGGCGCGCGGCAGAAATTCAAACGCCCATTCGAGTAACGAGACTTAGCGGTGGCATGACCAGTTTTCGGCGCGGCGCGATAGTTGGAAAACAATTCGATGCAAACCTGCGCGGCGGTTCAGATGGCGAAGATGTGGATTTCTGCATGCACCTCGGTCCAAGCGCGACCTTGCTCATCGATCCTCGGTGCAAATCGACTCACCACTTTGATCCCAGTGGGCGCGCGAAAGATCATTGGGTCCGCCGTCATGCCAGGGCGTATACATATCTCTATCTTCGGAACTGGCGCTCCCACAGCCTGGCATATTCGTGGCTCTGGTGCGGTTGGATATTGGCGGCGGCTCTGGGTTGCGCTTCACGGAGATCCGTGAACCCGTTTCGGTTACTGGCTTCTGGATACCGGGAAGGCCGGAGCATAACAATAACCAAGCGCGCCACTGGCTCACACGTCTGATGACCGTGTTACATGCGAAGTCTAAAAACAAGAATTAAGCGCGAAGGATTCTGGCGAGCAACCAGGGACGCCTCAGGTATCCTTTTACCTGCGAAGTTCCAGGTTTGGTCGCTCGCTGGTGACGGCTCGCAGAGGAAGCAACTCGACGAGATGATAAGCTCCTTGGGCTTGCAAGAACATTTCCGTCTTATCGGTTTTCGCTCTGACTCGGCCGATTTCCTCACAACGCCCAGGATTCCTGCTGAGGCTGAAGAAGCACCACGAACGTCCACTAGTTTAGATTTACTTTGTTTCCGGGCTCTGGCAATGGGCCCGTGTAACGCTAAAAGGAAACGGCAGTAAGTTTGCAAGTCACAAAGATGCACCGTAATTTCATGACCGAGCCAACCATCGTACCACGCGAGCTTTTATCCAGCGCGTCACCGGAGATGCGCCGGTCGATCGTGTCCGGAATGCGATGGACGTTGTGGCTTTCCATTCTAAGCGTCCCATTCAGTTACGCCACAAATGTGATACTGGCACGTACCGGGACAGAAGTGATCGGCACGTATGGGTTGCTTATGCTCTACGTAGTGCTCGTATCAACGGTGTTTTACTTGGGGGGTGACGCAGTTCCCATCCGATTCCTTCCCGAGATCGAATCGAAGTCACGTCTGTCGTTCCTTCTGTCATATCTGTTGATTACGTTTCTCGCGGCACTCGTTTGGATCGCGGTGGCATCCATTTGGCCCCAGGGTCTGGGTTATTTGTTCGGGCGAAGTAGTGGTGCAGCGCTGCAGATCACTCTCGTTTGTCTCGCGCCGTTATACATCATCTATTCCGTTGTGAATGCGGCATTGAAAGCTCAGATGGAAATTGGGCGTGCGCAGTGGCTGACCAGGACGTTTACGTTTGGTTCCTTCGCGATCTACTCTTTTCTCTTTTTCGTTTATCGCACTTGGTTCCGCGCTCACTATAGCGTGCTGATCTGGATCGTATACTTTGGACTCTTGCTCCTGGCGACGCTGTGGGGTGTGCGGCTCCTGCGAAAGTCGGACCTCCTCCGGCAGCAAGAATGGCCACCGCGTTTCTGCCTGCCAAAAGGTTTCTGGGGTTTCACCCTCGCGCTTGAAGGAACGAGCGTCCTCGGGGCCGTGCAACGATTGGATTATGTCATGATTCTAAGATGGAGTGGCCTTGCTCAGCTCGGAAGATATGTTGCCGTTATGGCCTTCGCCAGCGCGATCGGCCGCGTTGTACTGTTCTTCGTCGACCCGCTAATGCCAAGTGTTACGAATTTAGTGGCCCGCCGCGAATGGGCTGGCGTAGCCGATACCCTAACAACATATTTGCGGGTTCTTTCGTGGGCTGGATTCGGGATCGCCTCGGTGATGCTCCTGCTCGCACAGCCACTCGTTTCCATATTGGGGCCGCAGTATGAGGGACTGGGCCAATTACTGATTGTAATGGCCGTATTTGCAGGACTTGGCGTGCTGGGCGTCTATTTGTCGAGGCTTCTTACAAGTTTTGGGTTGCAGCATCATTCTTTATGGATCTCCGGAATACAGATTGGTTTGTTCGTACCTTTGTTCTTTCTATTGTGGAAGCCATTTAACTTAATAGGGGCGGCACTCGCCATTGCGATCGCGCAGTTCGTTGCGCTCGTGTTACAGCTTTGGGTTGTATACTACGCAATTCCAGTGCGATTCCTCCGGTTCCGCGACTACGGGGCATACATCGGGTCGCTCTTCGGCTGCGCTTTAATCGCGCATTTCTTGCTGAGGGCGCCAAGCATAGCTCTCGCGTCAGCCTTGGTTCTCGCAAATGCGCTGTATCTCTTGGTTGCGGGATACAGCCTCGACGAATGCCGGAGATTAGTATTCTGTTTCGTTCCGCTCGTCAGAAGGCGCGGCGGTTCAACTGCGGGCTGAAGAGCAAGCACCATTACTCTTGCAGGAAGCTAGGACGGGTACTATGCCAAGTAAGAAGCGAACCGAAAAGACTGTTCAGGCCGTAATCCTCGCGGCAGGCGAGGGCAAGTCGCTTTTCCCTCTGACTCGGGATTGCCCGAAGGCCTCATTGAAAGTTTCGGGTATTTCGATTCTAAAGCGGCTCATACAGCAATTAAATCGATTTGGAGTCCGGCACGCAGCTGTCGTTGTGGGGTATCAAAAAGAGAAAGTGACAAATGCTTTGGCCGCACTAGAAAACGAAACAGACATGACGTTAACGATAATTGAAAATGACCGGTTCGCTGAAACGAATACACTTTACTCGGTAGCGCTCGCCGAGAAGTATTGCCGGAATCGGTCGTTACTTTTGATTGATGGTGACCTTGTTTGCGAGGACGCGATCTTTGAGCAACTTGGGAGAGCGAATGCCGGGGCCGTTTTAGCTGTAGATACGGCTCGTGTGATGGGGGAAGAAGAAGTAAAGGTGCGCATTGGCCCTCACAACGTAGCCGTTGCTATTGGAAAGAACCTTGCAAGCGGGTCGGCAGAGTTTCTAGGGCTCTGCCGATTCTCTCCAGCAGTGACGCATGAATTTTTTCTGGAGGCAAAGCACCTATTGAAAAGCGGAAATCAGTCGCACTTTTACGAAGCCGCATTTTCGGCGTTGATGGCCCGTCACCAAGTGACGTGCCTCGATGTGAGCGGCTTGAAGTGGGTCGAAGTCGATTTCATGCAAGACTACGAAGAGGCATTGCGCCTCTTTGGTCTCCCTGATGAACTGAAGACATTCCGCGCAAGTCGGCGGTCGCGTCGACATTATCTTTTTTGCCCGGGACCCGTGCTCGTTTCCGATCGAGTTAAAAAAGCTCTCGCGAGTCCCGAAATCGGGCACCGCGAAGTGGAATTTTCGGAACTATTCAACCGCGTCCGCCTCAAGCTCGCTCGAGTTTTCGGAGTGAGAAATCTCCACCGGTACACCTGCTTGGTGCTCAATGGATCGGGGAGCGCTGCGAATGAAGCAGTTCTAAGTTCTCTGGGTGCAAAGAAGAAATTGCTCATCATCTCGAACGGGGAATTTGGAGAGCGTCTGGTTCGTTTGGCCGAGTTTCTTGAACTTGATTCCCGAGTGATCAGACTGCGATGGGGGCAGCCATTTGATCTCGACGAAGTTGAGAAGGCGGTTCGCCGTTCCGGAATGCAGATGCTTTGCTTTGTGCACCATGAAACGAGCACTGGAATGCTTAACCCCCTGCCCAAGCTGGCGGCCATAGCAAAGCGTTATTCCAAAGAGATTTTTGTTGACGTAGTCAGCAGCCTGGGTGCCGTCCCAGTGAATGTTGAAGACAACGAATTAACTTTTTGCACGGGAAGTGCAAACAAAGCAATCGCGAGCGTTCCCGGACTTTCTTTTGTTTGTGGCAAACGGGCTTCTTTCAGCGCACTGAAGGGCGTCAAGCCTAGATCCATGTACTTGGATCTTTACAATCACTTTGTATACAGCGATCGCAAGTATCAAACGCCGAACACACCGGCAGTAAACCTATTTTTTGCTCTGGAGGCTGCTCTCGATGGAATTTTAGACGGAGGGCTCCAAAAAACATTCGACCGCTATAGTGCTTTAGCCGCGCAACTTCGCAGTGGAATCAAAGCCCTCGGATTTCGCTTTTTTCTTCCCGAGGAGCATATGTCGCCTGTCCTCACTACCGTCGAGCTTCCGGTAGGATTTGAAGGAGACGATTTCCACGAGCGCCTGAAACGACTTGGGTATATCACGTATCCTGGAAAGGGGATCTTAAAGGATCGGGCGTTTCAGGTGGCGAACATCGGAGAGATTTCTCACAGCGACGTGATAAGATTCATTGACGCACTAGCGGGTGCCGTCAAGTGACAGAACGTGTGCGCTATGCAGTCATATTGGCCGCTGGTCGTGGTGAACGGCTGCGCCCGCTAACTGTTTCGAGACCAAAATCACTCGTTGTTGTCGGCTACCAGACTATCCTGGGTAGGACACTCAAAACCATAACAGAACAAGGCGTATCCAAGGTAATCCTGGTCACAGGGTATCGGGGAAATCTAATCAAGAAGTATGTAAAAGAGAAATTTCCACATTTGCAGCTCGTATTTCTTCGCAATAGCAAATATTCACGAACAAATACGCTTTATTCATTGTGGCTGACCCGTGCTCAGGTGGCAGGCAAGGCGTTTTTGCTAATTGACGGGGACTTGCTTTTTGAGCCGAGAATCTTAAAGGCGGTGTTGAAAAGCAAATCGTCGAATGTTCTCGCTTGCGATGGAGGGCGCAGATTGGATGAAGAGGCAGTTTGTGTTACGGGTGAACCTGACGGACGGATTCGCCAGATAGGCAAACAACTCGTCCGGAAAGATGCCGTTCATGGCGAATCGATTGGCCTCGCCAAGTTTGGACCTCGTAGCTCGCGGCTTCTTTTTCAGCTCGGCCGCGGAGTATTGCGCAGGCCCGGCGGCATGACGGCTTACTATGAGGCCGCTTTCCAAGAGATGCTAAATCGTGGAATTCTACTACGCAGGGTTGACATTCGAGGCAGACGATGGGCAGAGATCGACAACCACCAGGACTTGCGAAGGGCGCGGGTACTTTTCAAAACCTAGCTGAAGCACGGCGGATTGCGCAGCCTAAAGAGCACAGCCCGGCAATTACAGATATTCCTTATCGGGCGATTTCTATTTATCCGAGTCTCTTACTCGCTCGCGCCGGCGTGAGTCCGAACGCAATAACCGTGGCATGGGGTTGTCTTGGGATCATTGCCGTTGCGGGGCTGGCGTACCCGTCTTACGGGGTCAGGGTGGCCGCAGCCATCCTGCTTGAGGTTTCCTATTTACTGGATTTTGTTGATGGCGAGGTGGCCCGGCTGCAAGAGCGCACTTCTAACCGCGGCTTTTTTATCGATCTCGCGAGTCACGGCCTGATTAAAGCGGCGTTGTTCCTGTTCGTCGGCTATCGCGTTCTCGTAGTGACAGGCCGCATGGAATATCTGGTTCTGGCATTTTCGGCGGCGACCTTCGTCACCAATATTCATATGCTGCCATACTATGCGAAGGATGCTTCAGTGACTGATAACCGACCGCGGCGGAATCCGGGAGGCGGACTGTCGATTCGAGAATTGATCGTGAAAGTACTCGGACTGGCAGGGATCGCTTTTGAATCGCCTGGACTTTATGGATTCGTACTCGCTGGAGCCATATTCGACCGTTGGACGTGGATACTGATGTTCTATGGTGTTCTGAGCCCGTTCTGGTATTTCTACCGGGCAGCTAAATACCGATAATAGCTTGCTACTAATATAACAAGCTCATAGGTCACGCCGCTTATCAAAGGAAATGAAACCACCGTGTCAGATATCGTCAGCGTAATCATACCAACTTACAATACCGCCAGATTCCTGGGGGAATGCCTGGTCAGCGTCCTAGGGCAAACGCGTCCTCCCGATGAGGTTATTATTATTGATGATGGTTCTACTGACTCCACTCCTGAAATCGTCAGGCCGTTTGGATCCCATGTCAGATACTTCCGAAAAGCAAATGGCGGAGTATCCTCCGCTCGCAATCTTGGACTCAGGTATGCGCGCGGGAACCTTATTGCCTTTCAAGACGCCGATGATGTTTGGGTTCCCGAAAAACTCGAATCGCAAGTAAATTATCTAAACAAGCGTCGGGAATATGGCATGGTGTACACAGACCTGTCGGAAGTCGGTGACGACCTTCGCGTACTACAGCCATCCAAGTTTGCCGCCGAGAAAATTAAGCCTCGCGAAGGATGGATTTTCAAATTTCGCATGTCGGCTGATTTCATATTCCCACCGACCACGCTGATCCGCAGGCAAGTGTTCGACCGCGTTGGAGATTTTAACGAAAGCATTAAATTTCAAGAGGACATGGATTTTTTTAATCGCGTGACCTATTACTTTCCGGTTGGCGTGATTCCCAAGGCGACTGTTCTCCGTCGGCGCCACGCGTCGAATGTGAGCAACAATTATAACGAGGGCAGTCTGCGTTATCGTATTCGAGTGCTCGAAAGTATCCCGGACGAATTCCCCCTTGGGCGGATGTTGCTGATGGAGATTCGAATTCAACGAGCAAAGCACTATGCGCGCCTTTCCCGCCACGACCTCGGCATGGAATGTTGGGGACAGTCTCGTTCGGAGGCGGTGCGTTCTATCCGTCTGTGGCCTTTCACTAGCGCACCTCTGTACTATCTGATGAGCTGGTGCCCTAGGGGTGCAGTTAGCGGCGTGAAGCGATTGAAAGACCGTTTGTCTGGTGCGGCGACGCGGACGAAGACCGTAGGGGGAAAAGACGAAAGTGCGCGAAAAAGCTAAACCGAGCAATTTGGACGGATTCCGAGGCCCGGAATTGCAAGTACGCGCGAACGTCCGTGAATTTGACGATCCGATCCTGATCTTTCCGCGGTGCTGCCTTCGCCTGGGGCTTCAGTAAACGAGAATGGCTAATTCTCGCTTGGCGTGCTGATGAAAAGTCTAGAAGCGAGAATTAGGCGCGAGGGGTTTTGGTCCGCCATACGCGACGCCGCCGGTACCCTCTTGCCGACGCGCTTTGAAGTATGGAAGCTCTCGTGCGAAAACATTTCAAGCCGGATTTCGGTTCATCCAGGCAAGAAAATTCTCGCCGGCCCGTCGGCCGTGACGAGTCTGAAGCGGCTTCGCGAGGCAAGTTCGGGACTGCCCGTGGAGTTTTTCCGCGACGAAGTTGACAACATACAAAGCTGTTTTTTGGCATGCGTTGACGAACGACTGGCGGCCATTGCCTGGTCATACGACCACATGAAACCCGCGCATTTCCTAGGCATGAGCCCCGGCGACACGGAAATTCGCAGCGTATATGCTCTGCCGGAATTTCGCGGCCGGGGATTGGCGAAGACCGTCATTGCTGAGGGCTGCGACTGGCTCTGCAGCGAGGGCTTTCAAGATATTTTCGCGGTCATCCATTTTCGCAACGAACCTTCGCTGAGAGCGTTTCGATCCGTTGGATTCACGAAGGTCGCCGAACTCAACCGCCCGCCGCTTTTCGGTCCGCGATATGTCACCGCAGACGGACAGACCGAGAGTTGGCTCGATGCTATCGGCCGAAGACTTCGTTCTTGACGATTCCATCCCGCAACGCCGCCGGACCAGCAGTAATCGCCGCGCCGCGGATGCGTGTCCTGAGTCAGAAGCTCGTTGCATGATTTTAGGGGGTCGGAGCTTTACCTCCGACACAAAGGCGTCTGAAAATACAGGGGTTTTAACCCCCGAGGATCGCATGAGATATACAACGAATTTACAATTCACCACACGAGTGTGTTGTCTTTTTGAGCAACTAGACTGACATGTCAGTCTAGTATAAGCCCTTTTTGGAAATGCCCATTTTCTGCCATTAGTTCAGTTTCACGATATAAACATGCGCTTCGTAGGGGGCAAAAGAATCCGTGAAGGTTCCCTTCGAATCCATCTCCAGCGTTCGCTTCTCTGAATAAACCTCAACTGAATGCGCCCTCGCCGCAGCGCCGGAGAGTACGAAGTGGACATCCTTGGCTGCGTCGGGAGACAGGCTGTCAGAAAAGATGACGATCCGCGAAGAGTCCGCCTTCACTAATGTCTCGATCTTGGAATCGGAAACCGATTTCAGGAACTGCGGCTGGGGCGGCGCGATCAGATATGGTTCCAAAGCCGTCATTTCCCCGGCAAGTTTTTTGAAGTCGTAATACGGTTGCGTGTTGTGACGCGTGTACCATTCTCCCTCGATGCCCTGCGCGCTCACAAATCCCCACCAGAGAATTCCATTCGCTCCGTTAACGATGGAGCTATACGCGGTGGATTTCATCTGGTCGTACGTGGGAAACTTTCCCCATTGGCGGAACAGTTGCAGCACCATCCAGACCGGACGGCTGTGGTCCACTTGCCGTTCCGTTTCGCGAGTCCACAGGGGCACGCGAAGCAAAGGCGGTGAATAAAAGGGCAGCGAGGGCATCCTGAGCTTCAATCCCAGCGAATACTCGTCGGCGTTAATCGGGACGCCCACTGGGTAGGGATCACATCCGATCACGTCTGTGGCATCCCGCCAGCGAAAAATCTGAACGGCATTGATCAGCGCTCCAAACGTGACCGATCCGGGATTGCCTTCGCGCAAAACTTTATACTGATCGAAAACCATCGGGAGCTCATCGAGTTTTGGCTCGTCAAATGTGTAATAGCCCAATGTCGCTCGTTTGCCGCGCAGCATTTTTGCGGCAAGTTCCCAGAGTTTCTGATCGTTCAGCGACGCCGCCCAGAACGGACGATAGCGGTTCGGCTTCACCCAGTTGTTGACGGTCTGCAGATAGCCGACGCCGCGCGCCTGGAGCGCCTGCAGCGCTGGGTCGAGATTGTCGTACACAGCCGGCGCCCCAGGCAACATTGCTGACCATGGCGCAAAATTGATCAGGGCATTTATATCCGTGTCCTGATAGTTAGCCAGCGTGGTCTTTCCATCAAAGCCTTTGATTGAATCTTCATATTCCTTCGCCGTGCGGTACATGCATCCCCGGCAGCGAATGCCACTAAACCGGTCGTAGACGCCCCAGACGAATTCCTTCTTTCCGTTGTGGACCAGGAAATTGTCCGTGTCGATGTAGCTGACGAAGCTGCCCCTGAATGCGGCGCTGACCTTCGTGATGCGATAGTCCGGATAACTGGCAAGAATCTTCCCGGTGGAATCCAGCAAATTTTCGTGCAACAAATACGAACCGAGCGCCAATTTCGAGCCGTCAATTGTGATTTCCTGCGCCCCCGCCGCTGCCGGTTTCGTCACGGTGGCGATGGCAGCGCCACCCTCGAGCTGAACAATAATCTGTGCTTGCGCTCCCGTCGGCGCATTTGGAGTCGAGACGCGGAGGCGAATCTGCTGCGGGCCTGACTCCCAGAGGTAGCCCCGGAAATTTGGATAAAGTAAGAAGCCGGAAATCGGCGACGGGAGTTCAGGTTGGGCGGTGACGTCGTCGAACCAGAGAGTGCCCGACGGGGTCTGACCCTTGGGGCTGGAAACTACCAGTCGGGTGCGAAGCGCGTCGCCCTTGTGCAAAGGCAGCAGATCAACGTGGGGGAGAACGATGTGGGTCCAATCGGAACCGATTGCAGTTGGATTCGTGCTGGCGACGGGAAGCGTCCCGGCGGTATCGTCGAATACGTACAACCTTGCTTGGAGATTGCTGTCGCTGCTCGCCTTCACCCATGCGCCGAGCGTGTAAGAAACGTTCGCTTTGTACGCAAATGTAGGGGCAAAAGCGGCCAACGGACATAACAAGCCTGCATTGAATCGGAGAGATTTGCCGCCGGCGTGAGCGACGGAAGAATCAACGCTCCAACACTTGGGGACTACCCAACCTTCGGTTCCCGCTTCGAAATTTCCGCTTAACACACTGGGGCCAAGCTCTCCTTCGGGTGGCAACGCCAAAAGGCCGCCGGGAGCCGTGGACCCTAGTCCGAGCCTGTACTTTTTATGCCGCTTGGCATCGACAGTAGTTGGAATGAGTAAACAGAGGATTACGAGAAGGGTGCAACAGATATCGAAGGCAAAACAGAGCCTTGTCTGACGAGAGACGGTCATTCGCAATTCTCCCGTTCAATCATACCGCAGGGCCAGCCCACATCGCACGAGGTGTAGCGATTCGCGCGGAGTCAGACGCGCCGTAAACGGCGATTGACTTCTTCTCGTACGGAAGTGGGAAAAAGCGCGAAGACCGCTCGTGCCAACAGTCCGAAGTTATGTGTCTCCCGGAACCCATCACGGAGCGCTTTGGCTGCTTCTCTTGGTTGGCCCTGGCGAACGTAATGCCATGACAAATGCTGCGACATGTTCGAAATGCCCCATCGAGCCGAACGCACCACTTCGCTGTCCGCCCGCTGCTTGTGCATCTCATTTGCGAGCATTTCTATTGTGAGTGTCTTGTCTTTTACCAAGTGCTTCCAGTGAGTGGCGTCTTCTTGGACACGAATAACCGCCAAGGGCTGGTCTATATAGCCGAAACGAAACGACCTCGAAAATTCGAGCAGGAATTTCCAATCGCTCCCCGACGGCCACGATTCATCGAACAAATTCGTCTTCAGAAGTGCTTCCCGCCGGAAAGTGAGGGCTATCATCTTAATGAATACTTCCCGAAGCAGACATAAATAGGTCTGACGCTGACCGAGCGCCACGCCCTCCCTTGAGGGTTCCTTCGGGAGAAATTTGGAGAAATTGGGCGACCGCCTCATAAACGATGGGGTGAATTCTCCTCGGTCCGTTTTTTCCAAGTCGCTAAAGACGGCCTGAACTTCAGGATGGGTGTCAAGAAACCGCACTTCGCGTTCGAGTTTGTCGGGCTTCCAGAGATCGTCTGAGTCCAAACTGGAGACGTACTCGCCCGCTGCGGCTCGAATACCAGTGTTATATGCGGCGGCGCAGCCAGCATTCTCGTCTTTTTTAATGTACTTGACGCGAGGGTCAGTGAAAGACGCGGCAACCTCAGCGGTATTATCTGTCGACCCGTCATCGACGATGATGACCTCGAAATCCTGGAAGGTTTGAGAAAGGACACTCTGGAGGGCTTCCCGGATGATCCAGGATCGGTTGAAGGCTGGCATGACAACGGAGACTTGCATGGGGCTATCCTCGGGTTTCTGCACGGACCGTTCGAGATTGCATAGTCATAATACAATGGGAGTTCGCCGCATCATATCTTCGATGGTCGCCGAGGGAGTAGTGTTACATGCGAGTTTAGAATATCCAGTAATTATACTGCGGTGCGCATACTCACAATAAACCGAGAGTTCCCCTCACGGTATCTTTCAATCATCGAAAGTGTTCTAGCATACAGCCTTGCAGAATGACGGCAGAACGATCATTTGGAGGATCCGGATGAGGCTAAAGCCGCCTTGTCCCGCAGGACAAGGCAGCTCGAGGTCGAGTACGCTACTGCAATTTGATGATATAGACATGCGCTTCGTAAGGTGCGAAGGAATCGGTGAAGGTGTTGCCGCTGAACGATACTGCGCGGCCTTCGCTGTACACGGTCACCGAAGTGGCGGTGGACTGAACGAGCGAGGAAAGATTGAACGTCACGTTACTGACCGACGAGACGGAATCGCTGGTCGCGAAAATAACGATCTGTTTTGGGTCCGCCTTGACCAGCGTCTCGATCTTCGCGTTCGATACCGACGTCAGCAATTGCGGCTGCGGCTGTGCAATCAGGTATGGCTGCAACGCCTGAACTTCCCCTGATAGCCGCTTGAAATCGAAATAGGCTTGGTAGTTCTGGCGTGTGTACCACTCTTCTTCCATGCCCGCCGCACTCACAAATCCCCACCACATGATGCCATTTGCGCCGCCGATGATGGCCTTATATGCCGATTCTTTCATTTGCTCATAGACTGGAAACTGTCCCCACTGACGCCAGAGTTGAAGCACCATCCAGACCGGGCGACTATTGAAAACCTGTTGCTCAGCGCCCTTCGTCCAGAGGGACACTCGTACGGTTGGAGCGATATAGGAAGGCGAGGTAGTGGCAACTTCCGGGCTTCCAACCGCGAATTCATCCGGTCCCACGGGAATACCGACTGGATATGGGTCGGCGCCGATGACATCGCTCGCATCTTTCCAACGATAAACCTGGTCGGCGGTGATTAACGCACCCCACGTGACGGAACCGGGGTTGCCCTGGCGCAATGTTTGATACTGCGCAAACACGCCCGGAAGCAAATTGAGCTTCGGCTCGTCATACGTGTAGTAGCCGAGCCCACCGGATTTCCCATTCATCATGCTCGCCGCTAATTGCCACAGTTGTGGGTCGCTTAGCGATCCAGCCCAGTTCGGCCGGTACTGATTGCTTGCAATCCAGTTGTTGACCGTTTGCAGATAGCCGACGCCGCGAGCCTGAAGCGCCTGCATCGCCGGGTCCAGGAGATCGTAGACGGCTGGAGGACCGGGCGACATCGCGGACCACGGTGCGAAGTTGGTCATGGCATTCAACTGCGTGTCCTGGTAATTGGCCAGCGTGCCCATGTTGTTGAAGCCGGCGATGTTTGCGTTGTAGGCCGCGGCTGTGGTGTACATGCATCCACTGCAGCGAGCGCTGCTGGTGCGGTCATAAACGCCCCAGACGAATTCCTTCTGGCCGTTGTGCACCAGGAAATTGTCCGTATCCACGTAGTTCACCAGGCTGGTCTTAAATGCGTCGCTTACCTTCGTGACGCGATAGTCCGGGTAACTCGCCACTACCGCTCCGCTGCTGTCGAGTAGATTGGTGTGGATGAGATAAGAACCCAGCGCCAATTGCGAACCGTCAATGTCGATTTCCTGAGATGCCTGTGCGGCTTGTTGAACCGTGTTGACCGTGCCGCCACCTTCCTGTTGCACGACAATCTGATCCGTCATGCCGGTAGGATTGCCTGTTTCGACGTGAAGGCGAATCTGCTGCGGGCCGCTCTGCCAGAGATAACCGCGGAAATTGGGATAGAGAAGAAAAGTCGAAATGGGCAGAGGAGTTTCGGGCTGAGCGGTCGCGTCGTCGAACCACAACGTTCCGCTTGGAGTTTGGCCCGCCGGCGCCGACACAACAAGGCGGGTCTCGATGTTGTCGCCATTGTGCAATTGAAGCAGATCGAAATCCGGTGCCGTGACATATGTCCAGCTGGTGCCTATGGCTACGCGGCTGCCGCCGCCAACCGAGAGGCCGCTATCCGTGCCGTCAGCTAGGTCAATTTGAGCCTCAAGATTGCTCCCGCTCGAGGCTTTGACCCACACGCCAATCGTGTAAGAGGTGTTCGCCTGGAAGACGAAACTTGGCGCGTACGCGGCTTTCGGACTTGCACATGTGTTGAAACGCAAAGAGTGGGATCCGGTATGCGCCACAGTGGCGTCCACCGTCCAGCATGCTGGAATGTACCAGCCAGTGGTTCCTGATTCCAGGCCGCCGTTGGGCAGAACGTTGGTTCCGAGCGGCCGGCTCGGTGCTAATGCCATTAGGCCCCCGGCAAGTGTGGATCCGAGTCCGACGTTCGGAGTGGTTCCGCTCGAAATCGTGATGCTCAGGGACTGGGAAGCGGTATCCATTGGCATCGCTGAGTCGTTAACCTGAGCCACGAAGGAATACTGGCCTGCCGCGGTTGGAACTCCGCCGATAGCGCCACTCGAGCTATCAAATTGCAAGCCCGGAGGAAGTTGTCCTGAGGCGATGGTCCAGTTATAGCCGGGAGTTCCACCAGAAGCTTGGATGACTGTCGAGTAGCCTTGTCCCACTGCTCCAGAGAGCAACGAAGTGGTGGTGATTGCCAGCGAAGACGTAGCACTCGCCGGATTGACTTGTATACTCAGGGACTGTTGCGCCGAATGACCCGCTGCGTCTGAAACACCCACAGCAAAGGAGGAGGTGCCCGTTTGCGACGGAGTGCCGGAAATTGCTCCTGAAGTACCGGAAAGAATAAGGCCGACCGGAAGGGCACCCGACTTAATGCTCCATGAATAAGGGGCCGTGCCACCTGATGAAGAAAGGCTTGCTTGATATGCGACTTGTTGCTGGCCACTTGGAAGATTGGCCGTTGTAATCTGCAGAGACTGTGTGGCGGCCGCAACACTAAGAGTGAAGCTACCGACTACGGACTGCAATGGAGATGAAGAGTCCTTGACCAGAAGGGAGAAGCTATATTTGCCCGCCACGGACGGCATGCCTGCGATTGCTCCGCTTGCTGCTGTCAGACTTACCCCAGCGGGCAAGGACCCAGCGGAAACACTCCACATATATGGCTGCTTTCCACCGGATGCGGATAACGAGGTCTGATAGGAACTGTTAATTTGAGCTGTTGGCAATCCAGAGGTGGCGATCGTCAGGCGGCCAGGCAGCGCGTTGGACGGTCCCGTACCGGCACCCTTAGTTAGCCCGCACCCCGAGACATAGAGCAACATCAGCATGACGGTTAAGATTCCCCCGATCTGCTTCCATTGCAAGTCGCGGCGATAGATCTTGCCGATTCTAGCGTCGAATCCGTGCGAGGTGCCAAATAGGTGCGACGTGTAGGGTCCCATCATCATCACTCTCCAAGGGTTGCTTGATCTGAGTTGATGAGTAATGGTACTCAGCGCCGCGCTTTCAGACACCTGCTCGGTGGTCGCGAAAAGGAACAGGGGACGGTCTGCCCGATTTATGTCCCGCAGGACAGGCAAATCCCGCAAGTAGCCCCCAGTAAAGTCGCCAAGACGGCACCTCCACACGCCTCAAAAGAATCGGGATTACGTGCCCGGGGAATCTGCATGCTCGAAGTTCGCGGCGGGCATCTGAAGCAGTTTGGCTGAAAGAGAGGTCGTGGCCCGTGAATGTGCAATATGTTGCATATATTGCATTACGAAATATTTCGCATTTCAAACCATTGGGCCAAAATAAATTATAAAGCTATACGTTTCATGCACATATAGACGTGGCGAGGCTTGTTAAATATTTGAATTAGGCACTAATCTTGCACAGATGATTGGCAGAATGCGCACTCATCCATGCCGAAAAAATCGGCATGGTAGAAGCGGAATCGGCGAGGGAACCGGCCGGAAGGGAAGAAGAAGAAAGTAGCGGCAACTTAATAGCTATGACAACCGCGAGGCAGATCTTAGGCGCCGGTTTAAAAACTCGCCGATGGGTAATACCAACCGTTCTCTTATCCGGGCTGGTTCTATTACTATATGCATCAGTTCTCAAAGGATTGGTGTTGAATTGGTGGCAGGATCCGAATTACGGCCACGGATTTCTGGTACCCCTTTTTGCGGGGTATGTTTTATGGAAAGAGCGCTTCCGTTTGGCGCGCCTGCCAGCCCGGCCAGCCAACTTTGGCCTGCTGGTCATGGTGGGCGCGATCGGGCTGCTTCTGGTCGGATCGTTGGGCGCAGAGCTTTTTTCCAGTCGCTTTTCGCTGATTGTTCTCGCGGGCGGTATGGTTATATTTCTGGCCGGATGGAAGATGTTGCGGGCGGTTTTATTTCCATTGGGATTTCTGATCCTGATGATTCCCCTTCCCGCAATCGTTTTCAATCAGATCACGTTTCCACTGCAACTGCTGGCGTCGCGATTCGCCACATTTTGGCTACAGTTGATTAACGTGCCGGTGTTGCGCGAAGGAAATTTAATCATTCTTCCGAATTACACGCTCGAAGTGGTCGACGCGTGCAGTGGAATTCGATCTCTAATGACATTAATTACGCTGGCATTCGCCTACGGATACTTGGCGGAGAGTCGAAGATGGGCTCGCTATCTTCTGGTGGTCTTGATGATTCCGATCGCGATCGTGAGTAATGCGATACGAATTATGGGCGCTGGGGTGCTCACATACCATCTTGGTCCCGCTGCCGCCGAAGGTTTTTTTCACGAATTTTCCGGCTGGGTGATTTTCGTTGCCGCCTTGATTCTAATGTTTGGCTGTCACTGGGTCTTGCGCAAAATTCCCGGCGGCGAAAGGAGTACTCCGAGTGCGTAGCTTGGGAATGAATGTAAGGCTATGGATTGTCGCGCTCGTACTTTTGGGGGGGACAGCGCTGCTGCATGCGATGAGCCACGGAGAAGCGGTGGTTGCGCACGCCCCGTTGCGAGATCTTCCCAATTCGATCGGGGATTGGACGGGCCATCAGCAACCATTGCAGCAACGCATTGTCACGGCCTTGAACCTTACTGACTACACGAATCGGCTGTACGAGAGTCCTGCTGAGGCGCCCGTGCAACTGTACGTGGGCTACTATGCCAGCCAGCGCACCGGTGACACGATTCACTCACCTAAGAATTGCTTGCCGGGCGCCGGATGGGATCCCATTCGCTCGGACTATGCCACCATTCCGCTTCTGGACGGCCGGAAGATCGTCGTGAATGAGTACGTGATTGAACAGGGGCTGGATAAGGAACTTGTCTTCTATTGGTATCAGGGACGCGGACGCGTGATCGCCAGCGAATATTGGGGAAAGTTCTGGATGATCGCGGACGCGATTACGCGCAACAGAACTGACGGCGCGCTCGTTCGTCTGATCACTCCGATCGGCAATAACGAAAGTGTGTCCGAAGCCAACGCGCAGCTCACGAAATTCGCGCAGCAGATTTTTCCGTACCTCGACAAATTCATTCCGAACTAGGCGCCATATTACGGAGGAAGTGCATGAAAGAATCACTAAGACGGGTCAGCGGAGTTCTAGCACTGGCACTGGCGGCTTCATTTCTCTTGACCTCCTGTTTCCGGAACCCGGAGAAATCGAAATTGAACTACGTTGCCAAGGGCCAGGCCTATATGAAGAAAGGCCAGTATTCGAGCGCCGTGATTGAATATCGGAACGCCCTGAAGATCGACCCGCGTTACGTGGACGCATACATCAAGCTGGCTCAGGCGGACGAGGCGCTCCATGACGGTAATTCGGCCTACGCCGCGCTCGAAAAGGCGGTTCAGATTGACCCGAATCGCGTGGATGCCCGGTTGGAGCGGGCGAAGCTGATGATCGCGGCGCGGCTATTCCCCAAGGCGGAGGACGATGCAAATTTCGTTCTCAAGCTTGACCCGAATAATGCAGATGCCTATCGAATCCGGGGTTCTGCCTTTGCAGCGGAAAAGAAGTACGACCAAGCTTTGCAGGATTATTCCAAGGCAGCAAAGTTGGAGCCCACGGAAGCAGGGCCGCATCTGGATGTTGCTCTAGTGGATATGGCCTTGCATCGGTTTCCGGAGGCCGAGCAGAGTATGAAGCAGGCCATTCAGGTCGCCCCGAACTCGGTGCAATCCTACGTGGACCTCGCCAATTTTTATCGGTTGCAAAACAAAATTCCCGAAGCGGAACAAATTCTGCAACAGGGAGTCAAATGGAATCCCAATGCGATTCCTATCTACATCGATTGGGCCTCGGTGCTCGCCAGCGCCGGCAAGCAGGCAGACGCGGATAACGTCCTCGATCAGCTTCGCAGACAGGTGCCGCAATCGCCGGACGCCTCGGTCAGCATCGGAGACTTTTACTTCCAAAGAGAAATGACCGATCAGGCGCTGACGGAATATAAGCGCGGATTGGCGGTGGCCTCGAAAGAGCCGTTGCAAGTGCGGCTGACAATTCAGGAACGCATCGAGGACCTGTACTTAAGCACCGGCCAATCGGACCAGGCGGTCGCACTCGACCAGGAAATCATGAAGGAATCCCCGAAAGACGTTACGGGTCGTATTGGGCACGGACGCCTGCTGATGGCCCAAGGTAAGTCCCAGGAGGCAGTGGACGAGTTGCAGAAAGTTGCGGCAGACGCAGCGGACTCACCACAAGCGCATTATTACCTGGGCATGGCGTATTGGCAGGACAATGACCCTGGTCAAGCGGGTACCGAACTACAAAGCACTCTTCGGATTTCGCCCGGCCTTCCGATAGCGTTGCGCGCGCTAACGCAGCTGAACGAAGCGCAAGGGAATTTTGCGGTAGCTCAAATCTATGCCCAGGAGCTGGTCCAGAAGGATCAAAAGGATTCCAGCTACCGGCTCTTGCTCGGGGGAGTTCTGCTTCGCCAAGGTGCGGTAAAGAAAGCCGAGGAACAACTGATGACGGCGAGAAGCCTGGCTCCCGCGGATCCCTCGGTACATGTCGCACTAGGTCAGCTCTACGCGGCGGAGAAGAAAATTCCAGAAGCCCAGAAGGAGTTTGAGGCCGCGGTGAGTGAGGCTCCGACCAGCAGTTTCGTTGTGGGTCAGTACGCGGATTTCTTGAACGGGAATGGACAACAGGCAAAGGCGCTTTCCGTCGCTCAGCAGTTAGTTACGGCAAACCAGAATGACCCAGCGGGGCACCTGCTTTTGGGATCGATCCAACTTGCCGATAAGAACTATGCTCCGGCGCGTTCGGAGATTGAAAGAGCCATTCAATTAAATCCCAAACTGTTTGAGGCCTATCTGCAGTTGGGGCAATTGTTTCGCGACCAGGGAGATGACAATGACGCCGCACAGGCTTATGAGAAAGGTTTAGCGCTGCAGCCGCGATCCGCGCCAGTGGCGACCGCAGTCGGGAACATTTACCTGAATGAAGGGAACCTCGACAAGGCCAGTCAAAAGTTCCAGCAAGCTCTGGCAATTGATCCCGGCATGGCCATAGCCGCCAATAACTTGGCCTGGGTGTATGCCGAACAAGGAAAGAATCTCGACGTGGCCCTCGGTCTCGCGCAGAAGGCGAAATCCTTGAATCCCGAAGCCTCTTCCTTTTCGGATACTTTAGCTTGGGTGATGTACAAGAAGGGAGATTATTCGGGGGCGATACCTTTGCTGCAGGATTGCGTGAAGAAGGATCCCAAATCGGCCCAGTACCGTTATCACCTCGGCATGACGCTGCTCGCAAGCGGGCAAAAGAACAAAGGCAAATTGGAGCTCCAAACAGCGCTGCACATGAAACTGGACAGCGCGGATGCCCAGCAGGCCCGTCAAGCGCTGGGACAAGCGCAGTAGAGTAGAGCGATATGCAACCGATTGCAGATAAAGTCCACGGCGCTTCAGAATGAAATGGTACCAGAACCATCAGTTGTAAGGGACTAGGGCATAGCTTCCATATAAAATCATTTTTATGAGCGACTTGCGCGGAACGCTGAGGCCCGTGAAAGGGCATAGTTTTGGCAGTAGACGTGCAATATCTGCCTACGGGGAATGGTAGTTCGGGGAAAAATTCGAGGAGGAGACAAATGGTAAGAACGATCACTAAAATTGCAATGGGCAGTCTTTGCTTGATGGTGCTCGCTTTGTATGCCCCACAAGCTAAGGCCACGCCTTCCGATTTCCAGTGCGGTCTCAGTTGCGGCACGATTCAGGTCAGCGGTGGTAACTATTCATCCGCTGGTCTCTTCGTCGAGGCGTTGAGCTTTAGTCTACCGGGTTTCACGAATCCGGACGGTCCCGATGAGACCGGAGAATCCTTCCTCATCTCATTCAATACGTCCACAAATTTTTTCCAGATTACGGACTCGACGGACAGCGACGTGAAGCTGGTAGGAAGTATTGTAAAAGTGCAAACGTCTAGCGGGGAAGTGACATTGGATGTGATGTTCACGACGCCTAGCGGCTTTCAGAGCTCCGCTACGTTTCACTTTGACCTTTCGGGCGGCGGCACTTCGTGTGGAACGGGTTGCACTGACTTCCAGGCGTTCAGCGTTGACGTCCCTGTCACGCCGACGCCGGAGCCAGCCAGCTTGCTGCTGATGGGCACGGGCCTGCTGGGTCTTGGCGGTGCAGTTCGCCGTCGCTGGTTGAAGTAGTTTTCGGAGTCAATCTGGCGGTGGCTCGAATGAGCTGCCGAGAGTGATTTGCCTCCTCCATAGTTTTGGCGCCTCCGCTGCTACCCTCGATCGAGGATGGCGGCGGGGGTGCTCAACTTTTTGTTTTACTCCTGCGATGTGCGCTACCTTCATTTTCAGTTTTTCGCATCCGTAGTCGTTCCGGGCAACCCGACGGTTTGTTTCTGATGAGGAACAGTCTCACAATGCGTCCCCACGTCCATCCTCCAAACGGCGCTGACGATTCCTGTTTTCCCATCTAGCCTCTAACTTCCAACCTCCGGAATGGCTGGGGCGGTTGGATTCGAACCAACACCGTCTGCATTAACAGTGCAGCGTCCTACCGATTGGACCACGCCCCAAGCAGGCTCCAGCAGCCTCACATCGTAAATGATTGCCAAACCTTTGCGAGGAATTTCGTGGATTGACGGGGAAGATATTGTACGACTGAGAGAACCGGCCTTGACGCCGACTTTCGCTTCTGAAATCTAGCTTCCAGCCTCTGGCGCCCAGCCTCCAGGCACACCCCCGCCGTTAGAGGGTAGGTATTGTTTGGAAATTTCGGCGGAGTGTGTGGGGGAAGGAAGCCGGCCCAGCCCTCAATCCCCTAAAGGGATCCTCGGCTTGTCTTCCCCCGACGTCGCCTTATTACGCACGCCGCAAGCCATTTCTAACCCATTCTGTTTCAGCATCTTAGTGATTTACACAGGGTAAAAATCTCCACCTCACTGTAAATTCTCCCCGCGCTCCGGGATTTCCCCCCGTCTCGGCCGTCGTCTATACCTGTACTCGCAGCGTGCCAGGCGCCCCACCGGTGAACGTGGAGAGAAAATTGGTCATTCACCCGTCTTGCTTGACCCTTGCACTGTCGCCTTGCTATGTTGGTAGGTTAACTTGGGCGTATTCTCCGCGCTGTGCGGCGGCGACGCCTGTGTGATCTCTTCCGACATGGCTCTTAAACAAATCGTCATTCGCGGCGCGCGTCAGCACAACCTCAAGAACATCAATCTCGAAATTCCGCGCAACTCGCTGACCGTCATCACCGGGCTTTCCGGCTCGGGCAAATCCTCGCTCGCTTTCGACACTTTGTACGCCGAAGGCCAGCGCCGCTACGTGGAGTCGCTTTCCGCCTACGCGCGCCAGTTTCTTGACCAAATGGAGCGCCCCGAAGTCGATTCCATCGAAGGCCTCTCCCCCTCCATCGCCATCGAGCAGAAAACCACCACGCGCTCGCCGCGCTCGACCGTCGGCACCATCACGGAAATTTACGATTATCTGCGCGTCATTTACAGTTCGATTGGCACTCCGCACTGTCCGAATTGCGGCAAACCCATCGCGCGCCAATCCACCGAGCAAATCGTCCAATCCGTCCTCGCGCTGCGCCCCGACGAGCGCATCATGGTGCTCGCGCCCGTGGTCCGCGGCCGCAAGGGCGAATACAAAAAGGAATTCGAGAAGTTTGCCCGCGCCGGATTCATTCGCGCGCGCGTCGACGGCGACCTCGTCAATCTTGACGAGCCTCCGTCGCTCGGCCGCCGCCGCAATCACACCATCGAAATCGTCGTGGATCGCCTGCTCATCAAAGAAGGCGTCGCCAAGCGCCTCGAGCAATCCGTCGAGACGGCCCTCAAGCTCACCAGCGGCCTCGTCACAATTGCCATCGTCGGCGGCGAAGAGCAGATGTACTCCGAAAAACTCGCCTGCGCCGACTGCGGCATTTCCGTTCCCGTGCTCGAACCGCGCTCGTTCAGTTTCAATTCGCCCTACGGCGCATGCCCCGAATGCCACGGCCTCGGCTCGAAATACAATTTCGATCCCGGAAAAATTATCGTCGACTGGTCCAAGCCGCTTTTCGAAGGCGCGCTTGGCCCTGGCGGCAGCTCCGCGAATCTTCAGCGTACGCTCAAACTCGCCGCGCTTGCGCACGGCTTTGATCTCGCCACGCCATTCGAAAAGCTTTCGCGCGCCGTCCAAAATTTGATTCTCCACGGCAATCCCGCTAATGGCCGGCCGACGAAAGGCCTGAATTTTCGCGGCGTCATCGATCATCTCGAACGCAATCTCGAAGAATCGGCTTCCGACGGCTATCGCGAATGGCTCGCGCAGTACATGTCGCCGACCACCTGCGCCGCGTGCGCGCAAAAGCGGCTGCGCCCCGAAAGCCTCGCGGTAAAAATTGGCGATTATTCCATCGCCGATTTCACCTCGCTCTCTCTCTCCGCCGCGCGCGCGGCCGTCGACAAGATTCTTCCTGGCCTCACGCCGCGCCAACTCGCCATCGCCGGCCGCCCGCTCAATGAAGTCGCCGAGCGCCTCGACTTTCTTCTCGCCGTCGGCCTCAACTACCTCACGCTCGATCGTTCCGCTGCAACACTTTCCGGCGGCGAAGCCCAGCGCATTCGCCTGGCCACGCAAATCGGCTCGCGCCTTCGCGGCGTTCTTTATGTTCTCGACGAGCCTTCCATCGGCCTGCACGCGCGCGACAACGGCCGATTGCTCGGCACGCTCGAAACCTTGCGCGACCTTGGCAACACGGTCCTGGTGGTCGAGCACGACGAAGAAACGATTCGCCGCGCGGATTACGTTGTCGATTTGGGCCCGGGCGCCGGAAAAGCCGGCGGCCATCTGGTCGCTTCGGGCGCGCCATCCGAAATTGCCGCGAATCCAAATTCCCTCACGGGACGCTACCTCTCCGGCGATTTGAAAATTGCCGTCCCCGAAAATCGCCGCAAGCCCAACGGCAAATCGCTGAAAATTATCGGCGCGCACGCCAACAATTTGAAAAATATCGACGTCGAATTTCCGCTCGGCCTCCTCACCGTCATCACCGGAGTTTCCGGCTCGGGCAAATCCACGCTCGTCAACGACATTCTCTATCGCGCGCTCGCGCAAAAACTGTACCGCTCCACGGAAACTCCCGGCGCGCATCGCTCTATCGCCGGCCTCGAGCATCTCGACAAAGTCATCGAAATTGACCAGGCGCCCATCGGCCGCACGCCGCGCTCGAATCCCGCCACCTACACCGGAGTCTTCACGCCCATTCGCGAACTTTTCGCCATGCTTCCCGAATCGCGCGAACGCGGCTATCGCCCCGGCCGCTTCAGCTTCAATGTGAAGGGCGGGCGCTGCGAAGCCTGCCAGGGCGACGGCCTGCGCCGCATCGAAATGAATTTTCTGCCGGATGTTTACGTCATGTGCGAAGTGTGCCGCGGCCGCCGCTACAATGCCGAAACGCTTTCCGTGCGCTACAAAAATTACTCGATTTCCGATTTGCTCGAAATGCCCATCGAGGACGCGCTGCCCATTCTCGAAAATATTCCGCAGATCAAGCAGAAGCTCGGAACCATGGTCGATGTGGGCCTCGGATACGTCCAGCTCGGCCAGTCCGCCACCACTCTTTCCGGCGGCGAAGCCCAGCGCACCAAACTCGCGCGCGAATTATCCCGCCGCCAGACCGGACGCACGCTTTACATTCTCGACGAACCGACCACTGGCCTGCATTTCGACGACGTGAAAAAACTTCTCGACGTTTTGAAGCGCCTCGTCGATTTGGGCAACACGGTCATCATCATCGAGCACAATCTCGACGTCATCAAGCAAGCCGACTGGCTCATCGACCTCGGCCCCGAAGGCGGCGATGGCGGCGGCCGCATCGTCGCCCACGGCACCCCCGAGCAAGTCGCCCGCAACAAAAAATCCTACACCGGCCAAGCCCTAGCCCCCGCCCTCAACGGCGCTGGCAACGGCCACGCTGCCGCATCAAGCAAATAAAATTACGTTGTCATTCCGAGGAGCCTCGCGACGAGGAATCTGCTTTTGTGGTATAAAGTTTTCGATTCGCCGATGCGAACCTATCGAGCCATCTGCGCCTGCCTATTCTTCTGCTGCTCTGCCGTTTTGTTCTTCACAACGCCAGCTTTCGGCTTTTGCTTTCAGCCGAACCCGTCCGTTAGTTGCGAATTCCTCGACAGCGATGCTGTATTCGTCGGAAAAGTCATTTCCATTCGTGCGGTACCTGGCGGACAATTCACTGATGGCTGGTACTACCGTCTACAGGTTGAGCAACGTTTCCGAGGTCCGCGAGCTGCGACCATTGAGGTCTACACGGGAAATGATAGCGGCAGATTTCCACTGCAACTGGGCCATCAGTACCTGCTATTTGCAACCGCGTACAAAGACCGACTGGAAATCGCCGACTGCGGCAATTCGGCATTGTTCTCCGAGGCAAAGGGCGCTATCCGAGAACTCGAGAAACTGAAAATTCCAAAGGATGCTCGCATCGAGGGTCGCATTTCCTTTTCGGGCATTCCAGGTAATGGCCCTCACGAAAGCGGTGTGTATGTTGTCATCCGCGGAAAGGGAAGAACCTATTCTGCAATTAGCAACCGCGACGGCTGGTTCCGTCTTCATCTGCCACCGGGTCAGTATTCGGCGACCGCCCAGCAGATTCCTCACTGGAGCATAATTCCCTATGACCTTAGCTATGATGATCCGGAACATTTTGTGGCGCGCAAAGGTCATTGCTCTGGATTGCAATTTGTCGCCACTGCGAAGTGAATTCGGTCTTGGTCTCCTGTGCCGTTTCGCGCAGTGAATTAGAGTTGCGAAATCCGATTGGCGGGAGGCTGCGAGGGGCCTATAATCCGATTATGAAACACCTCACTCTCCCCATCGTTGTCGAAGCCGATTCAGACGGCTACTTCGTTTCCTGTCCCGCGCTTCAGGGTTGCTACAGCCAAGGGGACACATACGAAGAGGCGGTTGAGAACATCAAAGACGCCATTCGGCTGCACATCGAAGACCGCCTTGCTGATGGCGAGGAAATCCCCGAGCACGTTTCCGTAAGTCTTTCCACGGTTGAAGTCGCTGTCTGATGCCGAAGCTCCTGCGCCTGACTGCCCGAGAAATTATTGCCGTCTTGGAGAAGGCGCCTCGAGGAAATCGGCGGCGGCGCCGGGCGCGTTTCTGAACTTTACAAACGGTGGGGGCCGGTTTGCGGCGTTTGCTATAATGCGACGCCATGCCTGAGCCAAAGTTCAAGCCGCCGCGGTATTTTGTTGTGGAAGGGCCGATACGCGTTGGGAAATCGACGCTGGCGAAAATACTGGCGGAACGCTTGCATGCGCGGCGGGTCTTCGACTGCGACGACAATCCGTTTTTGGGACAATTCTATGACGAGAAGCCCGGAGCGGCATTTCGCGCGCAGATGTATTTTCTGATGGAGCGGCACCAGCGGCTGATGGAAATTGACCGCGAGCAGAAGCCAGGACCGGTGGTAAGCGATTTTCTGTTCGAGAAAGACAAAATTTTCGCGTACGTCAATCTGGAAAACGAAGAGCTGAAGGTTTATGAAAAATATTATGAAATGCTGGCGGCGTCCGTAGCCACGCCGGATCTGGTGATTTATCTGCAGGCCAAGCCGGAAGTGCTGCGGCAGAGGATTTCGAGAAAAGGCGCACGCAGCGAATCGAATATCTCGCCGGAATATCTGGAGACGGTCGCGCAGGCGTACGAGCATTTTTTCTTCCGGTACTCGGCATCGAATTTGCTGGTGGTGGATACGTCGGACATTGATTTCGTCGAGCGGAACCAGGATTTGCAGGAGCTGTTGCGGCGGCTGCGCCAGCCAGTGAAAGGGACGCAATATTTTTTGCCGCTGGGACCGGAGTGACGTTGAAAGAATTTCTCAGCAAGCTGTTAGGTTTGCCGGGCCACGCCGTGCGCTCGTTACATCAATTCTTTTAGGTTGGGGGTGATGTCGCGGTGATACAAATCCAATTCTGCGAGCGGCTTCTCCTGTAATCCGGGGATTTTCGCTTTGAGGTGATCTTCGTACGTCGCCGTATCGAGCTTGTAATAAACGCCGAGAGGGATTCTTCCGCCCGGTTCCTGGGTTTTCAGAAGCGCTTGCGCTTTCTTTTGCGCGATTTCAACCGGATCGTCCGCGTTATGCACCAGTGGGTCGTAGTCGGTCTGATCGAGGCGGTAGAGGCGCGGCTGGCCTTCCACTTGTCCGGCGTAAAATCCCTTGGTGTGGAGATCGTTGTAGGTCGGGCAGGTCTGTAGGACGTCAACGAGAGCGCTGCCGCGATGCTGAATGGCTTGCGCGATAATTTCGGCAAGGTATTTCGTGTCGAGAGCGTAGCCGCGCGCGACGAATGTGTAGCCGCACGCCAGCGCCAGCAGCACGGGATTGATTGCGTCCATGATGGATGGCTCGGACATGGACTTCGTCTTTTGGCCTTTCGCGATTGTCGGCGAGGCCTGCCCCTTCGTTAATGCGTACACGTCGTTGTTCATCACCACGTAGGTGATGTCCAGATTTCGGCGGCCGCCGGCAACGAAATGGCCACCGCCGATGCCGTATGCGTCGCCGTCGCCACCCACGCCAATCACGGTGAGGTTGTGATTCGCGAGCTTCATGGCGGTGACGGAAGGCATGACGCGACCGTGCAACGTGTGGAACGAATACGCGTGCATGTAATGAGCGGTTTTGCCGGCGCAGCCGATTCCGCTGATTATCGCGACGCGATGCGGGGCCACCTGCAACTTCGCCAGCGCCATTTGCACCGCCGAGACCACGCCGAAATCGCCGCACCCCGGACACCAATCGTTATGAATATCCGCTTTGAAATCGTGCGCCTGAATGGTTTTCAGTTCCGGTGTCACTGTGCTCATTTTCGAAAATCTCCCGTTCACCACAAATGCTTTGACTGAGGACCCTGCCGCCCTCAGCGGTTAAAACCCCTGAATTTCCTGGGGTTTGTGGCACGGCTGAAGCCGTGCCCTGACTAAAGCCATTTATGCGATGGCTTCTAGCGATTATATCCCGGAGGCAGCGGCACCATTGGAGCGAGCATCTTGGGATGGGCTTCGCGGAGTTCGAGCATCTCGTCGAATTCCTGATTGCCGTCGCCGGGGACAACTATTTTCCCCTGCGAAATCACCAATCGCTCCGGCGCGCCGACCTGGGCCGCTTCGAGCGCCACGATAATTTCTTCCTCTGAAAACGGGCGTCCGTCATATTTAACGGCGTGGTGCTGCACGGAAATTCCCGTCTCGGTTCGAATCAGCTGGGCCAGTTGTCCTGAGTAATTCCCGTCGAAGCAAACTACGCGCTCCGCCCGCGACAGAATTTCCTTCACGGCTTCCCCGGGGAACGGCCGCATCATGCGAATATGCAGGGCAGCGTACTTGGTATGGTGCAGATCAAAGCGATGCAACGCATCGCGCACCGCGCCTTTCGTTGAGCCCCAGCAAACCGCGAGGACGGGAATTTTGCTGGGCGCCGCGGGTCCGAAGAATCGGTACTTCTTGCCATCGGGAATTTCGCGCGAGGCCATCGCGACTTTGCCCATGCGCTTTTCCATCATGGCCAGGCGGTTGCCGATGCCTTCGGTGATGTGGCCGCGGGGATCGTGTTCATCCGAGGTTGACCAGAAAATTCCGCCCGCCTGTCCCGGCAGCGACCGCGGGCTTAGGCCATCCTTGGTAAACGCATAGCGCTGGTAATCGCCATTCGTGTTCGTCGGCTTCATCAGGCCGCGATCGATCTTCAAATGCGAAGTCTTGAAGGGCGGCAGCGTCTGGTAACAGCTCGCCATGTGTTTGTCCACCAGCACGATCACCGGCAACTGATAGCGGTCGGCATAGTTGAAGGCGTCAAACGTATCGTAAAAGCATTCCTCAATATCGCCGGGTGCCATCACGATTCGGGGAATGTCGCCCTGCCCGGCATTCAGCGCGAACAGCAAATCGCCCTGTTCCTGGCGCGTGGGCAAGCCCGTCGAGGGGCCGCCGCGCTGATACAGGAGCACCACCGGCCCCGGCGCTTCCGTGATCGCCGCAAAACCAAGTCCTTCTGGCATCAGCGCGAATCCGGGGCCGGAAGTTGAAGTGGAAGTGCGCACGCCGCCATGCGCGCCCATGACCGCCGCGTCAATCGCGGAAACTTCGTCTTCGGTTTGCAGGACTACCAGATTGTGCTCGGCCTGATAGCCTTCGAGGTAAACGCTCTCATCCGTCGCCGGGCTGATCGGGTAATAGGTTTGCAGTCCGCAGCCGGCCTGAAGTTTCGCCATGCCGACGGCCTGCGTGCCCTTCACCATGATTTGTTCGCGTTTCGCCGGCGCCGGAGGGAGCGAGAATTTCAATTCATGCGAAAATCGTTCGCGCGCATATTCGTAGGCGTATTTGGCGGCGTTCACGTTCAACTCGGCCACTTTTCCGGCCTTCCCGCCAAAATTATCGCGGATGGCCTGAGCCACAGGCTCGAAATCAAATCCCAGCGCGCCCACCGACGCGCCCAACGCCAGTGTGTTCGTCATGATGCGGTACGCACGCGCCTGTCCGGGCTTGCCTGCTTCCGTGAGGGCGCGGTCGAGAAGTTCCGCGTAGGGCATTTCCCACAGGTAAACGTCCTTGCGTTCGATGGTCTCCGCGAATTTCTTTTGCTCCGCGTCGTAAAGAATTGCGCCCCCCGGCGCCACTTCGTGCACATGTCCGCGATGAGCGGGGAATTCGTGATACAGGTCGCCAATCAGGGTTTCTTCGTCGAGAGACGAGAGCAAGTGCACGGTGTCCACGTGCGAAGCAACCGGCTCGTCCGCGATGCGGAGCTTGTACGCGCTGTGCTTGCCCTTGATATTTGAGTGGTATTCAATCTGGCCGAAAACGTAATAGCCTGAGCGGCAAAGGGCCTTCGCCAATATCTCTGCGCTCACGTTGAGGCCGCTTCCCTGCGGCCCGCCAATCATCCAAGAAAAATACGGCGCCATTCGTCCCCCGCCCGTAAGATGCCAGCCAGATTCCAATGACAATACAAGTTCAGAAGGATCCGTTCAGCAAGGAAATCCCCACTTTCGGCAATCTCTAAGCGTAGCACAGGGCGGAAATTCGTAAAATGGAAAACCCCCAGCCTGCGATTGGATGCGCGGAACAGCGCAAAATCACCAGCGAACAGGAATTGGCGCATTCGGTTGGGGGCCGATGAAAGATGAGCGCCGTGTTTCCGTCTCGAGTTACAAGGCAAAAGTAAGGCGATAGAGCTATGCTATTTTAGCGGGGGTCGCAGGCTTCGTGAATTTGCCGGGCGGACGGCTGCTGTTACAAATGGCGCGTTGGCACGGCATGCGAGCACCAGCGAGATCACAAGTAGCAAACGAAATGGCGAAACGGGCGGCGAGCGCGACGAAAGCGGTGGTCACCATGGCCGATATTTTCGGTCCTGGCGGAATGCTGGAAAAATGCCATCCGGGATATGAATTTCGCCGCGCGCAGCTCGAAATGGCGGAAATGGTTGACGAGGCGTTTCAGAAGCACCAGCACGCGCTGGTCGAGGCGGGCACGGGAACGGGGAAAACACTCGCTTACCTGATACCGGCGATTCGCAGTGGGCAGCGAGTGGTGATTTCGACGGCGACAAAATCGCTTCAGGAGCAGCTCTTCCAAAAAGACATCCCGTTTCTGCGAAAATATTTTGCGCCGGAGTTGAAAGTGGCGCTGATGAAAGGGCGGAACAATTTCCTGTGCCGCCAGAAAGTTCATTTGATGGCGAATCAGCCCGTGCTGCGGGGGATGGACGAAATTGAATGGTTCGCGCAAATCCGCGACTGGGAAAAGGTGACGGAAACGGGGGATCGCGCGGAGCTGAATTTTCTGCCGGACGACGCGGAGCTGTGGAACCGCATCGATGCGCGCAAGGACGCGTGCACGGGACAAAAATGCCCGGAATTTCAGCGATGCTTTCTGACGGCGATGAGGCAGCGGGCGCAAGAAGCGGACGTGATCATCGTGAACCATCATTTGTTTTTTGCCGATCTGGCGCTGCGGCAGGACGATTTCGGGTCGATTTTGCCGGAGTACGCCGCGGTGATTTTCGATGAAGCGCATGAAATCGAAGACGTGGCGAGCGATTATTTTGGTCGGGCCATTTCGAGTTACAAATTCGACGAACTGTCCCGCGACGCGGAGCAGACGTTGCGCATGGTCGATGCGGCAACGACGGCGACTCGGCGGCCACTGGCGCAGATTCGCGAGCGAGCTCACACGTTTTTCGAGGTTTTTCCGGAGCGCGAGGGACGATTTCCGTTCGAGCAAGCGGATCGGACCGCGTTTCTCGAGCGCAATCGCGAGCAATATGAGGGGCTTGTGGCGGCGCTGAAACGGCTGGAGACGGAGTTGTCCGCACTCAATCCGAAACCAGAGGAAGTGCTGAACATAGCGCGGCGCGCGGCGGAATTGCGCCGGGAGCTTGCTTTCCTGCTGGAAAGCCAAGAGAAGGGCTATGTTTACTGGTTCGAGCGGCGCGGGAAGGGCGTCTACTTGGTGGCGACGCCGATTGATGTGAGCGAAATTCTACGAGAAAGATTATTCGAGCAGTTCGATACCGTTGTGCTCACGTCAGCGACGCTCGCCGTGGGCGGGCGGTTCGACTATGTGAAGCACCGGCTGGGGATTTCAGGGTCGCGCGAAGAAGTGCTGCCGCAGGAATTTGACTATCGCAGCCAGGTGCTGCTTTATATTCCAAAGTCGCTGCCCGACGTGCGGCATGGGAGCTTTTCGGCGCGGGCGGCGGAAGAAATCGCGCAAATCCTGAAGTTGACGCGGGGGCGCGCGTTTTGCCTGTTCACGAGTTACGCGCAGATGAGGGAGATTCACGAGCGGCTGGCGGGAATGATTCCGTTTCCGCTGCTGCTGCAAGGGACGGCGCCGCGTTCGGCGCTGCTCGATCGTTTCCGGGAGACGCCGGGAGCCGTGCTGCTGGCGACGGCGAGTTTTTGGCAGGGGGTGGATGTGCCGGGGTCGCAACTTTCGTGCGTGATTATCGACCGGTTGCCGTTTGCCGTGCCGTCGGATCCAATTGTTGCCGCGCGAGTGCGAGCGTTGCAGGAGGACGGCCAGAATCCTTTCGCGGAATATCAAGTGCCGAAGGCGGTGCTGTCGCTGAAGCAAGGCTTCGGAAGGCTGATTCGGTCGCGAAGCGACCGCGGCGTGCTGGCGATTCTCGACAACCGCATACAGCGGATGCAGTATGGTAGAATTTTCATCGAGTCGCTGCCCGAATACACCGTTACGCAAGACCTTGCCGAAGTGGCGCGTTTCACCGAGGAACTCTAAGCGCGAGTGTTTGCGCCAGACACAACGCGCCGCGTGCGGGACGGAAGCAGCAGGAGCCGGACGTGTACGAAGTGAGCGTGGACGAAAGTTTCGCGGCGGGGCATTACCTGCGCGGATACAAAGGGAAGTGCGAGAATCAGCACGGGCATAATTATCGCGTGCGGATTACTCTGGCGGGACAAGAGCTGGATAAGACGGGCCTGCTTTACGATTTCGTGCACCTGAAGCAAGTGATTCAGGCGGTGATTCGCTCGCTCGACCACAAGAACCTGAACGATTTCGCGCCCTTCGACACGCTCAATCCCTCCGCCGAGAATATTGCGCGATATATTTACGACGAGACGTCGAGGCAAATGCACGCGTCGCCGAATGGCGCGGCAGTATCGAGCATCACTGTTTGGGAAACCGACGTGACGGCCGCAACGTTTCGACCGTAACGCGAGGCACCATGAACCGAGCCTTCTTGATTATTGCGATTCCTGCTTTCATCGTTTCCTTCGTATGGCTCTACATTGGCTACGGATTGGCCGTGGCGGCGCCGGTGATCCTCGTGGAACTGGCGGCGGCGATTGGCGGGGTTATTTATCTGCGGCGGCGCGCGTCGCAAGCGGCGGGACACTGAGGCGAGAGTCAGCGTAAGACTTCGGCGCAAAACTAATGTTCATCACGGAAATTTTTAAATCGATACAGGGTGAAAGCAGCTACGCGGGGCTGCCGTGCATTTTTGTGCGGCTGACCGGCTGCAATCTGCGCTGCAAGTGGTGTGATACGGCGTACGCGTTCCACGGCGGCGCGAAATACGGCCTGGACGAGGTTTTGAAGCGTGTCAGTGAATTTTCGTGCGATGAAGAAGAGAACGGCGGCAGAAACATTCGTTTGGTTGAAATTACGGGCGGCGAGCCTCTGCTGCAGCCGGAGACGCCGGAACTGGCGCGGCAGCTTCTCGATTTGGGCTACACGGTGCTGATTGAGACGAGCGGCGAGCGCGATATCAGCACGTTGCCGCGCGAAGTGGTGAAAATAGTGGATGTGAAGTGTCCGGATTCAGGCGAGAGTGGAAGATTCAACCTGACGAATCTGGAAGCACTCGAACAGAAAGACGAAATCAAATTCGTGATTGCGAGCCGACGGGATTATGATTTCGCGCGGAAATTCATGACGGAACACCGGTTGCGCGACCGGGTTGAAGAAATTCTGTTTTCGCCAGTTTTTGCGGATCCGGCTGGGACGTGGCCCGCGATGGATGCGCGCTCGCTGGCGGAATGGATTCTGGCGGAGAATTTGCCGGTACGGCTGGGGCTGCAATTGCATAAATTCGTCTGGGATCCGGCGATGCATGGCGTATAGGATGCGGGCGCAAGCGGCTTGACTTGAGAGGCAACGCAGGAATGGCGGAAAAATCCAAAGCGGTTGTGCTCCTCAGCGGCGGGATGGATTCCTGCGTCGTAACGGCGATTGCGAATGAAACGCATACACTCGCCCTGCTGCACGCCAGTTATGGCCAGCGAACCGAGGAACGCGAGCGGCGAGCTTTTGACGCGATCGCCGATTTTTACGGCGCGGACGAAAGATTGGTTGTGCGGCTCGATGCGTTGCGGCAGATTGGCGGTTCGGCACTGACGGATCGGCGCATTGCCGTACCCGAGAATTTGCCGGAAAATTCGGCGACGATTCCGATCACTTACGTGCCATTTCGCAACGCGCATTTCCTGTCCACGGCAGTAAGCTGGGCCGAAGTAATTGGCGCAGAAGCAATTTTTATTGGGGCGGTGTCCGAGGATAGTTCGGGATATCCCGATTGCCGGCCAGAGTATTACCGGGTGTTCTCCGAGTTGATACGGATGGGAACACGGCCGGAGACGCGAATCGAAATCGTGACGCCGGTGATCCACATGCGTAAAAGCGAAATTGTGCGGAAAGGCGTGGAATTGGGCGCACCGTTGGACCTGACATGGTCATGCTACCGGTTCGACGAAGAGGCGTGCGGCGCGTGCGATAGTTGCCGCCTGCGGCTGCGCGCCTTCTCACAGGCGGGACATGCCGACCCTATCGCGTACCGGACGCAAGTTGCGCGATAATGGGAAGGCGCATCTAAAATAGACAGGGAGGAATGCTCTTATGAAGCGTTCGATCACGAGATTTGGCGCACCAGCGATGTTCTTGGCGCTTTTGCTGGCACCGATGCTTCTGCTGCCGTCGCGTGCGGCGGCGCAGACGGGGCAACTATCAGGCAGGGTGTTGGACCTCCAGGGCAATCCCTATCCCGAAGTCGTCATAACGATAACGAATAAGAATAACGGAGCGCATTTCGTCCTTAAGACTGACAAAGACGGAGACTATCGGCAAATAGGCCTGCAGAACGGCATCTACAACGTGAACTTCAAGAAGGACAATATCAATTACACAGATCAAGTTCTGGTCGATACCAGCGCAGGCGACAAGGGCACGATCCTCAACGAAAACTTTCAGGCGATCGCCAAGAAACAGGGTTACGACGCCGAGGCAGTAAAAAAACAGCAAGAGGCCGCGAATAAATTCAAGACAATGAAGGTGCATTTCGACAACGGCGTCCATGCCATAGCCGATGCCGACGCGACAAAACAACAATTGCAAACCTCGCCCGCGGATCAAAAAGCAACGCTACAGGCCAAGCTGAACACGGATTACCAGACGGCCGTAACTGAATTCGAGCAAGCGCAGCAGAGCGCTCCCGACAAGGATCCCAATCTGCCGACGATTTTGGGAAATTTGGGGTTGGCTTATGACGGAGCGGGAAAATACCAAGAAGCGGCGGATACGCTTCAAAAAGCGGTGGACTTGAAGCCGACACCCGCGCTGTATCTGCAACTGGGAACGGATCTGGCACGCGTGGGCAAGATTCCGGAGGCGGGCGCAGCCTGCGATAAGGCCGGGACTCTCGACCCAACCAATAAATTGGAGGGAGAGAGTTGCTACAAGAATATAGGGGTCGTGCTAACCAATGCCGGGAAGATGAAGGATGCGATTGAGCCGCTCGATAAAGCGACGGATATGAATCCGAAGGACGCGGATGCCTGGTATTTACTGGGGAATGCTCTGACGGCGCAAATCGACACCAAGAAAGAGGGCGGGAAGGAAATCTATATTATTCCTCCGGGAACGACGGAGGCGTATCACAAGTATCTGGAGTTGGAACCAAATGGGCCTCACGCAGCGGATGCGAAAGCCTCGCTAGCGAGCCTGGCGCAGCTGAGCGGCGGGGCCGCAACCACCGTGGTGACGAAGAAAAAAAAGAAGCCATAACGCAGCGGACATTTTAATGAAACGCCGGCGGCAATCCCGTGTTGCCGCCGGTTTTGTTTTTCGAGACATAGTCGACCGATCAAATCTTGTGGCGGCAAATTTCCGGTGGCTAGCCGCTCGACCGAACCGCTTGAGAGTGTTATGCTCTGCGCAGGTTAGGAGGCATCCAGGGGGCAGACGTGGCGCAGGCGGCTTCTACGTACTTGGGAGAGCAACGACGCCGAAGCACACGCGTCGACCAAACATTACCGATCATAGTTCGCGGCATGGATTTGCTGGGCCAGCCATTCGAAGAACGCACCGCGACGCAAAGCCTGAGTTTCCACGGTTGCCGTTACTCCTCGAAGCATCATCTTCCGAAAAACACATGGATCACGCTTGAGGTTCCTTCCGGTCACCGGCAAAAGGAGCCCCGCTGCGTCCGGGCCCGAGTCACGTGGATTCAGCGGCCGCGCACGTTGCGGGAGCTGTTTCAAGTCGCCGTGGAACTGGAAGCAGGGAGCAATATTTGGGGTGTCGCATTCCCGCCAGAAGATTGGATCAGCAGCAGTATCGAAGGCATGGACCGGGCGTCCGTGAACCCGATCGTGGAAACCCATACCACCGCGACAGGAAAAAATATTCCTGGAGCCGCGACGCACGCGGGATCACTCGATTCCTATTTGGAGGAAATGTTCGCCCGATCAAGCGGGCAATCTCCGCACGGTGATGTGGAGCGAGTGCAGGAGCTTGACATCGAGGACAGTCCTCTACTGCGAGGGCTTCGCAAGGAATTCGAAGCACAGGCGCAAAAAGTGCTGGAAGAGGCGCGCGCGGCGGCCGAGCAATTAGTCGACGAACGCACGAGCAAACTTCACAGCGACCTGCGCGATAAATTGATCCGCGAACATCAGGCTACGGCGGAGGCCTTCCACGAGAAATGGCGCCAGGAATTCGAGGGGCGGGAGGCTGATGCGAAAGAGCAAATTACTTCGGAGCTGGCGCAGCGGGTAGCCGAACAAGTCGCGCGGAGCCAAGATGAGGTTCATCGGAGTCTGAAGACGGAGTGGGGCGACAGGCTCGAACGCGAGCAGGCATCGCTCGCGGATTGGGACCGCCGAGCCGAAACACTGCGTGAGGAAACACGCACGGCCTCCGAGGCGGCGGCGAGGGAATCGGCGCGTCGCCTCGACGAAAAACTTTCGCGGCAGATCAATGAACTCCGGGAAGAACTGGCCGCGCGCGCCGCGATTCGCACTGCGTCGGAACAGCCAAGCGCCGAAGAGACTCAGGGAATGCGTGACAGTGCGCGGGACGGCTTGCAAGCGGAAATGGACATTGCCCGCGAGCAGTGGAGTGAACTGCTCGAGACGTCGCTCGATAGCGCGGCGCAACGGTTCGCCGGCCGGATGATGGCTGGCTCCCAAGAAATCCTGCAAGCGGCGGAGCAGAAATTAGCGTCACGCGCTGCGGAGCTGCAAAAAGATTCGGGCCTAAGTGCGGAAGCCGCGCGAGCGGCACTCGATGAAGTGAAAGGCGCGCTCGAACAAGAGGTGAATCGCGCGAAGGGATCGCTCGCGGAAATCGAGCACGCCGCGACGCAGTTCTCCGAATACTCGAGGCAGCTCGATGCGGCGAGCCAGGACAGCGTGAACGAATTGCGGCAACGCCTGGAATCGAGCGTTGCACTGCAAATCGCGGAATTCGATCGCCGCGCGGCTGAACTCCAGAAAGAATCCATCGAGCGCGCCGGATCGCGATTGGCGGAGATGAGCGGGCTGACCGCCGCGCAAACAGCCGCGGATGTTGCCGCGAAGATTGCGCCGATTCTGGAACGCGCCGCCGAGACCACGCGCCAACTTTCGGCTCGCGAGCAGAAAGTCGAGGAAATTCTCCACATCCATCGCGAGAGATTGCGCCAAGCCTCCGAGCAGGTACAACGAGAAGCGGCTCAACACTTGGCTGCAGCGCTCGCGAGCTTGCGAGGAGATTTTGAACTCGCACGGAAGGACGCGTCCACGCAGTGGGCGGCAGAGCTTGACGCCGAAGCCGAACGAGCGGCGGGAAAAGCCGCGGCGGATCTGGCAAAGGCAAGCGAGAAACAGTTGCAGGAAGGAGGCGCGCGCCTGGACATCCGCGTTGAGGAGTCCGTACATCGCGCTACAGCGAGCATGGAAGCAACGGCTGCCGAGACGGCCGAAGCTTTTCGCGCGGACATGGGAAAAATCGAAGCAGCGGAATTGCATGGCGCCGCTGAACACTTGGATTTGCTGGTGAAAAAGCGATTGGAGTTCGCAAGGCATCAGCTTGAGGCCGCCGCGGAAGAAATGACGGGAACTTTTGGGCAGGTGGTTCAAGCTGCGGCGGAAAGCGCTCTACAAAATGTCGCCGCCCAAAACAGCGCCAACGCCGAGCAGGAACGCGCCCTGCTCGCTGAGGCCGGCGAGCAGGTTTTGCATCGTTTGCAAGCGCAGGCGCAGAATTCGTTCAACCACTTTCAGGAACAGCTATCGATTCATACCGAGCAACACCTCGCACAATCGAGCGAGGGTCTTACATCGCAACTCGGCGCGACTCTGGATCTCTTCCGGGAGCGGGGCGGAGCGCAACTCGCGGAGTGGTCCGCCAGGCAGGAAGAGATGGAAGGCGAAGCGTTCGAGAGACATGAGGATCGGCTGCGCTCCGCTGGAAATTCCTGGCTGGATGCGACGATGCGCCAGCTCGACGCGTTGAACCAGAGCCGGATGGACTCTTTGATTCAGGGTGCCGAAGACGCGATGCGCAGGGCATGCGTCGACGTATTCGATGGATTGGCGCAGGCGATGAAAGAAAAACTCCTCGGCGCTTTTAACGACTCACGTGAGGCCGCTCCGCCGTCTGGCGCAGAGAGTAAGCGCGAACGGCACGCCTCTGCTTGAGCGCATGACCCTAAATATAACGAACCCGCAAGAAGTTCATTGTTCTGTCGCGATTTTATCGCTTGCCGATGATCTCCGTCAGTGAATCGGCAACGTAATCCACCTGTTGTTCCGTCATCTCCGGGAAGAAGGGCAACGCGAGGGCGCGGTCGCAGGCGCGCTCAGCATGCGGGAAATCGCCGGCATGGTACCCCAGATGCTCGAGCGCCTTTTGCAAATGGAGCGGGCGGGGATAATGCACGGCAGTTCCGATTCCGCGGTCATCGAGGTGCTGTCTGACCGCATCGCGGCCGTCCACGTAAACGACAAACAGATGATAGGCGCATTCGTTGCGAGGATCATCGTGCGGCATATCCAGGCGTGCGGCGCTGAGGCGCTGGCGATAGCGTTGCGCAAGTGTTTTTCGGTTGGCGGACCAACTCTCCAATCGACGGAGCTTTACGCGTAAAACCGCGCCCTGAAAGCCCTCCATTCGGTAGTTGTACCCGATGAAATCGTGGAAATACCGGCGAGCCTCTCCGTGGCTTCGTGCGGCGCGGCAATACTCGGCGATGCGGTCATTGTTGGTGACGAGCGCTCCTGCTTCGCCGTAGGCGCCCAGATTTTTCGACGGATAAAAGCTGAATGCACCGGAGTCGCCTAGGGCGCCCACGCGGCGTCTACGGAAACGCGCACCGTGGGCCTGGCAGGCATCTTCGATCAGCGCGAGCCGATGCGCTCGCGCGATCTTTTCGAGCGCATCCATATCGGCGGGGCGGCCATAGAGGTGGACAGGCAGAATCGCCTTGGTGCGCGATGTAACTGCGCGCTCGATCAGCCGGGAATCGAGATTGGAATTTTGCGGGTCGATATCCACGAAGACGGTCTTCGCGCCGGTGTACACAATTGCTTCGGCTGTAGCGATAAACGTATTGGGGCTGGTGATTACTTCATCGCCCGGCCCAATGCCGGAGGCCAGAAGCGCGAGATGAAGCGCGCTGGTCCCCGAGTTGAGCGCGATGCAGTGTTTCGCTTCGCAGTACGCGGCAAATTCTGTTTCGAATGCGGCTACTTCCTCGCCGAGGCTGAACGATGCATTTTTGCAAACGCGATCGAGGGCTTCCAGAATTTCTTCGCGGAGGCCGGCATACTGGGCTTTCAGGTCGAAATAGGGAACTTTCATTAGGGCTTTCACATTTCAACTCTACTGTTTTCTTGTCAGGGGACGCAATTACGAATCGCGTTACGCTTCCAGATGTGACGCGGAGGCGCTCATGATAATCTCCTGAGGCGGAGTACTCATGCTTCCTTCTCGCATGGCTGAACGGGAGCGCCGTCCCGACACGGCGCATACAGCGTGGGATGCAAACGCGGACAGCAGGATTCCGATGACGGTGTCCGTCATCATTGCCGCGTACAACGAGCGGAATTTTATCGAGGAGATACTGCGCCGAGTGCAGGTTGTTGGCGTCGCGCATGAAATCGTGGTCGTTGATGACGGATCGACCGATGGCACCCGTGAATGGCTGACGGAGATGCACCGCCTGCAGCAGGCCGGCGAAACGGAAGCGGAAATTCTGCAAGGGCGCGCGCGGCTGCGCTTGGACAATGTGCATTTCCTGTTTCAGGAACGCAATCAGGGGAAAGGGGCTGCCTTGCGGCGCGGCTTTGCCCAGGCCAGCGGCGATATTTTCCTGGTCCAGGACGCTGATCTTGAATATGACCCGCGCGAGTATGCCAAGCTGATTGAACCGATCCTCGACGGGCGCGCCGATGTTGTCTATGGCTCGAGGTTCCTGGGCGGCCCGCAGCGCGTTCACTTTTTCTGGCATTACGTTGGAAATAAATTCCTGACGCTGCTTACCGATGTTGTCACGAACTTGACGCTCTCCGACATGGAAACCTGTTACAAGGTTTTCCGAAAGGAAGTGATTCGTGGCATGCGGCTGCGCTCGAATCGCTTCGGCTTTGAGCCGGAAGTGACGGCGCGAGTGGCCAAGGGACGGTGGCGGGTCTACGAAGTGCCGATCTCGTACGCGGGTCGCTCCTATGAAGAAGGAAAGAAGATTACGTGGCGCGACGGCATCGTGACGCTGTATGCCATTCTGCGTTACCGTTTCTTCGATTAAAAAAATAACCTTCCGCGCGAATGGCTGCGTTTATTCTTGCAACAGCTAGATGTGCGTGAGCGTTCCGGTGATTTTTGTGCGGCGAAGCGCCCACGCGAACGTGAAGAACGAGAGCGGCAACAGTATCGCGGCAAAGATCAACAAGGCAATAATGGAAGGCCAGAGCTGCCGGAGCGGAGCGCCGGCCAGCAGGGCCGCGCGCATTCCTTCCAGCGAATAGGTAATCGGAATCAGCCGCGCCGCATCCTGCAAATATTGCGGCAAAATCGAAACCGGGTACATCATGCCTCCCAAGAATCCCGAAAGTCCGAGCAGAATCCATTTCGCTGGATTGCCGCGCTTGAAAAGCAGGGTGTAGCTGGTCGAAAAAATTCCGAGGCCAGCAAAGGCGAGAACCGAAGCCAGTAAGATCAGAACCGCACCTCCCCAGTTTGCGGAGTGCGGCGAAAATCCGAAGAGCAGCATGCCCCAGCCCAGATACACGACGGTGCGCAGCGATGAAAGAACAAACGGATAAATCACGGAGCCAAGCAAAATAACAGGGAGGGAAGTTTGCGTTACGAGAAGCGCCTCAAGAGTTCGATTCTGGCGCGCTTCTTCCAGGCTGGCATCGAATGCGTTCAACGCCACTCCCAAATAATCGAAAAACGCGAAGCCGATGAGCGCAAATGCGAAGTAGCCGCCGCCTTGCGGGAGTGCGCGCGAAAGCTGAGGACTCTCGACGAATCGTGAAAGATAATAAAACGTGGCGACGCCGAACAGGGCCTCGCAGATTTCCAAAATGAACGCGCTGCGATAGCCGCGCGCGATCGAAAGATCGCGGTAAAAAAAAACACGGAGCTTTTCGATCGTGATGCGAATGTTCATAGGGTGTGTTCCGCGGAAGAAAGCCGTGGCGTCAAGTGTTCGAGCGCTTCCTGTAATTGGGCCGTGCCTGTTCTCGCGCAGAGATTGCGCGGGGTATCGAACGCGCGCACGAGGCCCTCGGCAAGCAATACGACACGGCCAGCCAGTTCTTCCACTTCGCTGAGCGTGTGAGAGGCGAAAAGCAAGGTCGTCCCGAGGCGGCCCACGATTTCCGATTTCAGGAAGCGTCGGAATTCGGCTGCCGCCAGCGGATCCAAACTTCGTGTAGGCTCGTCGAGAAGTAATACGGAGGGCGTGTGCAGAAGCGAGCGGGCGAGTCCCAATCTCTGCAATTTGCCGGTCGAATACGTGCGGGCCTGGCGGTCCAGGACGTCTCCCAATCCGAGCAAGTCCGCAAGTTCGTCGATTCTACGGGTGGCCTGCGCGCGGAATAAATTGTTCATGGTTGCGAACATCCGCAGATTCTCGCGGCCGGTCAAGCGCCCATAGAATCCTTCGTCACCGCTCGTGAAATAGCCGAGATGCTTGCGCGCATTCGGACCGTCGCGTTCCACGTCGCAGCCGGAGATTTGGGCATGGCCGCGCGTGGGCAGAATCAGGGTGGCGAGCACTCGCAGAAGCGTGGACTTCCCTGCGCCGTTTTCACCGATTAGCGCGACGGCCTCGCCCGGTTCGACGAAAAACGAAATTCCGGCCAGCGCGCGCACCGTCAACTGCGCGACGGGCTGCAAGAACACGCGCCACCCGGAATAGGCGGGCGGGAAGTATTTCTCGAGATTTTCGACAACGATTGCGCGGTCGGCCACCAATCGTGGTTATAACCGAAGTGGCCGCCCGGAATCCAGTTCGACGTTGCTCGCGCCGTGCGAATCCCGGTAGAATTACAGTGTTCCCTCGCGGGGTTCACTTTGTCCCGAATTGCGTTTCCCGCCCGGCGTGACGATGATACATCCATTCGTAACGGATGTTCCGGAAGGTCTCAATGGATAGCAGCCTCACCAACAACGCGATGATCGTGGCAACGAAGCAACAGGTGTCATGCGACTTGGGCGAGGAAGCGGCGATCCTCAACATGAAAAATAGCGTCTATTACGGATTGGATCCCGTGGGCGCGCGGATCTGGCGGCTGCTGCAGCAACCCAGAACGATCGGCGAGATTCGTGATGTGATCGCCGAGGAATACGACGCCACTCCCGAACGAGTGGAAAGCGATCTGCGCAACCTTCTTGAAAAATTGATTAGCGAGGGGCTGGTCGAGTTGAGTGACGAAGTCCGCTGAAGTCCTACGGCCGCAAATGCTTGTCGAAATCCATCTTCACATGCGCGACAAAGAGTCCCGTTCCGCGGTTGCCGCATTTTTCCCAATAAGACCACGAACACAGTCACGGCCCGGGCAATGATAAGCGCTTGGATACATTTCTGGAAACTCTCGGGCCCGGAGCGGCGCTATTTTTTCATGGGAGCGCTTTTGCTGCCGGCTACCGTCGTATCCCTGCGGATGTTCAATTTTCGAAGCGTCCAACGATCATTGGAAAGATGGTACAGCGACGCAGTCAGGACGGGCGCAAGGGATGACACCGCGATTTTCGCGGAGGTTCAGACAGCAAGCCGGATGGTGGACGCTGCGTCCCGTTACGGCGTTGCTCGCGGAAACTGTCTTTCCAAGTCGATAACACTGTGGTGGCTATTGCGGCGCCAAGGTATTCCCGTGCAATTGCGGTTCGGGGCCAGAAAAACGGGCGCTCGATTCGAAGCGCACGCATGGGTTGAATTGGACGGCCGCGTAATCAATGACTCGGAAGATGTGCGGACGAGATATTCACCTTTCGATGGCGCCGTCACTGACGAAATGGCCGCGCAAAAATGAGCGGCATAGCCGGCATGATTCAGACGGATGGCACACCGGTGGATGCCGATCTGCTCCGGCGCATGACGAACTGGCTCGCTTTCCGCGGTCCGGATGCGCAGGGGATTTGGGCAAATGGCCCTGTGGGGCTGGGCCATGCGCTGCTTTCTCATACCGGTGAAACGGAGCGCGAGCGTCAACCCGCGACGCTTGGCCAACGCAACTGGATCGTCGCCGATGTGCGACTCGACGCGCGCGGGGAATTAGTCAATGCCCTTCGCTCAAACGGCCGGGACGCAAATCTTTCCAACCACGATGCCCAATTGCTTCTCCATGCATACGACGTGTGGGGCGAAACCTGCCTCGATCACGTACTCGGTGATTTCGCCTTCGCTATTTGGAACGGACAACTCCAGCAGCTCTTTTGCGCCTGCGATCATTTCGGCATCAAGGCGCTATATTTCGCCGAGGTTGAGCGCTCCCTTGCTTTCAGCAACACGCTCGATTGCGTACGGCTTCATCCGGCGGTCTCCGACCGGCTGAACGACGCGGCCATCGCGGATTTTCTGCTTTTTGGCATGAATTACGATCCGGCCTCGACTTCGTTTGCGGATATCCGTCGGCTGCCTCGGGCACACTCTCTCCGGTGGTCCGCTTCTGGTTTGCAAATCCAGGAGTACTGGCGGCCACCCATTAACGGCGAGATTCACTATTCGAAGCGTCAGGATTACATTGAGCGCTTCCGCGAGCTTTTTACGAGCGCTGTCGAAGACAGGCTGAGGGCAAAAAGTGTTGGGATTCTTCTGAGTGGTGGTCTGGATTCATCGTCCGTCGCCGCCGTGGCTCATGATTTGCGCAAAGAGAAATATCCAGCGATCGAATTGCACGCATTCACGTCCACTTACCAAAAACTTCTAGCGGATCAAGACGCGCCCGCTGCCCGCACGGTCGCCACGGCGTTGCAGATTCCGCTTCATTGCTGGCAGGTTGACAGTGTTGGACTCTTCGAGCGATGGGACGATCCCAAGTTGCATTGGCCGGAGCCGATTGATGATCCGTTTGCCGCTAGTTTTCGAGATGAATTCAAGGCCATTGCTGGAAACGTGCGCGTCTTGCTTTCCGGCGAAGGCAGCGACAATTTGATGGGCTTCGAGATGGCGCACCATCTTCGCGGCTTGTGGCACGAGGGACGCGCCGGCCGTGCATTTCTCGACGTGGCAGAGCACATTTGGCGAAGATTTCAGGCTCCTGATGGACTTCGAGGACCGCTGCGGCGGCTGGGTAGGTTATTTTCGCCACGGCAAGCGGACCCCATGTTTCCCAGCTGGATTCAGCCTGAACTGGTGGGCCGCCTGAATCTCGAGAAACGCTGGAAAGATGCTCTAGGCGACCTTCCATGGAACGCGCATCCGCGTCGTCCCAAGTGGTACGGCTCACTTTTTTTGCCGCAGTGGGATTTCATGTTCCGGCAGGAGGATGCTGGCGTCACGGGTCAACCGCTGGAAGTGCGCTATCCGTTTCTTGATCTGCGGCTGGTGAATTATCTTCTGGCGATTCCGATGATGCCGTGGTCTTTCCGCAAATACCTGCTGCGAGAAGCCATGCGCGGGCGGTTGCCCGAAGTCATACGCACGCGGCCCAAGACTCCTTTCCGGGGTGACCCTCTGCTCGCTGCATTGCAGCGCAAAGGCGCCGGCGCTATCGTGAAAATGCAACCTTCCGCCCGGTTGAATCATTATATTGGCGATAGCCGGTTCCAGTCGTTCACCGGAAGGATGAACGCGGAGGAAGCGTGGCTGAAAATACGGCCTATATGTCTGAACTTTTGGCTGTGGTCACTTTCGAGAGCGCACGATTAAAAGTTTGAAACTCTGCCATGACGATAGAGTTGCAGTATCTGAGCGTGTGCGTCAAAATACGATTGATGGTTATCTGGTTTTATTGACGGGAATGACCCACGTTTAAGTGCGCCCGGGGAAAGCGAATTAGGTGTACAATCTTATGCGGTACAACGTCATGCAGAATCTGAGTCCCGACTCGCCCAAGAAACAATACAATCCTCCGATCTTGATCGTTCACGGGACAGTCAAAGACGTGACCCAGGCAGTGGGAGTGCACGGCTCATTTGACACCGGTGGTAGTCATTTTCGCATTAAGACCAAGCCGTAGACTTTATCAGCGCCAGACTATGATCATGATATTTTCTACGAGAGCGGGCAGCCCCGTGACTGGCATGAACCCGCGTTTTGTTAAACGAGAGCCCCGGCCGGTTTGCCGATAAAAGCCAAAGCGGATACTTAGACTTCCGTGAAGCCTCAGGGATATTCCTCCTACATAGCATACGGCCTTCATATCACCTCAGACCGACCCATTCCTGGCCTCGAACAGGCCGAATCAAGAATCGCAACTAGCCAAGTTATATTCGGCGAGCTGCGCGTGCGATTTGACGCTGACCAGGAGCGCGAGGCTGATCCTCCGGCGACTGAAGAAACGCTCTGGTACACGAGCGACATCCTGGACGCTAGCGGCAATACGGCGCTGCACATCTGGAAACGGAGCCCGACCGGCGGATATCGGATGCACTATAGCCACGGTTTGACCTTTCACATAAGCGCCAGCCTCACGAACATTACTGTCCGTTGTGATGAATCGATGGCCGCGGACGATGTGGCTGCATTCCTGCTTGGCCCCGTGATGGGGGTTGTGCTTCGGCTTCGCGGTGTGACATGCCTTCATGCCAGCGCTGTCTCACTTCGAGGAAAAGCCGTCGCGTTCGTAGGGGTCGAAGGGGCTGGAAAATCCACCACGGCTGCATTATTCGCACAGAAGGGCCATGCCGTATTGTCAGATGACATCGTCGCATTGTTTGAGCGTGAATCGTCGTTCCATGTTCTTCCTGCTTATCCCTATCTGAATCTCTGGCCCTGGACAATCGAGATGCTTTCCCAGCCGGCGAATGCTATGCCGCGCGGAGCGGCTGCGACTGACGCGACCGACAAGCTCCGAATGGCTCTTGGTACCGAAGATTCAAAATTTCAACGAGAAGCGCTGCCGCTGGCGGCGATCTATGTGCTGTCCGACCGCTCGACGACATCGGGAACTCCGCGTGTGGAGGATTTTGCGCGGCAAACCGCTCTGATGAGGCTTGTGGCGAACACGTATGGGAACACGATTCTTGATTCGCCGATGCGAGCACAGGAGTTCCATGTGCTAGGCCGGTTGACAAAGTCGGTGCCCGTTCGGCACGTTATCGCGCGAGAGGACTCGTCCCAATTAACTCGGCTATACGAGGTAATCTGCGAGGATTTCGCTCGCGTACGCGAGATAACTTATGGAGGAACTTAGTGATAACATCATTTCGATCAAATAGATAAGTATGGTTTTATAAGTCTAGTAGTATCTGCGAAACGCAGCCCCAAGGAATCTCTTCTCCCTCTTCACCCCTGTGCCATTATGAAACGACCCAGCCTCTGCTGTGGCAGGCGCTTGAAATTGAGTGGACCTCCCGGTAGACCGCAAAATTCAGGAGGATGCTAACATGCGCAAGTTTTTCAGTTTGGTGGTCCTGCTCATTTCGTTCGCCTTTCCGGCCGTAGCCCAGAACACGCCGAAGTTGGAAGTGTTCGGCGGTTATCAGTACCTTCACTGGGATTTGAGCGGTGGTGCGCTCAATATGAACGGCTTCGACGCGTCGGGCACATATAACTTCAATCGGTGGCTGGGGATGACAGCCGATATCAGCGCTGCGTACGACGGCAACACGCCTAACGGTGGCGGCCCGGTTGGAACAACACATATCTATAACTATATGTTTGGTCCAACGATCTACCCTTTCGGGCATCACCGAATCACGCTATTTGTCCACGGACTGGCAGGAGATGGCCACATCCATGTCTTTCTACCTCCCTCCGGTGGTAATCCAGCGCTTACTCTGACCGACACCAGCTTTGTTTATGCAGCGGGCGGTGGTTTTGACGCTAGAATTACCCGTCACATTGCGGTGCGCCTATTTCAGGGCGACTATGAGCAAACCCAATTCCTGCAGGATGACGGGTTTCCCGCTCAGAAAAACATTCGCTTGGCGGCGGGAATCGTGTTCCGGCTGGGCCGCTAGACTTGTTCAATTAGGACTTCGGGCCGGATAGCCGTCGAATTGGCGATTATCCGGTTTTTTTTCTGCCGC